>Ga0268257_1001776_pt1 | contig 17399 bp, 4 predicted proteins | sample AgamicAtPrz_FD_200249 | JGI IMG/M metagenome (GOLD analysis project Ga0268257, IMG submission 200249) | Agave microbial communities from Guanajuato, Mexico - At.P.rz (v2) (version 3) | ecosystem: Host-associated > Plants > Phyllosphere > Phylloplane/Leaf | place: Guanajuato, Mexico | collected... | reverse complement strand
TTAAATGGAGTGACATTCCTGGCAATAAAATACGCGCTCGACGTGGCATAAAAACCTCCTTCCATAGAGATTCACAAGCCTAGACCACTATCGAAATGGAAGGAATAATCGTGGTCTGTCCCTGAGAACCTGAAACAAATAGCCCCGAAAAATACCGGGGCTATTTTTATTCAAGCGGAACAGAAACCCAGGCTAGTCATTCATACTTAAAGTCGATTTTTATCTTCATGCTGCGCAGGCAGAGTTCGACAATACAGCCTTTCCATGGCTTACCTTCCGCATAAAGCCCATTCGACTCGAAGAAACTTCTAAGCTGAACAAAAAGATCCATCAGATCACTGTCCACCTTCGCGCTACTTGGCAAAAACCACTGTTTGGTTCCAGAGGGGCCAACATAATCAAATAACAACTTACAGTGATCCCCCTCCGGAGAAAGTTCGGCCTCTACCAGTACCGATTCGGCATCAGCAGGAGAAATCGCAACCAAAACCTCACCAATACCTTGATAAATCTCATCATCCACACTCATATCCCACCCGGAGAATTGACAAAAGTTTCTCTTATCGGGCGCTCCGAACCTATCTGATATGTCACAGTAAATTTCTCAGGTCTTACGGACCCGCCTGTGTACACCGGCTCAATTTTTACACCCACTGACTTTCCTTCTTTAAGCGCAGACGCCCATTGATTCTCCATCGTCTTCCAAGCGCCCTTATTGAGATTCCCATTCATAGGCAGCAAGTTTAGACGTTCGCCAGGGCCACTAAATATACTGGCGATCAAGTGACCACCCTCATCACCATCAATGCCACATTTGCCAGCCACGCACTGCTGATAAGTATTCCGATCATTCTTCGTCAGCGAGAGGTTGGACTCAACCTTCTCAACGCGCCCAAGACTATCTGTCTGATAGGTCTTGTTCCCGTCAACTTTATAAATCGTGTTCGGCTCTGGTTTATTGAGTTCCTTAGTCCACGAACCCTTGCCGCCAGAGCTAACATCTACCTCGCGTGGAGCCTGACCAGTTCCTTTTGCCCCCGAACCACTCCCCTGCTGCCCACCCGATACAACTCCAACAGCTTTCCCGGCCACCTTCTTAGTCAGTGAACCAATTTCACCCGCAGCCAAGTCAATCAGGAAACGGGACGCCAGTACACCCCCATCGCCATCTAGATAGCCATCCTCTCCTGCGGCGTACTGCTGTTTGGCATAGTCATGCTCCTCTTGAACATCCTTTTTGTCCTCATCCCTCAGGCTTGCGGTCATGCCAACGGCAGCGTGGTCCTTTATCGCATCAATTTTTTCGCCGAACATAGCGTTGATCAGGACATTACCTGCAAGACTCACAGCTGCTTTGGCTGGCCCCATAAAAACCTGCATGCCAAGCAGTGCAATCTGGGCCTCCGCAACCGGTAAAGTCCCAAGGTATTCACGGAAGTCGGCGGTTTCTCTTAAAAATGCTTCTCCGCCTGATCGTGAAGCGCCACTGATATTGGTATCAGGTAGATTGAGAGTTCCACCAGCCGAAGGCTGCGCAGCAGACTCACCTGATGTATTCGCGCCAACATTGGCCTCATAGGCCTTATTGTAGTTTTCCGCACTATTAGCCCAAGAAACCAGATTTTCTAATGTCTTAGGGGATAAGCCCTTCATCAGTTCTGGATCCAGGCCATTTCTGGCCAGGTTCTTGGCCATAGCCAAAGCCCGCTCATCGCCCAGTGATGCTCTCGCTGACTGTGGGATTTCTTCCACATTCACACGCTGTGCCTGCACCTCTCTCGCGACTTTCTGCGCAGCCGCTTGCGCAACAGCCGCCACAGCCTCAACAGACGACTTAGTCACATACAGATCCGTACGCTCCTCATCATCCCGCGTGATCTCGTACGCCTTGCTCACATCACGGTTGAGGCCCTCTGTGGAGTCCTGCCCGGTCCCCGCATCCCCGCGTACGACAATCTCGCCATCGCCGACGGTCGCCCGCACGATCTGCTGGCGATCCTTCTCGTACTCGTAGCCTTCGACGCTCCAGCCCGTCTTGCCTTTTTCGCCCTTGCCTTCCTGGCTTTTGTCCTGCTGGGTGTCTTTTGCATCGTTCTTGCCGTACGAACCGCCGACATTCAGGTAGTAGCTGTGCTCCTTGTCGTGCCCGGCGATATCGCTGAAGCCCAGGGTACCGGTGTCCAGTTTGAGGTTGCCGGTGTTCGAGGCAATCACTGCGCCATCGATCTGCGTGTGCTCTTCGGTGCGGATGTCCAGACGATCACGCGCGACAATACGGGTTTGGTTTTCCACCCACTCGGTAGAGCCCGTGGTTTCGCCGTAGCCAACCGAAGCACTGAAGCCGGCTCCGGGGCCGAACGTCGCGGTAGCGCTGACATCGAACTCTCGACCTTTGACTTCTCCCGTATCAGGGAGCGAGGTCACGGTCAGATCACGCCCTACACGGCCGGTGACTTCGTCGCCACTCAGTTGCGCACCACTGATGGCGGTATCTCGGCCACTGGTGAAGTTCAGGCGATCGCCGGCATACAGGTAGGCTTCCTGTTGACGCTGGCCCTCGCGCTCAAGGTCGCCCTTGCCGACGTTGACGCTGACATACACGCCAACGCCTTGGGAGCCGAAGGTAAAACCGACTTCGCCGCCACCGCTGCGGCGGGTGCTCTCACTTTCACTGGCATTTTGGGCAGCACTGATCTTGAGGTCGTTACCGGCGTTGAGATCGATATCGCGCCCCGCCTCAACTTGCGTACCGATCAGGTTGAGGTCATTGCGGGCATTGAGATTGACATCACGTCCGGCATCGAGCACGGCGCCACTGGCCGTTTCCTGTCGGCCCTCTTCGCCAGCGATGCCACGGCTGCCGCCGATACCAACCTTGAAACCACCACTGGTGCCGGCAACAATCCCACCTTTACCCTGGCTCTGCTGGCTGTCGTAGCTTTGCTCGCCACGGGCGACATCGAGAACGATGTCCCGGCCACTGACATTGATGTCACGCCCTGACTGAAACTGGGCTCCGCGAACCTGAACGTCGTTGCCTGCTTCCAGGTTGATGTCATTGCCTGCTTCCAACGTCGAAGCGCGAGTCCCAACCACAGTCTGACTGACGCTCTGCCGTTGGCTGGTGCTGCCCAGGTGCGCATCGAACGTTGGCCCAGCCATGAATTGGCTGACGGAGTCCACCGCCTTTAGCGTGCTCGATGCCTGGCTGACAGAGTTTTCACCTTTGCCGGCACCGCTTACCGCATCCTTGGTGCGCTCGAAGTTGTGGTTGACCGTGACGCCTAAACCACTACGATTCTGGCTCTGCTCCCTCTCGATGCTCGACTGTTCGCGAGCCGCATCGATGACGATATCGCGCCCGGCCTTCATGTTCAGGTCGTAACCGGCCTGCAGGTCCGAGCCTTGCTGTCGGATATCACGTCCAGCACGTACGTCCAGGTCCAAACCGGCGTTGATCTGGCTGGCTGCCGCAGTCTGTTCGCTGGTACGAGTCTTGTCCTTGAGCGACTCGGCTCCGGCAAAAGCACTAACACCATTGCCATCGGAGCTCAGCTGCAGGCCAACGGTCTTGGTGTTTTTCCACGAGGTGACCTGTTCGCTGCTGCTACCTGCAACGACGTTTACATCACGCCCGGCATCGAGCAGCACATTGCGGCCAGCGCTCACACCACTGCCCACCACGTTGATATCGCGCTCGGCGATCAGCGAAGCATCACGCTCGGCATTGACCTGACTGCCTGCGTTGGTGGAACGGACGATTTCCTGACCGCTCTTCTTGGCGCTGGAAATGGTGATATCACCAAGGCCAACTGCGTTGCTGGCGGAAAGACCGAGCTTTTTCCTGTACGACTCGCTGCGGCTATAGGCCTCGTCATTCGCCGATACCAGGTTGATATCCCCCGTGTCCTTGACCAACCCGGCACGCAGCTCGACATCGTTACCGGCATCGGTGGTACTGGCGCGTAGACGAATATCGTTGCCTGCCGCGATAACCACGTCGTTGCCCGCATCCAGTTCGCTGGCGACCTGGGTAGCGCTGGTCTTGAGCTGGCTCTTGCCGCTTTTCGAGAGGCCGAGGAAACCGGACTTGGTTTTCTTGGAGTAGGAGCCATGCTCCTCGACACCGGACAGCACGGCCACATCGCCGGTACCACCAACCAGCAGATCATTACCCGCCGTGAGCTCGCTGCCGATGACGGTTACGTCGCGACCACCGTCGAGATTCAGGGCGCCATTGGCAGCCTTGCTGGTATTGACAGTGAGGTCGTTGCCCGCCTCGATAACCGAGGCGATGTTTGTGCTGTTATAGCTTTCCTGTTGTTTGCTGCTGCTACGCCCGAAGGAGCCTTTCTTCTTCTTGAAGTAGTAGGAGGCACTTTCGTCCTTGGCCGACAGGATGTTGATGTCCTGGTTGGCGTCGATGTCGACATCGTTGCCAGCCTGCACGCGGCTGGCGATCACGCTGAGGTCATTGCCAGCCCCAAGGCTGATGTCACGACCGGCCTGGATCTCGCTGGACTGCTGGGTGATCTGATCACGGCTTTGGGTGACTTTCTTGCTACGCGACAGGAAGTGGCTCTCGTCTGCGGCGCTGGAGAGCACCAGATCACGCTCGGCACCGAGGTCAATATCGCGGCCTGCCGTCACGCGGCTGGCCACCACACCCAGGTCACGCCCGGCGGCGATATCCAGATCACGCCCAGCGCTGACCTGGGCGCCCACCTGGGCTACCCGTTCATTGGCGAACCAGTTGCCGCGGGTCTGGTACTGCCCCTCCTGCACGGAAGCGACGGTAACGTCGCGGCCAGCCTGGATGCTCAGGTCGCCACGGCTGTCGAAGACACTGCCGAGATTGCTCACGTCACGCCCAGCCGCCAGGCTGAGGCTGTCGGCTGCTTCGATGCGGGCGGCGCTATCGACGTAGGTCTGCCCCCAGCGATGGGAGCCTATGCTGGCCGCATGTTGAGTGACGCTGCGTTCATTGACTATGTCACCTTCACGGGCGACCAAGCTGACATCGCGCCCGGCAATGATGCCGCCCTGGGCATTGCGGATGCTGTCGGTCGCCAGCAGTTGCAGGCGCTTGCCCGCCTCGACCAGACCGCTGTTGCGGATGTTGCCGGCGGTGGCCGTGAGGTTGTTGCTGGCACGTAGGGTGCCCTGGTTGGCCAGCTCACCACCGCTGATCAGCGTAACGTCACTACCTTGAATCAGTGCTCCATTGGCCGCCAGACGGCCTTCAGCCTGCGCCAAGTAAAGTACCGGCACCAGTACCTTCTCACCCGCGACCTCGTGCTCTTCGAGCCAGACGATGTCGTGAGTCAGCGCCGCCACCTGTTGGGCGCTCAAGGTCACGCCCAGGCTCAGGTTCAGTCGTTCCTTGCTCGCAACAGCGTTATCCATCAGATAACGAAACATCGCTTCGTCGCTGGTTAGTCCGGCGAGATAACGCTGCCCCGTACGCGCCACGATGGCTTCGCGCACCAGGCGCTGTTCGTAGAGGCCATCGCCCAGACGTTTCTGCGCCTGATCGGGGTCATACCCCAGCTTGCCTAGCATGTAGTCGGAGTTGACGAATTGCTTGAGATCGGTCAGCGCTGGGTTGGTTTCGATCAGGTATTTGTGTCGAACTGAAGTGTGCGATGGGTTAAACGAATTTAGAACGCCTACAACTTCGGGTAAGCCGATACTCGGGAACCCCGCTGCAGCCTGATCGCCCGGCAAAGTGCGAGCATTAGCGATGAACGCTTCAGGAGAGGGCGAGGTTTGAACAGCACTGACGCTCAGCGAAGTTGGCTTATTGGTCTGATTGGTGTCAGCTGGCGTACTCTGGGCAAGAGTAGCACTCACAGAGATAGCGACCTGATCGCTTAGGCGAAATAACCCATTGGTACCCTGCGGCAGGGCAAAGCCGGGAAGCGATAATGGATTTACCTGTTTTTGTTGCAGGTCAGGAGGAAGCTGTTTATTGAGATAAAAAACAGTTCTCGCTGAGCCACCAATACTGGTATCAACAGTTTTTTTTGCGTTTCCCTCAGGCCTGGAAGCCGCTTTCTCGACACCATTTAAAATCTTGTTGGTCGCAGATATCTTAATGGATCCCCCGGCCTGTATCACAGCCTGAGCAACTCCAGCACCAGTGTTCCCCACAGTAAAATCAGAGAACGGAGTCGCATTTTTAATAAAGGATGGGGCATCTACTCTTATGCCTGAAGAGTACTTACCCTCTTCCATAACCAAGTCATTCTTACTTGGATTTTTGACATAATTAGAGCCTAAAAATATCACGAACGACCCGATATGCTGATATCTTTCGCGACCCGCTGGTTCACCACCACTGACATGTGTATAGGGTTTAACCCTCGACTCCTCCTCCGAAGAGTTCCAGAACCGGAAGTCACGTCCATAACTTGCATCGTTATAAGCATTATAACTTACAATCTGCCGCCACATATCTATTGTCGGAGAAAACCTGAGATATTTGTAGTTGACTCCGCTATCAGTAGAATCCGATGAATTCTCAAACGTTTCTGCTTCGGCAGAAAAATCTCTCCCTGCGCTTATTTGAGAAACGGAATTGATAAATTCTTTGGTGTGTACTTTAATATTTCGCCCCGCGACAATGGTAGAGCCTGGAGAGTTTTTGGAGACTTGAGTCTCAAACTCGCTAACCCAAACCAAATGTGACTCCTGAGGACGCCCATACCCAAACCTAGGTTTGTCGCAAGAGAAACAACGAATCCCTATTGCCGCCGACTTATTAACACGCACAGTCTCAAACTGATCTTTTTTATTTACCAACAGCATAGATTTAATCACTAAATCATCGCCACTCTCCATACTTCCTGACAGATTGCTAAATTGCCTTGCCCACGCCCCGTGATCATCTCCGGCGAGATCGATTTTGCCTAAGCTGTATATATCTGCATATTTGTTAGTGAGATCGCCCACGCGGAGCGCCATATCCTTACCGCTGAAGATGAGAGCGTTCTCGTTGGTTATACTCGTCGAATAGATTTTGAGCGCTTCGCCACCGCCCAAGGTGCCGTAATTATTCAATGTATACGCGTTAACGGTCAGGCCACCGGCCGAGGTCAGCCGACCACGGTTGGTCAGGGTGCCCGTGCTGCTGATGGCGCTCACCCCGCCACCACTGATGCGGGCGGCGCTCGCCAGGTCGAGGCTGGCGGCCTGCAGGTTCAGCTCGCCCAGGCTGGTCACCTGCCCGGCGCCGCTGTAGGCACCGCTCAGGTTCAAGCTGAGACTGCCGTCGCTGGCCAGCTGGCCGTCGTTGATCCAGGTGCCGCCGCTGCCGCTTAGCGACTGGCTGGCGAGCAACTGGCCCGTGGCGGTCTGGGTGAAGGTGCCGATATTCAGCACCAGGCGCCCGGCTTGCAGGACGCCAGTGTTGGTCCAGCTATCGGCGCTCAGGCTGAGCAGGCCGTTGGTGCTGAGGTCGCCGCCGGCGCCCATGACCTGAGCGGCGCTGAGGCCGAAATTGCCGGTGCCGACATGCAGGATGCTGCCGCCGCTGCTCTGCAGGCTGGCGGTGTCGAGTACGAGGTTGGTGTTGGCGGTTTCGATGCGGCCCTGGCGGTTGTCCAGGCTGCTGGCGACGATACGGGTATCACCTCTGCTGCCCAAGGCACGCAAACGGCCGTTGCGGTTGTCCAGGCCGGTGCTGACCAGGCTCAGGCTGCTGGTGCTTTCGATGAGGCCGTAAGCGTTGTTCAGCGCCCCCGACAGGCCGAAGTCGATACGCCCGGCCGCCACCTTGCCGCCCTCCCCGGAGGCAGCGCGCTGGTTGTTGAAGTCCCCGGCGATCACGCTGAGCAACTGGTGGGCATACAGGCCACCGCCCTGGTTGTTGAAGATGGCGCGGCCCAGGTTGATCGAGCTGCTGCCGCTCACGGCAGAGAGGTGCCCGCCGCGGTTGTTCAGGCCCTGGGCCTCGACGCTCAGCGTCTGCGCCTGGGTGGTGCCGCCGTCGTTGTCGAACAGCCCGGCGCTGACCAGCTTGAGCCAGCCGGTCAGGCTGCTGAGCACGCCGCCACGGTTGTCGACACTGGTGGAACGCTGCAGGTCGAGGTTGCCGTCACGGCTCTGGATCTGGCCGTTCTGGTTATCCAGCTTGCCATCCAGGGTGAGCAACAGATCCCCCTGGCTGCTCAGGCTGCCAGCGGTGTTGTCGAGGCCTTGTGCGCGGATGCCGATGGCTCCGAGCTGGCTGTGGATCAGGCCGGCATTGGCATTGTTCAGGGCGCCGGTGAGCAGCAGGCTCAGGCCATTACGTGCAGCGACGGTGCCGCCTGCGTTGTTCAGGCTGCTGGCGGTCAGGTCAAGCAGGTTCTGGCTGATCAGGCTGCCGCTCTGGTTGTCGACAGCCTGGGCCTTGAGCACCAGCGGGCCGGCACTGGCCAGCTTGCCCTGCTGGCCATTGAGCAGTTCGCCCGTAAGGGTGAGGCCGAGCGCCGCGCCACTGGTGAGCTGGCCGGCGCGGTTGTCCAGGCTGGCTGCACCCAGGGTAGCGCCCTTGGTACTGCTAATCTGCCCGGCGTTGTTGTTCACCGCCCCGGCCTTGGCCGTCAGGCTGCCCTGGGTGTCGATCAGACCTTGGCCGCTGTTATCAAGGGTGCCGCTCAGGCGCAGGTCGAGATCGCCGCCGCTGGAGACGATGCCCTTGGCGCTGTTGTCCAGGCTGGTGGCCTCGATTTCGAGCGCTGCCTTGCTGACCAGGGCGCCTTCATCGCTGTTGTTGAGCAGGCGCTGGTTGCCGTCGAGCTTGACACTCAGTGCGCCGTCACGGCTGGAGACGGTGCCGCGCGCGCTGTTGTCCAGGTTGCCAGCGGCGATATCCACGCCCTGCCAACCGGAGATCAGCCCGCCTGCGGCGTTACGCACATCGCCAGTGCCCACATCGAGAGCGAGCTTACCGGCACTGATGATGCGGCCCTGCTCGCCGTTGTCGATGGCACTGGCGCGCAGCAGGTAACCCTGGGTGCTGGAGACTTCCCCGCCGTCGCGGTTATCCAGCTTGCCCAGCGCTTGCAGGCTCAACGGGCCGTTGGCCGTGAGCAAGCCGCCCCGGTTGTCCAGGTCGCCGCCCTTGAGGTCGAGGCGCACGCCCGCTTCGCCGATCAGCCGGCCCTGGCGCTGGATCAGTTGGCTGACGGTCAGGCGCAGGTCTTTCTTGGCCGAGAGTTCGCCCCCGCTGTTACCGAGGTCGCGGCTGGAGTCCAGGCGGCTGGCCGTCAGGTCGAGGGTAGCGGCACTGGTGATCAGGCCGTTGTCGCGGTTATCGACCGCGCCGGCCGTCATGTTGAGGGCCTGGCGGCTGCTGATGACGCCGCCACGGTTGTCCAGGTCGCCTGACTTGAGCACGAACCCTGCCTGGCTGAGCAGGCTGCCGCCCTGGTTGTTCAGGGCGCCGGTCGTCACCTGCTGGTCAGCACCGCTGGCCAGCAGGCCGGCGTCGGCGTTATCCAGCTCGGCTGCTTCAACGATCAGGCCCTGGGCGGCCGAGAGGGTGCCCTTGTCGTGGTTGACCAGCTTGCCGGTAAGCTTGACCTGCATATCGCCCTTGCTGGTCAGCACCCCGGCGGCGGCGTTGTCCAGGCTGGCCGCCGTTACTTCCAGGCTGCCACCCGAGAGCACACCCTTGAGGCTGTTCTTCAGCATCTGGGTGATCTGCAGTTGCAGCGCCTGGGCGCTGATCACCCGGCCCGCGCTGTTGTCCAGCTCGCGGGCCTTGAGCAGAAAGCCCTGGCTGCTGGAGATTTCACCACTGGCGCTGTTGTCGACCTTGCCGAGGTTCTTCAGCAGCAAGGCCCCCGGCGTGGCGATCAGGCCCTGGCCGCTGTTGTCGAGGTCACCGCCCTGCAGGTCGAGGGTCAGCGCGCTTTCGCTGACCAGCTCGCCGCCAGCGTGCTGATCCAGCGCCTTGGCGCTGACCTGCACAGTGCCTTTGGCGGCGATCCGGCCCTTGTCGTGGTTGTTGAGCTGGGTGGCATTCAGTGAAAGGTCGCCAGCGGCGGTGATCCCACCCTCGCCGTGATTATCGAGCTGCCCAGTTTCAATGCTCAGCGTCTGCCCGGCACTGATGCTACCGGCATGGCTATTGTTCAGGCTGCTGTTGCGGATGCTCAGTTGGCCATCGCTGACCACTCTGCCCCCCTGGTTGTTCAGGGTGCCACCTGTAACGCCCAGTGCAGCCCCACTGGAAAGCAGGCCAGCCGCCTGGTTATCGATGCTAGCGGCTTCGATCTGCAGGCCATTGGCCGCGAGAATTCGGCCCTGACTCTGGTTGTTCAAGGCCCCTTCGAGCTGCACGCCAATCGCTCGCTGACTCGTCAGGGTGCCGCCAGCGCTGTTGTCCAGGCTGCCACCGCGCACAATCAGGCCATCACGCCCGGCGAGTACACCCTTGGCGTTGTTCAGCAAACGCTGAACGTACAGCTCCAGCCCCTGATCAGCGACGATCAGACCAGCGCCGCTGTTATCCAGCACGGCAGCGGGTTGCCCGCTATCGGCCTGGACTCGAACCATTGCCAGGCCTGGCGTGGAAATTTCCCCGCCTGTGTTGAGCAGGGCTTCGCCAGCGACGATCTGCAAGGCTTCAGTAGCGGCAATCAAGCCACCCTGGCTGTTATCCAAGCGTTTGCCTTCCAAGGTTAGCCGGCCCTGGCTGAGCAATTCACCGCCGTTGGCCTGCTCGAGGTGATCGATCTTCGCATCGAGATTGGCTTTTGCGCTCACCTGCCCTTGATTACGGTTGTCCAGGCTGGCCAGTTCAATACTCACGTTACCCTTGCCACTGAGCGTGCCGCCTTGGTTGTCCAAGCTGCCCTGGTTCAGACTGAGCGCGCCGTCAGCCTGAATCCTGCCACCTCGGTTGTCCGTCGCTGCCTCGTTCAGGCTGAGACTGGCGTGGCTCGATAGCAGACCATCGTCGCTGTTGTCGACGGAGGCCGCACGAATACGCTGTGAGCCTTGGCTGACCAGCGTTCCCTGGCCGTGGTTATCGAGGTGACCGCTGAGCGTGACGCTCAGGCTACCCTGACTGGCCAGTGTCCCTTTACCACTGTTGTCCAAATCGCCTGCGGTAACGTCCAGACGCTCCTGGGCAAACACCGTACCTTGCCGATTGTCGAGCGCACCGTCAGCCGCTACGGCGATGTCCACTTGCTTGGCAGCCATCTGCCCGCTGCGGTTGTCCACGTCCCCTGCCACCACACTCAAAGCAGCATTGCCGCGCACCTGGCCCTGACGGTTATCCAACTGCGCTGCATCGATTCGGGTAAGTGTCTTGGCACTGAGCGTGCCGCCCTGATTGTCCAGGCGCTGGCTGGCCTTGACCTCCAGTTGGCGATTGCCGATCAGGCTGCCAGCATTGCGCACCTGCTGCGCCTCGATGCGCAGATCCGCCGCCGTGCGGCTGTTGTCGACCCTGACGCCGGACTCGACCAGGCCCTGGTTGATCACCTGCCCCGCCTTGAGCTGAACATCGCCCGCCGCAGCCAGGCTCTGTTGCACCTGGAGCGCCCCCTGTGCGCCGAGCCTGGCCTGGCCGGCAGCGTAGGTCTTACCGGTCAGCGCCACCTCACCCGCCTCGATGGCCAGGTCGCCAGCGGTCGAGGTCTGAGCCAGGCTCAGCTTGCCGCTGGCATCGATCCGGATATCCCCGGCACTGGCGGCCATATCACCGGCCAGCTTCACACCCACGCCAGCCTCTGTGCCGACCAGGCGAATCGCCCCGGCATACATGCCGCCCAGGGCCGAGCTGTCGATGGCGAGTTGCGGCTGTTGGGAACCGTCATCGGCCTTGGCAGTGGCCTGCAATGTGGCCACATCGACCTCGTTGCGGCCGGCGATGACGTTCAGGCGCTTGGCGTGGATCTCGGCGTTGATCTGCGCGCTGCGGGTGATCAGGTCGAACTGGTCGACGTTGCTGGCATTGAGGCCAGCCCCTTCGATGGCGATGTCGCCGCCATTGACGTCGAAGCCCTGTAAGCGGCCGTTGTTTACAACTGGAGCACCGGTGCTCAGGGTCGCCCGCGGGGTGTTGATGAAACCGCAGCCGTCGCAGGTGATGCCGTGGGGGTTGGCGACGATCACATGCGCCGCCTGCCCGGCCACTTCCGTGTAGCCCTTGAGCTGGCTGCGGTTGCTGCCGGTCACTTCGTTGAGGATGACACCCGCGGCGCGCCCCTGCAGGTTGGGGTTGCCAATGATGATGCCGCCCTGCTGGGTGCTCTGCAGCCGCTCGGTGGCGTTGTTGAGGATCAGCCCCTGCCCGCCGACGTTGTAGTCGGTGAACTTATTGTGCGACAGGCCGCTGCCATTGGGCGTGGCGATATTGACGATGGGCACGCCATTGCCGGCCTGGTCGAGGCTGGTATTGCCGCCGGCCTGGGCATCAACCGTCAGCTGCGCCGCGGTAGCGACGATAGGGTTGAGGAACATGACGCCGGCGACAATCAGGGCGATGTTCTGGAAAAACGGGCTGCGGACGTCCATGTCAGGGTGCTCCAGGGCGTAAACGAATCAGAAATCAGAAGAACAGGTCGAGGCGGAAATACACCGGGCGCTCGCGCTCGGTGATCACGTCAGGGCGTTCCAGGGAATGGGCGAAGGTCACGCTGGCGGCCAGGTGCTCACCGCGCGCACTGAGCTCCAGGGCATGACCGCTCAGGCGGCCACTGGCACCGGGGTTGTGCTGGTCATGGCTGATCACGCCCACGTCATAGGCCAGGGCGGCGCCATACTGCTGCACGAAGGGTTGCAACGGTGCCCAGGTGACCGGCCGGGTCCAGCGCAGCTGGTTGCGCCAGTAGCCGCCGCTGTCACCGGACAGGTTCTGGTCCTTGAAGGCACGCACCGAGTTGAGCCCACCGATGCTGATGCGCTGGGAGCTGAACAGCGGGTCTTCGCTCTTCTGGCCGGTGGCCAGACTGTCGAAACTGAAGCGCTCGCCCCACAGGCTGAACGGCTGCAGGTAGCTCAGGGTCAGGCTGTATTTGTTGTAGCGCGCCACCGGCTGGTCACCCCGGGGCTCGCCATTGCCCTGGGCATCGAAGGCGCCGATGCCGCGCTGCCAGCCGATATCGGCGTTGACGAAGGCGCTGCCGATGCGCCGGCCGTGGTTGAAACCCAGCTGCCATTCGCTTAGGCGGTTGCTGGAGGGATCGATGCGGTTGCCGAGGATGAAGTTGTTGGTGCGCACATGGCTGACGCCGGTGTTGAAAGCGGTCTTGCTGACGCTGTCGCGGTGCAACACACGCTCGGCGCGCAGGGCATGCTGTTGGCTGTCGCCATCGGTCTCGAAGGGAAAACCGTTGCTCTGGCCCAGGGTGCGGTAGTAGCTCTGGCTGTAGCTGTAGTCCACGCGCCACCAGCCGTAGGGGATGCTGTAGGACAGGCTCTGGGCATGGGAGTGGCGGTAACTGTCGCTGACCGCATCACGACTGGCGCGCAGGCTCAACTGGTCGGCCAGGCCCAGCGGGCTGTCCCAGGTCAGGCCCAGGCCCCACTGCTGCTCGCCGGTGCTGCGCTGGCCATCGTTGTGCCGATTGAGGTTGGCGTGCCAGGGCTTGCTGCGCTCGCCCTTGAGGCCTACGCGACTGCCGCCCACCTGCTGGCCCGGCACCAGCTCCAGCTGGGCCGGGCGCGACGGCAGACGGTTGAGGTTGTCGACCAGTTGCTCCAGTTCACGCAGGTTGAGGATCTCGCCGCTCTCGCCGGGAAAGCTCATGGCCAGCTCGCGGTCACTGGCCAGGGCAGAGCTATCGAGGCCCTCGAGGCGCCCTTCGACCACGGTGATCTGCAGGGTACGGGCCGACAGATCCTGCTGCGGCAGGTAGGCGCGGGTGGTCACGTAACCACGGTCGACGTAGTGGTTGGTGATCGCCTTGAGCAGTTCGTTGAGCTGGCTGACGCCCAGGCAGTTGTCGGCGAACGGGGCGAGAATGGTGCTGCGATCCGCCGCGGACAGCAGGCTTGCGCCGCTGATCTCGATCTGTTCGATGGCGAAACAACGCTCGTCCTCGGCAGCCGGCGGCGCCGTCGGTTCGGCGCGCTTGCCCGGCAACTGCTGCAGTTCCTGCAGGCGCTGCTGCTGCTCGTCGAGCAGGCGTTCCTGACGGTCGCGGATCAGATCCTGGGTCAGTGGCGAGGGCAGATTGGTGGGCAGCTCGGGCGGTGGCGTCTGTGCTGACACTGCCAGCGACCAGCTGGACAGGCAAAGGCATACCGCCGCAGGTCCATTGCGGAAGAACATAGGGTCGTCCCTGAGAAGAATGTCATTTGTGGAGGTGATTAAAACATATGGCACTTGGCCATTAAAACCTATACAGCGGAACCGAATCACAGTTTTGGACACGCGAGCGGTTTCCATGATCGCAACGGAACCAGCGCAGAAATGGAGATGCTGCCAAAGGCTGTCCGCACGCTCGATCCGATAGCAAATCGAGGCGCTGCGCTGGAACACGCCGGGGCTCTACCGTCGCGTTCGCCCTCTGCGTGAAAGCTCGCCACAACCGATGCGGTAAAGCATGGGTACACAGGCACAGGATGAAAACATGCCTCGCATCGGCAAGGTGGGATGCACCGGCAACCGCACTTTTCGCAACGAAACGGCAACTTTTACAAGATTTTGCCGACAGGGCGGCGATCCGGCACACTAGCGGCCCCGAGCTCCGGCTCGTCGCCGCAGCCAGATTTCGTATGACCCGCTCCCCGCTTCGCCGCCTCGCCTTCGGTACCCTGCGCCGCCTGCTGTACCTGTGGGTGCGCTCGGAAACCATCAACCAGTCGGCCTTCACCCTCAAGCTCGACCGCAGCAAGCCGGTGTTCTACGTGCTGCAGCAGCCTTCGGTGAGCGACCTGGCGGTGCTCGATCACGAATGCACCAAGGCCAACCTGCCGCGCCCGGTGCTGCCCGTGGCGGTGGGCGACCTGATCGAGCCGGCGGCGTTCTTCTACCTGACGCCGGAGCCCGACTGGCTCGGCCGCCAGGACAAGCGCGGCATTTCGCCGACCCTGCAGCGCATGGTCGCCGCCCTCAGCGAACAGGCCGCCGAGCAGGCGCAGATCATTCCGGTCAGCGTGTTCTGGGGGCAGTCGCCGAATCGGGAAACCAGCCCCTGGAAGCTGCTGTTCGCCGACAGCTGGGCGGTCACCGGCCGCCTGCGCCGGCTGGTGAGCATCCTGATCCTGGGCCGCACCACCCGCGTGCAGTTCTCCACACCGATCCAGTTGCGCGAGCTGATCGAGCAGAACAAGGGCCAGGAGCGCACCCTGCGCATGGTGCATCGCATCCTGCGGGTGCACTTTCGCAACCAGAAGGCGGCGGTCATCGGCCCGGACGTGTCGCACCGTCGCAACCTGGTCAAGGGCCTGGTGCACGGCCCCCAGGTGCGCCAGGCGATCGCCGAGGAAGCCGCGCGTGACAACATCGCCGTCGAGAAGGCCGAGGCCCTGGCCCTGCGCTACGGCAACGAGATCGCCTCGGACTACACCTACACGGCGATCCGCTTTCTCGAGCTGATCCTGTCGTGGTTCTGGAACAAGATCTACGACGGCATCAAGGTCAACCATATCGAAGGCGTGCAGGACATCGCCCAGGGCCACGAGGTGATCTACGTGCCCTGCCACCGCAGCCACATCGACTACCTGCTGCTCTCCTACCTGCTGTTCCGCAATGGCCTGACGCCGCCGCACATCGCTGCCGGCATCAACCTCAACATGCCGATCATCGGCGGCCTGCTGCGCCGCGGCGGCGCCTTCTTCATGCGCCGCAGCTTCAAGGGCAACCCGCTGTACACCGCGGTGTTCAACGAATACCTGCACACCCTGATCCGCAAGGGCTACCCGGTGGAGTACTTCGTCGAAGGCGGCCGCTCGCGCACCGGGCGCATGCTCAGGCCGAAGACCGGCATGCTCGCCATCACCCTGCGCAGCTACCTGCAGAGCCACCGCCTGCCGGTGGTGTTCGTGCCGGTGTACATCGGCTACGAGCGCGTGCTGGAGGGCCGTACCTACCTGGGCGAGCTGCGCGGGGCGAGCAAGAAGAAGGAGTCGATCTTCGACATCTTCAAGGTCATCGGCGCGCTCAAGCAGCGCTTCGGCCATGTGTGGGTCAACTTCGGCGAGCCGATCAAGCTGGATGCCTTTCTCGATGCCCAGCAGCCCGACTGGCGCGCCCAGAACCTGGGCCCGGATTACCGGCCGGCGTGGCTCAACGACACCACCAACCGGCTCGGCGAGCGGGTGGCCCAGCGCCTCAACGAGGCGGCGGCGATCAACCCGGTCAACCTGGTGGCCCTGGCACTGCTGTCCACCAGCAAGCTGGCGCTGGACGAGCGCGGCCTGGTGCGCATCCTCGACCTCTACCAGAGCCTGCTTCGCCGGGTGCCCTACTCGCCGCACACCACGGTGCCGGAGGGCGATGGCCTGGCGCTGATCGAGCACGTGCGCAGCATGGAACTGCTGTCCGAGCAGAAGGACGCGCTGGGGCGCATCCTCTACCTGGACGAGCAGAACGCGGTGCTGATGACCTACTACCGCAACAACGTGCTGCACATCTTCGCCCTGCCCGGCCTGATCGCCAGCTTCTTCCAGAGCAGCGGGCGGATGAGCCGCGAGCAGATCCTGCGTTTCGTCCACGCGCTGTATCCGTACCTGCAGGCCGAGCTATACATCCGCTGGGCCGACGAGGACCTCGACGAGGTGGTCGACCAGTGGCTCGACGCCTTCGTCGAGCAGGGCCTGCTCAGGCAGGAGAACGACCTCTACGTGCGCCCGGCGCCCAGCTCGCGCAACTTCGTGTTGCTGACCCTGCTTTCACGGGCCATCGCCCAGACCCTGCAGCGCTTCTACATGGCCAGCGCGCTGCTGCTCAACGCCGGGCAGAACGCGATCAGCGCCGAAGAGCTGGAAGAGCTGTGCACGGTCATGGCCCAGCGCCTGTCGATCCTGCACGGGCTCAACGCGCCGGAGTTCTTCGACAAGAGCCTGTTCCGCCATTTCATCCAGACGTTGCTCGACCAGGGCGTGCTGCGCCAGGACGAAGCCGGCAAGCTCAGCCATCCGCCAGCCTTCGCCGAACTTGCCGAAGGCGCCGCCAAGCGCGTACTGCCGGCCGAGATTCGCCTGTCGATCCGCCAGGTAACCATGGCACGCAGCGAGGAGCTGCTCGACGGGCTCTGACACGCCGGCCATCTCCAGGAAGGGCAGAGTGCGGCGGGCGTTATTGAGCTTTGCCGCCACAGCCCCTAAGATGCGTCGTTGGGGCCACTTAGGGCAGGGATTTTCGTGCGTTATCACACCATTCTAGGATCACTGGCGATCGTGGTTTCCGGTTGCGCCATGCAACCGTCCGCATCGACCTCTCAAGAAGA
>Ga0268257_1001772_pt1 | contig 17437 bp, 12 predicted proteins | sample AgamicAtPrz_FD_200249 | JGI IMG/M metagenome (GOLD analysis project Ga0268257, IMG submission 200249) | Agave microbial communities from Guanajuato, Mexico - At.P.rz (v2) (version 3) | ecosystem: Host-associated > Plants > Phyllosphere > Phylloplane/Leaf | place: Guanajuato, Mexico | collected... | reverse complement strand
GTCTTTGGTTATCATTAATTTTCGTTTTTTCGTAACGAGGCACAGCCCCCATGGCCGATAAAAAAGGCTCTTCCACCGAAAAGAATTTGTATTGCACCTTCTGCGGCAAAAGCCAGCACGAGGTCAAAAAGCTGATCGCCGGCCCGTCCGTGTTCATCTGCGACGAGTGCATCGACTTGTGCAATGAGATCATTCGCGACGAACAGCCTGCCGCCGATGCCAAGGAAGGCCGCGGCGATCTGCCTACGCCTGCCGAAATCAAGGCCAATCTCGACAACTATGTGATCGGTCAGGAACAGGCCAAGCGCACGCTGGCCGTGGCGGTCTACAACCACTACAAGCGACTGAACCACAAGGACAAGGCCGGCAAGGATGATGTGGAGCTCAGCAAGAGCAATATCCTGCTGATCGGTCCCACTGGGTCGGGCAAGACCTTGCTGGCCCAGACGCTGGCGCGTCAGCTGAATGTGCCATTCGTGATGGCCGATGCCACCACGTTGACCGAGGCTGGCTATGTGGGCGAGGATGTCGAGAACATCATTCAGAAGCTGTTGCAAAGCTGCGAGTACGACGTCGAGCGCGCGCAGCGCGGCATTGTCTACATCGACGAAATCGACAAGATCTCCCGCAAGTCGGACAACCCCAGCATCACGCGCGATGTCTCGGGCGAGGGCGTGCAGCAGGCGCTGCTCAAGCTGATCGAAGGCACGATGGCCAGCATTCCGCCCCAGGGTGGACGCAAGCATCCCAATCAGGATTTCCTGCAGATCGACACCACGAACATCCTGTTCATCTGCAGCGGCGCGTTTGCGGGGCTGGAGAAGGTCATCGAGAACCGTACCGAGGCTTCAGGCATAGGCTTTGGCGCTACCGTCAAGAGCAAGAAGCAGCGTTCCATCTCGGAAATGTTCCTGGAGATTGAGCCCGAAGATCTGATCAAGTTCGGCATCATCCCCGAGCTGGTCGGTCGCATGCCTGTGGTGACGGCGCTGGCCGAGCTCAGCGAAGAGGCACTGGTGCAGATCCTGACCGAGCCCAAGAACGCGCTGGTCAAGCAATACAGCAAGCTGCTGGCCATGGAAGGTGTGGAGCTGGAAATCCGCCCAGCGGCACTGAAGGCGATTGCCCGCAAGGCTCTGGCCCGCAAGACCGGCGCCCGTGGCCTGCGCTCCATCGTCGAGCAGGCACTGATCAGCACCATGTTCGAGTTGCCAACGGCCGAGAACGTGGAAAAGGTGGTGGTGGAAGAGGCCACCATTGAAGACGGCAAGGAGCCGCTGCTGGTTTACCGCGAGGCGGCCAAAAAGGCCTGATACTGTGCTTGCGTGCGAGGCGCTTCTGCGATGGGGCGCCTTGCTGCATGAGACGGAAAGGCAATGCCCCTGCGGTGGCAAAAACAATTTGCACGCAGGGGTTGAAATACACCGGTAAGCGGACCATCTTCCGCTGATAAACCGAGGATACCTATGTCTGGACAAACCCCTTTGCCTTCCACCGAGTTGGATCTGCCGCTGCTGCCCTTGCGGGACGTGGTGGTGTTCCCGCATATGGTGATTCCGCTGTTTGTGGGGCGTGCCAAGAGCATCAAGGCTCTGGAGCTGGCCATGGAAGGCGATCGCCGCATCATGCTGGTGGCGCAGAAGACGGCCTCCAAGGACGAGCCTGCAGCGGAAGACATGTTTGATGTGGGCTGCGTGTCCACCATCTTGCAGATGCTCAAGCTGCCCGACGGCACCGTGAAGGTGCTGGTCGAGGGCCAGCAGCGCGCCCTGGTCAAGCAGATCACCGACGAAGAGTCTCATTTCACGGCGTCTGTGACGCCCGTGGAGGCTGATGACAATGCCCATGAGCAGAGCGAGATCGAAGCGCTGCGCCGTGCGGTGACCCAGCAGTTTGACCAGTATGTCAAGCTCAACAAGAAGATCCCCCAGGAGATCCTGACCTCGATCGCCAGCATTGACGATGCCGGTCGTCTGACCGACACCATCGCAGCGCACCTGCCTCTCAAGCTGGAGAGCAAGCAGGCAGTGCTGGATCTGGTGGACATCAAGGAGCGTCTGGAAAACCTGTTCGAGCAGCTCGAGCGCGAGGTGGACATCCTCAATGTCGACAAGCGCATCCGTGGTCGCGTCAAGCGTCAGATGGAGAAGAATCAGCGCGACTTCTATCTGAATGAGCAGGTCAAGGCCATTCAGAAGGAGTTGGGTGAGGGCGAGGATGGGGCCGACATCGAGGAGATCGAGAAAAAGATCAAGCTCGCCAAGATGCCTGCCGAGGCCCGCAAGAAGGCCGAGGCCGAGCTCAAGAAGCTCAAGCTGATGTCGCCCATGTCGGCAGAGGCTTCGGTGGTGCGCAACTATATCGAAGTGCTGACCGGCCTGCCCTGGAGCAAGAAGACCAAGATCAAGCACAACCTGGCGAATGCCGAGGAAGTGCTGAACGAAGATCACTTTGGCCTGGAAAAGGTCAAGGACCGCATCCTCGAATATCTTGCCGTGCAGCAACGTGTGGACAAGGTCAAGGCCCCCATTCTGTGCCTGGTCGGACCTCCCGGTGTGGGCAAGACCTCGCTCGGTCAGTCCATTGCCAAGGCCACGGGCCGCAAGTACGTGCGCATGGCGCTCGGGGGCATGCGTGACGAGGCCGAGATTCGCGGTCACCGCCGTACCTATATCGGTGCCATGCCCGGCAAGGTGCTGCAGAGCCTGGAGAAGGTCGGCACGCGCAATCCTCTGTTCCTGCTTGACGAGATCGACAAGCTGGGCATGGATTTCCGTGGCGATCCATCGAGCGCACTGCTGGAGGTGCTGGACCCCGAGCAGAACAACAAGTTCGGCGACCACTATGTGGAGGTCGACTTCGACCTGTCCGACGTGATGTTCGTGGCGACCTCCAACTCCATGAACATTCCTTCGGCCTTGCTGGATCGCATGGAGGTGATTCGTCTGTCGGGCTACACCGAAGACGAAAAAACCAATATTGCCATCCGCTACCTGCTGCCCAAGCAACTCACCAACAATGGTGTGAAGGAAGGCGAGCTGGAGGTGACCGAAGCCGCTATCCGCGACATCGTGCGCTACTACACCCGCGAAGCAGGTGTGCGTTCGCTGGAGCGCGAGCTGTCCAAGATCTGCCGCAAGGTGGTTAAGGGCTTGCAGCTCGGCAAACTCCAGCCCAAGGTGGAGGTGAATGCCGACAACCTCAACGACTATCTGGGCGTGCGCAAGTTCAGCTACGGCCGCGCAGAGCATGCCAATCAGGTGGGGCAGGTTGTGGGCCTGGCCTGGACCGAAGTCGGTGGCGATCTGCTGACCATCGAAGCCGCAACCATGCCTGGCAAGGGCGTCATCACCCGTACCGGCTCTCTGGGCGATGTGATGAAGGAGTCGGTGGAAGCTGCCCGCACCGTGGTGCGCAGCCGCGCTCGTCTGCTCGGCATCAAGGATGAAGCCTTCGAGAAGAAGGACATCCATGTGCACGTGCCCGATGGCGCCACGCCCAAGGATGGTCCCAGCGCCGGTGCCGCCATGACGACGGCGTTTGTCTCGGCGCTCACGGGCATTCCCGTGCGTGCTGACGTGGCCATGACCGGTGAAATCACCTTGCGTGGCGAAGTCACGGCGATTGGCGGCCTCAAGGAAAAGCTGCTGGCGGCTCTGCGTGGTGGCATCAAGACCGTGCTGATTCCCGAAGAGAACGTCAAGGATTTGCAGGACATTCCCGATAACGTGAAGAGCGGTCTGGAGATCGTTCCTGTGAAGTGGATCGATCAGGTTCTCAAGGTGGCCCTGGAGCGTGTGCCCGATCCTTTGTCTGAGGAAGCGGTAGCCGCCGTGGCGGCCACCGATGCCAAGCCGGTCGAGGCAGCCATCAAGCATTAAGCTTGTTTTGTGAAAATTGTGGCGTTTTTTCTGGGAGTGCTCAGAACTGCGCTACAATTCATCCATCGCAGCAAACAACGTTGTACAATGTTGGGCTTCGGTAGATATGCGGGAATAGCTCAGTTGGTAGAGCGATACCTTGCCAAGGTATAGGTCGACGGTTCGAACCCGTTTTCCCGCTCCAGGTTTTCAGAGCCTGTAGCAATACAGGTTCGCATCAAAAAGCGAAAGCTTTTTGAGTGCGGGAATAGCTCAGTTGGTAGAGCGATACCTTGCCAAGGTATAGGTCGACGGTTCGAACCCGTTTTCCCGCTCCAGGTCTTCAGAACCTGTAGCAATACAGGTTCGCATCAGAAAGCGAAAGCTTTCTGAATGCGGGAATAGCTCAGTTGGTAGAGCGATACCTTGCCAAGGTATAGGTCGACGGTTCGAACCCGTTTTCCCGCTCCAGGTTTTCAGAACCTGTAGCAATACAGGTTCGCATCGGAAAGCGAAAGCTTTTTGAATGCGGGAATAGCTCAGTTGGTAGAGCGATACCTTGCCAAGGTATAGGTCGACGGTTCGAACCCGTTTTCCCGCTCCAGGTTTTTGTGATAGCGGCGCGATAGCAAAGCGGTTATGCCCCGGATTGCAAATCCGGTTAGACCAGTTCGACTCTGGTTCGCGCCTCCAAACTTGTGGCATAAGCCCTGCAGATGAAAGTCTGCAGGGCTTTTTGCTTTGTCCGCCTAGTATCTCAATACGCTGCAAATCCTGAAGCCGGGCGCCGCATTTGCATCGCCCTATGCAACTCAGACCTGTTGTAGGCCATGTCTTTTTGTTATGAAAAAGCCCAGGGCAATGCCCTGGGCGAGTCGGAGGAGACGGGAGCGATGCCTGCGTTCAGGCGGGCTCGGCCAGCTTCACGCTTTGGCGTAATGTCTTGGCGGCTTCCACCATATGCTGTAGCGCCGGAATCACTTCGGCCCACTGACGTGTCTTGAGACCGCAGTCTGGATTGACCCAGAGGCGTTCGGCGGGAATGCGCTCTGCTGCTTTCTGCATGAGCAGCACGATGTCAGCCTTGGTGGGGATATTGGGAGAGTGGATGTCGTAGACCCCCGGGCCGATCTCATTGGGGTAGTCAAAGTGTTCGAAGGCCTCCAGCAACTCCATGTCCGAGCGCGAAGTCTCTATGGTGATCACGTCGGCATCCATGGCCGCAATCGACGCCATGATGTCGTTGAATTCCGAATAGCACATATGGGTGTGAATCTGGGTTTCATCGGCAACGCCATTGGCGCTGATGCGGAACGCTTCCACGGCCCAGTGCAGATATTTCTGCCATTGTGATTTGCGCAATGGAAGGCCCTCGCGCAATGCGGCTTCGTCGATCTGGATCACGCGAACGCCAGCTCTTTCCAGGTCCAGCACTTCTGCGCGAATCGCCAGAGCCAGCTGGTAGCAGGACGTGGCGCGCGGCTGGTCGTCGCGCACGAATGACCAGTTCAGGATGGTGACCGGGCCTGTCAACATTCCTTTCATGGGTTTGCGGGTCAAGGACTGGGCGTACTGGATCCATTCCGTCGTCATCGCCTTGGGGCGGCTGATATCGCCGAACAGAATGGGTGGCTTGACGCAGCGTGAGCCATAGGACTGGACCCAGCCGAACTGGCTGAAGGCATAGCCGTCGAGCTGTTCGCCGAAATATTCGACCATGTCGTTGCGCTCAGCCTCGCCATGCACGAGCACGTCCAGCCCCAGAGCCTCCTGCTCTTGCACGCAGCGTTCGATCTCGGCGCGCATGGCGCTTTGGTAGCGGGCGAAATCCAGGCGACCGGCCTTGAATTCGCTGCGAGCCTGGCGGATCTCTGTCGTCTGGGGGAAAGAGCCGATGGTGGTGGTCGGGAAGGCCGGCAGCTTGAGCAGAAGGGCTTGCTTGGGGGCGCGTGCTTCGTAGCTGCTGCGGCGCTGGCCCAGCCCGGCGTTTATCTGCTTGACCGCAGCTTGCACGGCAGGGTTGTGGACGCGGGGCGATGTGCGGCGTGCGGCCAAAGCGGCAGCGTTGTCTGCCAGTTCGGCCTTGACGCAATCTCGGCCGTGGCGCAAAGCCTTGCCCAGCACACGCAGCTCATCCAGCTTTTGCTGTGCGTAAGCCAGCCATGACTTGATGTCGGCATCGAGCCTTTGTTCGCTGTTCAGATCCACGGGCACATGCAACAAGGAGCAGGATGGCGCAATCCAGAGGCGCTCGCCCAGGCGCTCGGCCAGCGGCTCCACCCAGTCGAGCACGGCATTCAGATCGGTTTTCCAGATATTGCGGCCGCTGATCACCCCCAGGGACAACACCTTGTGTGCAGGCAGCAGACCCAGCAGTTGCTGCACATCATCCTGGCCATTGACGGCATCGATGTGCAGGCCGGCCACGGGCAGGTTTGCTGCCAGATACTTGTTCTCGGCCAATTGGCCGAAATAGGTCGCCAGCAGCAGCTTGACCCTGCAGCTCTTGAGGTGGTGGTAGGCAGTGTTGAACGCATGTTGCCAGTCGGCATCGAGTTCGGTGACCAGGATGGGCTCGTCCATCTGCACCCATTCCACGCCCTGGGCCGCCAGTACATCCAGTAGCTGGGCATAGACTGGCAGCAGGCGTTGCAGCAGTTCCAGCTTGCCGACACCGTCCTTGGCCTTGCCCAGCGCCAGATAGGTAACGGGGCCGATGAGAACCGGTTTGGCCTGTATGCCTTGTGCCCTGGCTTCGGCCAGCTGTTCCAGCAGGCGCGATGCATCGAGCTTGAATTCGGTGGCCGAGCTGAACTCGGGCACGATGTAGTGGTAGTTGGTGTCAAACCATTTGGTCATCTCGCCCGCGGCGACGCCAGCGCAGAAGTGGGTGTGGCCGGTACTGCGGGATTCGGTCGTGATTGCCGAACGGCCGCGGGCCACGCGGAAGTAGTTGTCCAGCGCATCGCCTTCGAAGCCTTGCACCCGCTCTGGCAGATTGCCCAGGGTAAAGCTCATATCCAGTACCTGGTCGTAGAAAGCGAAGTCGCCCACGGGCACCCAGTCCAGCTCTTGCTGCGCAGCCCAGTGGCGTTGGCGCAGCTCGGCGCCCAGCGCCTTGAGTGCATCGCGCGAGGTCTCGCCTCTCCAATAGGACTCCAGCGCGAACTTCAGTTCGCGCTTTGCGCCGATGCGAGGAAAGCCCAGGTTGTGAATAGTCGTCATGCAGAAATCCAGTCTTTTGATCTTCGGCCCATGGCCAGAGTGGCTCGGGTCAGCGGACTGGATGTTCTTTGAATAGATGCATGAAGTAAAATGGTTGTTTTTCATGTATCCATGAATTGTGTTCACAGATGATTGAGCGTATCCATCTCGCCATCGTGCAAGAGGTTGAAAAACAAGGCTCTTTGACTGCGGCAGCCGATGTGTTGTGCGTCACGCAGTCCGCCCTGAGCCACAGCATGAGAAAGCTGGAAGCCCAGCTTGGCACCGATGTCTGGCTGCGTGAAGGGCGCAGCCTGCGCTTGACGCAGGCGGGTCAATACCTGCTGGCGGTGGCTAATCGCGTGCTGCCTCAGCTGGATCTGGCCGAGTCGCGTTTGCAGCAATTTGCCCAGGGAGAGCGCGGCAGCTTGCGCATCGGCATGGAATGCCATCCTTGCTACCAGTGGCTGCTGAAAATCGTCTCCCCCTATCTGGCCGCCTGGCCCGATGTGGATGTGGACGTGAAGCAGAAGTTCCAGTTTGGTGGCATCGGTGCGCTGTTCGGCTATGAGATCGACATGCTGGTCACGCCCGATCCGCTGTTCAAGCCGGGTCTGCACTTTGAGCCCGTCTTTGACTATGAGCAGGTGCTGGTGGTGGCTGCGGATCACGCCCTGGCCCAGGCCGGCCATGTCAAGCCCGGTGATCTGTCTCGCGAGGTGCTGATTACCTATCCCGTGGCCGTAGACCGGCTTGATATCTATACCCAGTTTTTGCTGCCCAAAGGCATTGCCCCCAGGCGCCATAAAACCATAGAGACCACCGACATCATGATGCAGATGGTCGCCAGCGGCCGGGGTGTCGCGGCCCTGCCGCGCTGGCTGGCTCTGGAATATGCCGAAAAGATGGCTGTCGTACCCGTGAAGCTGGGCAGCAAGGGGATCGCCAAGCAAATCTACCTCGGTGCGCGCGAGGCAGAGTTGCATACGGACTATCTACAGGCCTTTATTGCGCTGGCACGAGCACCTGGCCTGGCTCTGCCTGCTGCGGCACCCTCTCAGAAAGACTCTTGAAAAGATAGCTGCAATCGATTGCTGGATAAGCGATAGCGGCTGATTTACATGTTGATAGCCGTCATGCCCGGTGCTGACGCCCGGTCGGCTTGCCGTCCGGCTTGCACGCCCCACAGCCACATGGCGCCGCCCGCCAGCAGTGTCAGCACAAACGATTGCTGTGCGCCCCGGTGGTCGATCAGCCAGCCGGCAGCGGCTGCACCCAGGGCCACGCCGCTGGCGAGGCCAGTCAGCAGCCAGGTCATGCCCTCGGTCAGACGGTTGGCCTGTACCTGCTGCTCCACCAGGCTCATGGCCACGGTAATCGTCGGGCCAAAGGTAATGCCTGCCAGCAGCACGGCCAGCGTCAGTGCGGTCAGATTGCTGGCCAGCAGCAGGGGCAGGGCGGAGATTGCGACCGATGTCCCGACCCAGACGATCTGGCGGCTGAGCGGCATCTGCAGGCGTAGCGTGCCAAACAGCAAGCCCATGGCGCAGGAGCCCAGCGCATAGAAGGACAGCACCACACTGGCCATGCCAGGCTGGCCCTGTGCCGTGGCAAAGGCCACGCTGGCCACATCGATCACGCCCACGATGACGCCTTGCGCCAGCATGAACAGTGCCAGCGTGCGCACCACAGGCTGGCGCAGCATCGACGAAGTCCGGCCTTTTTCCGAGTCGGCATGCGGGCTGACAGGTGGTTCGGTGCGGCGCTGCACCACAAACAGGCCCACGCCGATGATGAGGAACAGCGCCGCAGCCAGCGGGCCGGCCTCGGGGAACAGCAGCATGCTGAGGCCCACCGACAGCGGCGGGCCGACGATGAAGGCCAGATCATCGAGCACACCCTCCAGTGCAAACGCTGTCTGCAACTGAGGCGTGCCGCTGTAGATTGCCGTCCAGCGGGCGCGAACCATCGCCGGCATGCTGGGCAGGCTGCCGACGGCAGCGGCCAGTACCAGCAGCAGCCAGTCCGGTCCCTGCCAGTGGGCGCAGGCAAGCAGCGCCAGCATGGACAGCGCACTGCTGGCGGCCGCAAACGGCAGCACCCTGAACTGGCCGTAACGGTCAACCAACGCCGAGATACGCGGTGCCAGAACGGCAATCGAGAGCGCGAAACAGGCCGACACCATGCCTGCCAGCGTATAGGCGCCGCGCTGCTGCGACAGCATGGTGATCAAGCCAATCCCCGTCATGGACAGCGGCAGTCGCGCCAGCAGCCCGGCCAGCACAAAGCCCGTGCTGCCCGGCGCCGTGAACAGCTTGCGGTAAGCATTCAACATGGAAACCCTTGCATAGATTCATTTGCATACATTGTGTATGCGAGTGACATTCTAGGAGCTTGGGATGTAGCGCGTATGATTGGCATACGCTTTGTATGTGAATATTGCCGGGAGTTCGCAGTGACCCAAGTTCGCCAGAGTCGTGCCAGCATGATCGAAGCCACGCGAGCCAAGCTGATCAGCGCGGCGCGCAGCGCTTTCGCCGAGCATGGCTATGCCCAGGCAGCCATGGACGAGTTGACCGCGCAGGCCGGTTTGACGCGCGGCGCGCTCTATCACCACTTTGGTGGCAAGCCTGGTCTGCTGGCTGCCGTGGTGGCGCAGATGGATGAAGAAATGGACCAGCGGCTGGAGCTTGTGCTGCGAGGCCATGTCGATCCATGGGAAGGCTTTCTAGCCTATTGCCGCGCCTATCTGGCCATGGCGCAGGAGGCTGAGATTCGCCGCATCGTGTTGCAGGATGCGCGCTCCGTGCTCACCGGTACCGACCAGGGGCAGCAGCACCAGCAATGCATTGCTTTTATCGCGGGCTTTTTGCAGCAGCTCATTGACGAGGGCATCATCGTGAATGCCAGTGCAGCGGCGCTGGCAAGGTTGCTCAACGGCTGCCTGATCGAAGCGGCTTTCTGGATTGCCGAGGAGGGCGCTCCGCCCGAGCGCCTGAGCGAGGCTTTGCAGGCGCTGGATTTGATGTTGCAAGGCTGGAAGGCGGGCTGAGCTGGTGCCCAAGCGGGTATCTTCGATGTCTGCAGGCTGACCGCCGAAGACGGGTTCGGGAAGACGCAGTGGCGGCGCTGCTGCATCTGTTGCATGCGGCGCAATCCTGATGGAAAAGTGGTCAGGCTTCGGTGATGCTTTGCACACGACTCTTCACCCAACCATTGGAGCTGCACATGACAAGTGAACCGAAGATCAAAGGCCCGGCCTCCTACTTTCCCTCCATCGAGAAAACCTACGGCCAGCCGGTCACGCACTGGATCAAGATTCTCGAAGGCCTGCACGACAAGAAACATATGGAGCAGGTCGCGTATCTCAAGCTCGAGCATGGCATCGGCCATGGACATGCGAACGCGCTGGTCGCATACCATCGGGCGCAATCTGGCGCCCAGTGAGAGTGCATCTTGCCGAGTCGCGGGCGTCAGAAGTGATGTGCGGCCTGGTACTGCCCATCTTTCGCGAGCCCCACACCCCCAGCGATCCCATGAAATTCAAGAAAGTGCTCCGTGAAGCGTTGCGGCTCTGGCCATCGCAAATAGGGATTTCTGACGGACGCCTCATGGCCGGCGACGGAGGTCTGTTTCCCCAGCTGACCGAACACTGGGAGATGGCAGAAGCCCATGCAAAAGCGTGGAGCGAGGCGCATCAGCTGATGGTCTGGGCGATCTTCTGCGCCTGGCGCAAAGCTGCGGTCGCACACTTCAAGGCGGGTCGGGGCTGGATTGCCAAATCGGATCTGGATATGCGGCATCTCCGCCAGAGGTACGAAGAAAGCCTGTTCGCGGATGGCAGCCGCTACCCACGGCAGATGCTGCGCGCCTATCGCCGTGAGCTGAAGTCCGGGCCAAGACCTGCTCCATAGGCTCAGCCTTCATGCGGATGAAAAAACAGCGTGCAACGCTTGATGCCTAGGCGTTGCACGCTGTCTGCTCCTCAGAACATGCCTTGGAGTTACTGGTACTTCTGCTCCAGCCCATCCCAGAAGTCCTTGTTCACCAGCCGCTGGCGTTCAAGAAAGGGGGCGACGATGGCAGGGTCCTCATCCACCTTGTGATCGTCGCGCAGCAGCGTCAGGCACTTTTGCATGCCGGCCACGGCCCCTTGCAGTGCTGCATTGGCGTAGAGCACAAAGCCATAGCCCAGCTCGCCCAGTTCGTCGGCGTTGAAGATGGGGGTCTTGCCGCCGATGACCATATTCATGAGCTGTGGTGCTTGCAGACGCAGCGGTAGGGCGCGCACTTCTTCGGCCTGTGTGACGGCTTCGACAAACAGGATGTCGGCGCCGGCTTCCTGGAATTGCTGGGCGCGTTCGATGGCTGCTTCGAAGCCGTGGACGGCGGCGGCATCGGTACGGGCCATGATGAGGGTGCCGCTATCGCGGCGCGCATCGACGGCGGCCTTGATCTTGCCCAGCATTTCGCTGGTTTCGATCACGGCCTTGCCATTGAAGTGGCCGCAGCGTTTGGGGCTGACCTGGTCTTCGAGCTGAATGCAGTCGGCACCGGCACGCTCCAGTGTGCGCACGGCATGGTAGGTATTGACGGCGTTGCCAAAGCCGGTGTCGGCATCGACCAGCAGCGGCACTTCCACGGCGTCGCGGATGCGGGCCGTATGGTCGGCGATATCGCTGAGGCCCATAAAACCCTGGTCGGGCATGCCGAACCACATATTGGTCACGCCGGCACCGGTCACATAGATGGCTTCAAAGCCCAGATCGGCGATCAGCCGCGCCGACATGGCGTTGAAGGCTCCGGGAACAATGACGCCGCGGCGGGCATCGGCCAGGGCTTTGAGTTGTTGTTTCGGGTTCATGAGATTTCTTGTTGAAAAGGGCTTTGAGGCTTATCTGATGGGCGTATTCAGATATCAGGCTTGATGCTGCATGCACTTCTGGCGGGCGCCACCAGGCAGAGCTGCTCCGCAGCTCCCCAGAGGATTAGTCCAGCGAAATATTCGCGTTCTTGATCACCGGTCCCCACTTGGCGCGTTCGGCTTCAAGATATTTGCCATAGGCCTGAGGCGTGCCGCCCATGATCTGGCCGCCGCTGCTTTCGATCATCTGGCGCAGAGACTTGTCGTTCTTGAGTGCTTCGTTGACGGCCTGGTTGAGCTTGGCCACCACGGCATCGGGCGTGCCGGCCGGCGCAATCATGCCCAGCCAGTTGTACGACTCAAAGCCCTTGACTCCGGCTTCGTCCAGCGTGGGCACGTCGGGTAGCACGGCCAGGCGGGTCTTGCTGGAGACGGCCAGGGCATTGATCTTTTTGGCCTTGATGGAAGGCAGGGCCGAGTAACCCATCTCGAACATCATGGCCAGATGGCCGCCCATGAGGTCCGTGGCTGCCAGCGAGCCGCCCTTGTAGGGCACATGGGTCAGCTGGGTCTGGGTCTGGTAGGCGAGCAACTCGCCCGACAGATGATGGGCCCCGCCCACGCCCGAGGAGCCATAGGTCAGATCGCCGGGCTTGGCCTTGGCATGGGCCAGCAGTTGCTGGACGCTCTTGAAGGGCTGGTTGGGAGCGGTGGTCAGAAACAGGGGAGCCTGCTCGATGAGGATGATGGGCTTGAACGCCGTCTTGGCGTCATAAGGCATCTTCTTCATCAGCATGGGGTTGGTAACCAGGGGGCCTGGCGAGCCGAAGCCGAAGGTGTGGCCGTCGTTGGCCTTGGCGATGGCATCCGTGCCCGTCACGCCACCGGCACCGCCGCGGTTGTCGATGATCACAGGCTGGCCCAGCACCTTGCCCAGCGAGTCGGCAATCAGGCGTGCGCGGGTATCGGCATAGCCGCCTGCCGCATAGGGCACGATGAGCTTGACGGTGCGGGTGGGCCAGGCTTCAGAGCCCTGGGCCAGAGCTGCAGAGGAGCCGCCCAGCAAGGCGGTGGTGGCGGCAGCGCAGGCAGTGGCGCGCAGCAAGGCGTTTCTACGGGAAATCATGAATCAGCTCTCAGTGCTATTTTCAGGCTTCAGCGTATATGGGTCATACGCTGGATGCTATGTTTTTTGTGAATCTCACTTTTCCTGCATTTGAGCTGCCTTGACGATCTCGCCCAGGCGCTTGCGCTCGGCATCGGCAAACTTCACGAATTCCGCACGTGTGCCGCCGACCGGCTCGATGCCCAGTCCCTTGAGCTTCTCGACAGTGGCAGGCTCCTTCATGGCCTTGTCCACGGCGGCTGCCAGCTTGTCCAGAATGGCGGGCGGCGTGCCCTTGGGGGCATGAATGCCGGCCCAGTGCGCGATCTGCAGATCGGCAAAGCCTTGCTCCACAGCAGTGGAGAGCTGGGGGTAGGCCGAGATGCGCTGGGTCCAGGTCGTGGCCAGAGGCTTGAACTTGCCCTCGTGAATGATGTGCGGCAGCGCGATGATGCTGGCTTCGGACGTGCCTTCGACCTGGCCGCCCAGCACGGCCGTGGTGCTCTCCGAACCGCTCTTGTAGGGCACGGGCTGCAGCTTGGCACCGTATTTCACATTCAGCATCTCGGCCACGAAGTGCGGCGTGCTGCCCGTGCCGGCGGTGGCAAAGTTGAAGCCTGCGCCCTTCTTCGAGGCTTCGACGAAGTCGCGCAAATTGTTATAGGGCGCGTTCTTGGGCACCACGATCACCGAAGGTGCCAGGCCGATCATCACCACGGGCTGCAGAGCATCATCCTTGAAAGGCATGGTCTTCTTGATCATGCTGTTGGAGATGACGCCTGCCGCGCTGACCAGCAGCGTGTAGCCATCAGGCTGGGCCTTGGCCACGATATCGGCACCCACTGTGCCGCCTGCGCCGGGACGGTTGTCGATCACCACTGGTTGGCCGAGGATCTTGGAAGCGCCTTCGGCCGCCGAACGGGCCATCAAGTCATTGGCGCCGCCTGCGGAAAACGGCACTACGAGGCGAATCGGGCGCGTGGGCCAGTCAGCGGCCTGGGCCAGGCCAGTTGCGCCCAGCACGGAAAGAGTCAAGGCCTGGACAACAAGATTGCGACGGTTCAAAAACATGGATATCTCCTGGATCCAAATCCCTATTGGTATGGGCTGTTACCGCAAGCACTGTGCCAGGCGGATTTAGGGAAAACCCTTTGCATGACAAGTGTTTGAAATCATTGGAATTTTTGTGGTTTTGTGGAGTGTCCACCTGCGGTTGTGTATAGCTTCTGTTTCGATAATGAAATAATCGTTTTCATGAATGAAACAGATGCGATGTCGAACGATGGCGTCAAACGTATGCCGACGGCTGGCCAGCCGCATTTGCCTCACATCGTCACCGTAGGTCGTTACCGTGTGGGGCGGGTGCTGGAGCGGCTGGCACAACTCTGGTCGGGTGAGGCCAGGTTCTCGCATATCTCGGCTTCTTTCGACGATGCGGTGGCCCAGGTGCAGGCGCTCAATCTGCGCCAGCCCATCGATGCCCTGGTGGGGGCGGGAGCCAGTGGTGCCTGGATTCGAGAACGCGTGGACATTCCAATGGCCATGGTCGAAGTGCGTGGCCTGGATTTGCTGCAGGCGCTGCGCCAGGCCAAGTTGCAGACCACCGAAGAAGCTCCGCGCGTGGGTCTGGTCAACTTCGAGGTGCCGTCGCCCGTGGTGGCACAGTTCGACAGCCTGTTCGGCCTGGGTCTGGTCCAGATCGCCTATCAGGGGCCGCATGACGCGCAGGCCTGCGTGCAGAAGCTCAGGGCGTCGGGCGTTGGCGCCGTGGTGGCGCCGGGCCTGGTGGCCGATCTGGCAGAGCAGGCAGGCATGGCCAGCGTGTTGCTGTATTCCGATATTTCGGTGCGCCAGGCGCTCAGCGATGCCATGCTGCTGGCCCGTCATCGCCGCGCCGAGCGCGACCGGCATCAGCGCCTGGAAACCGTGTTGCACCAGCTGCAGGACGGTGTGGCTGCCGTGGACGAGCGTGGCCGCATTTGCGCGCTGAACCCACGCATGGCCGCCTTGCTCGGGGCCCCGGTCGAGGCCTTGCACGGCCGCATGCTGGACGAGGTGGCTCCGGCCCTGGGCACGGCCCGGGCACTGGCGGGCGAGGAGGGTGGAGAAGAGGTGGTGCAACTGGCCTTGCGTACCCTGGTGGTGCGACGAGCGCCAATTGTGGAGAACGGGCTGGTGACCGGCGCTTTGCTGGTCTGCCGCGATCCTGCCGTCATTCAGCGGGCCGACCGCAGCCTGCGCGCCAGTCAGCGGCAAAAAGCTGCCGGTGTGCGCTGGCGCATCGAGGACTATCTGGGCAGCAGCCCCACTGCCCAGCGCGTGCGACTGCTGGCCAGACAGTACGCGAACAGCGATGCGACGGTGCTGATCCTGGGCGAAAGCGGGACCGGCAAGGAGCTGGTGGCGCAAGGCATTCACAGCGCGGGACGGCGTGCGGAACAGCCATTTCTGGCGGTCAACTGCGCGGCGCTCAGCGAAAGCCTGCTGGAGAGCGAGCTTTTCGGTTACGAGGAGGGCGCTTTTACCGGGGCCAGGCGTGGCGGCAAGATCGGCTTGATAGAGGCTGCGCATACCGGGACCCTGTTTCTCGATGAAATCGGCGACATGCCGCTGGCGCTGCAATCGCGGCTGCTGCGTGTGCTGCAGGAGCGCGAGGTATTGCGCGTGGGCTCCACCACGCCGATTCCCGTGGATGTGCGCGTGATTGCTGCCACCCATGCTGATCTGGCAGATCAGGTGGAGCGTGGCCGGTTCCGGCGCGATCTCTATTACCGGCTGGCGGTACTGCGCCTGAGCACGCCTTCGCTACAAATGCGTGGCACCGCCGATATTGCGCAACTGGGCCGCGCCATGCTGGCTCAGCGCCTGAGCACTGCAAGCGGGTTGCCCCGCGCACTGCATGACAGGGTGGAACAGCAGCTCGATGCACTGCTGGCCAGGGCTGCGGCGCATGACTGGCCCGGCAATGTCCGTGAACTGGACAACTGGGTGGAGCGTCTGCTGGCCTGCAGCGACTATCTGGGCTCAGACCGGGGCGGCCTTCTGGATATGGCGCGCTTGCTTGAAGTCTTCCCGGAGTGTGCCGACGGCCTGGCTCTGGCCGAGCCTGCCCTGGCCCGGCAGGCACAGCTCAGAGACGCGGGCCGCCTTGCCGAACAGAAGCGATTGCGCGAGGTGCTGGAGTCGGTCGGAGGCGATCAGCGCCGGGCCTGCGAGATTCTCGGCATCAGCCGGGCCACTCTGTGGCGGCGCATGAAGGCTTAGCGGAGGTCCTGCGCTGCCATACGTATTATTTCGGCCAATGGCTGGGATGCACAGCCTGAAATCCGGCATCTGGCGCAACAATCTCCAGCCAGCCTCGGGCTTTCAAGCTCTGAAAGACTGCAGGCGCGGCAAGGCCGGGACCGACCACAAGGCAGGCCGGAGTTTTATCGATTGAGATCGGGAGAGACGGGTTATGTCCGACGTGAGCGAGCTTGAGAACGAGAGTGCGGTCTATAGAACCTTGCTGGAGTCCACCAAGGCCATTCCCTGGAAGATCGACTGGGCGACCATGAAGTTCGCCTATATCGGCCCTCAGATCGAGAGCCTGCTTGGCTGGAGTCGTGAAAGCTGGGTCAGTGTCGAAGACTGGGCCATGCGCATGCAGCCCGAGGATCGCGAATATGTGGTGAACTTCTGCGTGAGCCAGTCCCAGGCCGGCGTGGACCATGAGGCGGACTATCGCGCGCTGACCAAGGACAACGGCTATGTCTGGATTCGCGATGTGGTCCATGTGGTGCGCAATGCGCAAGGCGAGGCCGAAGCGCTGATCGGCTTCATGTTCGACATCAGCGAACGCAAAAAGACCGAGGAAAGGCTGCTGAGCCTGCAGAAGGAACTGGAGGTGCTTTCCTTCAAGGATGGTCTGACCAGCATTGCCAACCGGCGCTGCTTCGATACCAGCTTCGAGCAGGAGTGGGAGCGCACGCGCAGCGATGGCAAGCCTCTGTCCATGCTGCTGTTCGATGTCGACTTCTTCAAGCAATACAACGATTTGTACGGCCATATCCAGGGCGACAAATGTCTGGTGGATATTGCGCAGACCCTGAGCCTGGCGCTGGACGGACAGCGTGACCTGGTGGCGCGTTACGGTGGTGAGGAGTTTGTGGTGCTGCTACCCGAAGCCGATGCAGAAACCGCGCAAAAAGTGGCCGAGCGCTGCCAGCGCCTGATCCAGAAGCAGTCCATCGTGCATGCGCTGTCGCCCCATGGCAGGCGGGTCACCATGAGCATTGGTGCGGGCACGGTGCTGCCGGCCGAGCATGATCGACCTGCCGGCTTTATAGAAGCCGTGGACCGGCAGCTCTATGCGGCCAAGAACAAAGGCCGCCACCGGATTGAAAGCGTCATCTTGAGCGCTTG
>Ga0268257_1001765_pt1 | contig 17465 bp, 14 predicted proteins | sample AgamicAtPrz_FD_200249 | JGI IMG/M metagenome (GOLD analysis project Ga0268257, IMG submission 200249) | Agave microbial communities from Guanajuato, Mexico - At.P.rz (v2) (version 3) | ecosystem: Host-associated > Plants > Phyllosphere > Phylloplane/Leaf | place: Guanajuato, Mexico | collected... | reverse complement strand
CCCTGAGGCCGATCATCTCCAGCAGCTGCTGGGCGCGGGCCTCTTCCTTCATTTCCACATGGCCGTATTTGTGGCGCATGGGGAAGGTGATGTTGTCCAGCACCGAGAGCCAGGGCAGCAGCGTGGGCTTCTGGAACACCATGCCGATCTCGTCGCGTGGTTCGGTCACGGGCAGATCGAAGATGCGCACCTCGCCGCTGCTGGGGCGGATCAGGCCCGCAATCAGTCGCAATATGGTGGACTTGCCGCAGCCCGAGGGGCCGATCAGCGAGACGAATTCGTGGCGGCGCAGATGCAGGTCCACGCCCTGCAGGGCCGTGACAGGGCTGCCATCGCTGGAGACAAAGGTCTGGGTGACCGCGTTCAGATCGATTACGTATTGCATGGCAGGCGATCAAGGAAAGAACAAGGGCGGGAGCGCGAGGGCGGCGCAGCGACGCCCTCGCATGGGATTTACTGGCTCAGAAAGCGGCGATCCACCAGCGTTTCCGGGTCGACCTTCTTGAGGTCGTAACTCATGGACTGGGCCACCCAGCCCCAGGTGGCGGCCAGCAGCCGGGGCTCGAATTTGCCCAGGCCGTCGCGCTGGCTGATCTCGTTCCTGAGCAGCGGGATGGAGGCTTCAAATTCGGCCTTGACCACGGCAGTGTCGGCCTCGGGCACCTGGGCCTTCAGCGACTCGGCCGCCTTTTGCGGGTTCTGGATGGAGAACTCCAGCGACTTGCCCAGTGCCCGCACATAGCGCTTGAGCACTTCGGGGCGTTCCTTGATGGTCTTGTCGCTGGCCATGACGGACCAGCCATAGCCGTCCAGGCCGAACTGCGTCCAGGGCAGGACCGACAGCTCCTTGCTGGCCTGCTTGAGCACGGCGCCGAAGGCTGGAGCCACGGTCACCCAGTTGATGGTCGCGTCCACGCGGCCCTGGGCCAGCATGGGTGCCAGCGTCGCCGGGTCCGACTTGATGACCTTGATCTTGCTGGCGTCCACGCCGTTCTTCTGCAGCACGATGGGCCACAGGGCATTCGACGAGGAGAAGGTGGGCATGGCCACCGTCTTGCCTTCCATGTCCTTGAGGCTCCTGATCTTGCTGTCGGCACGCGTGAAAAGCGCATCGGGCTGTTTGGAATACAGCGACATCACGGCCTTGACGGGAATCCTGCCTTCGGCGGCGGCCATCATCAGTGCCGAGATGCCGCCAAAACCCACGTCGGCAGAGCCAGAGGCCACCTTGGTCACGGCATCGGCCGAGCCTCGGCCGGGAACGATCTTCACGTCCAGGCCTTCGTCCTTGAAAAAGCCTTGCTGCACGCCGGCATAGACAAAGGACTTGTCGCCCCCGGGCAGCCAGTCGAGCTGCACCGTGAGCTTGTCGGCTGCCTGGGCCGCTGCGCCACAGGCGACGAGCATGGCGAAAAGGGCGGAGCGTTTGAAGTAGGTAGCGGGGCGCGTCATGAATAACTCCTGAAGAATGCGAGTTTTGGGTAATTGTTTGCTATACATTGATGAGCGGCATGCGCAAGCTCATAAACGGTTTTGATTGAATTTCATCCAAAACCGGCAGCAAGGTATCGCTCAGGGCCTGAGGGCAGGCCAGCTGTGGCACATGGCCGCAGTCGAGGCTGATGCGCCTGGCGCCCGGCGTGAGCTGCTGCATGCGCTGCTGCAGCGGCAGCGTCACGGAGCGGTCCTGGCGACATTCCACATAGATACGTGGCACCCGGCCAAAACGCTCTGCGCTGAGCCGGTTCACCATGGCCCGGCCCGTTTCGGGCTGGACGCAGAGACGGCTGGCGGCCTTGAGCGCTGCGGTCGGAGGGCAGTCATGCAGGAACAAAGCCATGGCGGCTTCCAGCGGCACGCTGCTGGCATTGCGCTGCTCGTTCCAGGCCAGATGCGGGCCTATGCCCTGGTAGTCAAAGCCCGGATCGGCGGCGCGGCATTGTGCGATCACATCGCCGTAGCTCATGCCGCTGGGCAGCATCATTCCGGCCAGGTAGACCAGGGCGCTGACCCGCTCGGGGGCGGCCTGGGCGACCTGAGACGCCGTCATGCCGCCACCGCTGTGACCGACCACCACGGCAGGGCCATCCAGCGATTCCAGCACGCGCAGCACATGGGCGGTGTAGCCGTCGAGATTGGCGCAGCTGTCGTCTTCGGCGGCGGCATCGTTGCCAGGCAGATTGACGGCAAGCACCTTCCAGCCTCGGGCCTGCAGCAGCGGCGTCCAGGCCGCAAAAGCCCAGCTGCCTTGCCAGGCCCCGTGGATCAGCACCATATTGCGTGAGCTTGTCATCGTGGCCTCCGTCAACCGTAGGTGCGGCGATAGCATTCGATCTGGTGCTGCTCCACCGTGACAGCCGGGTATCTGGGCAGCTCGCCCTCGTCCAGGCAGGTGGGAATGCATTCCACCTTGTGCAGCGGGTTGCCCGTGAAGAAAAAGGGCACGGAATAGCGTTCGCGACCCGAGACATTGATGACCCGGTGCAAGGTGGAGACATAGCGGTCGTTGGTCCAGCGCGCGAACAGATCGCCGATGTTGACGACGAAGGCGCCGGGCACGGGGGGCGCGTCGATCCAGCTGCCGAGATCTTTGTCCCAGACCTGCAGGCCGCCGGCCTCGTCCTGCAGCAGCAAGGTCACGCCACCGAAATCCGTGTGCTCGCCGCAGCCTTTCTCGCCGGGTTCAGGGTTGGCGGGCTGCGGCGGGTAATGCAGCAGGCGCAGGGTCGCGGCGGCCTCCTTGAGATAGCCGTCGAAGTGGCTGACCGGAACACCCAGAGACAAGGCCAGGCCGCGCACAATGGTCGCACCCAGGCCGTAGGCGGCCTGGTAATAGTTCTGCATCACGGCGCGGAAGTCGGGCAGGGTTTCGGGCCATTGGTTGGGGCCGGTATTGAAGCGGCCGGCCAGCACGCGTGCATCGTTGGCCGCGACCTCGGCGCCGGCATAGAAGCTTTCCTTGAGGTCGGGCGGTGCGCCGCTCTCCAGCGTCTGGGCGCGCAGCGGCTCATAGCCGCGATTGCAGCGGGAGAGCTTTTTGTCCACGGCCAGCTTTTCGGTCATGGGCAGGTCAAAGAAGCGCTGGCTGGCGGCAAACAGGCTGCTGATCAGTGCCGGGTCTATGCCATGGCCGGTGATATAGAAGAAGCCGCGCTGTTCGCAAGCCTGGCGCAGCTGCTCGGCCACCAGGTGCTGATCCACAGGGTCATGGCTGCGCAGGCCGCTGATGTCGATGATGGGGAGGGCAGAGGTGCTCACAAATGGCGTCCAGAAACTGAAGAACTGGAGTCAGTTTAGAAAGCGCGGTCCGTGCTGGATAGCGCAGCTTTTGCTGCGGGGTGATCTAAAAATGTGAGCGCTAATCGCTGACGGGTAAAGCGCTGCACGACATTGGTGCATTTGCAAAAAGCGATGCGCACAATGCCGGTGCAGGCGTGGGAGAGGGCGGGCTCAGCTCCTGGCGGAAGCCGCCGCAGCGGCGGTCTGCGTGCGTGCCACCCATTCACGCAGGGCGACGCTTTCCTCGTCCTCGCGGCTTTCTATGGCGTCGGCCGCGATGCGGTTGAAGGCGTCGAGTGCCGATGGCAGCGTGCGTCCTGCACGCACATAGACGCCGAGTTCGGAATACAGCGTGGTGGGGGTATCCAGCGGCACATGGACCAGCCGGCCTTCGCGCAGCTCGCGCTCCAGCCCCAGGCGGCTCTGGAAGAAAATGCCCACGCCGCGTTCGGCAAGACTCTTGGCAAGCTCGATGGACGAGGTTTCCAGCAACACCTGCAATGCACGCTTGTGGTGCGCCAGCAGGGGTTGCAGCAAGTCGTGCATGGAGAGTTCGGGCGTGGGCAGAATCAGCGGAAAGGTCGCGCATTGCGCAAAGTCCACGCGCTCCAGTTGGGCAATCGGGTGCTTGGGCGGCACGATGGCACCCAGCGCAAAGCGGCCCATGGTGCATTGGCGCAGATTGTCGTGGCGCTTGACCGAAAAGCCTATGCCCACGTCCGCATCGCCCTGAATCACGGCCTGTGCCGCCTGCTGGGAGCCGCAGGTGCGCACATGAATCTGAATCGTGGGGTAGCGCCTGTGCATCTGCGTGAGCACGGCCGGCATCAGGTCGGCGTTGAGGCCTTCCACGGCGGCCACGCTGACCGAGCCGCGACGCACGCCGCGCAGCAGCTCCAGTTCGGTGCTGAGGCGATGCTCGTCCTGCAGCACCGTGATCACATGGCGCGAAAACACTTCGCCAGCGGCTGTGAGCCGCAGGCCCGAGCTCAGGCGCTCGAACAGCGGGCTGCCGATTTCGTCCTCAAGCTGCAGCAACTGGCGGTTGACTGCCGACGAAGCCACATGCAGATGTCGTGCGGCCTCGCGTATGGAGCCGCAACGGCGAATCATGTCGAAATAGCGAATGGAGCGGGCGTGAATATGCATGCTGCCGGAGGCAGCATATGCCGTGCCAGTTCGCTGGATGGCCGCCTACAGCGGCGCGCCGGCCGCCTTGGCGTGCTGGGCGCGGGCATTGAGCTCGGCATCGTCCTCGCGCCCGGTGGGCCAGCCTTGCATATGCCGCTGGGCAATATCGCAGAGTGCGGTCATCCAGGGCGCACTGTCGTTGAGGCAGTCGATGTATTCGAACTGCTGGCCGCCCGCATGCAAAAAGGCTTCACGCGCTTCCTGCTTGATTTCCTCCAACGTCTCCAGGCAGTCGCTGGTAAAGCCGGGGCAGACCACATCGACGCGCCGGGTGCCGGCCTGGGCCATGGCAATCAGCGAGGGTTCGGTATAGGGCTCCAGCCATTTGGCCTTGCCAAAGCGCGACTGGAAGGTCACCAGATACTGCTCGTTGCCGAGCTTGAGCCGCTCGGCCAGCAGGCGTGCCGTCTTGTGCGATTCGCAGTGATAGGGGTCGCCCAGATGCAGGGTGCGCTCTGGCACACCATGAAAGCTCATGACCAGCTTCTCCCCGCGACCATGGCCGCGCCAGTGGGCTTCGATGCGCTGTGCCAGTGCTTCGATGTAGCCGGCATCGTCGTGGTAGCGGTTGACAAAACGCAGTTCGGGAATGTGACGCTGGGTCTTGGCCCAGTCGTAGACGGCATCGAACACGCTGGCCGTGGTCGTGCCCGAATATTGGGGGTACAGCGGCAGGATCAGGATGCGGGTCGCGCCGTCTTTCTTGAGTGCATCCAGCTGGGCCGCAATGGATGGCGTGCCGTAGCGCATGGCCGGCAGCACCAGCACATTGTGGCCGCGCTCGCCCAGCCAGCCGCGTAGCAGGGTGGCCTGGCGCGTGGTCCAGTGCAGCAGCGGGGAGCCGTCCTTTTCATGCCAGACGGTGGCGTACTTGGCGGCCGACTTGGCCGGACGGGTGCGCAGGATGATGCCGTGCAGAATCGGCCACCAGGCGAGCTTGGGAATCTCCACCACACGATCGTCACCGAGAAACTCCGCCAGATAAGGGCGCACTGCCGCAGCCGTGGGGGCGGCCGGCGTGCCCAGATTGCACAGCAGGATGCCGGTGCGTGCGGATTGGTCGTGACGGAAGCGGGGTTCGGGCGCAAAGCGTGATGGCATGGCGCAATTGTGTCAGCTAATCGGATAGGCGCAGCCGCTCTGCGGCATTAGCCGGGCCGCTATTCTTCGGGGCATGCAATCCCAAGACACCACAGCCCTTGCCATTGAAACCCTTCAGCGCCTGCGCCACAGCGGCCAGATTCGCGCCATCAGCCTGGATCTGGACGATACGCTCTGGCCCATCTGGCCCACGATTGCCAAGGCAGAGGGCGTTTTGCTGCAGTGGCTCGCGCAGCATGCTCCCGGTACAGCCAAGCACCTGGGCGATACGGACAAGGTGCGTGCCTTGCGCCATGAAATCGTGACATTGCGCCCGGATCTGAAAGCCGACCTCAGCGGCCTGCGCCGCGAGTCCATCCGGCTGGCGTTGACCCGCGCCGGCGACGATCCTGCCCTGGCCGAACCGGCCTTTGACGAGTTCTTTGCCGCTCGCCAGCGGGTCGAACTGTTTGACGACGCCTTGCCGGCGCTGCAGTTTCTCTCGCAGCGCTGGCCGGTGGTGGCCCTGTCCAATGGCAATGCGAATGTGCATGTGGTGGGTATCGGCGAGCACTTTCATGCCTCGCTGTCTGCCAGCGGAGCCGGCATGGCCAAGCCCGAGACGCGGTTTTTCCAGGCCGCGGCCGATGCGGCTGGCGTGGCACCTGAGCATGTGCTGCACATCGGCGACGATGCGGAGCTCGATGCCCGGGGAGCCATGGATGCGGGTATGCACGCAGTCTGGCTCAACCGCGGGCAGGTAGCATGGCCTTGCGTGGGTCCTGAACCCCACGTCACAGTCGCCAGCCTTTGGCAGTTGTGTCAGGGGCTGGCAGATCGTTGACCGGGACGAGCGGGAGCTTTGCGGGTCAGCGAACAAGGACCGCCTATGCCTACCTGCCTGTCTGCCTGCCTTCTCACGCCGCCTCCGCTGGCACCTGTGCGAACCATTGCCTGGAGCCGGCCTCTGGTGTGGCTGTCCAGAGCCTTGCAGGACATTTCTAAGGCTCCGTTAATCAGTCTGGCCCATGGTCTGGCCTTGATCCTGATCGGTGCAGCAATCCTGACCCTGGGGCACAATCGCTTCTGGTTGATGGCAGGAGCCTTGTCGGGCTTTCTGGTGGTGGGGCCTCTGGTGGCCACCAGCCTCTATGCCATCAGCCGGGCCATCGAGCGCGGTGAGGTGGCAGACTGGGGTCTGATCCGCCGCACCTGGACGCAATGGCAGAGCTGCCATGCCACGGGCCGGGGAGGGTACTGGTGCATGGTTCGGTTCGGCGCCTTGCTGGCGCTGGCGGCCACGGGCTGGGTGCTGATTTCTGCGTCGCTGATCACCGTGATGTCGCCCGTGCGTGTGCAAACACTGCAGGATTTCATTGCGCATGTGGTGCTGGCCAGAGATGGTCAGCTGTTTGTGCAATGGATGGCTTTGGGCAGCTTTCTGGCTGCTCCGATTTTTGCGTCCAGCGTGGTGGCCATGCCGCTGATGCTGGACAGGCGAGTGACCGTGCGTCAGGCCGTGTTGACCAGTTGGTCCGTGGTGCTGGCCAACCCGGGCCCGATGGCCTTGTGGGCGGCGCTGATTGTGATGTTGACTTTGCTGGGCCTTGGCAGCTATCTGCTGGGGCTGGTGGTTGTGATGCCCCTGCTGGGCCATGCCAGCTGGCACGCCTATCGGGACCTGGTGGATGCCTCTGCATTCCCTGCCAGGGATGACGCGATGGTGCCTGCCGTCTGAGCGCTGCGCGACCAGGGCCTGGCAAAGGCTGTAAGGACCTGGTTGTCGTGATATTCGGTTATACGGAAGAGCAGATTGCCCACTTTTTCCTGACCTGGGGCGTGGGCGCCTTCATCTTGTTCATGGTGTTCATCATCCTGCAGCTGGCGCGTCAGTCCAAGGCAGGCAAGTTCGGCACCTTTGTGATTTTTCTGGGTCTGGGCGTGGGCTTTGTCGGCTATCTCGCCAAAATCATCATCCAGTGGTGGATAGAGAGCCACTGAGCCGTGCCACGCGCTGTGGCATAGGGCGCTGACCGGCCCAGGACATCGCGCAAGGCCGGCCCCGCAATGCGGATCTCTCACCCCTTCTGAAAAGAAGGGGGAAGGCGAGATGCCTCGGGGTTCAACCCGGTTTCACCTGTGCGCGCTTGAGCACTTTTTGCCAGCGGTTCTGCTCGATGCTGATGAACTGGGCAAACTGCTCCGGCGTGCTGCCAATGGGTTCGGCCGCGTCGCCTTGCAGGCGTTTGAGCGCATCGGGTGCCTTGACGGCCTTGGCGCACTCTGCGGCCAGCTTGTCCACATGGGCGCGAGGCAGGCTGGATGGGGCCAGCATGCCGTACCACTGGGTCATCTCGAAGCCCGCAAAGCCCTGCTCGGCCACGGTGGGCACATCGGGTAGCTGTGGCAGGCGCCTGGTCGAGCCGGTGGCGATACAGCGCACCTTGCCGGCCTTGATGAAGGGCAGCAGCGCGGCGGCGCCGACCGAGGCCGCGTCAAGACGGCCCGAGAGCAGGTCGGTCATCATGGGGCCGGTGCCGCGGTAAGGCACGTGGAGCATGAAGATGTCGGCCGTCATCTTCAGATATTCAAAGGCCAGATGCCCCGCGCTGCCGTTGCCGGCCGAGCCATAGCTGAGCTTGCCGGGGTTCTTCTTGGCATAGGCCACCAGATCGGCAATGTTCTTGACGGGCAGATCTGGGTGCACCACATACAGGCTTGGCACCTTGGCCAGCAGGCTCACGGGCACAAAGTCCTTTTTCGGGTCCCAGGGCAGCTTGTCAAAAATATAGGGGTTGACGGCCAGTGTGCCGATATGGCCGAGGATGACCGTGCTCTGGTCATCGGCTCGAGCCACTTCCTGCATGGCGATATTGCCTGCGGCGCCGGGCTTGTTGTCCACGAATACGTTCTGACCGATGGTCTTGGACAGCTCGGCTGCGGTGGAGCGGGCCACGATTTCAGAGCTGCCGCCGGGCGCGAACGGCACGACAAAGCGAATCGGGCGGTTGGGCCAGCTGTCATCGGCAGCACGGGCCATGCCAGGCAGCATGCTGCTGCAGGCCAGGGCTCCGGCGCCGGTCAGCAGATGGCGGCGCGAGATGCTCAGAATTTCGCGAGTGGACTTGTCGAACGTGGATGCCATGTTGTCTCCGTTGCTTTTGGCTTTATGCGGCTGAGAGATTACCTCTCAAGCCATGGTTGCAACTGTGGCTGTCAAATCGCTGTCAAACCGGCTGCGGCAGCGCGATCCGGGCATCAGGATTGTGCTGATAGGGTTTGCGCTAGAGCTGCTCAGTCCTGGTCCTTGCGGGCCAGCTCGTCGGCTGCCGTAATCCCGCAGCGCACGGCACCTTCCAGCGTCGCCGGGTAGGGGCCGTTCACATAGTCACCGCAAGCCCAGAGGCCATGGCCCAGCTCCATGCCTGGGCGCTTCACGTTGGGCCTGCAGGCAAATGTGGCGCGCTTTTCAACCACGGTCAGCACAGCTTGAATGTCCTGCCAGCCCAGCTGTTGCCGGGCTTGTTCCAGCACCAGCCGCTCTAGGGTCTCGCGGTCTGTGCGGCAGTCGCTGATGACAAACGCCATCAGACCTAGCTGGGCGCCATCGGAGGGCTGCAGATGTCCGCGGTCAAAGACAAATTGTGCCGGAGCCTGGGCGTCGGGTCGCAATGCAAGCCAGGGCATCGTGGGCGCGAGGCGCTGGCCGGTGCGGGCATAGACCGTTGCAATGGCGGTGTGCTCCAGGGCTTGCGCGCCCTTTGCCCAATGCTGGTAGGCCACCGCGTCGCGCGCGGGCAGGCGCTGGTCTTCTGCGGCCAGCAGCGCAAGGCGGGTTGCTTCCTGAGGTGGGCAGGCGAGCAGCACGGCATCAAAACGCGCTTGTTCCAGTGCCGGCTCGAGTGCCGCTTGGGAGCTGCGCAGCAGCCAATGCCGGCCCTGGGGGATCAGCTCCTGAATCCGGCTGGCCGTATGCACGGCATGCCTGCGGCCTTGCAGCCATTGCGCGGCCGGATTCGGAAACAGATCGCCGAGTCCGCAGCGCGGCAGCAGAAAATGGGAGCCGCCCGTGCCCGCGAACAGCGCGTCATGCAGCACGCGCAAGAAGATGCTGCCGCTGGCCTGTGCGGCTGGCAGATTGAGGGCCGACACGCACAGCGGCTCGATGAATTCATCGAGCAGGCGCTGGGGCAGACCGTTGCAGATATCGGAAACGGTTGAAGTATCTGCGCAGCGAAAGCCCTGAAAGCGCCAGCACAGGGCACGGCCCAGCAGGGCGGCACGTTCGCGTAGCGACCAGCCGCTGGCACCGGCAATTCCGACCAGGGCATCAAAGGGCGCGGGTAGTTCAGGAAAGCTCAGGCCGCTGCCATCGGCATGGCGCATGGCCAGGGGTCTGCGCAGCAGGGCTTGCTCCGGCTCCGCGCCCACGGCACGCATGAGTCGCAGGCATTCGGCATAGGCGCCGATCAGAATATGCTGGCCGTTGTCGGCGAAGCTGCCGCCCGGCAGTTCCAGATTGCGGGCCCGGCCACCGAGCTGGCGACCGGCCTCGAAAACCGTGGGCTGATGGCCGCCTAGCGAGAGCTGTACTGCGGCTGCCATGCCGGCCCAGCCGCCACCGATGATGGCCACTTGCATGGCGCGCTTACATGCGGCCCAGTGCCTGCATCTTCCAGACCAGCCAGAATTTGCGCAGCGGCGTGAGGCTGATGCGCTGGTGCAGCACCTGGAAGTTCTCGGACTCGATTTCGCGCAGCAGGGTGCGATAGATGCTGGCCATCATCAGACCGGGCTTTTGAGCGTGACGATCGGCGCCGGGCAGCAGACCCAGTGCCTTGTCATAAAGGCTGTGGGCACGCTCGGCCTGAAAACGCATCAGCGCCGTGAAGCGATCCGAATACTCGCGCTTGTTGATCTCGTGGGCCTTGACGTCGAACTGCTGCAGCTCGCTGATGGGCAGGTAGATACGGCCGCGCATGGCGTCTTCGCCCACGTCGCGGATGATATTGGTCAGTTGCAGGGCCTGACCCAGCGTGTGGGCGTATTCGGAGGTGCGCTCGTCGGTCTGGCCGAAGATGCGGGCGGCGACTTCGCCGACCACGCCGGCGACCAGATGGCAGTAGCGCTGCAGACCCGCGAAGTCCAGGTAGCGGGTCTGATCCAGATCCATCTGGCAGCCTTCGATGACGGCCTGCAGATGGCGCTCTTCGATGCCATAGGTCTTGGCGTGGGGCATCAGTGCCTGCATCACGGGATGGGCTGACTGGCTGGTGAAGGCCCTGTGCACCTCGGTCTTCCACCAGGCCAGCTTGGTGGCTGCCACGCCGGGGTCCGTGACCTCGTCGACCACGTCATCCACTTCGCGGCAGAAGGCATAGAAAGCCGTGATGGCGGCGCGGCGCTCCTTGGGCAAGAAGAGAAAGGCGTAATAGAAGCTGCTGCCCGAAGAGGCGGCTTTGTCTTGGACGTACTGATCCGGATTCATAGGGGGAGCATTGTCCCATGACGCGGGTCGTTGGCCGACACAACAGTGAAATGCGCGGCATGCACCTGGTTGGACTTCAAATTCAATAGCGAACTGCGCATATACAGAAAGGGTTCAGGGCTATCTGCTTCGCTTACATGCGCAGGGCTTGCCAGAGCATGGCGGCCATATCGAGCTTGCCCAGCTTGATGCGCTGATAGAGGTTGCGCCCCTGCATGGCGTCCAGTCTGTCCAGCATGCGCAGGCCGCCTTGAACGACCAGACGCAGCTCCCAGCCCGTACGACCGGGCAGTTGATGTACCAGGGGCGCACCATGGTTCATCAGGCTGCGGGCCTGGCGGTTGAGCTCGCCCAGCAAAGATTGAAGCTCGGGCGTCAATGCCGTTGCTTCCGGCTTGATGGCGCTGCGCACCAGGCCGTGGCGGGCTAGGTCGGCATCCGGCAGGTAATGACGCTGCCGCGGCAAGTCCTGGCTCAGGTCCTGCCAGAAGTTGATCAGCTGCAGCGCGGTGCAGATGGCGTCACTCTGAATCAGTGCCTTGGCGTTGACCACGCCATACAGATGCAGCAGCAGGCGACCGACCGGGTTGGCCGAGCGGCGGCAGTAATCCAGCAACTGGGCCATGTCTGTGTAGCGGGCCTGGGCGGCCGTCATGCGTACATCCTGCTCGAAGGCGCTGAGCAGGTCGGCCAGCAATGGCTTGGGCAGGCCATGGGCCTGGACCTGGACTGCCAGCGGGCCAAAGATATGGGGCCAGGAAGTTCGCATCAGCATGGCGGCTTCGCCGGCGCTGCCTAGCTGCTGCAGATCGGCGGCATATTGCTGCAACTGTGCTAGGCGCTGCTCGGCGCTGTGCTGGCCCTCGTCGGCCAGGTCGTCGGCGGTGCGCGCAAAGTGGTAGATGGCGGCGATGGGCGCACGCAGCCGTGGCGGGCACAGCCAGGAGGCGACGGGAAAATTTTCGTAATGGTTGATGCTGGCCGGCGCATTGGCGACGGGGCTTGCTGGGGGCATATGGTTCACGCCCGTATTGTGGACCGGGCGGGCTTGCCGGCTTGCGCCAGCCCATAAAAAGACGGCGCAAAAGCGCACGTGCGTGCACAATCAGCGCTGACTTTGGTGCAGCGGCCTGCTCGGCGGCTGCGCTTTTCCTATTTTTACAAGCCCAGAACACCATGGCTGTTTCGTCTTCTCGTCGTTTTGCAATGTTGTCTTTGCCGCGCCGGCCTGCCGTGCCCCTGGCTGCGCTGTCCATAGTGGCGGCTGCTGTCATGTTGTCGGCCTGTTCCAAGAAGGAGGCTGCGCCCGAGCCGGTGCGTGCCGTCAAGCTGGTGACCGTGGGTGAGGGGCAGATCGAATCTGCACAGGAATATTCGGGCGATGTGCGGGCCCGTGTGGAGTCTCGCCTGGGCTTTCGCGTGGCGGGCAAGATCACCAGACGCGAGGTGGAGCTGGGCCAGCATGTGAAGGCCGGGCAGGTGCTGGCGCGCCTGGATGCGCGTGACTATCAGCTCAGTGCCGATGCCGCGCGCGCCCAGTTGGCCTCGGCCACCACGCAGCGTGATCTGGCCGATGCCAATGCCAAGCGTTTTCGTACCCTGCGTGCTCAGAACTTCATCAGCGCCGCTGAGATGGAGCGCTACGAGGCCAATCTGAAGGCGGCCCAGGCATCGCTCGACCAGGCGCGGGCTCAGCTCTCCAGTCAGTCCAATCAGGAGAACTACACCCAGTTGCTGGCCGATGCCGATGGCGTGGTCACCAGCGTGGAGGCCGAGCCCGGTCAGGTGGTTGCGGCCGGCACACCCGTGGTGCGGATTGCCCAGGATGGTGCGCGCGATGCGGTGTTCAGCGTGCCGGAAGACCGGCGTAGTGCCATCAAGCCGGGACAGGGCGTCAAGGTCAGGCCCTGGTCGGATGAGTCGCGCGTGATCAACGCCCTGGTGCGTGAGGTGGCGGCCAGCGCCGATCCGGCCACACGCACCTATGTGGTCAAGGCCGCTCTGCAGGGAACAGACCTGCCCGCATTGGGAGCCACCGTGCACGTCATGCCCGAGGGCATGGGCGTGAGCCGCGAAGCCGTAGGCAGCCAGGTCATCAAGTTGCCAACCACGGCCTTGCGCCAGGAGGGTGGTAACGGTCAGGGTACGGCCGTCTGGCTCTATGACGCGGCCAGCAGCTCGGTGAAGCTGCAGCCGGTGCAGATTGCCAGCGCCGACGGCAACGAGGCGGTGATTGCCTCGGGTCTGCAACCGGGCATGCAGGTGGTGGCCACAGGCGCCCATGTGCTGACCCCGGGCCAGAAGGTGACGGTATATCGCGATAAATACGCCAAGCCGCCACAAAACTCTGGTTCAAATCAGTCCAGAACGCAGGTGGATAAAACGCAGAATGCTCCTGAATCTGGAGCGTCTCGGCCTGCAGTCGCTGCGGAGGCGGGCAAATGAGCGGCACTGGACACAAAAAGACCGGTGGTGCGCATTTCAATCTTTCCCGCTGGGCGCTCGATCATGTGGCGCTGACACGCTATTTCATCGTCGTGCTGATGCTGCTGGGCTTTGCGGCCTTTTTCCAGCTGGGGCAGGATGAGGACCCGCCGTTCACCTTCCGGGCCATGGTCATTCGTACCTACTGGCCTGGTGCGACGGCCGAGCAGGTGGCCCAGCAGGTGACGGACAAGATCGAGCGCACGCTGCAGGAAGTGCCTTATGCCGACAAGATCAGCAGCTATTCCAAGCCTGGCGAGTCGCAAGTCATCTTCCAGGTCAAGGACTACTCTCCCCCTAAGGAAGTGCCGCAGCTCTGGTATACGGTGCGCAAGAAAGTGGGGGACATGCGCTACACCCTGCCGCAGGGCGTGCAGGGGCCGTTCTTCAATGACGATTTCGGCGATGTCTATGGCGTGATCTATGCGCTGCAGGCCAAGGGCTTCAGCTACGCGGAACTCAAGACCCTGGCCGACGATGTGCGTCAACAGCTGCTGCAGGTGCCCGATGTGGCCAAGGTCGAGCAGTTCGGCGTGCAGGACGAAAAGGTCTATGTGGAGCTGTCGCACAAAGCCACGCAGATGGGGCTGAATCTCAAGCAGGTACTCGACCAGCTCAACCAGCAAAATGCCGTGGCATCGGCCGGTACCTTGCAGACACCAGCCGAAACCATTGTGTTGCGTGTGCAGGGCCAGTTCAACGACCTGGAGCAATTGCGTGCCATGCCCATCATCGGCCAGGGTGGGGCGCAGTTCAGGTTGGGCGATATAGCCGAAGTGCGCCGTGGCTATGCCGATCCGGCCAATGTCATGGTGCGTTTTCAGGGAGAGCCCACGGTGGCCCTGGGGGTTTCCATGGTCAAGGGCGGCGACATCATTGCCCTGGGCAAGGCGTTGACGCAGGCCACGGAACGCATCGCCAAAAGCCTGCCCGTGGGGGTGACGTTGAGCAATATGCAGAACCAGCCCAAGGCGGTGGCGGATTCGGTCAGCGAGTTTCTCCAGGTGCTGGTCGAAGCCGTGGTCGTGGTGCTGGCCGTGAGCTTTCTGAGCCTGGGCCTGCACAAGCGCCCGGGGCAGCATCCGCTGTGGAAGCGCTGGTATATAGACCCGCGTCCCGGACTGGTGGTGGGCATCACCATTCCGCTTGTGCTTGCCGCGACCTTCCTGGCCATGTGGTACTGGAATATCGGTCTGCACAAGGTGTCGCTGGGCTCGCTCATCATTGCACTGGGCCTGCTGGTGGACGACGCCATCATTGCCGTGGAGATGATGGTGCGCAAGATGGAGGAAGGCTACGACAAATACCGTGCGGCCACCTTTGCCTATGAGATCACCTCCAAGCCCATGCTGACCGGCACACTGATCACGGCTGCCGGCTTTCTGCCCATCGGCATGGCCAAATCCATGACGGGCGAATACACCTTCGCCATCTTCGCAGTGACGGTGATTGCCCTGGTGCTCAGCTGGTTTGCCTCCGTGTACTTCGTGCCCTATCTGGGTCTGCTGCTGCTCAAGAAGCCGCCGCATGCGGCCAAGTTGCCGCCCGAGGTAGCGTCCGGAGAGGTGTCGGCCGAAGAGGCCGGAATCAACACCGATGCGGGCGAACATGAGCTGTTCGACACGCCGTTCTACAACCGCTTCCGCCGCACGGTGAACTGGTGCGTGCAGCACCGCTGGCTGACGATCGCTGCCACGGTGCTGGTGTTCGTGCTGGGTCTGGCGGGCATGGGCAAGGTGCAGCAGCAGTTCTTCCCCGATTCCAGCCGTCCCGAAGTGCTGGTAGATATATGGTTCCCCGAGGGCACTTCCCTGCAGGCCAACAAGGAAGTGACGCTGCGTGTGGAAAAGCGCTTCTTGCAGCTCGACGGCGTGGAGTCCGTCAGCGAGTGGATAGGTTCCGGAGCGCCGCGCTTCTACCTGCCGCTGGACCAGGTTTTTCCGCAGAACAACGTTTCCCAGTTCATTCTGGTGACCAAGGATCTGAAGGCGCGCGAGGAAATCCGCAAGCAGTTGCCGGCGCTGATGGCCGAGGAATTCCCCGAGGTGCGTGCGCGTTCCAAGCTGCTGCCCAATGGGCCGCCCGTGCAATATCCGGTGCAGTTCCGTGTGATGGGCTCGGACCCAGCCAAGCTGCGCACTTACGCCGATGAAGTCAAGGCACTCATGCAGGGCAATGCCGATATGCGTGGCGTGAACGACAACTGGAACGAGTCCGTCAAGGTCATACGCCTGCAGGTTGACCAGGACAAGGCCCGTGCCCTGGGTGTGACCAGCCAGTCGATCGCCGAAGCCACGGGCATGAATTTCAGCGGCACCACCGTAGGGCAGTTCCGTGAAGGCGACAAGCTGATCGATATCGTGATGCGCCCGCCCAAGCAGGACCGCGATGCCATTACTGATATCGCGACTGTCTATGTCACCACGGCAAACGGCCAGTCGATCCCGCTCACGCAGATTGCCAAGCCTGTCATGGTCTGGGAGCCGGGCGTGATGTGGCGCGAAAAGCGCAACTTCGCGATTACCGTTCAAGGTGATGTGCGTGAGGGCCTGCAGGGCGCCACGCTGACCAACGAGCTGTTGCCGCAACTGCGCAAGATGGAAGCCGGCTGGCATGCTGCTGGTGACACCGGTTATCGCATCGAGGTGGCCGGTGCCGTGGAAGAAAGCTCCAAGGGATCCGGCGCCATCGTGGCGGGTATTCCGGTGCTGCTGTTTCTGACCTTCACATTGCTCATGCTGCAACTGCGCAGCGTAAGCCGTTCATTGCTGGTGTTTATCACCGGCCCCTTGGGCATACCCGGTGTGGCGGCAGCCTTGTTGCTGCTGAATCGCCCCTTCGGCTTTGTGGCGCTGCTGGGTGTCGTGGCCTTGATGGGCATGATTCAGCGCAATTCGGTGATTCTGATCGACCAGATCGAAAGCGGACGTGCCCGTGGCGTACCAGCTTGGGATGCGATTGTGGAGGCGGCCGTGCATAGGCTGCGTCCCATCGTGTTGACGGCGGCGGCAGCCGTGCTGGCTATGATTCCGCTGTCGCGCAGTGTGTTCTGGGGGCCCATGGCGGTGGCCATCATGGGCGGCCTGATCGTGGCGACCGTGCTGACCCTGCTGGCCTTGCCCGCCATGTATGCGGCGGCATTCCGCATCAGAAAGGACACGGCCTGAGCCTGGATTGTGCGAAAGACTGCCGATTTTGCGGCTAGAATCTCCGTCTTGACCTCAGTAGGCGTAGATTTGCGCATTGCTGACCGCGCGGGTGGCGAAATTGGTAGACGCACCAGGTTTAGGTCCTGACGGTGGCAACACCGTGCCGGTTCGAGTCCGGCTCCGCGCACCAGATACAGGCACTCTCTGCTGCCCAAGCCCGTAACCCCAAGCCGTTACGGGCTTTTTCTTTTCCCGCCCCCTGCTGTGCAGCTGCGGTGTCAGCTTTTAAGGCAAACCCCTGTAAGGCGATGGCGGAGCCTGCGCGGCGCCTCGTTATAATGGTCGGCTTCGCCTGTTCCTGATTTGAACAAATGCCCGGCGCCAGACGCGGGTGCCAATGACCGGGGCAGGCTCTGGAAATTTGTGGTGCCGCATGTCCCAGGGGATCCCCGGGAGTGCGCGCACTGTGACTTTGCGCAACACGGTGCGGGTTGTTAGTCAATCTGCACGGTCCTCATCCCTCTTAGGAAAAATCATGGCCGTTAACGTTGAAACTCTTGAAAAGCTCGAGCGCAAGATCACGCTGAGCGTGCCCCTGTCGGCAATCCAGTCCGAAGTGGATGCCCGCCTGAAGAAGGTGGCGCGCACGGTGAAGATGGACGGCTTCCGTCCCGGCAAGGTGCCCATGAGCGTCGTGGCTCAGCGTTATGGCTACTCCGTGCAATACGAAGTGCTGAACGACAAGGTGGGCGAGGCTTTTGCCGCTGCCGTGAACGAAGCCGATCTGCGCGTTG
>Ga0268257_1001762_pt1 | contig 17472 bp, 17 predicted proteins | sample AgamicAtPrz_FD_200249 | JGI IMG/M metagenome (GOLD analysis project Ga0268257, IMG submission 200249) | Agave microbial communities from Guanajuato, Mexico - At.P.rz (v2) (version 3) | ecosystem: Host-associated > Plants > Phyllosphere > Phylloplane/Leaf | place: Guanajuato, Mexico | collected... | reverse complement strand
AAGCCTTCATTAGAACTCCTTAATCATCCTGGTGAGGGAAAAGCGTGTTATCGATCAGATCGCATAAGCAGTTCACCGTGAGCATGTGCATCTCCTGAATACGCGCGCTACGGTGAGACGGAATGCGAATTTCCACATCCTGCGGCCCCAGTAAACCTGCCAGCTCGCCGCCGTCATAGCCGGTCAGCGCAACGATGGTCATATCGCGGGTGACCGCCGCTTCAACGGCTTTAACGATATCCCGGCTGTTACCGCGCGTGGAGATGGCTAGCAGCACGTCCCCGGCATGGCCTAAGGCGCGCACCTGCTTCGCGTAAATCTCGTCATGCAGACGATCGTTAGCAATCGCTGTTAAGACCACATTATCGGTATTAAGTGCAATGGCAGGTAAACTCGGGCGTTCTGTTTCAAAACGATTGATCATGCTGGCAGCAAAATGCTGTGCGTTGGCGGCTGAAGTGCCATTGCCACAACAGAGGATTTTGTTGCCGTTCAGAAGAGATTGTACCAGCGTCATTGCTGCGCGGGAGATCGCGTCCGGGAGGGCTTCCGCCGCGGCAATCTGTGTTTGAATGCTTTCTGTGAAGCACACTTTAATTCTTTCGAGCACGTTATCCCTTTAAATCTCAATTATGCGTCTTCGCCAAAAGCGTTTTTAAGCCATTCGATCTCATTTCCGGTGAAGGCTATCACATCGAACCGGCAATCCACAGTATCAAAGCTCCCATTATGGCGGGCAAGCCACAAGTGGGCAGTCTGTAATAATTTATGTTGTTTGGCGAGCGTCACGCTGGCGGCAGCACCGCCAAAACGGGAGGACTGTCGAAAACGCACTTCTACAAACACGGTGACCCGATCGTCTTTCATGATCAGGTCGATTTCGCCGCCGCGCCCGCGGACGTTGGCGGCGATAAAACGCAGTCCTTTGCCTTCAAGCCAGCGACGCGCTTTTAACTCCCACGCATCGCCGGTCGCTTTGCGGCTTAACTGGCCGGGACGATCTGCCCCTGCTGGTATTTGAGCCATGATAACTTCCTGTTAATCACACAGTCCTGAGTGGCGGTCAGATCGCCGGTGTTGCCGTTGAGCTCGAAGCCCGGCACCTGACGCATCTGGGTGAAGTGGTTTGCCAGCGCCCACGCATCCACGCCCATGGCGTACAGACGTGCCAGCGAGTAGTCGTTACGTACCGAGCTCAGCGCCTGCTGCATCAGCGGCGGGTTGCTGCCCGCGAGCATTGGGATTTCGCTGTACTGCAGGCCGTCCATTTCCAGACGGAAATCCGGGCCTGCGGTGCCCTGCGCGCTGCGCGAGCTGGCGTAGAGGGTTGCGCCGCTCTGGCTGCCGTTGCGCATCGCAATCATCGGCTTGATGAAGGCAATCTCTTCCGGCGTTGCGACAATGTAGGCCGCATCCACTTTGCCGCCACCGCTGATTTGTGCGTCGGTAGGAGGGGCCGGAATGGTCAGGCCGCCGATGGTCACGCTCTGCTGCTGCGGCAGGCTGGCGCTGACCGGGCTGCCGTTAAGGGCGATACCTGCGCCGCCGTTGACGCCAGCGCGCAGTTCTGAGGCGGAACCAAATTTCTGTTGCAGCACCACGCCACCGCCGATCTTCTGCCACTCATCGGCAAAGGCATTGGCGACGCGATCGCCCAACGCGCTGCGCGGGATCAGCAGCAGCGGCGCCTGTTTACCCTGTTCGTGAATATGTCGCGCCGCGTCGCGGGCTTCATCTTCTGGCGAGAGAGCAAAGTAGCAGATGTTGGCACGGTTCTGCACGTTCTCTGGCTGGTTAAGCGCCAGCACGTTCAGCGTGGTGTTGCTCTTTATCAGCGTTTCCACGTCGTTTTTCAGCAGGGGACCGACTACGATGCTCGCGCCATCTTTTTGCACCTGCGCCAGCACTTGATCGAGCGGCTGAGCGGTGGTGTCGTAGATTTTCAGCTCAGCACTCGGGTTGGCGCTGGTGGTTGCCACGGCCTGAGGCTGCGTGGCAGGTTGCTGTTCTGCTGGCGCGGCTTGCGGTTGTGGCTGTTCAGCCGTCACGGGAGCCTGAGTTTCCGCAGGAGTCTGTACTGCTTCAGGTGCAGGCGTTGCGGCTGGTGGCGTCGTCGGCGCGGTGACCGGGTTCTGCATTGTCCCCTGCGCTGGCGCTTGTGCTGCAGTCAGGTCGCTGGTTTCAGCGGCAGAAGGGCTGACAACGTCGTTCACGTTGGCTGCCTGTGCGGACTGAGCCGGTACGGCACTACCGCTTACGGCAGTTGTCCCGTTTTTCGCCGCTTCAAAGCCTTGCTGAATGGTGCGACCAAAGACCGCCGCCTGGCCGTTCAACGGCAGAAGCAGTGCGATTTTGCTGGTCGAGGCTGGCTTAAAGTTCTGCACATTCACCAGCTGCGTCGGCAGCATTTTCGCGCCCGGGTTTTGCGGGTAGCGGGTTTGCCAGTCGGTAATACCTGCTTTCAGCATCGTTGGGTCGCTGCGGTTGTTAAACCACATCTGCTGCAGATCCAGCCAGCCCTGCAAAACATTTTCGTCGGCGTTAATAACCAGCGTTTGCGCCTGTTCTTGGGTCATGGAGGCGAGTGCCTGCCATGTTGCATCGATATTTTTCTGTTTATCCGCACCGGCGAGCAGCGGCTCCTGGGCGATAAACGCGCGCAATAGCGTCAGGGAAGGTCGACCCTGTTCGGCGGTAATGCCCGCCTGCCAGAAGCGCGCCTGCTGGTTTTTGTCCAGCGCACCGACGTCGATGTCTCCAAGGATTTTCTTCGCAGCCGCATAATCTTTCTGCGCCACCTTCAGTTCAGCAGAGAGCAGACCCTGCTCACGGCGCTGATCGTCGTTAAGATCCTGCGGTAGCTGATTGAACAGTTCGGCGGCCTGCTGGGTTTTACCCTCTTTCAGCAGTGCACGAATGGCGAGTAATTGCCAGTTGGTCTTGGTATCATTTGAGCTCTGCGACATTTGTTGCAGATAAAAGCCAGAATCAGCCTGAGCGGATCCCTGCATATGGGCAGCGGTCTGATCGGGTGCCTGGGTGCCACAGCCTGCAAAGATCAGGGCTGCGAGCAGAAGCGGCACGCTGCGCGTGGCTTTTTTTCGAAGAAACGTTAACGGTACCATACTGTATCCAGTGATTTTTTTTACGCAATGCTCAATATTAAATCGGCAATACGGACGAAACAATGAAACAACACGAAACGGCAGATAATTCTCAAGGCCAGCTTTATATTGTACCTACTCCTATCGGGAATTTGTCTGATATTACCCAACGTGCGCTCACCGTGTTGCAAGCTGTTGATTTAATTGCCGCTGAAGATACCCGCCACACCGGCTTACTGCTGCAACATTTCGCGATTAATGCCCGTTTGTTTGCCCTGCACGATCACAATGAGCAACAAAAAGCCGAAACGCTGGTGGCGAAACTTAAGGAAGGGCAGAACATTGCGCTGGTCTCCGACGCCGGTACGCCGCTGATCAACGATCCTGGCTATCACCTGGTGCGTACCTGTCGCGAAGCCGGTATTCGCGTTGTGCCGCTGCCGGGGCCGTGCGCGGCGATTGCTGCGTTAAGCGCCGCAGGTCTGCCGTCTGACCGCTTCTGCTATGAAGGCTTCCTGCCAGCTAAATCCAAAGGCCGTCGCGACGTATTGAAGGATCTGGAAGCCGAGCCGCGCACCCTGATTTTTTACGAATCCACACACCGCCTGCTGGAAAGCCTGGAAGATATGGTGACTGTCTGGGGTGAATCCCGCTACGTGGTGCTGGCGCGCGAGCTGACCAAAACCTGGGAAACGATCCACGGCGCGCCAGTGGGCGAACTGCTGGCGTGGGTGAAGGAAGACGAAAACCGCCGCAAGGGTGAAATGGTGCTGATCGTCGAAGGGCATAAAGCGCAGGAAGACGCACTGCCTGCCGACGCGCTGCGCACGCTGGCGCTGCTGCAGGCGGAACTGCCGCTGAAGAAGGCCGCTGCGCTGGCGGCGGAAATTCACGGCGTGAAGAAAAATGCGCTGTATAAGTATGCGCTGGAGCAGCAGGGGGAGTAGTCCAGATGAGCCGCTACCAGCCTCCTTTTTCCATCACACCCTCAATTCTCAATCAGGTTGTTGAGATCGGTGAGCTATTAGGGCACTGGGCTGCACATTCAGGAAGAACCTCTCCGCTACTGCGCAAAGAGAATCCGTACAATCCAGGCTTCTCTGGCAATTGAGCATAACTCTCTGACGACCGGGCAAGTGACGGCAATCATGGAGGGTAAGCGCGTGCTCGCACCTGAAAAAGATATCCAGGAAGTGCGTAACGCGATTCTTGCTTATGAAAAATTGCCCGAATGGAAGCCCTGGAAGCTTAAAGACTTACTCATTGCACACCGTTTATTAATGACGGGTCTGGTCGATAATCCCGGCAAGCTCAGGCATGGGGATGTAGGGATATACCGTGGGAACCAGTTAGTCCACATGGCTCCGCCAGCCTCGCAGATGAACCGCCTTATCGACTCTTCTTGCCTGGCTTAAGCAAACCGACCTTCACCCGCTGATTGCCAGCTCGGTATTTCATTACGAGTTTGAATTCATCCATCCTTTTTCAGATGGAAATGGCCGCATGGGGCGGCTGTGGCAAACGTTGATCTTAAGCCAATGGCGGGCAGAACTTGCATGGCTGCCCGTAGAGACGCTCATTCACTTCAAGCAAACGCGCTATTACCAGATTTTAGGACAATGCGATCGGGCCAGTGATTGCACGGCATTCGTGGAGTTTATGCTGCAAAATATGGCCGATGCTTTGCGGGAAGGCATAGGCATGCCGTCCGTAATGTCGGAAAAGATGTCGGAAGAAATGTCGGAAAAGGAAAAGGCTATCCTTGAGCTTCTTACCGTTCAACCGCAAATGACTGCGGTAATGCTGGCATCCGTATTGGGCGTGACTTCCCGCACCGCGGAACGTTATCTCCGTTCTTTGCAAACAAAAGGTAACTTAAAACGCCTGGGGGCAAGGAAAGGGGGAAGCTGGCAGGTTATGGCTTAACCTGCCAGCTGAACACTTTTATTTTCCTGGTAATGCCTCAAACACCAGCGTTTCCAGCGGTTTCAGGGTAATCACCACCGCGTTTTTATACTCCTCCGGCACGCTATCGTTACTGCCGTACACCGCTTTCAAATTGAAGTGCGTCGTGCCGTCTGTCGGGATCTCAAAGTCTCTTGCCAGATCCAGATAGTAGCTTTGTGGCTTATCCGACGGGTTACGCAAGCCGATGATCGCTTTGTCCTTGCTCCATGATGCCCAGCCGTAAACCTGCAGTGCCGTCGGGTCACCGCCAATCCAGTGGGTATCCACCAGCACGCTGGCGTTATCCCGGGACCACTTCGCGGCCTGCGCCAGGACATCCCACTTCGCCTTGTTGAGCATTGAAGGGGTGATATACAGCTCCTGCAACTGGGTGCCGGTGGCGAAGTAGCTCCAGACCTGGTCGGCAAAATCGCTGTCCGTTTGCACCTTCTCCAGACCGTAATACGCGTTCTCCGCGCTGACGATCCCGTGATACATCAGGGAGTTCAGCGGGAACAGCGGCCCTTTACGCACAATGGAGCGGTAGGTTTCGGCATCGCGATAGGTCATCCACTGCTGCACCGGCGTGCCGGGGCCGTACAGGTTTATGTCATCCCCCTGACGCCAGATGGAATCGGCGTAGAACAGCCAGGATGGGCTGGCGTTGGTACCGGTCGTCAGGTTAATAAACAGATTCGGATTGGCGCTGCGCATGTTATGCAGCAGAGCAATAGAGGCGTCAAAATCCGAGGCGAACGGGCTGCCCTTAATATGCGAGTTGGCATTGCCCATCCCGTCGAGCTTGAACGAGGTAATATGCTCGTTTTTGATAAGCTTAACGATCTGCTCATTAAAGTTTTTAAAATAGTTCGGGCCTGACAGCGCCAGCTTCCCGTCTACCGTTTCGAAACCGTACTCTTTTGCATGCGAGACGCGCGTATCGCGCGGTTTGTTATATCCGCCCCACGGTGAGAGCCACAGGCCGACGGAGCTGTGCAGGCTGTCAGCTTTCTCCCGTACCTTGCCAAAACCCTTGCTGAAAGCCGGGCCAAACAGCCAGCGCCCGGTGAGGTCATCCCAGCCATCGTCAAGCAGGAACGCATCCAGCGCCACGCCGCGTCCGGTGATAAATTCTTTATTCCATTCATCCATCCGCCCCAGCACGTCCTGCTCGGAGTACGGGGTAAAGAAGCCGATATCCATCCAGCTGTTGTAGTGTAAATAAGGCCTATACGGACGCGGACGGACGGCATCGATAAACTGGTTTACGCTACGGCGCAGCTGGCTGGTCTCCGGGAAGGTACCAAAGTACGTGGTGTAGCTGACCGGGGTTGCGGGCTGAATAGGGGTTTTCAGCTCCACGTTGAGGTTGGTCGTCGCTTCATAGGCGTAAGTGTTAACGATGGGCTTATCCGGCAGAATAAAAAACGAGTCTGCGACGATCGGCGAGCTGTTAATTGCCCCGTCTACGTAAGGTGCCTGAGCTTGCTTTTTGGTCGGGAAGAAGGTGATTTTCGCCACGTCCCGGGGCTGACCAACGGCGGCTATGGTGTAGTCGATGCTGGCGTATTTGCCCTTCACCAGGTTCAGCTTCACCGTCACGTTAAATTCCGGATGGGTGAAATCAACGACAATCCCGCTGTCCTGCTTTTCGACATGCTTGATTTTAAAATCTGCGGTGTGGATTTTAGTCTCGTTCGGCAGCGTCAGAAAGAACAGCTCCTGCGGCGTGAGCGGATGGTTAGCTTTGCTGTCCTTAACCACAACCGTTGAGTTTGCATCATCAAATGACAGGGCAATATTGTCGTTATTGAGCGTGTAGTTCGCGGCCACCGCGCTATGGGAAACGCACAGGGCCAGCACTGAGAGTGCGAGAATTTTTTTCATCAGCGTAAGCTCCATTTTAATCAGGCTTCTGCCGGAAGCAGCAATCGGTTTGCCGAGCTGCAAACGGTGATTTTGCTTCTGACCACCTCTTTCATGGCGTCCATACCGACCCGCATATAGAAGCGCGGATCGTTACCCTGCGGGTTTTCGGCAAACCAGGCTTTCACCGCGTCAGAGAAGGCGATTTTCAGCTCGGTAGCCACGTTGACTTTGCACACGCCCAGCGCGATGGTGCGGCGAACATCTTCATCTGGCACATCGCTCGCGCCGTGCAGCACCAGCGGCACGGTGACCACTTCGCGGATCTCGGCCAGCCGCTGGAAGTCGATTTTCGGGCGTTTGGTATACAGGCCGTGTGCGGTACCGATGGCGACGGCGAGGCTATCGACGCCGGTCAGCTCGACAAAGCGTTTCGCTTCCTGCGGGTCGGTGAGAAACGCGCTTTCGGCGTCGACGCTCATGTCATCTTCCACGCCACCAAGACGCCCCAGCTCGGCCTCAACGCTACAGTCGTTAAGGTGGCAAAAATCGACCACCGACTTCACCAGCTTCACGTTTTGTTCAAACGGATAGTGGCTACCGTCGATCATCGCGCTACGCACGCCAGCGTTGACCTTGCGACGAATATCGTCGAGAGATTCGTGGTGATCGAGATGCAGCGCCAGCGGCATGTCGTAGGTTAGCGAGTACGCGCTGCACAGGGCGTAGATCTCTTCCAGCGCAATGTGCTTAAACGTGCCCGGCGTGCCCGCGAGGATCACCGGCGATCGCATCTCGCTGCACACTTCGAGGATCGCCTGGATCGTCTCCGCGTTGTGGATGTTGAACGCCGGCACCGCGTAGCCTTTTGCCTGCGCGTCCTGCAGAAGATATTTCGTTGAGATAATGCTCATAGTGCGATCCTCTTAAGCCTGCCACGGATGAATAACTACGCCCTGGACCACGCGGTTGACCGTGCCGCTGGCAGATGGCGTATCGGGCGTATTGCCCACGCTGAGGGACTGGGACAGCGCAAAGACCTGGGCGTACATCAGGAAGCAGAATGCCTGTTCCATATCGATAAACGGGCGGGAAGGCGGCAGCAGGATGTGCGGACCCGCTTCAATAACCGGATCGTTTTCAGCGGCGATGGCGACGACGCGCAGGGCCTGCCGATCGCAGCGCAGCTCGGCCAGCAGATCCAGATCGTACTGACGGGTATACGGATGGCTTGAGACATACACCACCACCAGCGTTTCGCTATCCACCAGAGACTTAGGCCCGTGACGGAAGCCCGTCGGGGAGTCGTAAAACGCCGCCAGCTTGCCCGCCGTCAGCTCCAGCACCTTCAGCGCCGATTCGCGCGCCGCGCCCTGCAGGCCGCCGCTGCCCAGATAGACAACGCGTTTCCACGGCTCGTTGCCAAAGACGCCGTGGCTGAAATCACCGAGCGTAGTGAGGATCGCCTGACAGCGATCGGCGACGTCGCGGAAGGTATGGCTATTGATCGTTTCCGGAGCGAACACGGCCAGGCAACTGGCCATCATGGTGGTAATGCTGCTGGTCATGGCAAACCCGCGATCGTGCGTTTCGGCAGGCATCAGCAGGGCATAGGCGTTATCGCTGTCGACTGCGGTTTGATACAGGCTTCCCGCCTCATTGCAGGTGATCGACAGGTGGTAGCACTCCGGCACGAACTGATTTGCCAGCTCGACGGCAGCGACGCTTTCCGGGCTGTTGCCGGAGCGGGCGAAGGAGATCAGCAGCAGCGGATGCGCAGGGCTGAAGTAGTCCATTGGATTCGTGACCAGATCGGTCGTTGGAACGGCTGTAAAGTTTTTCCCGGTGTGGCTGGAAAGCCATGGTGCAATGATGTCGCCGATAAACGCCGACGTGCCCGCGCCGGTCAGGACGATCCGCAGATCGCGCTTGCGCAGCAGCGGCGTCAGGAAACTGTCGATCGAGGATCGCAGGCTATCGATATTATTCAGTGAGCGGCTCCAGCTTGCAGGCTGCTGGCGGATCTCTTCCTCGGTCCAGGTGCCGGTTGTGGCGGCGGTAGTGGTTTGTTGCATAACTCATTCCTTAGTCGTGTGAATTCCACATCAGACGCTGGCAATCGTGTCGCTATCTTTCGTTTCGTTTCACTTGTTCACTTTAGCAGTTAAATAAAATTTATAGAAAAGAAATCGAAAGTTCAATGGAAAGAAAGAAATAAAACGTAAAGTGTGATCGCCAAAGGAAAGGTAATAAGGAAGGAAAGGAAAAGAAAGGCCTTACGATCTCGTTCCGTAAGGCCAGCGGGAGATACAATGAAAGGGCTAAAGGGGAAGAGCCTGGCCCTGAATCCAGATGTTATGGAGGTGCAAACCCCCGTCCAGCGCGATGAGATTCGCGCGTTTACCCGGCGCTAACGAGCCGAGCTGGTTATCCATACCCAGCAGGCGGGCGGGGTGCAGCGAGGCCATATGAATCGCGTCTTCGGCGGTAATGCCCGTATGTTCCACCATATTGCGTACGGCGGCATCCAACGCGAGCGTGCTCCCGGCCAGCCCACCTGAGCCGGTTCGAACTACGCCGTTTTGCAGAGTGACCTCTTCACCGCACAAGGCGTAACGTCCGTCGGGCATACCCGCAGCCTGCATGGCATCGGTAATGAGCACCACGCGATCCTTCGCGCAGCAGCAGCATAAACGCATCGCGCCCGGATGGACGTGGTGTCCGTCGGCAATCAGCTCCAGCCACACCCGTTTGTCCGTAAGACCTGCGCCGACCATGCCGGGCTCCCTGTGGTGCAGCCCCGTCATGCCGTTGTAGCAGTGAACCAGCCCGTCGGCACCCGCATCAAATGCTGCAAGCGTTTGATCGTAAGTGGCGGCGCTATGGCCCAGCATTACGCGTATGCCGCGCTGCTTAAGGTGGCGGATCGCCCATAATGCGCCGGTTTTTTCCGGCGCGAGCGCCACTACCCGTAGCGTGCTCTGTGAAACGGCATCCAGCCTGTCCAGCTCGGCGATATCCAGCTCCCGGAACAGCTCCGGCGGATGCGCCCCTTTGTTCTGCGGCGTAAAGTAAGGTCCTTCCAGATAACTGCCCAGGATCTGCGCGCCGGGGCCGCCGGACTGAGTACGACGGGCGATACGCATCAGCGCGGCGTGTAAAATCTCCAGCGGCGCGGTCACGGTGGTGGGCAGAAATGCGCCCACCCCTTCGCGGGCTTTATGCATTGCCAGGGTGTCCAGCACGTCGGGCGCATCGTCCATCACGTCCACGCCCGCGCCGCCGTGCACGTGAGTATCGATGTACGCCGGACAAAGCAGCTCAGCATCGCGCGCCGTAACGCCTGCCTGGATAGGTTCAATCGCCGCAATCGTTCCATTTTCAATGCGTAGCTGGTGGTCGTCCAGCCAGCCCTGCTCCGTGAGCAAACGATGCGCGCGCAGCAGCTGGCTCATATTCCTTCCTCAGCCGGCGCTTCCTCGCGACAGCGTCCCAGCTCGTCCACCAGGCTGGTCAGCCCGCGATGCCCGCACTCCAGCGCCTGCCGCCGAAACGCTTCGCTGCTTAGCCCGTCGCGCTCCAGCACCATCTCCAGCAGCAGTTGCAGGTTGGTGCCGGTTATCACTTCGCGGCCCGGCCTTTGCATGGCGAGCGTTGACGCCACGCGGAACGGTGTGCCGCCCAGCAGGTCGGTAAGAAAGACAACATCATGTTGCGTATCCAGCTCGCTCACCGCCTGCTCAAGCTGAGCGGTCAGCCGCGCGGTGGTGGAGCTTTCCGGAAAATCGACGGCGATGAACTGCGGCTGCTCGCCGAGGATCTGCTTCATTGCCTGCTCAAGCCCGCTGGCAAAGCCGCCGTGACCCGTCAAAATAATGCCTAACATCGCTACCTCTTTGCTTTTACAGGAAGTGACAGAACTTACCGACTACGCCCAGCAGCACGGTGATACCAATCAGACGCAGCGGGCTCCAGCCGCGGCGTACCAGCCAGAACATGGTCAGGGTATAGACCAGCGGCAGGAACGCGGGCATCAGCTTGTCGATCACGTCGGCCTGCAGTTTAACGACCGCATCACCCGCTTTGATTTCAAGCGTGGTATTGAGGCGGACGTAGGTTGCCACCAGTGCGCCGATCACCGTCATCCCGACGATAGACGCCGCGTGGCCGACCTTTTTGGTGTTGGCCTTAATCAGCGGAATAGCCGCGACGCCCATCCGGTACGCGTAGTGCGCCAGGCCAAAACGCAGGCCAAGATGCACCACGTTAAACAGCACGATAAAGACCACCGCGCCCAGAATTGATCCCTGCAGCGCCAGGCTAGCGCCAATACCGCCGCAGATGGGCAGCAGGGTTAGCCAGAACATGGCGTCGCCGATACCGCCGAGCGGGGCGCCGACGGCAATTTTGGTGCTCTGGATGCTGTTCACATCCTGCTTGGAGCGCTCCATCGCCAGAATAATGCCGATAACAAAGGTCACCAGGAACGGGTGGGTGTTGAAGAAGCCCATATGGCCTTTCATGGCGCGCGCCAGATCCCGCTTGTTGGTGTGGATCTTTTTCAACGCGGGCAGTAAGCCATACAGCCAGCCGGAGGCCTGCATACGTTCATAGTTAAACGAGGCCTGCAGCAGCATGGAGCGCCAGGCCACGCGGTTAATATCCTGCTTCGTCAGCTCGGCACCGATGCTTTGGTCCTCGTAGACGTTTTCATTCACGCCGGTCAGCAGCGTCTCTTCGCTTTCAGACACGCCCGGCAACGTTGTTTGATTAGATGCCATCTTCGAATTCCTCTTTCTGAGCGGCAGGCGCCGTCGGTTCAGGTGATTTGCGCATCAGGTCGATCAGCGCCATTGCCAGCGCGGCCGCCGCTATCGCCAGCACCGGTAGCTTGAGCCAGGCTGCAGCCACAAAGCCGATAATGAAGTAAGGGATATAGACGTTTTTCATCATTATCTTCAGCAGTACGGCGAAGCCGATAGCTGGCATGATGCCGCCCGCCACGCCGAGGCCGTCAATCAAGCGAGCTGGCAGAACGTCAATGGCGGTTTTCGCATGTTCTGCACCGAAGTAGATCGGCAGGAACGCACACAGAAAATAGAAGATGCCGAGCGCCAGCAGCGCCAGATAGTTGACCCGTTCAATGCCGCTGGTGTCGGCATTTGCCGCCATGCGATCGCAGCGGGACATCACGCCGGACATCACCGAAAACAGGAAGGTGATCCCCATCTGAACCGCAACGGCAAACGGTACGGCGACGCCAACCGCGACTTCTGGCTTCACGCCAGTGCTTATGGCAAAGGCGGTACCCACGATGGTGCCGATAATGACGTTAGGCGGCTGCGCGCCCGCCAGCGGTGCCAGGCCCATCCAGACCAGCTCTAACGTCCCGCCGGTCAAAATACCGGTATGCAAATCGCCCAGAATCAGGCCGACCAGCGGCCCGAGTACCACCGGGCGGTGCATGTGCGTTAAGCCGTTAAACATATCCAGACCGGCGATAAAGGCGAGCACGCCCAGCGCCAGCGCCTGCAACAGACTGATTTCCATTGTGAACCCCTCAGAGCAGTTTAAAGAGATCCAAAGCAGCTTCTGTTGGTACGCCCTGAACGAAGCATTCCACTCCGGCAGATTTCAGGCCGTTGAACGCGGCGATATCGTTCGCGTCGACAGAGACCGTTTTGGCAATTTGTTGTTTGCCATTGGCGTAGTGCATGTTTCCCACGTTGATACGGGTGATGGGCACGCCGCCCTTGACCAGAGTCAGAAAATCGGCGGGTGATTTGCAGACCAGCAGGATTTTCTGGCGGTCAGCGGCGCGGTGAATGTTGTCGATCACTTTTTGCAGCGACCAGAAGCGCACGGCGATCCCCTCCGCGAGCACCATTTCCATCAGGTTTTGCTGTACCGGATCTTCAGCCACCTCGTCATTTGCAACCAGCACCAGGTTTGCCCCCGCAAACCCCACCCACTGCACGCCCACCTGACCGTGGATCAGACGTTCATCGATGCGGCATAAAACAATGTTTGGCATAGCGTTTTCCTCTTTTTAATTATGCGTTTTGGGTCGTTACGCCTTCGCAGGCGGCGTGGTACTGCTGAAGTATGTCCTGAATGTGGTCGATAATGAGTTCCCGTGGTGTCGACTTGAGGGCGCCCTCTCGAACTTTGCCGTACTGCAGCGGCAGATACTGGCTAATCAGCGGCAGCGGGATAGGTTCATCCGCCAGGTTGCGAACCAGTCGCTCAAAAGCATCGTCAATCTGGCTATCCGGCCAGTAATAGCGCACCCGGTCGGAGTAGCTGTAGCCGCGCGCCAGGCGTCGCGCGTTGCCGTCACCGTGGTAGTGGCTTTGCCAGTATTCCGGGCGATCGAGCATGACGTTTTCCAGCACGTGGCGCAGGCCAGAGCTGGCTTTTGCCGGCAGCAGCTCCTCTTCAATGGCGGCCAGCGAGAACAGCGCCTCGCGCAGGGCGAAGGTCAGGGCAGGGCCAACTTTCAGAATGGCGAAGTGATCTTTCACCAGCTGGCGAAGCGCCTGCGGCGTCTGGTAATCGGTGGAGTGTGCTTCGAACAGCAGCGTGTCGTAGGCTTCAACCATTTTGCTCAGCGCCACGGCTTTATGAGGCTGATAATCACAGACGTGCGCATGGTCAAATTCAACGCCAGGTTGAACCACCAGGCCAATAATGCGCGGCCAGATGTCGTTTAACCCCTCTTTTTCGAACGCGTGGCGGTGAGCCTCAAGCGTGGCGCGGGCCGCGTCTGGCGTAGTAACCTCAAGCTCGGTGAGCGTCTCGTGTGCGCCGCCGGGAACCGGAACCTCCGTGCCGATAACGTAGACCAGATCGGTGACGCCGAACTGTTCGCGGCAGGTCGCTTCGGCAATCTTCGCCAGACGAGCCGCGCGTTCAGCAACGATGGCATCGGTTAACGGCACCGGATCGTCTTCGCAAGACATGCTGCAGTCGAGGTGGATCTTTTTGAATCCGGCGGCAACATAGCTTTTGATGAGGTCGTCAGCATTGGCCATCGCCTGCTGTGCAGGCAGGTTTTGCCAGCGGTTCGGCCCTAAATGATCCCCCCCGAGGATCAGTTGTGACGTCGGAAAATCGAGCGACTCGGCCAGACAGCAGACAAACCCGTAAAAATCTTCGGGCGTCATGCCCGTATAGCCGCCAAACTGATCCACCTGGTTGGAGGTGGCTTCAATTAATAGCGGCGTTTGATGCGACTGTGCGTAACGAATTGCGGCTTCAAGTACCAGGGGATGTGCGGAACAGACGGCGTAAATCCCGTTTGCATTCCCCCGTTTATGTTGTTCCACCATGTGTGTCAGATGTTTCACTTTCCTCTCCATTTCGGATGGTGCTGGCATTCATCTTTCGTTTTATTTCATTTGATACTGCATTATGGTGTTGTAAAAATAAAACGAAAGATAATAGTTTTCCGATCTGTTTCACAAAAGAAACATAATGAAAGGTTTCAGCGGCCGATCGGCTTGCGTCTGGACGCCAGACAGGGCTTGCATTCCCGTAAAAGAAAGGCCTTAATAGGTGAAACGAAATGAAACGAAAGTTTTTTTATTAAGGAGCTCTTATGAGCAGCACCGATTCAGCCGCGGAAAAGCGCATCACCGGCACCAGTGAAAGGCGAGAGCATATTATTCAGCGGTTACGGGCGCAGGGAAGCGTGCAGGTTAACGATCTTTCTCATCTGTATGGCGTGTCGACGGTGACGATCCGCAACGATCTGGCCTTCCTTGAGAAGCAGGGCATTGCCGTACGTGCCTACGGCGGCGCCCTGATATGTGAAGGCAATGCCACGGGCGCTGAGCCTTCCGTGGAGGATAAAAGTTCGCTGAATACGGCGGTGAAGTGCAGTATTGCGCAGGCCGCCGCTGAGCTGGTAAAGCCAGGCCATCGAATTATTCTGGATTCCGGCACCACGACGTTTGAAATCGCCCGCATGCTGCGCCAGCATACGGACGTGATTGCGATGACCAACGGCATGAACGTCGCGAATGCGTTGCTGGAAGCGGAAGGGGTAGAGCTGCTGATGACCGGCGGGCATTTGCGCCGTCAATCGCAATCGTTCTACGGAGACCAGGCGGAGCAGTCGCTACAGAATTACCATTTTGACCTTTTATTCCTGGGCGTGGACGCCATCGATCTTGATCGCGGTGTAAGTACGCACAATGAAGACGAAGCCCGCCTGAACCGCAAAATGTGCGAGGTGGCAGAGCGTATTATCGTGGTGACGGACTCCAGCAAGTTTAACCGTTCGAGCCTGCATAAAATCATCGATACACAGCGTATCGATATGATTATTGTTGACGAAGGGATTCCGGCTGAGAGCCTGGACGGGTTGCGGAAGAGCGGGATTGACGTGGTGCTTGTTTAAAGGCTCAGTGCGGTTTTTACCCTCTCCCCAGTGGGGAGAGGGCAGGGTGAGGGGCCATCACGTCACCGGTGCAGGATTAAACACCGCCAGCTGATTATGTAATCCCCATTGATCAGAGAACGTTTTCTTCCGGCCGCTGGCGACATCCAGGATGAAGTGGAACAGCTTCCAGCCCACGTCCTCAATGCTCTCTTCCCCGGTGGCGATGGTGCCCGCGTTGATATCCATTAAGTCATACCAGCGGTTTGCCAACTCGGTGCGGGTCGCCATTTTAATCACCGGCACCGCCATCAGGCCGTACGGCGTGCCGCGCCCGGTGGTAAAGACCTGAACCGTAATGCCGGACGCCACCTGCTGCGTACCGCAGACGAAATCGCTGGCAGGCGTTGCCGCATAAATCAGGCCGCGTTTGGTCGGGCGCTGGCCCGGAGAGAGCACTTCGACAATCGCGCTCTGGCCGGATTTAGCAATCGAGCCAAGGGCTTTTTCCACCACGTTGGCCAGGCCGCCTTTTTTGTTGCCCGGCGACGGGTTAGCGCTGCGGTCGGTTTGCCCCATATCAAGATAGTTATCGTACCAGGCCATCTCTTCCAGCAGGCGCTTGCCCACCTCTTCGTTGACGGCGCGCGGCGTCAACAGATGGATGGCGTCACGCACTTCGGTCACTTCGGAGAACATCACCGTGGCGCCGCAGCGCACGAACAGATCGGACGCATAGCCCACCGCCGGGTTGGCGGTCACGCCGGAAAACGCATCGCTACCGCCGCACTGGGTGCCCACTACCAGCTCAGAGGCCGGGCAGGTTTCGCGCTGGCGTTTGTTGAGCTTGTCCAGATGGCGTTCAGCCACCTGCAAAATATCGTCGACCATCGATCGGAAGCCGACGTGATGCTCGTCCTGCAGGCGCACGATGCTGGCCTCGTCGACCGGAATCGCTTTCACATCCTCGGTGCCCTGCAGCAGGCGCTCAGGCTGAAGTTTTTCACACCCCAGACCGATGACCATCACCTCACCGCCAAAGTTCGGGTTGAGGGCAATATTGTGAATGGTACGGATCGGCACCACGGCAGCGGGCGCGTTGATCGCCACGCCGCAGCCATAGAGGTGGTTCAGACCTACTACGCCATCCACGTTCGGGTATTTCGGCAGCAGGTCGCGCTCGATGATTTTGACCACGTAATCCACCACGCCCGCCACGCAGTGCACGCTGGTAGTAATGCCGAGCAGGTTCTTGGTGCCGACGCTGCCGTCCGCGTTGCGGTAGCCTTCGAAGGTATAGCCCTCCAGCGGCGGAAGCGGTTCCGGCACGCGCGTCGCCAGCGGCAGGGTATTCAGCGGCGGCGCTTTTGGCAGTTCAACCAGCGACTCTTCAATCCAGCTCCCCTGCGGGATAGCGCGAACGGCATAGCCAATAATTTCACCGTAGCGCACGATTTCACCGTGCGCCGGGATATCCACCAGCGCCACCTTATGCCCCTGCGGAATATGCTCAATCAGTTCCAGCCCGTCCGGGAAACGGGTTCCCGCTTTTAAGCCGTTGTCGTTAACAATAATCGCCACGTTATCGGTGTCATGTACTTTTATATAAAACGCCGTCGGCGATGCCTGTCGAATTTCAATGTCGGCCATTGTTCACTATTCTCCAGCAAAGTGTCTGATCATTAATGCAGCCATGCAGATAGTTATTTATACCCGTCATACTTCAAGTTGCATGTGCGTTGGCTGCTCTCGTTCACCCCAGTCACTTACTTATGTAAGCTCCTGGGAATTCACTCCTTTGCCGCCTTCCTTCAACTCGAATTATTTAGGGTATCCTTATTTTCTAAATAAAGACGCTGCTTTCTTAAATAAAGAATGTCAGGACTTGAGATATAAGAATGTGATCCAGGTCACCCCCTAAAGCGAGAGATAGCGCACTGTGGCTGTGAATACGTGATTCTGTGCAGCAGCGCCCAGTACTTTGTGCATATGCTCAAAAACTTATTCATTTCAGGTGTGATAATTGAGCGTTAATCCAGTGCGACGCCATAAAGTGGTGATTATACTGAATCACATTGATATTGCGTCTGGTTAATTACCTGATATTGCCTGCTATCGATAAATAATCAGGAAATATGTTTTCTAAAATTATAAATATAAATTTCGCTGTGC
>Ga0268257_1001744_pt1 | contig 17621 bp, 21 predicted proteins | sample AgamicAtPrz_FD_200249 | JGI IMG/M metagenome (GOLD analysis project Ga0268257, IMG submission 200249) | Agave microbial communities from Guanajuato, Mexico - At.P.rz (v2) (version 3) | ecosystem: Host-associated > Plants > Phyllosphere > Phylloplane/Leaf | place: Guanajuato, Mexico | collected... | reverse complement strand
GGGATGCTGGGCCGGCCACTTTTGCGTGATCGGGAAGGCGGACAGATCGGGCATGAAGGTTCGCTCGTCGAAGTGAATGATCCGCGCTCCGCCCGTGCCGCCGCGCTCGCGCACGGTTCGCGGCGGCAGGGCGGCGCGCGCCGAAAGCGCCCACTGTAGCCGATCCGGGAAAACGATGCAGGGGGCGGTCGGCCGCCGGTCGTTCGACGCGATAGCCGTGCCCGGCGTCGCTCACGGTGCCGCAAGACACGGCGAGCAACGCGTGTCCGTCGGCCGCCGGACCGTATACGGCCCGACGCGTTCTGCCTCCCACCGAGATACGACGTCCTAACACACCGCGCCAAACGATTCCGCCAGCGCCGACAAAATCCACCACCGCACAATTCGTCAACAAACGGAAGCTTTTTGTCAGGGAAAGTCCCGCCCCGCATCCCGTGGTTTTTTGTTGACCGACATCGTATAACGCCGTCATGATTTCCTGACAAGAAAGGTCCCATCCACCGACCGAAGTGAGGAGACATGAACACCACCCCGATCGCTCGCCGTGTCCGCCGGATCGCACTCGCACTGGGCTTCGCGCTGTCGGCCGCCGCAGCCGTTGCCGCCCCCGTATCGCTGAACATCGTCGACGTCGCAGGCAACCTGCAGCTCACGCAGAAGGCCATCGAGGCGTTCAAGGAGAAGAACCCGGCCCTCGTCGCGAACGTCACGTTCACGAACGCACCCGCGCCGCAGTTGCCCGGCAAGATCAAGGCGATGCAGGCGGCGGGGCGCGCCGACATCGACCTCGTGCTGACGGGCACCGACGCGCTGGCCGCCGGCATCGAGCAGAACCTGTGGCAGAAGCTGGTGCCCGACAACGCGGCCGCGCTCCCCGGCGTGCTCGACAAGTACGCGCCCGGCCCGCGCAAGATGCAGGATCTCGCGCAGGGCTTCGGCCTCGTAGTGACCTACATGCCGGCCGGCCCGCTGCTCGAATACAACCCGGCGAAGGTCAGCGACCCGCCGAAGACGCCCGACCAGTTGCTCGCGTGGTGCAAGGCGCATCCGAACAAGCTGATCTATGCGCGCCCGGCGAACTCGGGCCCCGGCCGCACGTTCCTGATGGGGCTGCCGTACGTGCTCGGCGACAAGAACCCGCAGGACCCGATCAACGGCTGGGACAAGACCTGGGCATTCCTGAAACAGTTGAACGACTGCGTGCCGTATTACCCGGGCGGCACGTCGGCGGTGATGAAGGAGCTCGGCGAGGGCACGCGCGACATGACCGTGACCGTCACCGGCTGGGATCTGAACCCGCGCGCGCTCGGCATCGTACCGGCCGAATTCAAAATCCAGGCGTTCGACAACATGACGTGGGTCAACGACGCGCACTACATGGTGATCCCGAAGGGCGTACCGAAGGAAAAGCTTGACGTGCTGTTCAAGCTGATGAACTTCCTGCTCGAACCGGCGCAGCAGGCGATGACCTACGACGACGGCTACTTCTATCCGGGCCCGGCGGTGAAGGGCGTGACGCTCGAGATGGCGCCCGCGCACAGCCAGGAAGTCGTGCGCAAGTTCGGCCGCCCCGAATACGCGAAGCTGCTCGCCGATCGCCCGCACGTGCAGCCGCTCAACGCGCAGGCGATGGTCGCCGCGTTCCAGAAATGGGATCGTGAGATCGGTTCGCAGAAATCGAAGTGACGCCTGAACCGGCGGGCGCCGCGGCGCCCGCGTCGATGGAGTTCGTGGAATGAAGCACAGTTTCGAACGGTTGCGGCTCGACGGCGTGTGCCGCAGTTTCACCAATGCGGAAGGCGCGCAAATCGCCGCGCTGAACGGGCTCGACCTCGAGATCCGGCGCGGCGAGTTCATCGCGCTGCTCGGCCCGTCGGGCTGCGGCAAATCGACCGCGCTGAACTGCATCGCGGGGCTGCAGCCGCTCACGCGCGGCGGCATCTGGCTCGACGACACGCGCATCGACGTGCTGCCGCCCGAGCGTCGCGGTTTCGGGATGGTGTTCCAGAACTACGCGCTGTTTCCGCACATGTCGGTGCTCGACAACGTCGGCTTCGGCCTGAAGATGCGCGGCGTGCCGAAGCAGGAAACGCGGCGGCGCGCGCAGCAGGCGCTCGAACTCGTGCAGCTCGTCGGCCATGAAGGCAAACTGCCCGGGCAACTGTCGGGCGGGCAGCAGCAGCGCGTCGCGATCGCGCGCGCGATCGTGATCGAGCCGCCGCTCGTGCTGATGGACGAGCCGCTGTCGAACCTCGACACGAAACTGCGCATCGAGATGCGTGCGGAGATCCGCCGCATTCACACGCAGCTCGAACGCGCGACGATCTACGTGACGCACGACCAGGACGAAGCGCTGTCGATGGCCGACCGCATCGTCGTGATGAAGGACGGCGTCGTGCAGCAGGTTGCGTCGCCGAAAGATGTCTACACGCGCCCGCACAATCTGCACGTCGCGCGTTTCATGGGCTATCGCAACGTGCTGCCGTGTGCGCTCGAAGGGATGGCCGGCGATTACGTGAACGTCACATCGGGCGGCGTACGCCTCATCGGCGTGCCGATGGCCGGCTTCGACGCGAAGGAAGTCGTGATCGCGCTGCGCCCCGACGACATCGAGCGCGCGGAAGCGGGTGCCGACAATGCGTTCGACGCGACCGTCGAGACGGTCGAGTACGGCGGCCGTGACTCGCTGATCCGCGCGAACACGCCGTTCGGCGCGATCTGGGCCCGCGTGGCCGGCGAGTTCACGGAGGGTGAACCGCTGCGGCTGCGCGTGGCGCCAGCGCGCACGCTCGTCTATGCGGGAGACGGGCAATGAACGGCCCACGCGCCCCAATGCGCGCGGCGGCGTGCGCCCCGGAGGCCGCATGAGCACGCTCGCGACCGGCGGCACGCCGCGCGACGCGAAAGCCTGGCTCGTCACGCCGGCGCTCGCGTTCATCGCCGCGCTGTTCATCTATCCGTTCGCATACGGCCTCGTGCTGTCGTTCCAGCCGATGAACGGCGGCGGTGCGCTCGCGAACTACGTGCAGTTCTTCACCGACACCGCGATGTGGCCGACCGTGCTCGTCACGCTGAAGCTCGCGGTGCCGGCGACGCTGCTCAACGTCGGCATCGCGGTGCCGGTCGCGTTCGCGCTGCGCCGCCATTCGCCGTACCAGAAGTTCGTCACGACGCTGCTCGTGATTCCCGTCACGCTCGGCACGGTGCTCGTCGCCGACGGGATGCTCACGTATTTCGGGCCGAACGGCTGGTTCCCGCAGGCGCTGCAGGGGCTGCACCTGTATACCGACGAAGTGCGCCTCACGCACAACTACTGGGGCGTGCTGCTGTCGCTGATCGTGTCGGGCTTTCCGTTCGCGTTCCTGCTGATGCTGTCGTACATCAGCGGCATCGACCCCACGCTCGCGCGCGCGGCCGCGACGCTCGGCGCGAACCCGTGGCAGCAGTTCCGCCAGATCTACCTGCCGCTGCTCGTGCCGGGGCTCACGATGGCCGCGTGCCTGTCGTTCGTGCAGGCGTTCTCGGTGTTTCCGTCGGCCGTGCTGCTCGGCGCGCCGGCCGGGCCGACGCGCGTGATCTCGATCGCGGCGGCCGAAGCCGCGTTCGAGAGCTACGACTATTCGCTCGCGTCGGCGATCGCGATCGTGATGGGCTTCGCGCAGTTGCTGGTGGTCGCGTCGATGCTCGGCGCGCGCCGCTTCTTCTATACGGGCGCGGTGACGGGAGGCAAGGGCTGATGGCGATCGACAATCATGCCGCTCGCACGTGGCCGCCGAAGCACGATGCGCCCGATGCGCGGCCCGTCGATGCAAGGAAACCGCACCGGATGAAAAGCAATCTCGCCGGCCGCGCCTGGAAGGCGCTCGTCTGGGGGCTGATGGCGTTCTTCCTGCTGAACGTGATGCTGCTGATCGCGACCGTCGCGGTGAACTCGGTCGCGACGCGCTGGTTCGGCACGCCGCTGCCGCAGGGCTTCACGTTGCACTGGTATGCGAAGGCGTGGGAAGACTTCCAGCTCGCGAGCGTGCTGTGGGTGACCGTCGAGGTCGTCGGTGCGGTCGTGCTGCTGTCGATCGCGCTCGGCGTGCCGGCCGCGTATGCGCTCGCGCGCGTGCAGTTTCGCGGCAAGCGCTTCGCGCTGCTGGTGTTCCTGCTGCCGCTGATGGTGCCGCCCGTCACCTACGGGATCCCGATGGCGACCGTGATGTACAAGATCGGGCTCGCGGGTACGCTGCCGGGCGTGATCCTCGCGAACCTCGTGCCGGCGCTACCGTTCGTGATCCTCGTGATGACGCCGTTCATCGAGCAGATCGATCCGAATCTCGAATCCGCCGCACGGATCTTCGGCGCGAATACATGGCGTTATTTCCGCTACGTGCTGCTGCCGCTGCTCGTGCCCGGCATGCTTGCGGCCGGATTGCTCGTGCTGGTGCGCACGATCGGGATGTTCGAGCTGACGTTCTTCACCGCGGGGCCGAGCACGCAGACGCTCGTCGTCGCGCTGTATTACGCGGTGTTCTCGACCGGCGTGCGCGCGCCGCAGTCGATCGACGCGATGGCGATGATCTACATGGCCATCACGCTCGTGTGGGTCGTGATCGCGTTGCAGTTCGTCAGTCCAACCCAGCTCGTGAGCCGCGTGAAGCAGGAGCGGCAGTAGGCGAGGGCGTCAACGGACGCGCCGGGCCGCCGGCCGCCGTGCAATTGGTTACAAATGGATACCGCGCACGACACGCGGACGTTGCAGACTACGCGGCGTTCACCCGATCGACGGATAACCATGAAGGTTCAAACGCTGCTGACACTCGCCGGCGCCACGACGCTGCTGGCCGCCTGCAATCTGCTCCACGACGGTCCCGGATCGAGCGACGTCGACGCCGCCGTGCGTCGCGCGCTCGAAGCGGAAAACCACGGCGGCCTGAATGCGCTGTTCGGCCAGCCGCTGCCCGTGTCGGCCGACGTCGTGTCGGCGAAACCCGACGGCGACTGCAAGAAGCTCGGCGATCGCACGTACTCGTGCGACGTCGTGGTCACGTGGCGCAATGCCGATTACTCGCCGTCGCGCGCGAACCTGACCTTCGTGAAGGCGGCCGACGGCGCGTGGCAGACGTCGGGCGTCGACGCAGCGCTCGTGACGGGCACCGCGAAGTCGCTGATCGACCATATCGGCAAGGCTTGGCCGGGCAATGCGGCAAGCGGCGCGTCGGCGCCGCAGTGACGCGGGGCGGCAAGCCTCCTTCTCCTTCCTCGTGTATGCGGCTCCATCCGTGCGGGCCACCGCGACATGTTTTCCGGATAAAAGGGCGCGACCACGGCGACTATCTCGTTTGAACGCATCCTCGGTATGCGGGCAGGGTTATAGGGAAAACCCTTATCTCAAGGTATAATCCCGGCCTGAGAGAAAGGTCAAACCATGCCTGAACGTTTCCAAACCCTTGAAAAATTCGTGTTTTCCCTCGTCGTGATGTCCGCCGTCGTGTGCTCGGCCTTCCTCGCGTACGAGCGTCACCCCGAGATCAAGATCGCGCTGCACGAAGGCGAAGCGCTGATGCGCGAGAGCGCCAAGTACTCGGCCATCTGCTCGCCGTCCAAGGTCGATCCTTGCGTCGAGATGTCCGCTTACTGAGCCGCTTTTCGCTTTTCGGACTTGCCTTGACATCATTGCTGGTCTGAGTGCCTTGAAGTAGCCCCATCAGGTATTCAGAAACCGGCCGCAAGACCGGGCGGATGCACGAACCCGTTACGTGCCGAGTCGCTGGCGTAAGCAGCCCCGCATCCAGTCGGCCCCGCTTCGAGCAATCGAGCGGGGCCGTTCTGTTTGCGCATGTCACACGACATGCCGTGGTTCGCCGCCGACAAATGCGGCGACGTTGTCCACGAGCTGATCGGCCAGCGCCTGCATTGCCTCGTCACTGGCCCATGCGACATGCGGTGTCAGGATGAACGCCGGATGCGACAGAATCGCGTGAAACGGATGCGCAGCCGGCAGCGGCTCCTGCGTGACCACGTCGAACCCCGCACCCACGATCTGCCCCGATTGCAACGCGTCGACGAGCGCGCTTTCGTCCACGAGCCCGCCGCGCGCGGTATTGATCAGCAGCGGCCGGCGCGCCATCCGCGCGAACGCGTGTGCGTCGATCAGATGCCGCGTCGCGGGCGTGAGCGGGCAGTGCAGCGTGATCACGTCGCTGACGCGCAGCAGCATGTCGAGCGGCGCATAACCGTCGCCTGCTGCGCCGTCGTGCGCGGCGAACAGCACACGCATGTCGAGCGCCCGCGCGATGGCGGCCACTGCACGCCCGAGCACGCCATCGCCGACGATCCCGAGCGTCGAACCGGCCAGGTCGCGAATCGGATGATCGAAGAAGCAGAACTGCCCGCTGTCGAGCCAGCGCCCGGCGCGTACCGCGTCGCGGTAAGCGACGAGGCTGCGGCGCAGCGCGAAGATCAGCGCGAACGTGTGCTCGGGCACCGTACGCACCGCATAGCCGCGAATATTGCTCACGACGATTCCGCGTGCCGCACATGTATCGAGATCGACGATATCGGTGCCTGTCGCGGCGATCGCGATCATCCGCAACCGCCGCGCGTCGGCGACGGTTGTCGCGTCGAGCCGTACCTTGTTGGTCACGACGATGTCCGCATCGCGGATGCGCGCCGCGACTTCGTGCGCGGCCGTCCGGTCGAACGCCTGCACCACGTGCGGAAACGGAAACGGCTTCAGCACCGTCTGCGGCGACAGCGTCGCGCGGTCGAGCAACACGATCTTCGCGGGAGAGGAAACGGAAAACATGGCGGGTCTCGCTGGCAAGCGCCCGGTGGCGCGGAACGGATCCGATTCTGCCGGCCGTGCGCGCGCCGTCGTTTGGCCGTTGCGCGAGCGCGCTTTCCCGGATGGAAAGGCTGACGCGTTACACCTGGGCCGACGCCGCGCTCGGGCCGTCGCACGCCTTTCCTTTTCGGAAAGGCGGGTTGACCATCGAGCGATTTTCGCCGCGCGCGAACGCCGTCATGATCGCCGTCATCGACAACGCGATTTCATCGGAGACAGTCATGACACGCCCCCTGGACGGCATCCGCGTGCTGGAACTCGGCCAACTGATCGCCGGGCCGTTCGCGGGCCGGATGCTCGCCGAATTCGGCGCGGAGGTCATCAAGGTCGAGCCGCCCGGCGTCGGCGATCCGCTGCGCAAATGGCGGTTGCTGCACGACGGCACGTCGGTCTGGTGGGCCGTGCAGTCGCGCAACAAGACCTCGCTCACGCTCGATCTGCGCACGCCCGAAGGGCAGGACGTCGTGCGCCGCCTCGTCGCCGACACCGACGTGCTGATCGAAAACTTCAGGCCCGGCACGCTCGAAGGCTGGGGACTGGGCTGGGACGCGCTGTCCGCGATCAACCCGGGGCTCGTGATGCTGCGCGTGTCGGGCTTCGGGCAGACGGGCCCGTATCGCGACCGTCCCGGCTTCGGCGTGATCGCCGAGGCGATGGGCGGCCTGCGCCACCTCACGGGCGAACCGGGCCGCACGCCGGTACGCGTCGGCATCTCGCTCGGCGATTCGCTGTCGGCGCTGCACGGCGTGATCGGCGTGCTGCTCGCGTTGCGGCATCGCGAACAGCAGGGCGGCAAGGGGCAGGTCGTCGACGTCGCGCTGTATGAATCGGTGTTCAACATGATGGAAAGCCTGCTGCCCGAATATGCGGCGTTCGGCGCGGTGCGCGAGCCGGCCGGCAGCAGCCTGCCGGGCATCGCACCGACCAACGCCTACCGCTGCCGCGACGGCCGGTACGCGCTGATCGCCGGTAACGGCGACAGCATCTTCCGGCGCCTGATGGAACTGATCGGCCGGCCCGACCTCGGCAACGATCCGGCGCTCGCGCACAACGACGGGCGCGTCGCCCAGGTCGCGCGCATCGATGCGGCGATCGGCGAATGGAGCGCCCGCCACGACCTCGACGACGTGCTCGCCGCGCTGAACGACGCGCGCATTCCGTCCGGGCGCATCTACGACGTGGCCGACATCGCGGCCGATCCGCACTACCGTGCGCGCGACATGATCGTCGATGCCGCGCTGCCCGACGGCACCCCTGTGCTCGTGCCGGGCATCGTGCCGAAACTCGACGCGACGCCCGGGCGTATCGAGCGGCCGGCGCCAGCGCTCGGCGCGGATACCGACGCAGTGCTCGAATCGCTCGGCATCGACGCGGCGACGCGCGACGACTGGCGCACGCGCGGCGTGATCTGAAACAACCACCGGGAGAAGACGTGACCCACCCTGCGCAACGCCTCCATATCCACGAAGTCGCGACCCGCGACGGTTTCCAGAACGAAGCGGCGTTCGTCGACACCGACGACAAGATCGCACTCATCGACGCGCTGAGCGCCTGCGGCTACGCGAAAATCGAGGTCACGTCGTTCACGTCGCCGAAGGCGATTCCCGCGCTGCGCGACGCGGAGGCCGTGATGCACGGCATCGCGCGCGCGCCGGGCGTCGTCTATACGGTGCTCGTGCCGAACGTGCGCGGCGCCGAGCGCGCGCTGTCGTGCGGCGTCGACGAGGTCAACCTCGTGATGTCGATGAGCGAGAGCCACAACCGCGCGAACTTGCGGATGACGCGCGAGCAGTCGTTCGCGCAGTTGCGCGACGTGATCGACGCGGTGCGCGGCACGGGTGTCGCGATCAACGTGTCGCTGTCGACCGCGATGGGCTGCCCGATGGAAGGCGACGTGCCGGCCGAAACGGTGCTCGCGTGGATGCAGCGCTTCGCGGATCTCGGCGTGCACGGCTTCACGCTGTGCGACACGACGGGCATGGCGTTTCCGTCGCAGGTGCGCGATTTGTCTCGCCGCGCCCGCGAGCGCTTCCAGGCGTTGCCGCTCACGCTGCACTTCCACAACACGCGCGGGATGGCGCTCGCGAATACGCTCGCGGCGCTCGACGCCGGCATCGACCGCTTCGATGCGTCGCTCGGCGGGCTCGGCGGCTGCCCGTATGCGCCGGGCGCGACCGGCAACGCGTGCACCGAGGAACTCGTGCACATGCTCGAACTCGACGGCTACGATACGGGCATCGACCTCGTGGCCGTGCTCGCCGCGTCGGCGCGGCTGCCCGCGCTGATCGGGCACGACGTGCCGAGCCAGATCTTGAAGGCCGGGCGCCGCTCGGACCTTCATCCGCCCCCGCGCGCCGATACCTGCGACATGCCCGCGCAACGCGCTTTCTCGTGAACGTCAACAGAAACAGGAGCGAATCCCATGGCGCTGATCGACCACCTCGATCATCTCGTGCTGACCTGCGTCGATCCGGAGCGGACGAAGCATTTCTACACCGAGGTGTTGCAGATGCAGCTCGACACCTTCGGCGCGGGCCGGCTCGCGTTCCGTTTCGGTAACCAGAAGATCAACCTGCACGTGCGCGGCGCGGAATTCGAGCCGAAAGCGCACGTACCGGTGCCGGGCGCGCTCGATCTGTGCTTCATCGCGTCGGTCCCGCTCGACGACGTGATCGCGCACCTGCGGCGCGTCGGCTGGCCGATCGTCGAAGGGCCCGTCGAACGCACGGGCGCGACGCAGAAGATCCGCTCGGTCTACGTGCGCGATCCCGACCTGAACCTGATCGAAATCGCCGAACCGATCTGACCGGCCGCGCGAGCACCGGCACGCTGCGCGCACGCCGCCACAATCCTTCGCCGAAAGCGGACACGCAAGCGCCGCGCCCGCCGATTCGGGATAGCCGTGCGCGGCCGCGCTGCGGATAATGGCGCCACGGCGTCGGCGCGGCCGCCGCCTTCGCCGCGCACGGAACCCACCGGCCGCGCGCATCCGCAACCCGATCCAGGCACTTTCCGAATGACGATCCTCTATCGCGGCATGGACCGCACGGCGCTCGACGCCGCGTACCTGAACACGAAGGCCGTTCCCGATTTCCCCGCGTTGCTGGCGTCATGCCAGACGCGCAGCGCGGCGCTGTACGCGGCAACGCCCGGCCGGCGCGACCTGCGTTACGGCGCGCAACCCGCGCAGCGCTTCGACTGGCTGCCGTGCGGACAGCCCGACGCGCCGCTGTTCGTGTTCATTCACGGCGGCTACTGGCAGCACTGCACGAAAGAGGATTTCGCGTATGCGGCGAGCGGGCCGCTCGCGCGTGGCTACGACGTCGTGCTCGCCGAATACACGCTCGCGCCGGTCGCGACGATGACCGATATCGTCGGCGAGATCGGCGCGCTGCTCGACCATCTCGCGGCCGACCGCGACGGCCTCGGCACCGCGGGGCGGCCGATCCACCTGAGCGGCCATTCGGCGGGTGGCCACCTGACGGCCATGCATCGCGCGCATCCGGCCGTCGTGTCGGCACTCGCGATCAGCCCGCTCGTCGATCTCGAGCCGATCGCGCTGTGCTGCCTGAACGACAAGCTGCAGCTCACCGCGCGCGAAGTCGACGCATACAGTCCGCTGCATCACATCGGGCCCGGCGCCCCGACCGTCATCGCGGTCGGCGACGCCGAACTGCCCGAACTCATCCGGCAAGCAGACGTCTACGCGACGGCGTGCGAAGCCGCCGGCGAGCGGATCGTCCGCACATGGCTGCGCGGCATGCAGCACTTCGCGGTGCTCGACGATCTCGCGACGCCGGACGGCGCGATGCTCGACGCCTTGCATGCAATCGCGCCGCGCTAGCCGGGCCATATCCCGCCATATCGCACGCGCACGGCCCGGCGTATGATCGGCGTCAGGCCGGCGCGCTGACGGCATACCCCGGCACGGCCTTCCAGGATTCCACGACATGGTGAACCCGCTTCATTTCGATCTGCAGTCGCTGCGCGTGTTCGCGCTCGTCGCCGAGCACGGTAGCCTGACGAAGGCGGCCGAACACGGCCAGCTCACGCTGTCCGCGGTCAGCAAGCGCATCGCCGAACTCGAAAGCGTGACCGGCAGCGCGCTGTTCGTCCGGCATGCGCGCGGCGTCGAGCTGACGCCCGCGGGCCGCGCGCTGCTCGATCATGCGGCGAAGGTGATCGAGCAGGTGAACCGGATGGCGCACGAGATGAGCGACTACGTCGCCGGCGTGCGCGGCCATATCCACGTGTGGACCAATACGTCAGCGATCGTCCAGTTCCTGCCCGCCGATCTTGCCGCGTTCCTCACCGACCACCCCGGCATCAAGGTCAGTCTCGAGGAGCGGCTGAGCCACGAGATCGTCGACGCGCTCGCGTCGGGCAAGGCCGATCTCGGCGTATTCGCCGACAACGTGCCGGCGCCCGGCATCGACCGGCGGCTGTACCGGCGCGACGAACTCGTGCTGCTCGTGCCGCGCACGCACCGGTTCGCCGCGCGCGACAGCATCCGCTTCGCGGATACGCTCGACGAGGACTACGTAGGCTTGAGCGACGGCAGCTCGCTGCTCGCGCGCATGACCGACGCCGCGTTCGCGGCCGAGCGCTCGCTGAAGCTGCGGATCCAGGTATCGAATTTCGACGGTGTGAGCCGGATGATCGAGGCCGGCCTCGGCATCGGCGTGCTGCCGCGCGACGCGGTGACCGGCGAGCGCGCGGCGCGGCTCGGTGTCGTGAAGCTCGACGACGCGTGGGCAACGCGCACGCTGTGGGTCGGCGTGAAGGCCGACACGGTGCTGACGACCGACGTCGCGAAGCTGTTTGATTTCATGTCGGCGCGGTGAATGCGATGGTGCGATGGTGCGATGAAACGGCGACGCACGGGCATGCGCCCGTGCGCTCCGTGCCGACTGCCGCGTCAAACCGGATTGATCTCATCCTGGCTGCGCCGCGTGGTCAGCGGCCCCAGCACGCGCAGCGTGACGGCGACGACGCCGAGCGCGGCCGAGATCACGCCGAACATCGCGCCCGCGCCGTAGTTGACGAGCACCGGCAGCAACACGAACGGCAGCGCGCCGCTGACGATGCGCGACAGCGCATAGGTGCTCCCGATCGCCGTCGAGCGTACGCGTGCCGGGAAGATCTCGGCCTGATACACGTGATACGCGTTGCTGAACACGTTCGACGCGCACGTCGTCAGGAATCCGAAGCCGACGATCAGCACGGTATTGCCCGAATACGCGAAGCACAGCCCGAACACTGCGATCGACAGGATCGACACGATCACGAGCGTGCGGCGCTCGATCCAGTTGAGCAGCGGAATCGACAGCAGCGAGCCGATCGGATAGCCGATGAACGATAGCGCGATGAACAGCGTGCTGTCCGTCACGTCGAAACCGCGACTCTTCACGACCGTGCCGGCCAGCGTGCCGAATCCGTAATAGCCGAAGCCCTGGAACAGGTGAAAGATCGCCAGCATCAGGTAGCGCGCGCCATACGGTTGGCGGCGCAGCAGCGCGATGCGCTCGCCGAGCCCGAGCGGCCGCTGCGGCTCGGCCGGTTCCGCGAAGTGTTCGGGCGCGCGCACGCCGGCGCTTTCCGCAAAGCGCCGCAGCGCCGCGTGCGCCTCGGCCGTGCGGCCTTGCGCGAGCAGCCAGCGCGGGCTTTCCGGCAGCCGGTGCTGGACGAACAGCACGTACACGGCGCCGAGGCTGCCGATCGCGAGAATGATGCGCCAGCCGCCGACGCCCGCCACATGCAGCGGGTTCAGCCACAGCGCGAGAAAGCCGACGAGCGGCACCGCGACATACGAAGTCGTATAGGCCCACGCGGCGAGCCGGCCGCGCTTGTCCTTCGGCAGGATTTCGGACAGGAAGCTGTCGGCAACCGGATAGATCGCGCCGACGCCGATGCCGGTCAGGAAACGGCAGGCCACGAGCATGTCGGCGTTCACCGAAAACGCGCCGACCAGCGAGAACGCGCTGTACCACCCGAGCGTGAGCAGGAACGCCTTGCGTCGGCCGATACGGTCGGCCAGGCTGCCCAGGCACATCGCGCCGACGAACATGCCGATGAACGCGGACGCCAGCAACAGCTTGAAATCGGCGCTTTGTCGGCTCAGCCCGTATTCGTGCTGCAACGCGGAGCCGATCGTACTGACGAGAAAGATCTCGTACATGTCGAAGAACAACCCGATGCCGATCACCCAGACGACGAATCGATGCAACGCACCGACCGGCAGATCGTCCATGAAATCGCCGAGCGTGACACGGCGGCCGGGGAGGGCCGCCGTGTCGACGCCGGCGCCTGCGGAGGCGGCCGGCGGGCGGGCGGACGCGGGTCCGCCCGCGTGGCCGTCGAGGTCGAGGGATTGGCTGTTCATCGTGTCTCCTGATTATCGATATGCGGTGTTGCGGGCTCTGGCCGTTCGCGACCCGCGTAACACGTCGGCCGCCCGGCGCGACGACAGGCATCGCCGGGCTCGCGCAAGCGTCTGCCATGCGGGTTGCGCCGATCGTCCGATACATGGTGGGCAAATCGGCGGCACGTGATAATTGAGGATGTCTCAAGCCTCCTTTCCTGAGCAGAAAGGGTGGGGCGCGCGCGGTGGCCAGATTCGCGCGGCAGGCCGTTGCAGCCTGCGTGGCGGGCGGGTGCATATCGAAAACGATGCGCACCCGCGCGATCCCTTGGCCCGGGAAAACCATGACGCCGATTCTAGGGATGAAACCGGAAATGCGATACCTGTCGCCGCGCGCGGTAGATTTGCAATGTCCTGTATCCGCGCCGACTACCGATACAGTGCGATACACCGCCCGCGCGCGGGTTCGCTATAAAGCAGGCATGACCTCTTCCGGAGTCCATCATGTCTGCAACCTGGTTCAAGGGGTCCTGCCATTGCGGGGCCGTCAAATTCGAAGTCACGACGGCGATTGCGCCGGCCATTCGCTGCAACTGCAGTCTGTGCCGCCGACGCGGCGCGTTGATGAGCCCGATGTTCGCCGCCGCCAATCTGAGCGTCATCGAAGGCGAGGACGCACTGACGTGCTATCGCTTCAACACGCACACCGCGCGTCACTACTTCTGCAGCGGCTGCGGCGTCTATCCGTTCCACCAGACCCGCAAGGATCCGGCCTGCTGGCGCGTCAATCTCGGTTGCCTCGACGGCGTCGATCCGTATGCGCTCGACGCGGCGGTCGCCGATGGCGCGAGCCTCTCGGTCGTGGAGGACGCATGAAACGCTGGCTGATGATCCTGCTGTTTGCCGCGGGCGGGCTCGCGACCGAAATCGCGCATCCGGTGCAGTGCACGTTGCTGTCGGTGAGCCGTCAGCAAACCGGCAAGCGCCGCAAGCCGGGCTGAGCGCGCGGCGCGTCGGCCGATCGCCCCCGATTATCATGCTTCCGATAAGATCGCATGCGATATATAATGCGATTGTCTGCGACCGTTCGTGTCGCTGGAGGAAGTCCATGAAACCGACCGAAACCCCGTCGCCTGCCGCGCCGAAGCTGTCCGAGTTCCTGTGCTTTGCGATCTACTCGGCGAACCTCGCGTTCGGCAAGGCGTACAAGCCGATCCTCGACGAGCTCGGCCTCACGTATACGCAATACATCACGATCATCGCGCTGTGGGAGCAGGACAACCAGACCGTCGGCCAACTCGGCGAGAAGCTGTTCCTCGAATCCAATACGCTGACGCCGATCCTGAAGAAGCTCGAGGCAATGGGCTATCTGGAGCGGCACCGCGATCCGTCCGACGAGCGCCAGGTGCTCGTCAGCCTGACGAAAAGCGGCCGCCGCGTGCGCGAGAAAGGGCTCGACATGAACCTGATCGAAGCGACCGGGCTGAAGCCGGACGAGTTCGCGAAGGTGCAGAAGGCGATCGTCACGCTGCGCGGCAACCTGATCCGCTCGACCGACGCATAAAAACACTCAGGCGCGACAAGCGGCCGACGCGGGCATCGCGCCGGCCGCGCCGTCATGCGCGCGCATCGTCCAGCACCAGCAGGTGCATCTCGCGACGGACGACGAAACCGAGCGCGAGATAGCGCTCGATCGCCACCTGGTTCGTCGTGAGGACGTGCAGGAAAGGCGTTTGCGAACGCGCACCGATCGTCGCGATCAGCGACCGGATCAGCCGCGCCGCCAGCCCTTGCCGCCGAAACGCGGCATCCACGCAGACGGCGCTGATCTCGGTATATCCGTCCACCTGCATCCGCTCGCCGGCCATCGCGGCCAGCCGGCCGTCACGGCGCACGCCGATGTAGTGGCCGAGCTCGAACGTGCGCGGGCCGAACGGGCCCGGCTGCGCGGCGGCGGTCAGCGCGAGCATGTCCGGCACGTCGGCTTCGCCGAGCGGAACATGCTCCGATTCGGGGGCCGGCTCGAACGTCCGTTCGCAAGTCATCTGAAGCAACGTCGCGCGCCGGATCACCGACAATCCCGCCGGCGACTCGATTTCGTTCGGCGTAACGAGCGCCGCCGGCCCGTGTGCGGCGATCAGCGCGCGCAGTGCGTCCAACGACGCCGGGCTCGTGTCGTCGATCGCGGCGAACGGCGCGATGGCCGTCGGGAACCGCAGCGCACGGCCGTCGCCGAGCGCAAAACGGCGCTGCCTGCCCGTGAGCGCATTCCAGACGACCCGGTCGAGCACGTGCGCATCGCCTGTCGTGTTTGCGGTCATCGCGTCCGGCATCGGCGGCTCCTTGATGGAAGATGGGGGCCGCACAGAATAATCCTGGATGGGCCGGGCAGGTAGCTCCGTCAACGCAGATCCGCGCAACATGAAAAAAGCGCATGCGATTACATCGCATGCGCTTTATATGGGGGACTTCGGCGACCGAATTCGCCGTACCGCGCTCAATGTCCGAAATAGATCGAGCGCTCGGCGGTGCGCAGCGTGTTTCGGCTGCCGGACTGCGAGGCGCCGCCGGCGTCGTTGCCGTAACCGGCTGTCTTCGTGTCGGCCGCGACGGCGCCGTCGTCCCGAATCCGTTTCAGCGCCGCCTGGATATTGTCCGGGTAGTTCGGATCGTTGGGGCGATTCGGCTGGTAGCCGGCTTGCTGCAACGCGGCCAGTTCCGCACGCACCTGCGCACGGGTGACGGTGCTTTCGCTTGCAAAAACCGGCGCGGCGACGGTGGCCGACACGGCAACGAGAAGGGCGGCAATCAGTGGGGTTTTCATTTTTCACCTCGATAGAAAAGGAATTCGGGAAGCGCACCGCACGCCGGCCATCGGCGTCGTTCGCGTGTTCGTTCAATGGCCGAAGTAGATCGAGCGTTCGGCAATACGCGTCGCCGGCCGGCTGCCCGACTGCGTCGCGGCGGCGGCATCGTTGCCGTAACCGGATGCCGACGTATCGGCCGCCACCGCATCGTTCGCATGAATGCGCGTCAACGCGGCCTGCAGGTCGGCCGGGTAATGCGGATCGTTCGCGCGGCCCGGCCGATAGCCGGCTTGTTCAAGCTGGACGAGCTCGGCGCGTACTTGCGCGCGGGACACGACGCCTGCGTCGGCAAACGCCGGTGCGGCGACGGAAGCGGAAACGGCGACGAGAAGGGCAGCGATCAATGGGGTTTTCATCATTCACCTCGAAAAAATGGCATCAGGAATAAAAGGACTCGCGGTTCACGTACCGGTGGGGTACTCAGTGACCGAAGTACACGGAGCGCTCGGCCACGCTGGCGACATAGCGGCGGCCGGATTGCGTCGCGGTGTCGCCGTTGCTGCCGTAGCCGGCAGCCTGTGCGTTGGCCGCGACGGCATCGTCGGCGTGGATCTGCGTCAGCGCGGCCTGCAGATCGTTCGGGTAGGTGGCGTCGGTCGCGCGGTTCAGCGGATAGCCGACGTGTTGAAGCTGCGCGAGTTCGGCGCGCACCTGCGCACGCGTCACGGCGGACTCATTGGCAAACGCCGGAGCGGCAACGGCAGACGAAACAGCGACGAGCAGCGCAGCGATCAATTGAGTCTTCATTTTTCACCTCGATAGAAAAGGAATCGGGAATTCGAGAAGGCGGCGTTCGGCCGCCCGATGCAACGTTCAGGCGATCCGGATCTCGACGTCGATGTTGCCGCGCGTCGCCTTCGAATACGGGCAGGTCTGGTGTGCGGTGTCGACGATGCGTTGCGCGACGTCGCGTTCGAGCCCCGGCACGCTCACGTTCAACCGGGCCTGCAGGAAGTACGCGTTGCCCGCCGTGCCAAGATCGACTTCGGCGTCGACCGCGAGATCGGCCGGCAGCGTCACCTTCTCGGCACGCGCCGCAAGCTGCATCGCGCCGATGAAGCAGGCCGACCAGCCGGCCGCGAACAGCTGTTCCGGGTTGGTGCCGGTGCCGGCGCTGCCCGGCGACGACAACTGGATGTCGAGGCGGCCGTCGGAGCTGCGCGCCGCGCCGTCGCGGCCGCCGGAAGTCGTATGCGTCTTGCCCGTGTACAGCACTTTGTCGATCTTGCTCATCATTTGCTCCGTCAGTTGAGGTTTGTGTCAGATGCGATTCGATCGCATGCGACGCAGTTTCCGCCTGGCTGCCGCTTGCGTCAAGCGTATTCGATTAAATCGTATGCGATATTTTGTATTTCAATGTATCTGAAACGGGCAGCGCCTTTCCTGGCAAGGCTTTTCAGGCGATTTCGCCCCCAATGAACCACGGCTGCCCAGTGGACGATGCGGTTTCGCCGCTCTGGTTCTTGGCCGATAGGGTTCGGACGCTCGGCAAGGTGATCGCCGCGCGCGAATGTCGAAACGTGGCGAGCGCTCGCGACGGAACCGATTTCCCGGTGGTTTG
>Ga0268257_1001740_pt1 | contig 17650 bp, 19 predicted proteins | sample AgamicAtPrz_FD_200249 | JGI IMG/M metagenome (GOLD analysis project Ga0268257, IMG submission 200249) | Agave microbial communities from Guanajuato, Mexico - At.P.rz (v2) (version 3) | ecosystem: Host-associated > Plants > Phyllosphere > Phylloplane/Leaf | place: Guanajuato, Mexico | collected... | reverse complement strand
GTCGGTGGCGCTGACTTTTTTGATATTGAAAAAATCGTCTTTGGTGGCGACCTCGCTCAGCGGCACAATTTTAATGCCGTCGGCTTTTCCGTTCGGCGCATAGAAAAACAGGTTCTTAAAATTGCCGAGCCCTTTCGAATCCCGCATCGCCTTGCGCAGCGCCTCAACATCGGTACTGCTCTGCGCCGCGTCCGTCACGTACATGATGTAGCCCGCGTGTGCGCCGTTCTGGTAATACTTGCGCCGAAACAGCGTCGCCGACTCATTCAGCCAGGCCGAATTAAGTGCGCTCAGATATTCCGGCATCCCGTAAAGCTCCTGGTTAATGTCGGGTTCCAGCAGGTGGAACACCGAGCCGGGTGCAAACGGATGTGGTTTCGTGTAATTCTGAATATACCAGTAGGTATCCTCCTCCACGCCGCGCCGGGTGTATTTGGCCGGGGACGTTTCATATCTAAGCGGCCTGCCTGTCACGCTCCGGCGCTGCTCAATAAACGCATTGCCGAACACCATGTAATCAAGCGCGAAGCGGGTAAAATCCTGCCGTGATAACAGCGGGTGCGGAATGTAGGTCGATACCAGAATGTTGCGTTTGACATAAATCGGCGAGCTGTGGTGAACGGCGGCGCGCATGCTTTTCGCCAGCCCGGAAAAGCTCACCGGTGGTTCGTACCACTGGCCGTTATCGATGCACTCCACGTAATCCAGAATGTCACGTTTATCGAGCACCGGCACCGGTTCGCCGAAGGTAAATGCTTCCATACTCTGCGCGGGTGCGGCGGTATGCTGGCGCGGTTGGGTGTGGTGGCGTTTATTGCGTTTTGCCATTAATAAAACTCCAGAATTGAGGATGAAGGCTGGCCGCTCGCGGCGGTCAGCGGTTCGTTAATCAGTACATGCATGGTCGCCCAGGCGAGATCCGCGTGGCTGGCTTCTTCGGTGCGGCTGGCCTCATAGGTGGCGCTGCGCCCGCTGCTGGTCATGGTTTTGCGGATGGACATAAACGACTGCGTGATGTCGGTTGCGCTGACGTCATATTCGAGGCAACCGCGCGTGATGGTGTCTTTGGCTTTCAGCACCATTGCGGTTTTCATTTCCGGGGTATAGCGAATGTCGCGCGCTGCCGGGTAGAAGGAGCGCACCAACTGGAAGACGCCCTGACCGAGCCCGGTCGCATCAATCCCGATATATTCGACGTTATATTTTTGCGTGAGCTCGCGAATGGATTCGGCCTGTGTCGCAAAATCCATCCCTTTCCACTGATGGCGCTCCAGAATGCGGAATTTACCCCCGGCAACCAGCGGCGGCGCGATCACCACGCAACCGGCGCTGTCGCCACGGTGCGACGGGTCGTAACCCATCCACACCACGCGCTGACCAAATGGCCGGTCGGCAAAGGGCGCGTAATCCTCCCACTCCTCCATGCTGTCAACCATGCAGCGTTGCAGCTCCTCGAACGGGAACACCGACGCCTTGTCATCGACGAACTCACACATAAACAGGTTGCGGAAGTCATCCGCGCTGTTCTCCTGGCGCAGCGCATCGAGGTCAAACAGGGTACAGCCCCCGGCGAGTGCGTCCTCAATGGTGACAATCTGCCGCCACTGCCCGTCTGCGCAGGCCACGCCGCGCGCTAATGCCGCATGGCTGATATCAATATCAACCCGCTCGCTGGCGCTGGCGCGCCCCCGGTTAAACAGCTCGCCTGACCAGAACGGATACGCGCCATGACCGAGCGAGGAGGGTGTCGAAAAATAGGTCGTGCGCAGGTGCTTTTGTGAGGCCATGCCCGACGCCACTTTGCGCAGCCGCTGGAAGTTGGGTATCCAGAAAATCTCATCGACATACAGGTCGCCGTTGTGGCTCTGCGCGGTGTTGGAGTTGGTGCCGAGAAACAGCAATTCCGCGCCGTTGTTGCCGATGACAATCGGGTCGCCGGTAAGGTCAACATCAACCAGCCGGGCAAACGCAATGATGTATTTGCGGAACACGTGCGCCTGCGTTTTTGAGGCGGATAAAAATATCTGGTTATGGCCGGTTTTCAGGGCGCGTAACAGCGCCTCGCGGGCGAAATAAAACGTCGCGCCAATCTGGCGGGATTTGAGAATGTGCCGGATGCGGTGTTCAAGCCCGGCTTTATGCCAGCCGAGCTGATAGGCGAAAGACTGGTCAAAGAAAATCTCCTCCAGTTTTTCGACTGCCTCCTCGCTGAAAAAATTCTTTTTCGGCTTTTTGCGATCGCCTTTGTTGCGGTTTGCCACGTTCGGATTGAGGTCGGCCTCGTTGCCGGTCTGGCCGTAGCGGTTAATACGCGCAAAGCGCTCCATCTGGCGCGCCAGAAAGTCAGCGACCTTGAAGTCGTGCGCGGTCAGTTCCGGTTTGGCGTAAAGCTGGATGAGCCGCGCCTCCAGTGTGTTTCCCACACGGTCTAACGGGGCGGTTTCGTCCCAGCCGTCGCGCTGTTTCCAGCTCTGCACCGTCGGGCGTTTGGTCTGCAACATTTCCGCGATTTGCGGCACGGAAAAGCCCTGCCAGTACAACAGCGCCGCCTGTCGTCGCGGGTCGTTTAAAAGTGTGGTGTCGGTGGTGATGGTCATGCCTGCCTCGCCGTGATGGATACAGGGCAAGGCTACTTAAGCGCGGTCAGCGATTCGCTAAGGTACTGATGTGTCGGGGTCAAGCCATCCGTGACTGATGGCGAAGCAACGGACGAGCCGGGAAACTACCTCCTGACAAAACCGTGAATCCTTCACAGACAATCAGGACTCCTGACGATGGCAAAAAAAGTAGTTTCAAAATGGTTTCGCATCGGCGTCGAGGGTGACACCTGCGACGGTCGCATTATTGGCGCGACGGAAATTCAGGAAATGGCCGACACGTTTGATCCACGTGTCTATGGTTGCCGCATCAACCTTGAGCACATCAAGGGGCTGATGCCGGACAGCCCGTTTAAACGCTATGGCGATGTGGTCGAGCTGAAAGCGGAGAAAATCGAGGACGATTCCGCGCTGAAGGGCAAGCTGGCGCTGTTCGCGAAAATCACCCCGACCGATGAGCTGATCGCCATGAATAAGGCGCTCCAGAAAGTTTATACCTCAATGGAGATCCAGCCGAATTTTGGCAACAGCGGCAAGTGCTACCTCACCGGCCTGGCCGTGACCGATGATCCGGCAAGCCTCGGCACCGAATATCTGGAATTCTGCCGCATCGCAAAACACAACCCGCTGAACTCCCGCAAAGCCAGCCCTGAGAATTTTTTCTCGGCGGCCACGCTGGCGGAAATTGAGTTTGAAGAGGAGCCCGACACCCTGCTTAACCGGCTGACCGACTCGGTTAAGGCCATTTTCAGCCGTCAGCAGACCAGCACCGACGCGCGTTTTAACGATGTGCATGAAGCCGTGACGGCGATTGCTGAACGTGTCCAGACCAGCGGCGACGGCATTGATACCCGTTTCAGCACGCTCGAAAGCCAGCTCGCGGAGGTTAAGCAGGGGCTTGAAGCGCAATCCATCTCAACGGCTGAGCAATTCAGTGCGATCACCGCCACCCTGGACAAAACCCCCAGCGAGACGCAGCCGCGCCGGAAACTGAGCACCGGCGGTGAAGGTGCATCCGCTGCGCTGACCGACTGCTAATCAGCCCTTTTTCAGAACAGGAACATAAAGACAATGCGTAAAGAAACCCGTTTTAAATTTAATGCCTGGCTGAGCCGCCTCGCTGAGCTGAACGGCGTCGGCGTGGAAGACCTGAGCAAAAAATTCAGTGTCGAGCCGTCGGTCACTCAGACGCTGTTCGACAAAGTCCAGCAGTCTTCCTCCTTCCTGCAACAGATTAATATGGTCGTGGTGCGCGAGCTGACCGAGGAAAAGGTCGGCATCGACGTTAACGGCACCATTGCCAGCACCGCCGATACGGCCAACGGCGTCGAGCGCAAAACCGCTGATTTCTCGAAGCTGGACGCGTACCGCTATTTCTGCCATCCGGTGAACTTCGATTATCACCTGAGCTATAACAAACTCGATTTGTGGGCGCGTTTTCAGGATTTTCAGATCCGCATCCGTAACGCGATCATCAAGCGCCAGGCACTGGATTACATCACCATCGGCTTTAACGGTGTAAGCCGTGCGGCCACCTCTGACCGCAAGGCCAATCCCCTGTTGCAGGATGTCGCTGTCGGCTGGTTGCAGAAATACCGCAACGACGCGCCGGAGCGCGTCATGAGCAGGGCTGTTGACGAAGACGGCAAGGTGATTTCGGAGAAAATCACCATCGGCAAAAACGGCGTTTACAAAAACCTCGACGCGCTGGTCATGGATGCGCATGAATCCCTGATTGAAGAGATGCACCGCGAAAACCCGGAAATGGTTGTGATTTGTGGTCGCCGCATTCTGACCGACAAATATTTCCCGATGATCAACAAATTCCAGGCGAACAGTGAACAGCTCGCCGGTGAGCTGATTATCAGTCAGAAAACCATCGGCCAGTTGCAGGCGGTGCGCGCGCCGTTCTTCCCGGCCAGCAGCATTCTGATCACCACGCTGGATAACCTCTCAATCTATCTGTATGAGGACGGCCACCGCCGCCACATCATCGAGAATCCGAAGCTCGACCAGGTGGAAAACTACGAGCAGGTGAAAGTCGATTTCGTGATTGAAGATTACGAAGCCGGTTGCCTGATTGAAAATATTGAGATCCTTGAGCAGGACGAGAGCGACACACCGGAACTGGCTATCGCGAAAGTGTTCGCGACTGAACTGACCGGAGCCATGAAAGAAATGCTGGTGGGTTCCACTACTGCCCCGGCCAGCACCGGCGAAGGAGCGTAACCGATGGCGAGCCCCGCACAGCGCCACGCGATGCGGGTCTCGGCCATGATGGCCGCGCAGCGGGATAACGCCCCGCTGCGCCATGCCACCGCTTATGAGCAGATGCTCGTTAAGCTGGCCGCAGACCGCCGGACGCTGAAAGGTATCCACTCAAAAGAGCGCAAGGCAGAGAAAAAGCGCGAGCTGCTGCCGTTTTATCTGCCGTGGGTGACGGGCGTGCTGGAGAACGGCACCGGCGCGCAGGATGCCATTTTAATGACGGTCATGCTGTGGCGTCTCGATGCCGGTGATATTCCCGGCGCGCTGGAGATTGCCCGCTACGCGCTGCGCCACAACCTCGCGATGCCTGAACCCCACACCCGCACCGCGCCTTACATGCTGGCCGAAGAGGTCGCCCTTGCGGTACTGCGCGCCCGTGATGCCGGTGAGCCGGTCGATATAGCGGGCATTCTGGAGACCCTCGCCCTGACCCGTACCGCCGACATGCCCGACGAGGTACGCGCCCGGTTGCACAAGGTCGCTGGCCTGACGCTGCGCGATGCCGGTCAGCTCAATGACGCCATGACACATCTGCAACGCGCGAACCAGCTCGACCGTAATGCGGGGGTACGCAAGGACATTGAGCGCCTTACCCGCGAACTGAACCCGAAGCCTGTTGCCGCAAAGCCTGCGCCGAAAGCGCCCGCGAAAACCGCACGACAGCAAAAAACAGCCACACCGGCGAAACGCGGGCGGGGTCGCCCCCGTAAAGCCGCCGGTTAACCGAATGCGCCCCGCGCCAGGGCGGCACGCCGGTCAATGAGGGTGGTTCACCTTATCTGCGACCGGCGTCCACCGCCCACCCTTTTCAGAGGCAGTCATGACGACACTGATTATTGAAAAAAATAACGAGCAGCCGGAGCGCGGCACGGTGGTCATCCCGCCGCCTGTCAGTGACGAGCCGGTGATTAAAAACACCTTTTTCTTTCCCGATATCGAGCCGAAACGCGTGCGCGAGCTGATGCGCCTTGAGCAGACCATCGCCCCGGCGCGGCTGCGCCATGCCATCAAAGCCGGGATAGCCGAAACCAACGCGGAGCTTTTTGACTGGCGGGCAAGCCAGATGAAAGCCGGTTTTGCGCGCCTCGCTGATGTGCCGGCGGATGATATCGACGGCGAGAGCATGCGTATTTTTCACTATCTGAGCGCGGTGTGTGCAATGACGGCCGCCACGCTGTATGAGCGCTATCGCGGGGTGGATGCCAGCGCGAAAGGCGACAAAAAAGCGGACAGCATCGACACCACGGTCGATGACCTGTGGCGGGACATGCGCTGGTCGGTCGCCCGTATTCAGGACAAACCGCGCTGCATCGTGGGGCAAATCTGATGAAGGTTTATGCGCATCAGGGCGACACGCTGGATGTGATTTGTAACCGCTATTACGGGCGCACTGAGGGCGTGGTCGAAACGGTGCTCGCCGCTAATCCGGGGCTGGCCGAACTCGGCGCGGTGCTGCCGTATGGCACGGCGATTGAGCTGCCGGACACTGACACCGCACCGGCTGCCGAAACGGTGAATTTATGGGACTGAGCATGGAGAAAATCACCTCGTCGCTGGCCTACTGGATTAGCGTCGCGCTGACCTTTTTCGGGGCAATGACGCCGCAGGATTTCGCCGCATACTTTGGTGCGCTGGGCGTGGTGCTGACGGTCGGCGTTAACTGGTATTACCGGCGCAAAAGCTATGTGTTGCTGTCAACGCAGCTTCATCAACAGCACCTGACTAACGGGGATATCAGCAATGTCATCAATCGTTAAACGTTGCAGTGTGGCCGCGGTGCTGGCGCTGGCGGCACTGGTGCCTGATTTTCGTTTACTCCATACCTCGCAACAGGGGCTGGCGCTGATTGCCGACCTCGAAGGATGCCGCCTGCGTCCCTACCAGTGCAGCGCGGGCGTATGGACATCGGGCATCGGCCACACTGCCGGGGTGGTGCCAAAGCGCAACATCACTGAGCAGGAGGCCGCGAGCAACCTCGTCGCGGATGTGCTGAATACGGAGCGCCGTCTCGAAGCGTGCGCGCCGGTTGAGATACCGCCCGCTGTTTACGATGCGGTGGTCAGCTTTGCGTTTAACGTTGGCACCGGCGCGGCCTGTAAATCGACGCTGGTCTATTTCCTGAACCAGAAAAAGTGGCAACAGGCCTGTGACCAGCTCCCGCGCTGGGTCTACATCAACGGCACCAGAAATGCCGGGCTCGAAAACCGGCGCAAGCGTGAGCGGGATTACTGCCTTAAGGGGGCGCAATGAAAACGTTAATGGTGGTGCTGGCGCTTGCGGTGGCGGGGCTGCTGTGGCTGCGCCATGAGAATGGCACCCTGCGGGAATCTTTTGAGAAAGCGAACCGCGTCACGGGCGAGCAAAAGCTGACGATCGGCATGCTGAAAAATCAGCTCATTGTTGCCCGCGACCAGGCGGATAAAAACGAACGGGCGCAGGTGGATTTGCGCCAGAAGCTGAACGCCGCCGGTGAGCGGGAAGCCCGGCGGGAACAAACCATAACGAGGTTACTCAATGAAAATGACGCCTTTCGCCGCTGGTACAGCGCTGATTTACCTGATGCTGTGCGCCGGTTGCACAGGCGCGCCGCCTGCGCCAGTGCCGGTGACTGTTTACAACGCTTGCCCGAAAGTCAGCCTTTGCCTGATGCCGGGCAGCGATCCACACACGAACGGTGATTTGAGTGCCGATATCCGCAACCTTGAGCACGCGTTAGAAAGCTGTGCGCTCCAGGTCGAAGCCGTTAAACAATGCCAGGATGATACAGATGCTGAAGCCCGAAAGCCTGAGAAAAGCCCTGGCTGATGCCGTGCCGGTGCTGAAAACCAACCCTGAGATGCTGCGGCTGTTTGTGGACAGCGGCAACCTTGTCGCCACGCTCGCTGCCTCGCTGTCATTCGAAAAGCGTTACACCCTCAATGTCGTGGTAACCGACTTCACCAGCGATGCGGATTTATTGCTTGTGCCGGTGCTGGCGTGGCTGCGCGAGAACCAACCCGACATTATGGAAACCGACGCAGGCCAGGCGAAAGGCTTCACCTTCGAGGCCGATCTCAACAATGACAGCAGTTTTGATATCAGCATCAGCCTTGCCCTGACCGAGCGGACGCTGGTTAACGAGGTCGGCTCAGCGCTTCACGTCCGGCGCATCCCGGAACCGCCCCCGCCGGAGCCGGTCACGCCACCGACAGAGATGTATATCAATGGTGAACTGGTGAGCAAATGGCATGAATGAATTTAAACCCTTTGAGGATGAGCTTGCCGGGCTGCTGGCAGCGCTGTCACCTGCTGGCCGTCGTCGCCTGACCGTGGAGATAGCGAAGAAGCTGCGCCAGCGTCAGCAACAGCGAATTAAGGCTCAAAAAGCCCCGGACGGCTCGCAGTATGCAAAGCGAAAGCCCCAGCCGCTGCGCGCGAAGAAAGGCCGGATTAAGCGGGAAATGTTCGCAAAACTGCGTACTAACCGCTATATGAAAGCCAGCGGCGATGACAGCGCGGCTGTGGTGGAGTTTACCGGGAAGGTGCTGCGAATTGCGCGGGTTCATCAGTATGGCCTGAAAGACCGACCAAACCCGCATAGCAAGGGTGTACAGTATCCAGAGCGCCAATTACTCGGGATAAGTCAAGATGAAAAGAAACATATTGAGATGTTAATAGTTCAATTTCTCAGTTAATACTATCCTTAACCAAAGGTTAAATGTTGATTTTTAATTGAGGCTTTAAAACTACAAGCCTTAATTAAATTAAAGATCATCATGGGTATTGATGAAAGGCTTCATTTTTTGGTTAATGAATTGGTTAGGCCTCCACCCAAGACTTAATTTATCAAGGAAAAAAGCATCTATTGCCGATACTACTATACCGGTAGTTGGACCAATAAAACCTGCGGCAGTGCTTGCGATATAGCGCAAAGCCTTTCCATAACCACTACCCAGCCAGCCTGTTGTTGTTATTTCTTCCAGATAAGAAGAAACAAGATTCTTATCAGGTGACTTGTTTTTCAGCCAGTGTTTAAATTTTTTAGCGCGACTAAGAAGTTCAAGGAATTCTTCAAAGGAACGTTCTTTCTCATTAATAATTGAGGAGATGTTAGGGCTGCCTTCTAGCACTATCTTATGGAAAGAATTAAGCTCATTTCGGTTTGTATTTGCGCGAACCAAAATCTGTTTGTTTCTGTATTGAATGATTTCAGATTCTGTACTGGATGTGTAAAAATCTCCCCCATAATAACCCGCAAGGATGAGCCCATAAGAGGCTCCAAGTATATCTCTAGCGACACTTGCTGGAGTTGCTTCTCCAATCATCTCGACTCTATTTATGTTGAATTGATTGATTTTAGCGAAGTCGATATTTGTATCTATACGAAAAGTATCTTTATTGTTATGTATTTTATAAAATAAGTCTTCAGGAGGGCGTTGACCGGCAAGCAAATTACTAACAATTATACGTGCTGCTGCAGAAACATAATCTTCATCATTCAAATCTTCTCTTGCTGTGGGTATGATCCCCCCACTAATAAAATGATCGCTAGCTAACCTCCTTGGAACTATTAATTTTCTAAACCTTTCAATAAAGACTTCGGTCTCAGACTTGGTTAGCCCTTGTTGTGAAATTTTATAATTTAACCTTTTCTTCAAACTGTTCAACTGAACGCCGCTGGCGTTACCCGAAAGGTAGGCGCTGATGAGTGAATGCTCCGCACCGCTTCCTGAGTCTTGAGTATATACCGCTACAAAATCCTCAATAAAAGTCGTCTTTACGTCAGGTAGTGATAATAGTTTTATTACATTATTATGGCCTATAGTGCGAATAAGTTCTAATAGTGTTGAGATATCCATAACGATATGAACATTTTGATAGAAGACCAAAGCTTCCGCGATTTCTCCAACAGTAAGAGATGGCCTATCGATAGAACGATTTAATACTATTGAATCAAACATTCCGCCCCCTTTTTATTGATTTTTCATTCTAAAATCATAGAAATCTATTGAAAGCATATTAGGAGTCTATCGTTAATCATATAACTAGTCATCAGACAACAAAGAAAGTTATTGGGCGAAAATTTCAGGCTTCAAAATTGCATAGCGTCCAACGTCCGTTTCTTGGCTATGGTCACCTTTACTCTAATATATGAAACGTCATCAACTTATTTTAATGCGATTGTATCCTGCACAACAGAACCCCCTTTGATTGCTGTAGATGATTATCAGCGGCATCCTTTTTCCCATGAATACTTTAAATTCGCTTCAGGAAATCGCTCGCGCGATTCGCAACCTCATTCGTACCGGCATTGTGACCGAAGTTGACCTTGTAGAAGGGCTTTGCCGCGTCCAGACCGGAGAAATGCAGACGACGTGGCTTAACTGGCTGACGCAGCGCGCCGGGCGTTCGCGCACATGGTGGGCTCCCTCCGTCGGCGAGCAGGTGTTAATTCTGGCCGTGGGCGGCGAGCTCGATACCGCGTTTGTGCTGCCCGGTATTTTCTCCGATGACCATCCTGCGCCGTCGGCCTCGGCTGACGCCCTGCATATTGCTTTCCCGGATGGCGCGGTTATCGAGTACGAACCGGCGGCCAGCGCGCTGACCGTCAGCGGCATCAAAACCGCCGACGTTACCGCATCTGAATCCCTTACTGCCACCGTGCCGGTGGTACTGGTTAAAGCCTCTTCGCGCATCACGCTTGATACCCCGGAAGTGACCTGCACGAACAGGCTCATTACCGGCACGCTGGAGGTGCAGAACGGCGGCACGATGCGCGGAAACATCGAGCACACCGGCGGCTCGTTGTCGTCCAACGGCAAAGTGCTTCACACCCATCAGCACCCCGGCGACAGCGGCGGCACAACAGGAGCGCCCCTGTGACAGTGAACTATAACGGCATGAGCCGTGTAAATGGCCGCACGCTTACCGATTCACAGCACGTCAGTCAGAGCATGGGTGACATTCTGCGCACGCCGGTCGGCTCCCGCGTCATGCGCCGGGAATATGGCTCGCTGCTCTCCACGCTGATTGACCAGCCGCAGACACCGGCGCTCACGCTGCAAATCCGTGTGGCCTGTTATATGGCGCTGCTGAAATGGGAGCCGCGTATCACGCTGAGTGAAATTACCACGGAGCAAAGCGAAGGCCGGATGATTGTCAATGTGACCGGCCAGCTCGTCAGCACCGGGGAAACCCTTTCATTAACCATTCCTGTGAGTTGAACCCATGCCGATTGTTGACCTGAGCGAGTTACCCGCCCCGGATGTGGTGGAGGAACTCGATTACGAGAGCATTCTCGCTGAGCGCAAGGCGACGCTGGTTTCGCTGTTCCCTGCTGATGAGCAGGACGCCGTTGCCCGTACACTGGAGCTGGAGTCCGAGCCGCTGACCAAATTCCTTGAGGAGAATGCCTACAGGGAGGTTATCTGGCGCCAGCGGGTGAATGAAGCCGCCTGCGCGGTGACGCTGGCAAGCGCTGCCGGGGCTGACCTCGATGTTATTGCCGCGAACAACAACACCACACGACTGACCATCATCCCGGCAGACGATACCGCTATCCCGCCGGTGGCGGCGGTGATGGAGTCCGATGCCGATTTACGCCTGCGCGCGCAACAGGCGTTTGAGGGGCTGAGCGTGGCCGGTCCGGTCGGTGCCTATGAGTACCACGGACGCAGCGCCGACGGGCGTGTCGCCGATATTTCCGTGGAGAGCCCGACACCGGCCTGTGTGACCATCACCGTGCTTGCCCGCGAGGGCGACGGCACGGCGGGCGATGACCTGCTGGCCGTTGTGGAAAAGGCGCTCAACGCTGAGGATGTGCGTCCGGTGGGTGACCGTGTGACGGTGCAGGCAGCGGAGATTGTGCCGTATGAGGTGGCCGCCACACTGTATTTTTACCCTGGCCCCGAAGCGGAACCCATTCGCGCCGCTGCCGAAGAGAAACTCAAAGCCTATATCACCACCCAGCACCGGCTTGGTCGTGACGTTCGCCAGTCGGCCATTTATGCCGCGCTCCATGTTGAAGGTGTGCAGCGTGTGGAGCTGAGCGCCCCGCAGGGCGACATTGTGCTCGGCAAACATCAGGCCTCTTTCTGCACCGGATACAGCATCACCAACGGGGGGAACGATGAATAATGACCGGCTGTTACCCGTCGGTTCGGCGCCGCTGGAGGTGGCCGCCACGCAGGCAGCGGCGGAGATTATCCGCGTCCCGGTTCCGCTGCGCACGTTATGGAACCCGCAGACCTGCCCGGCTGACCTGCTGCCCTATCTGGCGTGGGCGCTGTCTGTTGACCGGTGGGATGCTGACTGGCCGGAAGCCACTAAACGCCGGGTTATTGCCTCCGCGTTTTTCGTCCATCAGCACAAAGGCACCATCAGCGCCCTGCGCCGCGTGGTGGAGCCGCTCGGTTTTCTTATCGAGGTGCGCGAATGGTGGGAGCTCAACGAGGAGCCCGGCACGTTTCGCCTGGTGGTGGGGGTGCTGGATGGCGGCATTACCGACGAGATGTATCAGGAGCTGGAAAGGCTCATTGACGATGCAAAACCCGCCAGCCGCCATCTGACCGGCCTCGCCATCAGCCTGAGCACATCGGGCGAGTGCTATATCGAGGCGGGAAGCTATGCCGGTGACGAGCTGGCCGTTTATCCGTATCTGCCCGAAGACATCACCGGCGGCGGGGAATACTTCCCGGCCTCGGCCATTCATTTTATCGACAACATGAGAGTAATCGCATGACCGCGAAATTCTTTGCCATTCTGACCAGCCAGGGCGCGGCACTGCTGGCGAACGCGACCGCGCTCGGAACAAAGCTCAACATCACGCAAATGGCTGTGGGGGACGGCAACGGCACGTTGCCAACACCGGACGCCATGCAAACGAAGCTGGTTAACCAGAAACGCATTGCGCCGCTGAATATGCTGAGCGTTGACGCGAACAACACCAGCCAGATTATCGCCGAGCAGGTTATCCCGGAAAACGAGGGTGGTTTCTGGATACGCGAAATCGGGCTTTATGACGATAACGGCGTACTGATTGCCGTCGCTAACTGCCCGGAGACCTACAAGCCGCAGTTGCAGGAGGGGAGCGGGCGCACGCAGACCATCCGCATGGTGCTGATTGTGTCCTCGACCGCTGCCGTCACGCTGAAAATCGACCCGTCGGTCGTGCTGGCGACACGGCAATATGTTGATAACGCCTTCATTGAGGTGAAAGCGTATGCCGACAATCTGCTGAAACAGCATATCGCGGCCAGCAACCCGCACACGCAATATGCCCCGATTGCCAGCCCGGTTTTCACCGGCACACCGAAAGCGCCAACCGCCGCGCAGGCGTCTAACGATACACAACTCGCGAATACTGCGTTTGTTCAGGCTGCTATTGCCGCACTGGTTTCCGGGGAGCTGGCAAAAAAACAGCCGCTTGATAAAACTCTGACTGAGCTGTCGGGGAAGAACGTTGCGGCGATCCTCGAATACCTTGGTCTGGGAACAGCGGCGGCAAAGAACGTCGGGACAGGCGTTAACCAGATCCCGGATATGAGTGCTTTCACATCAGGCGCAAACTGGTTCATGCTCCCCGGCGGCTTTATCGTCCAGTTTTTTACTGCCCTGATGGCTGATACTTCCGCTGCGACAAAGGTTGTCAGCTTCCCTTTTGCGTTTCCTAATGGCGCGATTTCCGTAGTGGCTACCCATAACGGATCCCAGCCAGGCATCGCCGGAATTTTCGGTATTAACAATTTGTCAAAAACGACCTTTCAGTCGTATACGTCGGTAACCCCTCAGGGGAGCATCGGCGCATTTATTATTGCAGTGGGCCACTAACGATGAATCACTATTACTGGAGCGCATCAACGAACGCTTTCTATGCCGTGGCTTTGCGGGAACAATACGAAGCGAGCGGCTCATTACCTTCCGATATCACCGACATTGATGACAGTGTCGCCAGTGTGTTTATGGGGATGCCGCCGGAGGGAAAAGAGCGCGGCGTGGGCGCGGATAACATGCCCGCCTGGAACGATTTGCCATTGCCATCACCGGCGCAATTGGTCAGCCATGCAGACATGAAAAAAGCGGAATTGCGCGCGGCGGCAGACTCGGAGATAACCTGGCTGCAGGATGCTGTTGATGCCGGAATCGCCACGGACGAAGAGACTGCTGCACTCGCTGAATGGAAAAAATACCGGGTTATGTTGATGCGTATTGATACCTCCTCAGCCCCCGATATTGAGTGGCCTGCGCTGTCTGAGGCGACGGCCAGCTAATACGCCGGAAGATACCGGTATAATTACTGACCACCCTCAACGGCTGGCTTGATTACATTGACGCGCTTAAAGCCGCTGACCTGAGTGGCACCCCGGATATCACCTGGCCGGAAATCTCCGGATATGTTTAAGGCTTTCCGGCATCTGGTGATTGGTATTAGTTCATATTTGAGCTGGCATTGTCATAGCACAGAGATTAGCCTGTGCCAGACAGGCAGCTTTGTGCCAACAGCAGACTTTGCTAACAGCCTAGGGTGTGGTCCCGCAACTAATCATCAAAAATGACAATGACGCAATGGAAATAGACGAAACATGAATATGATTAGCTATGTATTGCTGTCATCTCCCGGAGATGGTATTTTGGCTGCTAAAAGACAAGCTATCTTCGCATTTTTATTTACACACTGCTGAGTTTGATAATGAACCTTAATTTAAGATAGCATTCCTAAATGGAGGTAAAAATAACTCAGTGTTGGTATGCATAATGGTGATGGCGATATTATTTTACCATTCATAATAATTTAATATCTGCAAGTGAAAATTATGACACATATAAACTTCGAAGAAATATCTAAAGATTGCTCTAAATACAAAACCAAAAGATTACTCAAAGCAATACCATTTTTCAATGAAAATGAATCCGTTCGTGATTTAGTAAAATTCGAAACGCAAAACTTTAAAAATTTTCAACCTCATAATAGGAACAAAAGACAGGAAAGAGATAGCTTTTTTGAGGCCCTAATAAATAACATTCAATGTGATACAACGGTTAAGCATCTGTCTAAACTCCTCACGGTCTTTAAAACATCCGAGATTATTATCGATGAAATAAAAACTGGTTTAAAAACACTGCCACTGATGAAAGAAAATATTCAGACATTATGCTGGGCTGTCATCAAAAATGCCTTAGAGGAAGGCTATCATTTACAAAAACTGATGGAAGCTCATTCATCTAAAATGGGGGAGAGTGGAACCCCATTCACCCTAAATCAAAAAAATATTTTAACTGATGATGGAATCTCGGTTTCTCCTGACTCCGCCTTAGATAAAATAGTTAGTTTTTTAACATTAACTCTGAAAATGCTTGCATATGAACATAAATTAACAAGATCAGAAGACATTATAATTCCTGACAGGATAGATGTTGATGAGTCTTTGGTTAATAGGGCCTCATCAATTTTCTATTATTCTTTAGCATGGAATGATTTGATCACATGTACTAAAAGTTGTATTTATTTCGACAACGACATACAAATTGCACAGCCTAATGAAATTCCAGAAATTTTGCAAACAGATGGTATCACTACCGCTGTTCTTTTCAATCGTACTAGAGACGATTTTGAATATTATGATTCAATCTCTAATGAAAGATTGTCCAGACGCTTAAGCCAGAATTTCTTTGAAGCAATTTCTAAATTCCGGCTTGAAAAGAAACTCCCATCAGATATTAGTAAGTGGTCTGGTTCTTTAGATGCTCACCCAATAATACTTGAGGAATATCCATTTTTAAGTTCTTTGATGGAAGCCGTCTCAAGTCATGACAGCAATGACATTGTTTTAGGCTTGAGTTTACGTGAATGGGTGAGAGGATATTCTGTAATCTCATACTTATCACAAAATGCAAAACATAGAATTATTTACAGCAAAGAAGAAATTACTAGTGTACTAAGATTAGGCGGATTTACCGAATTAAAAGCTGATATTTTTATAAAAAGCATTACGTTTGGTAATGATAGTCGAGACATATATGACTCGCCACTAATTCAAACATCAAATTCCTCTTATTTACTATTCACACCAGCATATACAGCACCTCTTATTAGTAATATAATTCTTTCGAAATTCTCCTCTAAACAAGCCGATCTTTCGAAAAAAGGTTATGGGTTTGAAAATGATATGATAAAAATGCTAGATGAGCATAAATTGGTTAACAGTCATTTCAAATTTAAACGAGGGCTAGAACAATATGAATATGATGCTGTATTTTTACTTGACGACAAAGCATTTGTTTTGGAGTGTAAGAATACCACACTATCTGGAGGTTCATTAACAAGAGCTTTTCAAAAGAAAGAATTCATTGCAGAAGCAGTAGCGCAAGTGAAAAGGCTTGTGGATGGTTTAGTATCAAATCCAGAAGTATTTGAGGAGCAGTTCCGGAAGAATATAGATGACTATGAATTAGTTCCTGTTATTATGAATAACCTTCCATTTTCAATGCCTGGGAAAATCAATGGTGTTTATGTTACTGACTCCTCCGCATTTAGCAGACTCATTAAATCAAGGCATATAGATATTGGTATAATTAGTCACAATAACACTTATCAAATTAGCAATCAGAAACATGTTTTATCTATGTGGGAAAGCGATACTCTAAGCGCTACTGATATTATCAACCATTTTGAAAATCCAGTACAGCTTCGTGATTTTTTAGAAAATAAAATCATAAAAAAATACCCATTAAGAGTCAGCCAAGACAAAGTATTCTTCAATATTGTATACGAGACTTGTTACGACTCCATGAGTGATAAAGAAAAAGAAATAATAGAAGAGAATTATCCAAGCTTGCCTTTTTCTTTAAGAAAAAGGTGAATGTATTTAAATAATTGAGCTTACCTGTTTTTATGCGCATAGCAGGTTTATAAAGACAGGTAGCGTTTTTAAAAAATGCCTACTGATATACTTACCTTTCACTGCAACAGCATTGAATTGTTTTCATGATTTCCTAAATAACTGCTCCAATAGTAGATCACTTAAAGGGAACCCAGCCCGGATTGAGCGATAAATTATCAGACATTAGAAATCACCAACCGGACTGAGTTATGTCGATCATAGCACCAATACCCCGTACCAAACGACGCCTGATACAGGAAACAATTCACAAAATATAGAATAAGAACCATACCCTCAGATTAATCGCTATGCTGATACTCGCCTTTTGTTTAGTGTTGTACAGCACCGCAACCATCCCTGATAAATAGCCCCGTGCCCGCGCAGCCTGGAAAATAACACTCACCCCAACCCCTCGGAGTTAAACGGATGAGTGATTATCATCATGGTGTGCAGGTCGTCGAAATCAACGACGGCACGCGCGTCATTTCCACGGTCTCAACGGCAATCGTCGGCATGGTCTGTACCGCCAGCGATGCCGACGCGGCCACTTTCCCCCTCAATGAGCCGGTGCTGATCACCAGTGTGCAAAGCGCCATCGCCAAAGCCGGTAAAAAAGGCACGCTGGCCGCATCCCTCCAGGCAATCGCCGACCAGTCAAAACCGGTGACCGTCGTCGTGCGCGTGGCAGAAGGCACCAGCGACGATGAAGAAGAGGCGCTCGCGCAGACCATTTCCAACATCATCGGCACCACGGATGAGAACGGTAAGTACACCGGCCTGAAAGCGCTGCTCACCGCCGAAGCCGTCACCGGCGTAAAAACCCGCATTCTCGGTGTGCCGGGTTTCGACACGCTGGAAGTGGCGACGGCTCTCGCGCCGGTGTGTCAGAAGCTGCGCGCGTTCGGCTACGTCAGCGCGTGGGGCTGT
>Ga0268257_1001736_pt1 | contig 17663 bp, 15 predicted proteins | sample AgamicAtPrz_FD_200249 | JGI IMG/M metagenome (GOLD analysis project Ga0268257, IMG submission 200249) | Agave microbial communities from Guanajuato, Mexico - At.P.rz (v2) (version 3) | ecosystem: Host-associated > Plants > Phyllosphere > Phylloplane/Leaf | place: Guanajuato, Mexico | collected... | reverse complement strand
TGCCCGTGAGGCTTGACCATATAACACCCAAGCAATTTGCTAGCGCAGATTGCGGTGGTGAAGACGAAACGAACCGAAAGTTCGCGACGAACCACAAATATCGCATATCCGAATTGGCTGGCATGTCCGCAAGGACGTACTGGCAACCGAATTTCTTGACGACCATAGAGCATTGGAACCACCTGATCCCATCCCGAACTCAGCAGTGAAACGATGCATCGCCGATGGTAGTGTGGGGTTTCCCCATGTGAGAGTAGGTCATCGTCAAGATTCATTTCGCAAAACCCCTATCTGCGCGAGCAGGTAGGGGTTTTGTCTTTTCCGCGTCCCGAAAAGCATCGCCACCTCTGCTGTGGAATACACAACGTGGGAGCGGGCTTGCCCCGCGATAGGGCTGGTCCAGGCAAACGGATCTCACCGAGCAACCCAAAGCCCCAGGAAGCCGCTCCCTCACGTTTATACTGCCCCCATGCAAACGTTAATCTGGACGATCAAATGAATTCCTTTGACGACCTGCTAACCGAAGCCAGTGCTGCAGATGTAACCGGCTGGGGCTTCGACTGGCTGACAGGGCGCGCCTCCGAGCAGCGCCCACCTTGGGGCTACGCCCAGCTCCTTGCACAGCGTCTGGACGGCGTACGAGCCGCGCTGGATCTCGATACCGGCGGCGGGGAGGTGCTAGGCGAGGCCCCACGCTTTCCGCCCCTCATGTGCGCAACTGAAGCCTGGCCACCCAACGCCCGCAAGGCGCAAGAGCGCCTGGGGCCACGCGGCGTTGAAGTCATCGAGGTAGCCCCCGGCACAGCGCTCCCATTCGCCGACGCCTCGTTCGAGCTGGTCACCTCGCGCCACCCGGTGAATCCCGACTGGCACGAGATCCATCGCGTCCTCCGACCTGGTGGCCATTACTTCGCCCAGCACGTAGGCCCAGCCTCGGCTTTCGAGCTGATCGAGCACTTCCTGGGACCGTTGCCACGTGAGCGGAAAATGCGCGAGCCGCAGGACGAAGTGGCAGCAGCACAGGCAGCCGGGCTGACGGTGACTGACCTGCGTACAGCCCGCTGCCGCATGCTGTTCCACGATGTGGGCGCAATCGTATGGATTCTTCGCAAATGCGTATGGTGGGTGCCGGACTTCTCTGTGGACAAGTACCGCGTTGCGTTGCTTGCCCTGGATAGCCAGATGCGCCAGGGTGAGCCTTTTGTCGCGCATTCAACCCGTCACCTCATTGAAGCGAGGCGTTAAGCGGACGCAGGCCGAGGCAGCCGCTAACGTTCGATAGCGGCCATCAACCCTCACATCCCGTTGGCGAACTCCGGATCCTTCATTTCGATGCGCTCATTCATCCCCCTGAGCGCCCAGGCATATTCGCCCAGTACCTGAAGCGCCCAGTCGGCCCGGCGACGAATGCACAGGTCTTGCGTGCTGGTACTTTCCGGGCCATTCATCACGTCCTCCACCTGGCGCACGATCAACTGCTCGGGCAGGTAGCAGATACGGCAGTTCTTGTAGCTGGATGCCCGCAACTCAGACAGCGGGTAGCTCCCGCCCAGGCCAGAGGACACTCCGACCAGCAATGCCGGCTTGTGCCCCAACTCGCGGTAGCCGGCGTAGACGAACAGGTTCTTCAGTGCCGGGCAGGCCATGCCGTGCCATTCCGGAGTCAGCACTACCAGGGCATCGGCTTCACGCAGCAGGGCTGCATACTCGGGCCAGAGTCCGTGTTCATCCTTGGCGGGCCACAACGGCAGCGGCGCTAGCCCCAGATCGATCACCCTCGGCAGCTCGCTGAGTTGCATCTCCTGCAGGCGTTGGGCGAGAAAGGCCGCCACCTTCGCCGACTGGCTCTCCGGCTGGCTGGAGCCGGCCACGAGTACGATATTCAGGCTCATTTGACCAGCTCCTGGTCCGATTCAGTTGGCATGTTGGTCGACTTGCCGCGCATCAGCGGCCAGAACAGCTCCTCCTTCCAGCTGACCGGGCGCATGCCTTCGATACCGTAATGCCGCGGGCGGCGGCGGGTGATCTTTGCCGTGCCGAATAGCACGTCCCAGAAGAACAGCAGGTTGCCGAAGTTGCCCTTGTAATGCGTCACCCCGTCATCGGCGCACAGGCCGTGATGCGCCGAGTGGGTCGCGGGGGTGGAAATGGTCCGTTCCAGTAGCCACATCAAGGGTCGCAATGCACGTATGCGGTAGAGCTTGTCATCCCAGGGCACGCTGCTGTGGGCGCCGAAGATGACCAGCATCTTGACGATCAGGTAGCCGAAGTACACATGCGCCAACCCCAGGTAGATCAGGGCCCCGCTGAACCACAGGCCGGGCATCAGCAGGTAATAGAAGCTGTTGTTGCGATAGACGATGCGGATGCTCATGTAGGGCGCTGAATGGTGTGCACGGTGCAGCGAGTAGAGTAGGGGCACCTTGTGGCTGAGGCGATGCCACCAGTACTGGGTCATGTCGTCCAGCACCAGGAACAGGACAAGCCCAAGCGCCCAGTGCAGGCCGGCGAGGCTGCCCTTCAGCTGCGGCACGAAGTGTTCCAGCAGGCTGTTGCTGAGGAACGTGACCAACGGCAGGGTGACCGCCATCAGCAGGGCACTGCCGACGATCTCGATGATCGCGTCCCGGCGTTTGCCGCGGGGCTGGAGGAAGCAGGCGCAGGTGATTTCGAGGAGGATGAAGCCGATCAGGATGGCGAGAATAATCGGTATCGGGCTGTTTGTTATTGTTGTGCTCATGGCATTCTCCGGTGGGCGCCGATCAAGGCGGTGCCCACCCATAAGAATTCATGAACCCGCCAGACGATATGCGCGAAACGGACAGAATCACCCGAGAAGCGGCCAACCCATCGCCCGAGCGATTCCACCGCGGCCCGCTCGGGCGGGTCTTGGAGCGCTACCTTGACACGCATTCACTGAAGGCGCGCAGCAACTACAGCATGCTTGCGCTGGAGCAGCTTTGGGCCAAGGCGGCCAGTCATGATCCGGCAATCGGCTTGCACCTGTTCTCGCACTTCAGCCGCCAGGACTGGCATGTGCTGGCCCAGGGCTGCCTGTATAGCGCCACGCTGGCCGAGGCCATCCGCTTTTGGGCGCGCTATGCACGGCTGGCATCTGACATGGATACCCTGGTGCTGGTCGAGGAGGGGGATTGCCTCGGGGTGGAGTTACGTATCGATGCTCCAAGCAGCCTGGTGCGCTATATGGTCGAACACTACAGCGTGATGTCCCTCAGCGTGATGGGCGTGGGGATGGGCGCGGCTGTTGTGCCGCAGCGGGCGTGCTTCGCTCACCGTCGGCCGGCGTACTACCCGGAGTACCACGAGTGGTTTGGTGAAAATATCCAGTTCGACTGCGGCTACAACCGCTTGTACTTCAGTCGTACCCAGCTGGACATGCCATTGCTGACCCAGCATGCCGGGATGATGGATGTGGTGAGCCAGGAGCTGGAGCGTCGGCTAGCGCAGCAGTCCCAACTCAGTGGCTGGTCGGCCCGGGTAGCCCAGGGCATTCGCCAAGGCCTCATCACGGGCCGATCGCTCACCCTGGAGGCTCAAGCGCAGGACCTTCACCAGAGTGCACGTACCTTGCGTCGGCGCCTGGAGGATGAGGGGACCAGTTTTCGTGTACTGCTCGACCGGGTTCGTGCCGAGCTGGAGCAGTACCTGGAGATGCAGGGGGATAGCCGAGCGCAGATCGCTGCACAGCTCGGCTACAGTGATCTGGCGGCTTATGCCCATGCGCGCAAGCGCTGGCGATCACTCTAGCCGCTCCCACAGAAATATCTGGGCCAAGCTGGCCGATGGCGTCAGAGCAAGCCTTCGTTGTTCAGCTTCAGACGCGCATAGAACAGGATCGCGACAGCGGGTATCAGCGCCGAATAGCCCGGTTTTACCGCGCTCTTCAGATTGGTCACCGCGGCCTTGATACGCTCGGTCGGGATCAGGTCGCTTAACGCTGACAGCGCCGAGGCCGAAGCAAGCGCGATTTCCGTGGTGCCGCTCGGCAAGGTCGAATCGCTTTTGCGATACGCAGGCGCAGGTGCCTCGGGCGTCGAGAAGTAGGAGGTCACAGTAAGGCTCGCAGCTAGCGCGTCGACCTGTTCGAAGTAGCCTTGCTCGGTCATCGCCTCCAGGTGCTGGACGATATCGTGCCGCGAGGCGAGCAGATGCTTTTCGCCGAATGAAGCGTGGAAGCACTTGCTGATCAGCAGCGCCTCCATTTCCACCACCTGGGCACAGTCGTGCAGCTCGTTCACCAGGCCATAGTGCTGCGCCAGCATGAGCAGGATCTGCACGTACTTGAGGCCCCGGCCCCGTGCCAGGTTAACCAGGCAGTGCCCACCCAGCAGTTGGAGTTCCTGGGTCAACGGGTACAGCGCGGGCTCGGCTTCCAGCTTCGTCCAACTGCTACTGCGCAGGTGCTTGGCGACTTGACCGCGTATGGCGGGACTGGTTAGTTCGAGGAGATCGTGGAGCAGGTAGTCGGTCTCGACGGGGTCTGGGGCCTCGTCGAGCGGCTCAGGCTGATTCGAACGCGGCAGGCCGCCGGTGTAGCCGTGGAAGCGCGATTTGCGCAGTACCTTCTCCAGGTTTTCCCAGTAGTCGGTATGCCCGAAAGACTTCATGTGCACATTCATGACGTCTTCGAAGTTGTCGATGGGCCGGCGGCCAATGCTGTCTTCCCCGAGATTCAACTGCAGGATGCGATCATCCTCGGAGTAGGCGTTGTACAGCTTGCACTTGGTGCGTTGCCGGATGGCCTGCGCCTGTTCCGCAGACAGCTCGGCTGCTGCCGCCATCAACAGTACCTCGCCCACTTCCAGGCCTTCGTGGGCGGGCTTGTCCAGCAAGTCGAGCAAGGCACTGACCACCACCCTGCCGCCAAGCGAATGTCCGACCAGATTGACCTTCGACACGTACGGGTGATGTTTGAGCAGGTAGCGCTCCAGTTGCCCGAGCAGCTGTTTGCCCATGTCGGTGGCGCGGTTGCGGCTCGAGTTGAAGTGCATGGCGCGATCGATCGCCGCGGCCCCGGCGCCGGCCAACGCGTTGATCCGGGCGAGCGCGGCCACGCCACCGCTGGAGGCACTGTCAAACTGCGCCCAATGGCCGGAGGGCCAGAAGGCGAAGATGTTGATGCAGTTGTGCAGGGAAGTTGGAATGTACTTGCGTAGTTTGCAGCGGTCTTCCATGTCGTGGCCGGCCGAATAGCCGTGGATGAAGACGTTCGCGACCTCGCCGGAGCGGTGGGGGAGGGTGAGGAATTTGAAGTTGTGGTCCACGCGGTTGGCTTGCCTGAGGTGGAGGGGGGAGGGATGATGGCATTTGGCCTTGGCGCTGTAAACGGCTATACGTAGAGCAAGCAAGACTTGACGCCAGGCGCTTGGGCGGCGCCGTGGCCTCGTATTCCCGACCTGTACCGCTGTGCCGCTCCTCAAGCAAATCGGCACACTATCTGTACAGAGCGTATGTACGCACTTGGGCGATGAAGGGTCGTTCTCGCCTAAATCGAACGCTATGAAGGCTGATCGGAGGCAATCCATGAACATGGAAGACAAGGCAGAAGCTTGCACCTCTCAGCAAAATGATCTGGGGTTCTCCAGACGCGGAGTATGCCCGGCTACTGTAGATGGCTATGCGCGTGCGCTCCTTGAAATCGAGCCCGCGTTGACGAAGAACCAACGAAAACTCCTGATTGGCCATGCGTCGGCTCCTGGGCAGTTGCTGACCATGGTGCAAATGGCGGAGTTGGCTGGGTTCGATAGCTTTCGTGGAGCCAACAGGAGTTACGGCAACCTGGGTACCAAACTGGCAGCCGCCCTCGGTCTTCCCTCTCCCCGGTACTCGGTTTATGCCATTGCCAACTTTGACGATGATCCTGAGTCTGGAGCAAGCCGCGCTCATATGTATCCTGAACTCCGCACTGCCCTGCAGGCGTTGGGATGGACAAAGGCGCAAGACGGCGAACAAGTCCTTTTGAGCCCGACACCTCATTCACCTCTGAATGAGCAGCCGCTGGTATCCGTGGCCAGCAGTGGCCCGCTCAGTACCCAAGAGATCATGGCTGCACTGCAGCGCCACGGTTTTTCCCGGCCGGCGCAATCCGGTCTCAAGGTTGTGCGACTGGAGCACGGGGATCTGCCTGAGCCAGTGTTTCTCAAACAAAGTGCTGCCATCCACGCACGCTTGTTAGCACCGCTGGTACTTCATCCCCACTATGAAGCGCAACTTTGCGCATGGCCCAGGATCCCGGGACTTGTGCGCGGGCAGGCGCGCTATTACCACAACAGCAATCTGTTTGGCTTTCCCAAGCGGCGTAACACAGGGGCCCAAGACATCAGTTATGGCGTTGATCTCGGCTTTGAGCATCACGAAGCTTTGGAGGCCCTCATCAGTCAGCTCCTCGGCAAACCACGGGTCTCGGAAACCGAGGCGGTGTGCGCCATTTCCCAGGAGTACCTTGGCGACATCGCTCTGAGTGACACAGAGCGTGATGCCTTGATCAAGGCGCGTATTGGTCAAGGTGAATACCGTGATCAGCTGCTGGACTATTGGGGCGGTTGCGCTGTCACTGGATGCAGTATGCCCGAGCTGTTGCGCGCCTCGCATATCAAGCCCTGGCGCTTCGCTGTTCCCAGCGAACGGTGGGACCGGTTCAATGGCCTGCTGCTGGCTGGGCATCTCGATCTTGCCTTCGATCAAGGCATGATCAGCTTCAATGACGATGGCCGCATTTTGCTTAGCCGTAATCTGGACCCAGCAAGCGCCAAAGCGTTGAACATCACCCCCGAGCTCTGCCTGCGCATGATTGAGGCGGGTCATCGCCATTACCTGGCCTGGCACCGCGAGCACTTTCGCTTTACAGCGTCAGGCAGGTATCCAGGCTGAATGCTCAGGAAAGGTAGATTTTATGCTTACCTGAATGGGCTCTGATGTTGTGTGGCGAGGGTGGGTATGAGCCGTTCTTAAACGGCTACTCGGTGGGCCGGGGTAATTTGAATTGGCCGCGTAAGGTTTTGATTTTAAATATATAATTTGTTATCGAATGCTTGCTTGGATACCACCTGGAGTACTCCTTTGCGCTGCATCCTCCTTCACAATCGCTGATCGGGTTTTTGCGCTGACTGGGATTTGTGACGGTTACTGCGTGTGCGGCGCCAACTACATGTGTTTCGCGTCCTGTGTCAGCTGGCTCGGCGCTTAGTTTGGCTCAGATATAAATGTTATCTGAGATTAGCGAGTGGTGTTTTTCTGTTTTGGATATGTTAGAGACGTTTTAATGAATGTCTTCCTTTGTCGAGTTATATTAACATGGCCGATAGGCCCAAATATTTTGAATGTGGCGATTGCGTTGATTGAGACGCGTGCTAGGGCTTGTGTTTAGTGTGTCCGTAATTGTTTTTTGGCTTTTAAATGAGGCTGGCTTGGTGTATATTAATCGCTAATTTTAAATATTTGCTAGGCAGTTTTGCGGGGGTGGTGAATGAAAAAGCTTCTTATCACGGATGTCGATAATACCCTGTTCGATTGGCAGCGGCTCTGGTACGAATGTTTTTCCTCAATGAGCCAAAAAGCTATTGAGATCTCAGGGATTGATGCTGATCACTTTTATAAGGAGTGCAGTGCCCTCCATCAGTTGCATGGCACCAGCGAATATTCCTTTGTTCTGACGGAGCTTCCGACATTCCAAAGAATGTACGGTGGCCACGTAAGAGAAGTGATGGAGCCTGCTATCGCAGAATTCAGAAAGGCTCGCGTCACTAATCTTAAGCTTTATGATGGAGTCATCGAGACTCTTGAAAAGTTGAAGGGTTGTGGGGTTACCGTTGCGGCGTTCACGGAATCCAAAGCATATTATACCAATAGTAGATTTAGAAAGCTTGGGCTTGATGGAAAGATCGACTTTTTGTATTCTCCGAGGGACCATGATCTCCCACGGGATAAAAAGTCTGAGTACAGTGAGTTGGAGCGGACGCAGCATCGGTTCACGCCGGAAGGCGAGTTCAAGCCAAACCCTCATATTTTGCTTAGCATCATTGAGGAGCTCGGGTTCGAGGTCGATGATGCTGTCTATATCGGTGATAACTTGCTAAAAGATGTGCATATGGCACAGCAAGCTAATGTTTTGGATGTTCATGCAAAGTATGGGGCTGCACAGCATCGAGCTGAAGAATACGATCTACTCAAAAAAGTAACGCACTGGACTCCTGAGATGGTTGAACGGGAAAGACAGGCGTTGCGTCCAGGTGTAGTTATGCCGACTTACACTGCTGGGCAATCCTTCAAAGAAATTGTGGCTGTTATGGAATGCGATAATGGAAAAACTTGAAGCCCAAACTGAAGTGTGGAAGAAAATTGTTGATGTTCAGCAGCATTTCAACGATTTAGAGCTTAGGATTCGAAATTTTGCTTTGATTGTTACCGGCGCTTTTTTGGGCTTGGGTGGGTATGCGATAAAAGACGGAGGCTTCGTCAATGTTGCGGGGCGAGATATATCGAGCGCAGCACTGATAGTCGGTGCCTCTCTCTTGCCTCTGGTCGCATTTTACCTGATGGACCGGCTTTGGTATCACCGTCTGTTAGATGGTTCCGTGGCGGCGGGAATCAGCGCTGAAAGTGAGCTGAAGAATCTTGGGGTTGTAGTGGACCTAGGAGTGAAAATTTCTCAATCTAGCCCATTTACAGTTCCTCTTATTAATCGCAAGGTGCACTCGCGTCATAAGATGGATTGGTTTTATGGTTTGCTTGCTTTGGCATTGGCTATTTTAACTATTACTTTGGCCGTTGGTGTCAAGCCGGCTAATAGCTCCACCTCAGCTGTGGGTGCAATCTCCGTTTCAGCCGAGGATAAAGAGGCGGGTCTCGCGATCTGTAAATCGTACGCTCAAAACCTTCTTGCACAGGCTTCAGGGAAGCCTGGATCTTCCGCCACAGATCCACTAACCAATAAGCAGGCTGTGAAAATTGGCGATGAATGGCGTTTGGTGCCGACCTGCAAGGCGCCTGCCCCCTAGCTGGTAACGGTATGTGGCCCAGGGTCAGGCCAGCGTTAGCTTGCTTTGCCCTGTGTGGCCCTCTCCTCTCCAAATGGTGGGGCGTTGAATCCCTCGCCGCTTATCCATCAGAAGCGGCTGATCCTCGCTCTCGGGCTCCCGTGTGCTGGTAAATCCTGTAGAATTCACTTCGCTGAAATCGGGGGGAATCGTGATCGAACAGCATAAATTACGGGTGGAGTACCAAGAGTTGGCCGGGAATATATCCCCTCTTCTTGAGCTGAAGTCTGCTGTAGCAATGGCCAGGGCGCTCACTCAAAACTTTCCCGCTGAAGAACAATTGGAAATGGCTCGTGAATTTGGCCGCCAACTAGTAGCTGGCTGGTGGCGAGCATTAACAATTCAAGAAATTGTTCCGCAGGAATTGCGTGAGCCATTAGAGTCAATCGGTTCTGTGGAGCTTCCTGAGGCAGCTGCTGAACTCGCTGCGCGCTTAGGTGGGTTGGCTTCAAAAGTTGATATTGAAGTGGCGGCCTATAATATTGGGCTGGCTTATACTGGTATGCTCCCGGATGAGCATCGTAGTAATTACGGTATATACTATACACCGCCACAATTAACAGCGCGTCTTCTTGATCAGATTTCAGAAGCTGGTATTGATTGGTCTAAGTGCAGAGTGCTTGATCCGGCCTGTGGTGGTGGTGCCTTCCTTGCGCCTTTGGCAAGAAGAATTATTCAAGAGCTTGACGGGTGTAGCCCAAAGTTGCTGATGCAGAGTATTGGGAATCGACTGCGAGGTTTCGAGATCGATCCATTCGCTGCATGGTTGAGTCAAGTAACTTTAGACGCAGTTATGTTACCCGTAAGCCGTTTAGCTAAGAAAAAATTACCGGTGATGGTCACTGTATGTGATTCGCTCAGAAGAGCCCCGCCCAAAGATCGGTTTGATTTAGTCATAGGTAATCCCCCATATGGGCGAGCAAAGCTTGACGCTGACACCCGTGAGCGTTACCAACGTTCGCTGTATGGTCATGCAAATCTTTACGGGATTTTCACGGATCTGGCTCTCAGATATACCAAAGTCGGTGGACTAATCTCATATGTAACTCCGACGTCGTTCTTGGCCGGCGTTTATTTCAAAAATTTGAGAGCTCTATTGGGGCGTTATGCAAACCCTATTAGCATAGATTTCGTTGAGGGTCGGAAAGGCGTTTTTGATGACGTCCTCCAAGAGACTGCCCTCACTACTTATCGTAAAGGTGATCGGAAGGGTAAAACTTTAGTGTGCCGAATTGAGCCGTCGGCTGAAGGCGTAAAAGTTTGCAAGGCAGGAGAAATTTCTCTGCCAGACGACCCATCTCTACCATGGCTTCTTCCAAGGGCACCGGAGCAGGCTGCTTTAGTGCAGCGATTAACGAGTTTGCCCTTTCGGTTGCAAGACTGGGGGTATTCTGTTAGTACCGGCCAATTGGTATGGAATAGACACAAATCACAGCTGTCGCATCGGCCAAGTGCTAAAAGGCTTCCATTAATCTGGGCGGAAGCTATTACCTCGGATGGAAAGTTTGTATTTAGGGCGGATAAGAAGAATCACGCACCTTATTTTGAGCTGAAGCCGGGGGATGATTGGCTGATAACGAGAAAGCCGTGTGTGCTACTTCAAAGGACGACTGCTAAAGAGCAAAGTCGTCGGTTAATATCAGCAGTGCTGCCTGGGGATTTCATAACAAAACATGGGGGGGTGGTGGTTGAGAATCATATCAATATGCTCCGCCCAATCGTTGACTCCCCGGTGGTGAGTGCCGATGTATTGAGTGCGTTTATCAATAGCGATGCAGCTGATCGCGCCTTCAGATGCGTGAGTGGCTCTGTCGCGGTTTCTGCTTACGAGTTAGAGTCCTTACCACTGCCTGACCCTGCAAGACTTGGGGAGCTCGTAGATTTGGTAATGACCAACGCTGGAAATAAAGCTATCGATACAGCTTGTGCTAGACTTTTTAGTGAGGATTAGTCGTGTTTCCACCATATGTGCCAAGGGACTTGGTCGCTGAACGTCTTTCTATGATTTTTCCGGAAGGAACCCCTCAGCGTAACTACTGTACGAGACAATTGGCTGCAAGCACAGTTTTTACCATGCTGTATATTGGGGCGGTAGAGGGGGGAGATGTGAAGCTTGGTCCGGTTCACGTCTACCGTATGACGGATCAGGTTGCAGCGGATAGTAGTGAGGAAAGCCGTAGTGACTATGGTGCTAATATCTTAAAGCGTGGTTATGAAGCGTCTGGTAAAAGATGGTACCGAGATAATACTAGAGAATCTATACGTGATGAGACCCTTCGAGAGGGGCTGATAGAGATAGGGGCAGTTTACGAGGACAAGTCGGTATCTACTACATCGGGTTTGCCGAGATATGCTCTAAAAAAGCATATCATTGGGCTCTTTGATCCGGCGCTAGAGGGCGATGAGTTAATGTCAGCAATATATGACTGGCAAGAAACGCATCTGAATAAAGGCGCATTAGCGCGAATCAAGCTTCTTCGTCTAGGGGCAGGGGGAGGTGATGGTGTCCTCGTTCAGTTTCCAAATGGCGAGGCCCGGTCTCTTGCATCTGGTCCAAGCTCTGAAATCTCCAAGGCTGTAATTGAGGTTTTCGCTACGCAGTATTTGGAAGCGCCTGCCGTGCTTTGGTTGAGTGAATCGAGCAAGAAGGTCGCCATGCAAGATCTTCATATGGCTACTAGTATCGGGCTAAACATACAGGCTAATAAAGATCTCCCAGACATCATTCTTGTTGATCTTGGTTCGCCTCAGCCTTTGATTGTTTTTGTAGAGGTCGTGGCTACCGACGGCGCAGTTACGCAACGGCGTCAGGATGCACTGTTTAAGATAACAGATGAAGGCGGCTTCGATCGAAGCAGGGTTGCGTTCGTTACAGCCTACAAAGATCGGCAGTCTGCCGGGTTCAAAAAAACTATACCCTCGCTGGCTTGGGGATCCTTGGCTTGGTTTCTCAGCGAGCCAGATAAGATTTTTGCACTTGGTAATGGGGTTGGACTTTTGGCTGATCTAAACTCTAAAATAGTAAAGCCTGGTTTAAATGGCTAGCTTTTCTTGAAAAGTGGTGCCCTGGAACGTAATGTGTGATTTCAGGGCTTCGCTTGATTTAGCAGGTGAGATAAATCCTTTAAGCCTAGTCTTTTGCATATGAAAAGCGCTGTGAGGCGGTAAGAGTATCGACTGGCTATAGCATGATTTTTCAGGTGCTCATTTAGGAACCAAAGAAAGTGTTTGGTCTGCCATGTCCAAGGGTTGCCGCGCTGCCAGCGTTTTTGAATAGCAGATTGCATAATATGAGCTTGCCTTAGGTGTCTTTGTTGCGTTGCCCTTGATCCAGTCAGAGCTCCACCCAAAAATAATGTCATGTCATAGGTTTCACGCATGCCCGACCTCCAATATATGCTGAGACCACGTCAACCCTGTTATGCCCAAGCTCCTGGCTGATTTTCTGGCGCGCATGTAAATCAAGCTTGCGGTCTGTGGTGTAGAGTTTTCCCCCATTGACTGGCGCTTTGAAGCCAGTGAGTTGCTGGTAACGTTCGCAAGCGAAGGCCGCGCGCAATTCATGAAACCCCTTTATGCCGTGACTATGCAATATTCCGCGGGAAGGAAGCACGGTGCATTTCAGGAATGCAATATAGCTTTCGGACCGATGCAATAAGTTTCGGCTGCCGGCTGGCGACACTTCACAAGCCAATTTAAGCGCCGCTTTGACCTCTTCATTAACGTTGATCCAGCGGGGAGCTGATGCTCCCGAGCGGCCGCCTTTCGTTCCGTCCTGAATGTTGATGCGACCTAGGTGTTCGGCTTCGCGGTGCAGACGTGGTAGGTCCGCTAGAATCGCTTCACGAAGCCGCATACCTGTGGCTCGGGCCAACATGACAATCGCAGCCACCCGTTCATGCTGCTGATCAGCCAGTGCTTGCAGCACTAGCAGGAGTTGTGGATGGTCTTGTCCGGCTGGCGCAAGGACACGTACTGAGCTGCGCTGCTGTCCTAGCGCCTGGCTCGGACTGACGATTCTAACGTCTTGGTTACCGCGCAGCGCTGCGAGGGTACGGTTGACGCTGCTCAGGCGGTTTTGTGCGGTGGCGGTGCATATTTCGCCTTGCTGGATCTGCTGGCGAAGATAAGCGGCGTAGTCTTTCAGGGTCTGTCGATCTATCTGGCGAGCATCATTGTAGCCAGGCCCGTTCTCTGAACGGCACCAGCGGACGAAGGCTTGCCAGCGATCGCCATGCGCTTTGACCGTGGCGAAGTGGCCGCCGGCAAACAGATCTTCCAAAGCCTGCCGACCGGCGTAGCTCAGTTGCCGGCCGTATCCAAAGTTGCGACCGTCACGCCGACCGACCAGCGCCATTGTCTTCACCTTGATCGTTGGTGAGTAGGTGCAGCAGCAGGGCTTTCCAATGGGGACTAATGCTGTCCAGCTGCCCCCAGTGTGTTGGGCGGATGCAAAGGGCATTTTCGCTGTGTTGCAGCAGAGCGCCTTCTTCTTGCAACTGCTCGATGAGCTGAGCGAGGTCGATGGGCTCAGGGGTGGTACTGGCGACAGCGGCGACACTGGCGACAGCCCTCGCTGCATCTGGCTTGGCACGTGGTGACAAAGTGGTGACGGTAGCGGCGACACATCGTAACTCGGTCGACGAGCGATGTTGCGCTCGGTACCGGCGCACGGCGTCATTGAGGCGGAACATGGCGCACCTCGAATATGTCCCCAACATTGTTCAGCCAGTTATGGGCAACCAGTTGCAGCAACAACTCGAAGGTGTGCCGCGTGCTTTTACGGGCAAAGCGAGGGCCGTTGCGTGTGATGTCGCGGAGGCGAAACGGTGGCCAGTTCTTCTTTATCAACCAGCGCAGCAGGCAGTCGGCCTCTGCGCGAAGCTTGTTCAGAGGCTCCTGTTCAGTCAGTCGTTGATTCTCGGCCAGGTAGTAATCCATCAGCGTAGAGGCGCGCTGAATGTGCACGTCTTCCAAGACAGCTGATTCCTCAACCACCGCCATCACACCAGCCATTCGTAGAACGTTCGCGGCGGCCTTTCCCGCAGCAGCTTGCACGTTGACCAGCTCGCCGAATTCCCCAGACTCGCATTCAATGGTGTCGTGAATGGCAATCCACGCTTCACAGGCGCGGGGGCTTAACTCTAGGGTTGCAGGGTTGAGGCCGCCGTCTTTATGGCGTGACCAAGGCTTCTGCATGAGCGCGGCAATGCGCTGCTGGTACAGGTGCACCTTTGGATCTCGGGTTAGGTCGATGGCTTTGTACAGCCGTTGTCCAACTAGGCGCTCGGGCCAACTGATCAGGCAGCGCCCCAGGATGCCCTGGTCTTTGATATCAGCGTCCTGAAGCAAGCGGTCTGCCAGGCGGGGTTGAAGCATCAAGTGCAAGCTGAGGCGGCGATCATAGGCACGCAGACTTTCCCCTGCCATCGCGCGCGACCGATCAATCGGGCTGCCGTCCCACAGCGTCGACAAGTGAGTGATCGCCTTGATCATGTTGTCCTTGCTCATGGTGCTACCACCCAAAAACTGCCCGCCTTCATCGCTGAACAGCCCCATGCTCGGCAAACCATGGCACAGGCTTTTGACCAAGCCTTCGATGGTTGGCTCAGCAGTGAGCAGTCTTGGTTGGACGGGTTCTGGGTGGGCGTCCAGCGCTAGCTGTGCTGACTTTTTCGAGGTCGGAGACTTCGTGGTGTGGCTCATTGCAGCGCGGTGCGCCTTGAGCTGTTCGCCATAGGCGATCCACTGCTGTCTTTCCCAGTCGCGTACGGCTTGCAACGCAACATGGTCCACCGCGCTTTTGCGATCACCCGAGCAAGCCACTGTCAGCAAGTACAGCGACAACGGATAGATTCGGCCGTCTAGGTGAACATTGCCGTGCGCCTGGCTCGCCAAAGCTGCCGTGGCTAGAACAGATTGCGCGGCGATGGCGCAGGGTACGCCGATCACATCGGCCATGCGTTCCACGGCAGGCCCCAATAGATCGCCCAGCGCCGCGACCGGGTAGGGTAGGGGCGTAATCTGCAGTTCCAACAAGGGGCGTGGTGGCCTTTGTACTTCGCGCAGTTGCATAGCCGTCCTCCATAAATTACCGATCTCTCCCTCACGTCATCCCGCCAAGAATGCTGAGTGTTATCAGGGATCAAGGCCCCTGCGACCTGTGAGGGTGTCCACTGACGCGGGACTGGCGGCTCCTTACGACCAGGAGCAAGGGCATCTCATGATCTGGCCTCCTGAGCACCGTTACCGGTGGGCGGGTGGAGGCTGCACTGGCTGACGAGACCAGCACCGCGAGATCCTGAGCCGGGTGCAAGCAGCACTGCGATGACCGGGGCATGCCTGACTGTCAGTCAGGTACAGTCCATTCCCTGGTCTGCGGCACCATCATCTACAGCGCTGTTGCCGGTGACATCGGCGTTTGTCACGCCGATTGTCACGAGGGGAATTGCCGCAAAGCCCTGTGCGATGAGGCCTGCAGCAGTGGTAGGAGCGCCCGTCTCTTTTCTGGAAAAAGAGACGGGCGAACGGTTGGCGCAGAACGTTGGCCGAGCAGGTTCGTTGCTGCAGGGCTAGAGGATTAGCGGGCAGCCGCACTAGGCGGATTGTTTAGAGGGCGTCCATCATTCTGGCGAATGACCGTGCGAGCCTCCGGGCGCGAATCGCACTTAAGGATGAACCACCGGGTTAGCGGCATGACCTTGAAGGCTCTGGTCATCTGGGGTGCTGCCGAAGGCAGCGCTTTGAACCTTCGTTCTATCGGTCACCGCGGCACGGGTCAATTGGTAAAGGGCACATGGAAATGCGCTAGATTCATCCTCTGGCGTGCTTTGGAAATTGGTGGCTGTCACTGACTAAGTGGCCGTTTGTCGCTTTTCTAGTGTTAGCCCGTGAGCATGGGGATGCGAAGCCTCCCCATGCTCACGGGCTTAGCCGGAGAAGCCAAAATCGAGGCGAGTTGGCGACTGTCGCCATCCGCTCAGACGACAAGGATGTAGATGGCACGCGGTCTGTCGCCAGTGTCGCCGTTGTCGCCGTCCTATCGGATAGGTACTACGTTCCGATCCCAGGGCGCATTCATTGCGCTGGCCGAGAGATTGCCCGTCGACGCCTTCAGAATGTACTCGCTCCACCAAGCCATCATCGGCCGCCGGCGCTCGATGTAGTCGGCTCGGTTGTAGGCGCTGCGCACCTCATCCTTGTCGACGTGTGCCAACGCCACTTCGATGAGCTCCGGGTCCCACCCATGTTCATTCAAAATGGTGCTGGCCATCGAGCGCATACCGTGGCTGACCAAGCGGTCCTGGAAGCCCATGCGTTTCAACGCCATGTTTGCGGTCTGGCTATTGGCATGAGTGCGAGGGTTTCGATCTGCTGGGAAGACGTATTCCCGATGACCACTGTGGGACTTCAGTATTTCCAGCAATGCCATGGCTTGATCGCTCAATGGGATGCTGTGTGGGCGGCGCTTCTTCATTCGCTCCGGTGGGATGGTCCAGACACGCTTTTCAAAGTCGATGTCTGCCCAGCGAGTAGTCGCCGCCTCGGCGGGGCGAGTCATCGTGTGCAGCTGCCACTCGATCAGGCAGCGGGTGGTGCGTTTGATACTGGCGTTCGCGATCTCCAGCATGAGCTCGGGGAGTTCTTCGGGTGGAAGCGCCGCCATGTTTTCTTTTTTCGGTTTCTTGAACACCGCACGAATCCCATTTAGCGGATTCGCATGTATAAGGCCGGAGTTCACCCCATAAGTCATGATCTCGTTGAGCCGTTGGCTCAATCGCTTCACCGTTTCGAGGCTGCCTTTAGCCTCGATTGGGCGAAGGATTTTGATGACCATTGGGGCGGTTATTTCCGAGAGCGGCGTTGCTTTCATGCTCGGGAGAACGTGCAGGGAGAGGGAGCGCCAAATGTCCTCGGCGTAGGCTGGCGTGACCGAGTCTTTCTTCAGCTCGAACCAGGCGGTGGCCACTTTTTCGAAGGTGTATTCAGTCTCAGCAAGCCTGGCTTGCCTGGCCTCATCACGTTGGACTTTGGGATCAATGCCCAGGGCGAGCTGTTCGCGCGCCTCGACGGCTTTTTTTCGAGCGTTGGCTAGCGAAAGGTCGGGGTATGGACCGAGGGCCATATTGATACGGCTTCGGGTTAATGGTTCGCGGTAATTGAAGTTCCACATCATCGAGCCGCTGGCTCTGACGCGAAGCTGTAGGCCGTCGCCATCGCTGAGGACGAAATCTTTACCGGTTGCCTTAACCGCTTTGAGCTGGCGGTCGGAGAGACGGGTTGCTTGAGTAGGCATGAGAGCTACCTCTGACACCGTTTTGGTATCCTAAAAATAGCACCCGGTAGCCCGGGATACCACCTGGGATACCAAACTGTCTGGAACTCAAAAAACCTCAATGGCCCTCAAAAGAGCTGTAAGTCATTGATTTTGATGAGTTACAGGCACAAAAAAAGACGTCCGTGGACGTCTTTGATTGATCGTTTGGTGGAGCCGGGGGGATTTGAACCCCCGTCCGCCAGTACTCCGCTGTCGGTACTACATGCTTAGCCGTGTCTACTGATTTAATCCGCAGCCGCCCGACGGGCAGGGTGCTTTGGATGAGTTGG
>Ga0268257_1001732_pt1 | contig 17677 bp, 18 predicted proteins | sample AgamicAtPrz_FD_200249 | JGI IMG/M metagenome (GOLD analysis project Ga0268257, IMG submission 200249) | Agave microbial communities from Guanajuato, Mexico - At.P.rz (v2) (version 3) | ecosystem: Host-associated > Plants > Phyllosphere > Phylloplane/Leaf | place: Guanajuato, Mexico | collected... | reverse complement strand
GCTATCAGGCAGCGACGGCTTGTGCTTGCTCGATCTGAGCCTTGGCTGCTTCCATGGCGGCAGCCTTGGCGTCGGGGCCCATGGCCACGCCTTCGGCACGAACGATGGTCACGTCGGTCACGCCCATGAAGCCGAAGATCACCTTCAGGTAGCTTTCCTGGTGCTCCATGGCCTGGCCCGCTTCGCTGGTGGAGTATGCGCCGCCGCGAGCGGAAGCGACGATGACCTTCTTGTCGCCGGCCAGACCCACGGGGCCGGTGGCGGTGTACTTGAACGTACGGCCAGCCTGGGCGATGCGGTCCAGCCAGGCCTTCAGCTGCGAGGGGATGGTGAAGTTGTAGAAGGGGGCACCCACCACGATCACGTCAGCAGCCAGGAATTGGCTGACCAGCGCTTCGGAGACGGCGTTTTCCTGGCGTTCGACTTCGGTGGCAGCGGCCTGGCCGGTGCGAAAGCCCAGAGATTGCGCGCTCAGGTGGCTGGGGGCGCTCACGGCCAGGTCCAGGTAGTCCACCTTGGCTTCGGGGTTGGCCTGCTTGAGGTTGGCAACGATATCGGCTGTCAGGGAGCGGGTAACGGAACTGGAGCCAGTGATGGAAGAGTCGATGTGCAGGATTTGCATATTGGTACCTATACCTCTAAAAATGAGTAAAAGAGCACTTCTTGCCCAGCTCAGATGCTGCGTTGCGGCAAAACAGTGATTCGTTTTGAATTGCAATGGGATAGATTGTAGATTTGTTTAGATTTGGCAATAAGTCTGCAAAAATGCGATAGATCGTTCCAAATATCAATTCAATCGAGTCCAAGGATATATGCATGGTGGATCTCAACGACATGCTGTACTTCGTCGAAGTGGTCGAGCGCGGCGGCTTTGCCGCTGCGGGGCGGGCACTGGGTATTCCCAAGTCGCGCCTCTCGCGCCGTGTTGCTGAACTTGAGGCCCACCTTGGGGTGCGCTTGCTGCAACGCACCACCCGCAAGCTGTCTCTGACGCAAGTGGGGGAGACCTTTCTGCGCCACGGCCAGGCCATGCGCGATGCTGCCCTGGCAGCGTCGGATGCCGTGGCCGAAGTCCAGACCGAGCCGCGCGGCACCATTCGTGTGACCTGCCCGGTGACGCTGGCGCAGACCGTCCTGGGCGAGCTGATGCCCGAATTCCTCAAGCGCTGCCCGCTGGTGCAGGTGGAGATGCAGGTCACCAACCGCCCAGTCAATCTGGTCGAGGAGGGGGTTGATGTCGCATTGCGCGTGCGTGCCACGCTGGAGGACAGCGGCTCCATGGTCGTCAAGCGACTCGACAGCTCGCGCCAGATTCTGGTGGCCAGCCCCGATCTGCTGCAGCGCCAGGGCACGCCCAGGTCGCTGGAGGACTTGCAGTTGCTGGACAGCATGGCGATGACGGCAGTCGACGGTCATTCCAGCCTGCTGCTCGTCGGGCCCGAAGGCAAGGAGCACCGGCTGCAGCTGCAGCCGCGCTATGTGGTCGATGACTTGCTGACGCTGAAATTTGCGGCCCTGGCCGGCAGCGGCATGTGCTGGCTGCCTGACTATATGTGTCAGGACGAATTGACCCGGGGCACTCTGGTGCAGTTGCTGCCGCAATGGGCACCTCCGCGCGGCATCGTGCATGCGGTGTTCCCCTCGCGGCGTGGGTTGGCACCGGCGGTGCGGCATTTCCTGGACTTCCTTGGGGAGCGCATGCCGGGCAGCAGCATCTCTGCCGTGCAAAAGGCAGCATCGGCCTCGGCTCAGCATTAGCTTCTGCCCATAAGATAACAACAAAACATTCGTTGGGATTTGGGCAGGCCTTGCCCACAATGACTGCCTTGTTATCAGATCAGGAGCACGCCGGGCTTTTTCCTCTGGCCCGGCTGGCGCTCCGAGATTACAGGAGGCAGCATGACATCCCCATTTCGCATCGTGATCGTGCCTGGCTGGCGCAACTCCGGTCCCGGCCATTGGCAAAGCCTGTGGGCTGAGCAGCTGGAAGGCGCCGTGCGTGTGCAGCAGCAGGATTGGCTGGTGCCGCACCGCGATGCCTGGGTGGCGGAGCTGGAAAGAGTCTTGCTCTCCGATGAACGTCCTGCCGTCATCGTGGCTCACAGCCTGGGCTGCATCACGACCGCGCATCTGGGCGAGGCTGCCGCGGCGCGCGTTCATGGCGCCTTGCTGGTGGCTCCTGCCGACCCCGAGCGCCGCGCCCAGCTTGCCGACTTCGCCCCCGTGCCCTATGCGCCGCTGCCCTATCGCAGCGTGCTGGTGGCCAGCAGCAATGATCCGTTCTGCCCCATTCGCCGTGCGGGCGCTTATGCCAGGGCCTGGGGCAGCGAGCTGGTGCGTTTGCAGAACGCCGGACATATCAATATCGAGTCGGGCTTCGGAGCCTGGCCGCTGGGGCTGGCACTGCTGCAGTCGCTGACCGAGCAGGGCGGCTGGAATGCTCAGGCCTCGGCCCGGCCCTTGCAGGCAACTGCACTTGCGGCCTGAAATTCCGGGGTTGTTTCTCTTTAATGCTTCTTTTTTGATAGCTGTATGCGCTTTCTGGTAGAGCACTTACGGCTATTTTTTACCTTGAACTCGCGTGCTGTTTTATTCTTTATATTGAATTTCAGAAAAACAAAGAAAAATATATTCTTTTGAGTTTTAAGGAGTCGTTCGCACAATGTGTACATCTATACACATTGCTCAAGAAAAGGCAGCGAACCATGCATTCCGTGAAGCTCAAGACATTGTTGGCATCCATCGCACTGGCAGCAGCAGGCGCTGCCTCGGCACAGACTCAACTGCTCAATGTCTCCTATGACGTGGCCCGCGAGTTCTACAAGGATTACAACGCTGCATTCATCGCCCATTACAAGAAGACCAAGGGCGTGGACATCAAGGTGGATCAGTCCCATGGCGGCTCCAGTGCCCAGGCCCGCGCCGTCAATGACGGCCTGGCTGCCGATGTGGTGACTTTCAACACGACCACCGATGTGGATTTCCTGGCCCAGAACGGCGTGGTCGCCAAGGACTGGAACAAGAAGTTCCCGCATGACGCATCGCCCACTACATCGACCATGCTGTTCCTGGTGCGCAACGGCAATCCCAAGAACATCAAGGACTGGTCCGACCTGGTGCGCCCAGATGTGAAGGTCGTGGTGGTCAACCCCAAGACCGGTGGCAATGGTCGCTACGCCTATCTGGCAGCCTGGGGTTCGGTGCGTGAAAAGGGCGGCACCGATGCGCAAGCGGCCGAATTCGTGCAGAAGCTCTACAAGAACGTGCCTGTGCTGGGCAAGGGCGGCCGCGATGCGACCAGCATCTTCTTGCAGCGCAATATCGGCGATGTGCTGATCACCTTCGAATCCGAAGTCGTGTCCGTGGACCGTGAATTCGGCCAGGGCAAGGTCGACGCGGTCTACCCATCGGTGAGCATCGTGGCCGAGAACCCTGTGGCTGTGGTCGAGCGTACCGTGGGCAAGAAGGGCACGACCCAGCTGGCCACCGACTATCTGCAATGGCTGTACTCCGACGAAGCCCAGGAAATCGCCGCCAAGCATGCGATCCGTCCTCGCTCCGAAGCGGTGCTCAAGAAGCACGCCGACCAATTCAAGCCCATCAAGCAGTTCACTGTGGCCAAGTACTTCGGTTCGCTGACCGAAGCGCAGAAGGTGCACTTCAACGATGGCGGTCAGTTCGACAAGCTCTACACCCCCGGTAAATAAAGACTCCCCCTGAGCGGCCATGCCGCTTTCCCCTCTCTCGCTGCGCGGGAGGGGGCGACGCCCCAAGCGTAAGGGGCGGCCCTTGCTCGGCGTCCCTGTGGGGCGCCTACCTGTTCATAGGCCCGGCATGTTGGCTGCAATCACTTTTTCTACATTGCCTTTTGAATATGTCCTCTGCTGCTCTAGCCCCACGCAAGGCGCGTAGTGCCAAGCGAGTGTTGCCCGGTTTCGGGTTGACGCTGGGCTACACCATTTTCTATCTGAGCATCATCGTGCTTATCCCGCTGGTAGCCCTGCTGTTCAAGAGCTTCTCATTGACCTGGGAGCAGTTCTGGACTGCGGTATCGGCGCCGGCCGTGGTCGCTTCCTACGAGCTGTCCTTCACCATGTCCTTTATTGCGGCCTGCGTGAACGTGGTGTTCGGCATGCTGATCGCCTGGGTGCTGGTGCGCTACCAGTTCCCCGGCAAGAAGGTGGTGGATGCGCTGGTCGATCTGCCGTTTGCGCTGCCTACGGCCGTGGCCGGTATCTCGCTGTCGGCGCTGTATGCGGGCAATGGCTGGATCGGACAGTACTTCGAGTCGTTGGGCATTCAGATGGCCTACAACCCCAAGGGCATCGCCATTGCACTGATTTTCATCGGTCTGCCTTTTGTGGTGCGTACCGTTCAGCCGGTGCTTGAAGACTTCGAGAAGGAGCTGGAAGAGGCGGCAACCAGCCTGGGTGCATCGCGCTGGCAGATTTTCTACAAGGTCATACTGCCGCATATCGGTCCGGCGCTGCTGACCGGTTTTGCCATGGCTTTTGCGCGCGCCGTGGGTGAATATGGCTCGGTGATCTTCATTGCTGGCAACATTCCCATGGTCTCGGAAATCACTCCGCTGATCATCATGGCCAAGCTGGATCAACACGATGTAGCCGGTGCCACGGCCGTGGCCGTGGTGATGCTGCTGATCTCTTTTGTATTGCTGCTGCTGATTAACGCACTGCAGGCATGGCAGCGCAAGGCGCAGGGAGGCCGCTGATGTCTTCGATTCACGCAGCGATTCAGGCGCTGTTTCCCAATCTGCTGCCCATCTGGGCGCATCTTTTCACCATCGTCGCCATTGCTCTGCTGGTCCTGGTCGCGCTCTACAAGATCACGGCCCCGCCCAAGAGCGCCAAGCTGGAGAAGATGACCACGACCGAGCCGCGCTGGGTGCGCTGGGTTCTGACCACAGTGGCCCTGCTGTTCATGCTGATCTTCCTGATCCTGCCGCTGCTGTCCGTCTTTGGCGAGGCGTTGCGCAAGGGCTGGGATGTCTATGTCACGTCGCTGGGCGAGCCTGATGCGATCTCGTCCATCAAGCTCACGTTGATCACGGCGCTGATTGCCGTGCCCCTGAATCTGGTCTTCGGTGTGGCCGCCGCCTGGTGCATCGCCAAGTACGAGTTCAAGGGCAAGGCCTTTTTGACCACCTTGATCGATCTGCCATTCTCCATCTCGCCCGTGGTTGCCGGTCTGATGTACGTGCTGGTGTTTGGCGCCAACGGCTGGCTGGGCCCCTGGCTGGCCAAGCATGAGATCCAGATCATCTTTGCCGTGCCCGGCATCGTGCTGGCCACCGTGTTCGTGACCTTTCCCTTCATCGCCCGTGAACTGATCCCGCTGATGCAGGCCCAGGGCAGCGACGAAGAGCAGGCCGCCATTGTGCTTGGCGCCTCGGGCTGGCAGACTTTCTGGAATGTCACCCTGCCCAATATCAAATGGGGTCTGGTCTATGGCGTGATTCTGTGCAACGCCCGTGCCATGGGCGAGTTCGGTGCCGTGTCCGTGGTCTCCGGCCATATCCGGGGCCAGACCAACACCATGCCGCTGCATGTGGAAGTGCTGTATGCCGACTATCAGGCGGCAGCCGCCTTTGCCGTGGCATCGCTGCTGGCGCTGCTGGCGCTGGTGACACTGGTGATCAAGTCCCTCGCCGAATGGCGTGCCGAGCAGCAGGCCAGGGCCGCTGCCGAAGCACCGCCCGAGCGCCCAGGCCAGATCAGCCTCGCAACGAACAAAACCGCCAAGGCAGCCTGAGCTGCCCGGATCAGAACAAGAGATTCATCATGAGTATCGAAATTCGTAATGTCAGCAAGCAGTTCGGCGATTTTCAGGCCCTGCGCGATGTGAGTCTGGATATCAAATCGGGCGAGCTGATCGCCTTGCTCGGCCCATCGGGCTGCGGTAAGACCACGCTGCTGCGCATCATCGCGGGTCTGGAGACCGCCGATGTGGGCAGCATCCACTTCAGCGGTGAAGACACCACCGATGTGCATGTGCGAGACCGCAACGTGGGCTTTGTGTTCCAGCACTACGCGCTGTTCCGTCATATGACGGTGTTCGAGAACGTGGCTTTTGGCCTGCGTGTCAAGCCGCGCAAAGAACGCCCCAGCGAGGCAGTGATCAAGGAAAAGGTCATGAAGCTGCTCAAGCTGGTGCAGCTGGACTGGATTGCCGAGCGCTATCCATCCCAACTCTCGGGCGGCCAGCGTCAGCGTATCGCACTGGCCCGTGCACTGGCTGTCGAGCCCAAGGTGCTGCTGCTTGACGAGCCCTTTGGTGCGCTGGATGCCAAGGTACGCAAGGAGCTGCGACGCTGGTTGCGCCAGTTGCACGACGAGCTGCATGTGACCTCCATCTTCGTGACCCACGACCAGGAGGAGGCCCTGGAAGTGGCGGATCGCGTGGTGGTCATCAACCAGGGCAAGATCGAACAGGAAGGCACGCCCCAGCAAGTCTGGGACAACCCCGCCACACCGTTTGTCTATGGCTTCCTGGGCGATGTGAATCTGTTCAAGGGTCGTGCCAGCGATGGCCGGGTCTATCTGGATGAGGGCATGCAACTGGACAGCAGCGATGCGCGCGGTGCCCAGGACAGCCAGGCTTTTGCCTATGTGCGACCCCATGATCTGGAAGTGGAGCGCTATTCCCCGGGCCAGAACCTCGACGCCCAGGGGCGCCCCACAGGCATCGTGGCTCAGCTTTCGCGTGCCATTGTGGTCGGCCCCATTGCAAGGCTGGAACTTATTCCCTCCGAGACCACACCAAATGCCAGCCATGCCGGGGAAGACGGGTTGATTGAAGCCCAGATTCCCGCACAGCAGTTCAAGGACATGGGTCTGCGCGAAGGTGAAACCCTGGTGGTGACGCCGCGCCGGGCCAAGGTGTTCCTGGATGAGGCGGCTGGGATTTGATACCCCCTGAGGCGCTATGCGCCTTACCCCTGCCTCTCAGGCGGGAGTCTCAGAGTCGCCGAGAGGCGGCTCTGGCATGCAGTCTCCTGCGAGGGAGTCGTGCAGGCATCAGAGGGCGTTATCCTTGGTGCTGGCATGATTCAGAAATTTCGCAGAAAGAATATTGATGCTTCAATGGTTTGAAACCGCGCCGCGGCGCATCCTGGCGCTGATCAGCGTCGCCTGTGTGGCCATGCTGGCGTTTGGCCTTTACCTGCAGCATGTGGTGGGCCTGGAGCCTTGCCCCATGTGCATCGTGCAGCGTTATGCACTGATTTTGGTAGCTATCTTCACAGGGCTGGCAAGCTTAAGAGGCCAAAAAGGCTGGTGGATGAGCTTTGGCATTCTGGCCCTGTTGGCCAGCGGTTTCGGTGCGTTTGTGGCGGCACGTCAAAGCTGGCTGCAGTGGTATCCACCCGAGTTTGCGACCTGCGGCCGTGACTTCTACGGAATGATCGAGCACTACTCCTTCAGCCGCTCCATTCCGATGATCTTCCAGGGCTCGGGCGACTGTGCGGCCATTGACTGGACTTTGCTGGGCGGCTCCATTGCCAACTGGTCGTTTGTCTGCTTCGTGGCGTTTTTCGTGATTCTGGCCATGCTGCTGCTCAAGGGCGTAAAGCGCTGAATCCCGGCGACATCCAAACTATGAAGCCCCGGCAAGCGTAAGCTGCCGGGGCTTTTTCATGGCTCTGAAACACTGGCCGTAGCTGTCACTCCAGCAGCTGCAGCCATGGTTTCACCATTAGAGGCTTTCCACGCTCTCGCCAACAAATGTCGGCCCCTTGCTGCCCGGCAACCAGCCCGGATAGGTTTCCATGACTTCGGCAAACAGGGCCGAGTCAATCCAGCGCTGCAGCCAATGCTGCAGATGAGGCCAGGGCTGCTCGTTCCACTGCGCCTCGTCAATGCGCGCGTACTGGCGCACAAAGGGGCGCAGCGCCATATCGGCCAGACTGGGGTTGAGGCCGAACAGATAGCCGGTTTCCTCGAGCTGATCGTTCAGTGCCGACAACCAGGTAATGGCATCGGCCTGGGCCTGGTTCACGGCCTCGGCATCGTGGCGCTCGGGGTATTTGCAGCGATCAAGAGCCTGTTTGAAGAAGCCGTCGTTGCGCTCGATCAGAGCCAGCATGTCCTCCAGGCTGCCATGCGTGGGTTGCAGCCAGCCATCGGGGTCGTTGCCGCGCAGCGCATGCAGCATCACCTCCAGGCTTTGATCAATGACTTTTCCGTCCTGCAGCACCAGCACGGGCACCGTGCCCTTGGGCGATGCGTCGAGCAGTGCCTGTGGCTTGTTGCGCAGATTGATTTCACGCAGTTCGCACGCCAGGCCCGCATGGGCCAGCGCCAGACGGGCGCGAATGGCGTAGGGGCAGCGACGAAAGGAGTACAGGACGGGCAGGGTGGCGGCGGCAGTCAAGGCAGGTATCTGATGAGATGAATGAAACCAAAGCGCCATGGCGCTTGCTGGGCGTGTACTGTACCCGTTGCCCTGAAGCCATGCAGACCTGTGCGGCTTAGATGTTTTGGATTACTCACGGATTGATAGCTTGAAACGATTGGAGTGAAACGGTTTTAGCCATTAAAGAGCGCTGGTTTCAGTCGGTTTGCAACTGGGTCATCAGCCATTGTCTGAAGGTTTGCAGGGCGGCACTGGCCTGACGCGATTTGAGATAGGTCAGCCAGTAGGCGCCGGTGTCGACCTCATGGGCAAAAGGGCGCACCAGCCGGCCCTGTTGCAGCATGTGCTCGAACATGCGTGCGGGCAGCAGGGCAATGCCTGCGCCCTGAGCGGCGGCCTCGGCCAGCGTTAGCGAAGAGTCGAACATGGCTCCGCGCGCCAGCGGGGCTGCCTGGTCAAGGCCGGCAAACCAGCCTTCCCATTCCTGCGTGCGATAGGAGCGCAGCAAGGTTTGCCGGGCCAGGTCGGCAGGCTCGCGCAGCTGTTGTGCCAGCATGGGGGTGCACATGGGCGAGAGCGGCGCGCGCAGCAGCATCTGCGCGTGCGTGCCATGCCAGGCACCGTCGCCAAAGCGCACGGCGGCGTCCAGTCCTTCGCCGGCCAGATCCACGCGATTGTTATTGGTCAGCAGCCGAAGATCTATGTAGGGGTGCAACTGCTGGAACTGGCTCAGCCTGGGGATCAGCCAGCCTATGGCAAAAGTGCCGACCACGCCCACGGTCAGAATCTCGCGTGGTCGTGGCTCTGCCACCTGCTGCAGCGATTGCTCTATGCGCTCAAAGCTTTGTGCCACCACGGGCCACAAGGCCTGGCCTTCGTCGGTCAGGGCCAGGCCGCGCGGCAGGCGGCGAAACAAAGGCTTGCCCAGGCGCTCTTCGAGATTGCGGATGTGCTGGCTGACGGCGGCCTGCGTCACATGCAGTTCCTGTGCGGCGCGAGTCAGGCTCTGGTGACGGGCGGCCGCATCAAACATGCGCAAGGCGTTCAGTGGTAGCTGCATATCTCAATCTAGATAAAAGTTTTTCTAATGGATGGTGTCAATTATTACTGCTGGTTCATACGAATCTACCGATTTATGCTGCAAACCATGACAGTTAACCAAAAGAGGATCTTATGCAGCGACGCAGCATGCTGACAACAGGACTGGCCTTGGGACTGGGGGCCTGGGGACTGAGCGGCTGTGCTTTTATCTCCAAGCAGCAAGCCGCAGCAGCGAGAACATTGAGTGACGAGTTGGCGGCGCTGGAGATTCAGGCCCAGGGCCGATTCGGCCTGTATGTGCTGGATACTGTCAGCGGCGCCGAGGCGGGTTGGCGCGGCGATGAGCGCTTTCCCATGTGCAGCACCTTCAAGACCTTGTTGGCCGCACGCATGCTGTATCTGGCACAGCGAGATGAAATTCGACTGTGGCGCAAGCTCTATTACTCTCCTTCCGAAGTCGTGGCCTGGTCGCCGATATCCGAAAAGCGCGCGGGTGCCAATGGCGGCATGACGGTGCAGGAACTGTGTGAAGCGATGGTGCTTGTCAGCGACAACACGGCGGCCAATGTGCTGCTGGAAGCCAGCGGCGGGCCGGCGGCGCTGACGCAATGGCTGCGCGAGCTGGGGGACGGTACCACCCGGCTGGACCGCAACGAGCCTTCGCTGAACACTGCGCTGCCCGGCGATGAACGCGACACAACGACGCCGCAAGCCATGGTGCAAAGTCTGCAGAAGCTGCTGCTGGGCGATGTGCTGGAGGGCTATGCCCGCGCCCTGCTGCAGCAATGGTTGGTGGACAGCCGTACCGGTGACAAGCGCGTGCGCGCCGGCATGCCCGGCGGCTGGACAGTGGGCGGCAAGACAGGCAGCGGCGAGAGGGGTACGGCTTGCGACACTCTCATCGTCTGGCCTACCGCACAATCTGCGCCGCTGCTGGTGACGGCGTATCTAACCGGCAGCCCGCTCGATGGGGCGGGGCGCGAAGCCGTGTTGGCCAGGGCTGGCGAAGCGATCAAACGCTGGTATTACACGATCTGAACCAGCGGCGGTCATTTCGATCGTGGGCAAGGATCTTGCATGCCTGCAGGCTTGGGGGAAGCGCTGTTACAGAATCCTGACCGTCTACTCGATTGCAGTCCGCAGGGCGCTCTGTGGGCTTGCCTTTCAGGCTTGAGGTTTGCTGCCAGGCAGGGCAGGGGGCTGGCCAATCACCAGTCCTATCCGAGCCTTGCGCTTGAACTTGGGTGGGCCCGGCAGCAGTTGTTGCGCCTGAATGGCTGACCGCAGGAGATGACCCGGGGCGGAACTCACCCAGTCGCGCCAGCGATGCAGACGCAAGTTCAAAGCTTGTGGCGACGCCGGCTCTGCATTGATGCGAAGAGGTGTCGAGATCTGCCATTTAATGAGATTGATTCTCATTTTCTGATAGAGTCTGCGCTTTCCCGCTCCGTAGCTGCATGTTTTGCGGCCGATTCCAGAGCCTGGGCGGCATGCCTCGCAAGAGGTCGAGGTGTACCCGTGGTTGCGCACTATTACGCAGAACTCGTCAGTTTCTTTGCTCGCTCGCTCAATAGCCGGGATGCGGCTGCGGATGTCGTGCAGGAAAGCTATGCCCGCGTCTTTGCCATGCAGTCGCGAGAGCTTGCGGTACGGGATTTGCGAGCACTGCTGTTTCGTACCGGCAAGAACATTGTCATCGACGATGCGCGCCGCCGCGCTGCAGAAGCACGCATGCTGGAAACCCTGGCGGTGGTGGGGGCCGACGAGGTGCCCTCGGCCGAGCGTCAGGTGCAAGGGCGACAGCAACTGGTCTTGCTGTCACGGCGCCTGCAAGCCATGCCGCGCAAGCGCCGCGAGGTGTTTGTGCTGGTGCGCATTTATGGCTTCAGCCATGCCGAGGCAGCAGCGCATATGAGTATCAGCGAAGCCGCCATCGAAAAACATGTGGTGCGTGCCGTCTGCGATTGCATGGGGCTCAAGTCATGAAGGCCGAGATGACCGAGCGCAAACGGCTGGAATACGCCTTGTTGCTGATTGCTCGCCAGCATGGCGCAAGTACCGAAGCTGCGCAGGTAGCGGCAGAGGCGCTGGAACGCTGGCGTGCCAGTGAGCCCGCGAATGAACTGGCGGCCCAGGCTGCCATGGCGGGCTGGGCGCAGACCGATGGCAGTGCTTTGCAAGGCGATATGCCCATGCCCGCCACCCAGTCGGCGCGTGCACAGCAGACGCGCCGTCGCGCGCTGTCCGTGCTGGGGGTGGCTGGTGTGGCAGGCCTTGCCGGCATGCTCGGCCGCTGGCATTGGCTGCAGCCACTGGAGCAAATCGCGCTGCATACAGGCCATGGACAGCAATTGAGCCGCCATCTGGCCGATGGCAGCCAGCTCGATCTGGCGCCTGGCACCGATGCCTCGGTGGTGCTCTACCGTCAGCGCCGCGAGATCCATCTGCGCCAGGGCGAAATTCGGCTCGACGTGGCCCATGATGCACAGAGGCCGTTGGAGGTCCACACGGCCCTGGGCCGGGTGCGTGTGCTGGGTACGGTTTTCTCTGTGGCCCTTCGGCCTACCGGCCTGCAGGTCAGCGTCGCCCAGGGCCGTGTGGCCGTGTGGCAGCAAGCCCGCATGGCGGATCAGTACCCCGATGCCATGCTGGGCGCCGGCCAAGGCCTGCGCATCTATGCAGGCGGCGAGCTCGCGCACTACTCGCTCAATGCTTCGGATGTGGGGGCCTGGCGCGAAGGCTGGCTGGTGTTCGACCGCACGCCGCTGACCGAAGTCGTGGCGCGTTGGAATGACTACCTGGCTCAGTCAATGGTGTTGGACGATGGGGCTTCTTTGCAATCCCTGCGATTGACCGGCAGCTTCAAGCTGCGCGAGCCTGCCATCTTCATTGCCAGCCTGTCGCGCTCCCTGCCGGTGCGCGTGGAGCAACTGGCCGATGGCCGCGCCGTCATCCGTCGGCGCTGACGGCCGGCAAGGCCGGATGAAAATTTTTGTCCGGTACAAGCCATTTCATGCGTCTTCACTGTGAAAGCACTTAGACAAGCACTTCACAGGATGCATTTGATGAAAAGAAATCACTCTCATTTTTCTTCTGTTCAAGAGGGGGGGATGGCTGCGGGTTCGCATTGCGGAGGTCTGCGCGCAGTGGCTTTGGCCAGTGCCATGGCCTGTCTGGCTTGGTCAGCTCTGGCGGTATTACCGACGGCTCATGCCCAGGTCGCCAGCAGCCAGACGGCCATGTCCACCTCGCGCAGCCTGAGCCTGCCTGCGCAGCCGCTGGGACAGGCATTGAATGCACTGGCCCGCATCTGGGGGGTGTCGGTCTCGGTTGACGCTGCATTGGTGGAAGGCCGCACGGCGCCGGCGCTGCAGGGCGTGCAGACCTTGAACGAGGCGCTGGCCAAGGCGCTTGCGGGGAGCGGACTGGAGGCCTTTCCTGTCGGGGCGGCCATCACCGTGCGACGCCACAGCAGCCAGACCAGCATGCTGGGCGAGGTGACGGTGACGGCCCTGGCTCAGCGTGAAGCCACGGAAGGCAGCGGCTCGTATGCCGCCTCGCATGTGTCCCTGGGCAAAGGGCAGGACATCCGCGAGACACCGCAGTCGATCTCGGTGGTGACGCGCCAGCGCATTGAAGATCAGGCCATGAGCAATGTGGGGGAGGTGATGCAGCAGACCACCGGCGTGACGGTGGACTATGGCGGTGCGGGAGGGTTGGGCGGTGCTGCCACCAAGTTTCTGTCGCGGGGCTTCGAGATCAGCAATGTGCAGATCGACGGAGCCAGCGTGGACGCTTTCAGCCAGCAACTGTTCGACCCCAATCTGGCCATGTATGACAGCGTGCAGGTGGTGCGCGGCGCCAACGGCCTGTTCAGCGGCAATGGGGAGCCTGGCGGTGCCATCAATCTGGTGCGCAAGCGTCCCACGGCGCAAAAGCAGATTCTGGGCTCGGTGGGCGTCGGCAGCTGGAGTCGCAAACAGGCCGAGCTGGATGTTGCGGGTCCATTGAATGAAGCAGGGAGCCTGCGTGGTCGTGCTGTGCTCGCGCATTCTGACAAGGACTTCTTCTATCGCGGAGCGGAATCGCGCAACAGCTTGCTGTACGGTATTCTGGAGGCCGATGTGACAAGCTCCACCCGTGTGAGTCTGGGAGCCAGCTACGACAAGCTCAGGGCCACTCCCTGGCGCGAAGGCCTGCCGCGTGCCGCCAATGGCGACGATCTGAAGCTGTCTCGCAAAACTGCGCTGATGGCGGGCTGGAGCCACTATGACAAGAGCGCCAAGGAGGTCTTTGCGCAGCTCGACCAGCAGCTGGCGGGAGACTGGAAGCTCAAGGCCCAGCTCAATTATCAGAAGGTGGACAGCGATGCGCGGCTGGCCAGCCTCAGCGGAGCCGTCGACCCTGCAACAGGTCTTGGCGCCAACTGGACCGGCTTTTCCAACGACTTTCGTTCGGAGAAAAAAAGCCTGGATGTGCATGCCAGCGGCCCGTTCTCGCTGTTCGGTCGCAAACACCGCTTGCTGCTCGGCGCGGACTGGAGCAAGGTCCGTGACGATCAGGACACCTATTACTCCGAGATGGATACGCCGCTGTCTCTGACCAATGTCTATGAGTTCGATCCCGGCAGAATTCCCCCTGCGGTACGCGAACGCATGACGCGCAGCTATCCCGGCTACGGCGCTACTCAAAAAGGCTTTTATGGTCGTGCCAACCTGAGCCTGACGGATCAGCTCACCGCCATTGTCGGAGGACGTTATGCCAGCTACTCCTACGACACGCCATACATCAACTACAACGCCGATGGCAGTGTTCGGGCCAGCGGTCGCGAGTACTACAGCGAAAGCGGCATCTTCACCCCCTATGCGGGCCTGGTGTATGACCTGGGCAACCAGTGGACGGCCTATGGCAGCGTGACCGAGATCCACAAGTCGCAGGCCAATATGCTGGCCGGGCCTGCACCGGGAGCTGCGCTGGACCCGATCAAAGGCCGCAGCTTCGAGCTGGGCATGAAGGGGGAACTCGCCGATGGCAAGCTCAATACAGCGCTGGCCCTTTACCGTATCGAGCGCAAGGGGCAGGCGGTGCGTGATCCGCGTTATCCGGAAACGGATGTGGGGAATCTGGGCCTGAGCTGCTGCTATGTCGCGCAGGGCAAGATCATCAGCCAGGGTGTGGACATGGAAGTGACCGGTCAGCTGGCACAGGGCTGGCAGCTGTTTGCCGGCTATACCTACAACCACAATCGCAACAAGACCGACCCGTCGCAACTGGTCTATAGCTCCATCACACCCAAGCACCTGTTCAAGCTGTGGAGCACCTATCAGTTGCAGGGCCAGCTCTCGCCATGGACGTTGGGCGGTGGCGTGACGCTGCAAAGTGCCACCTATGTCAGCGGTACGGCCAACAGCTACAACCCGGCATCGGGCCAATACGATGGCAATGCCGTTCCCTTCCGCTTCACCCAGGCCGGCTACGCCGTCTGGGGCGCCAGCGTGCAATACCGCATCAATCGCAACTGGTCGGCTGCGCTCAATGTGCACAATCTGTTCGACAAGACTTACTACAAGACGGTTGGGACCTCGGGCAGCGGCAACTGGTATGGCGAGCCGCGTAGCGTGCTGTTGACCTTGCGTGGCGCGTTCTGAGCGGGCTGACATGAGCGGCAAGCCAGCATCCGGGCCCGGACTTCGCCAGACCATGTCATGGCTGCACACCTGGTGCGGCCTGGTGTGCGGCTGGCTGCTCTGCGCCATTTTTCTCACGGGCTCGATCAGCGTGTTCCGTGAGTCCATCACGCTATGGATGCAGGGGCTGCCACTGGAGGGCAGCGGCCAGCAGGCGCTTTCTCCGCAAGAGCGTCTGCAGGCCTTGCGGCTGGCCGAGCAGCATCTGAGCAAGACGGCGCCGGATGCCAGTATCTGGCGTATCGGTCTGCCGCTGCACACAGGCGATGGGGTAAAGGTATTCGCGCGTGCCCAGGACGGCGATCTGCAGGCCAGCCTAGATGTCCAGACGGGCGAAGTCCTGCCAGAGCCTGCCACGCGTCAGACCGAAGGCGGTCGGCATTTCATGTCCTTTCACTATTCCTTGCAGGGCGGTATCGCTGGCTTCTGGGTGGTGGGACTGGTGTCCATGTGCATGCTGGTGGCGCTGGTTTCGGGCGTGATTGTGCACCGGCGCATCTTTCAGGACTTCTTTACCTTCCGGCCCGGCAAGGGCCAGCGTTCCTGGCTGGATGCACACAATGCGTCGGCCGTGCTCACGCTGCCGTTTCTGTTCATGATCGTCTACACGGGACTCGCGCATTTCTACACCAGCTATATGCCCTGGCCGCTGCAATCGCTGTATGGGCAGGACCGTTCGGCCTACAGCCGCTACGAGTCCGAGTTGAACGCCAGATCCGAGGCGAATACGCCCTCGAATGCACCAGCCATTGCAGTTGTGGACCTTGTCAGCCTTGCGCAGCAGGCCCAGTCCCTGCTGACGGAGCCTGTCGTGGGCGTGGTGGTGCAACGACCTGAGGGTGCGCCGGCCACGATACGCTTCACGGAAGGCAAGCCGGATACGGCAGTGACGCGCCGAATGGTCAATAGCGCCAATTCAGTGACATTCGATGCCGTCGACGGCCAGCTGCTGCAGCTATCCGCCAATTCGCCGTCCAGTAGTTTTGCAAGCGATACCTATCCCGTCATCAGCGCGCTGCATCTGGTCACCTTTGGTGGCTGGGCGATGAAGTGGCTGTACTTTGTCCTGGGCCTGGTCGGCACGGCAATGATTGCCAGCGGATCGATCTTGTTTGCGGTCAAGCGCCGTGCAAGAAGCGGTCATGAATGGGGCGCGGCGACGCCCTCCCTGTACCGCTGCATCGATGCGCTCAATGTGGCGGCACTGGCAGGCTCGGCGCTGGCATCCATTGCCTATCTGTATGGCAATCGTCTGCTGCCTCTGGTGCTGGAGGCTCGTTCCAGCTGGGAAATCCGTGTGTTCTTTGCGGTCTGGGTCCTGAGCCTGCTGCATGCGCTGCTGCGCACGGCGCGCCAGGCCTGGCGCGAACAGCTATGGATGCTGGCCTTGCTGTGTCTGGGCTTGCCGCTGCTCAATGTCATGACTACAGGCCAGCACCTGCTGCTGTACCTGGCGCAGGGCGATGGTCAGCGGGCAGGGCTGGAGCTGACCTGCATGGCGCTGGGCCTGCTGGTCGCCTGGGGCGCATGGCGGCATGAAAAGTCGCAGCGCAGCAAGAACATGGCGCAGCTGCGTGCGGGCCGTGGCGTTGTCTCAGGAGGTCTCACATGAAAGCGGCGGCGATGACCAAGGCTCAGACCAGGCACCATCGCTGGGCCGTGCTGCTGCGCGTGCTGATGGCCACGCTGGGCGGCTATGCGCTCACGGCGTTGACCTGCGCCGTGCTGGCCCAGGTGCTTGTGGCCGTGGGCGCAATGCAGCGTGCACCTGCCGTGCTGCTTTCCACCTTGCTCAGCTTTGTGCTCTACACCGCAGTGGCGCTCTGGGCCTTCCATGTGCGCAGCTTGCTGCGCGTGATGGCATGGATGGCGGGCTCGGCAGTCTTGCTGACAGCTGCGCTGCAGGCGCTGAAAGGTGTGGCATGAGTCTGTGGCAGGTGATGGTCTGCGCCCTGGCGCTGTGCTTGGCAGGCATGCTGGTGCTGAGCCTGGCCATGGATAGGCATTGCGATCAGCTTGTATCGCGTGGCGAGCCCGGGCCGGCGCTGCGGGTCGTGCTGCGCCTGGCGGGGGCGGTGCTGATGCTGATCGCACTGTGGCTGTGCATGGGCTTGTGGGGTGCTGCGGTGGGAACCATCGTCTGGCTGGGCTGCCTCAGTGTGGCCGCGCTGGCACTCACATGGCTGCTCGCCTATGTGCCTGGGCCCGGTGCAATGCTGGTGGCCATGGGAGGTCTGGTCGCCTTGGCCGGGACGCTTTGGGTGGCATTCACGGGATGAGTTATACGGCATGACCGCATGGACATTCCCTCGGGCTTTAGCCGGGTGATTCGCAATAGATGTGCGACTCGGGCAATCGTTGTGGCTATTGCCGATCCGGCAAGCCCTTGGGCGGGCGCAGAATGTGGGTCTTCGCCCATTTTTGCAGCCGCCCCGAAACGATTGCCCGTCCATGCAGCAAGAGCCAGATTTCTTCCACAACCTCAATGAAGAGATGCGCGATGGAAAGCGCTGGCTGGAGCGGACGGTGGTGCTGGCCTATGCCGCGGCAGCGGGGCTGAGCGTGGTGGCTTTCAC
>Ga0268257_1001724_pt1 | contig 17732 bp, 14 predicted proteins | sample AgamicAtPrz_FD_200249 | JGI IMG/M metagenome (GOLD analysis project Ga0268257, IMG submission 200249) | Agave microbial communities from Guanajuato, Mexico - At.P.rz (v2) (version 3) | ecosystem: Host-associated > Plants > Phyllosphere > Phylloplane/Leaf | place: Guanajuato, Mexico | collected... | reverse complement strand
CGGCCGACTCCGGCGCGGTGATGATGGCCAACCTGTCCTGCAAGGGCGGCAAGGTGGACGAAGACGCCCCGCACTGGATGGTGGTGTTCTGGTCGGTGGTCATCACCCTGGTCACCATCGGCCTGCTCTTCGCCGGTAATTTCGAAGCCATGCAGACCATGGTGGTGCTGGCGGGCCTGCCGTTCTCGGTGGTGCTGGTACTGTTCATGTTCGGCCTGTACAAGGCCATGAAGCAGGACGTGGTGGTCGAGCAGGAGCGGGCCGAGCTGGCCGCCCGTGGCCGTCGCGGTTTCAGCGAGCGCCTGACCCAGCTGGAGCTGCAGCCGACCCAGGCCGTGGTGCAGCGCTTCATGGACAAGCACGTCAGCCCGGCGCTGAAAGACGCCGCCGCGCAGTTGCAGACCCTGGGCTTCGAGGTAGAAACCCGTGTCGGCCAGTCGCGCAACCTGATGGGCCTGCGGGTGATGATGGAAGAGGGTAACCCGTTCGTCTACGAAGTGAGCCTGGACGGTTACCTGGCGGCGCCGAGCGAAGCGCCGGTCGAAGGCGAGCCGGAAGTCCGTCAGCGCTTCTATCGAGCCGAGGTGTACCTGCACGATGGCAGCCAGGAGTACGACCTGATGGGCTTCGCGCCGGAGCAGATCGTGCGTGATGTGCTCGACCAGTTCGAAAGCCACCGGCAGTTGCTGGGGCGTGTGTATAGCTGAGTGCTGTTGAGGCAAAAGAAAACCCCGCTTCCATGAGCGGGGTTTTCTTTTGTCGGGGCGCTTCATGTCCCCAGGTTTTCAGCGATTGCTGTAGCGGCCATTCCTGCCATGCCCCGGCATCGCCAGATTACTGCGCACGGCAATCATCTGCTTGAGCCGAATCAGCTCGATGCCCTGGTTCTTGAGCCGCGGCAGCTCCCGTTCCAGCACTTCCAGGGTTTGTGGGTAAGGGTGCCCGATCAGCACTGCCGATCCCTGCTTGTGCGCAAGGGCGATGCCCTGCTGCAACTGCTGGGTAATCGCCTCGGCAGTACGCACATCATCGAGGAACACATCCCGCGACACATGCGCCAGCCCCTGCGCCTGTGCTTCGGCAGCGGCCACCGTGGCGGCACTGGTGCGGCTGTCGACGAAGAACAGGTGGCGCCGCTGCAGCTCGCCCATCAGCCAGGCCATGGGTTCGCGCTGGGCCGTCATGCGGCTGCCCATGTGGTTGTTGATGCCTGCAGCGTAGGGCACCTTGAGCAAGGCGCTGTCCAGGCGCCGGGCCAACGCCTCGATAGGCAGGCCAGGGTGCCAGGCATAGGGCCCTTCAGCCGGGTCCATGGGCATGTGCAGGATCACCGTCTTGCCGGCCTTGTGTGCCTGGCGGGCAAAGTCGGTGGCGTGTGGCGTGTCGGGCATGATCGCCATGGTCACCGGCCCCGGCAAGGCCAGGGTGCGGCTGTCGCGTTCGGGGTTCTGGCCCAGGTCGTCGATGATGATGCTCATGTAGGCCTTGCCGGCCTGGGCTGCGTGCGCGACTCCGGCCAACAGGCAGAACAGCAGACACAGCAGATAACGCATGGGGTGGATCAGTCGCCCTTGGTGATGTTCAGGCCCTTGAGCAGGCTCAGGGCCTGGCTCAGCTGGAAGTCGTCATCCTGTGGGCGCTCCTTGCGCTTGCTGCTGCCGGTCGGGCGGTCGGCGCCACCGTTGCCGTTGCCCAGGTGGCCCTGCAGGTCGGCTTCCTTGAAGTTGTCGGTGTCGGCCTCGGCGGTGAGCTTGGCCGGGCGTACTTCGATGTCGGGGACGATGCCCTGGGCCTGGATCGAGCGGCCATTGGGGGTGAAGTACAGCGCAGTGGTCAATTTCAGGGCGCGATCGTTGGCCAGCGGCAGCACGGTCTGCACCGAGCCTTTGCCGAAGCTGTCGGTACCCATCAACACCGCGCGTTTCTGGTCCTGCAGGGCGCCGGCGACGATTTCCGAGGCCGAGGCGCTGCCGCCGTTGATCAGCACCACCAATGGCACGCCTTCGCTGGCGTCGGCCGGGTCGGCCGAGAAGCGCAGCTCGGAGTTGGCGATGCGCCCCTTGGTGTAGACGATCAGGCCCTTGGTCAGGAAGTGGTCGGCCACTTCCACCGCCGACTGCAGCACGCCGCCCGGGTTGTTGCGCAGGTCCAATACCACGCCGCGCAGCTTCTTGCCGTTGTCCTTGCGCAGCTTGGCCAGCGCCTTGCCCACTTCGTCGCCAGTCTTGACCTGGAACTGGGTGATGCGAATGTAGCCGTAGTCGTTCTCCAGCAGCTGGCTCTTCACGCTCTTGACCTGGATGACAGCACGGGCAAGGGTGACGTCGAACGGGGTACCGCCATCACGCACCAGGGTCAGGGTGATCTTTTCACCGACCTTGCCGCGCATCTTGTCGACCGCCTCGGTCATGGTCTGGCCACGGGTCGGGGCGCCGTTGATCTTGACGATGAGGTCGCCCGCCTGCACGCCGGCACGCGAAGCCGGGGTGTCATCGATGGGTGAGACTACCTTGATGAAGCCGTCTTCCTGGCCCACTTCGATACCCAGCCCACCGAACTCGCCGCTGGTGCTTTCCTGCAGTTCCTGGAAGTCCTCGGGGCCGAGGTAGGCCGAGTGCGGGTCGAGGTTGCTGAGCATGCCCTTGATGGCGTTTTCCAGCAGGGTCTTGTCGTCCACTGGCTCCACGTAGGCCGCCTTGATGCGGTCCATGACCTCGGCGAAGGTACGCAGCTCCTCAAGCGGCAGGGGAGCCTTGGCGGTCACCTCGGTGGACGGTACTGCAGCCGGCTTGGCCGGCTCCACGGCAGTGGCCAGGGACGCGCCCACCGCCAGGGCGATGGACAGGGCCAGCTGGGTGAGACGAGGCGAGTGCAGCATGTCGAACGAACTCCTGATCCTGTAGGCGCTCCCTGCGGAGCTTCGGCGTGGCCCGTGGGCTACGCCGTAGAAATATGACTAGGCTCTGTACGAAAAGCCTTGATACTTGTTCATGCTGCGTTGAAAACAGCCTCGGAATGCTCATGTACTCCAGTACACTCCGCTTCCTCGGCTGTTTTCGCCTTGCCTGACCTGCGTCTCAAGACTTTTCGTACAGAGCCTAGCCCCGGCACCATTGCGAAGGGTCGGTAGGCCGGCCCTGCTGGCGAATGGCGAAATACAAGCCGGCAGCATCCTGGCCGCCGCTGTCGCCAACGGTGGAAATGGCTTCGCCGGCCTTGACGATATCACCGGCGCTCTTGAGCAGGCTCTGGTTATGCCCATACAGGCTCAGGTAACCGTTGCCATGGTCGAGAATGACCAGAAGCCCGGCACCGCGCAACCAGTCGGCGAACACCACGCGCCCGCCGTGCACGGCACGTACCTGGGTGCCGGGGCTGGCGCTGATCATCACGCCGTCCCACTTGGCACGGGCATCGCTGCCGCGGGCATCACCGAAGCGTGCCAGCAATCGACCATTGACTGGCCAGGGAAGTTTTCCGCGTGCGGCAGAAAATGCGCCACCGTAGCTCGCGCCGTCGCTGGAAACCATCGGGCCCAGGGTGGTGCGGGCCTTTTTCGGCGGCTCTGCGGGTTCGCTGTCTTGCTCGCGGGCGGCGGCCGCGGCCAGGGCTTCTTGCTGGCGGCGTTTCTCCGCCTCCTGCTGGGCCAGCAAGGCTTTCTGGCGCGCCTCTTCGGCCTCGCGGGCCTGGCGGGCGAGGGTCTCCTCGATGGTCTTGAGCACTTTGGCCAGGTCAGCCTGGTCCTGCTCGCGCGCTTGCAGCTTCTGGTCGCGGTCCTTCATGTCGCTGTTGAGCTTGGCCAGTACCTGCTGACGTTTGCCACGCTCGACTTCCAGGGCCTGGCGGCGGCTGTCGAGGTCGGCGCGCTGGGCCAGCAGCTGTTCCTGCTGGGTGGCAATGTCCTTCTCCACGTCGGCCAGCTGACGCAAGGTCTCGTTGAAGGTGCGCAGTTGCTCCAGGCGCGCCTTGCTCAGGTAATCGTAGTAGGTGAGGGTGCGGGCGAACTTCTCGGGATTCTGCTGGTTGAGCAACAGCTTGAGGTATTCCTCGCGGCCGTTCTGGTAGGCCGAACGGGCCTGGATGGCGATCAGTCGCTGTTGTTCAACGCGGGCGCTCTGGAGTTTTTTTTTCTCGGTATCAAGGCGCTCCAGCTCGCCCTCGGTCTTTTTTAGTTCTTGCTGCAGGGCCTCCACCTGCTTTTCGAGGTTGCCGATATCGGTCTCGGTGGCTTTGAGGTCCTTTTGCACACCGGCTTTTTCTTCCTGGAGCTTGCCCAGCGTCTTCTTGAGCTCGGCAATGTCCTGACGGGTGGCGTCCAGTTGCTGCTGGGTCTGCGCACGCTCATCGGCGAAGGCCGGGCTGAGCAGGCAAGACAGGGCTAGGAGAATCAGGGCGCGAAGCATGGGGTTTGGCGTACCAAGGATGGAGACTGGCCTAGTATGCCCGCGCGGGCGGGCAAAAAAAACGCCTCGCTGCGGGTGCAGAGGGGCGTTTGTCTGGAATTCATGTGTAATTGGGGCTGCTGTGCAGCCCTTTCGCAGCACAAGGCTGCTCCTACAAGCATCACGCGATCCTTTTGTAGGAGCAGCCTTGTGCTGCGAATGGGCCGCAAAGCGGCCCCCTTACACAAAATCAGGCATCGACCAGGATGGATGTGCCGGTCATTTCCACCGGTTTTTCCAGCCCCAGCAGCTTCAGCATGGTCGGCGCCACATCCGCCAGCACGCCGCCGTCACGCACTTTGACGTTGCGCTTGCCCACATAGATGAACGGCACTGGCTCGGTGGTGTGCGCGGTGTGCGCCTGGCCGGTGCACTCGTCTTCCATCTGCTCGACGTTGCCGTGGTCAGCGGTGATCAGCGCTTCGCCGCCGACCTTGTCCAGTGCTTCGACGATGCGCCCGACGCAACCATCCAGGGCCTCGACGGCCTTCACCGCCGCTTCGAACACGCCGGTATGGCCAACCATGTCGCCGTTGGCGTAGTTGACCACGATCACGTCATAACGCTGCTGCTCGATGGCTTCGACGATGCGGTCGGTAACCTCGGGCGCGCTCATTTCCGGCTGCAGGTCGTAGGTGGCAACCTTCGGCGACGGGATCAGGATGCGTTCTTCGCCTTCGAACGGCTCTTCGCGGCCACCGGAGAAGAAGAAGGTGACGTGTGCATACTTCTCGGTCTCGGCGATGCGCAGCTGGGTCTTGCCGTTCTTCGCCAGGTACTCGCCCAGCACGTTGTTCAGGCTGGCCGGAGCGAAGGCGGCGGGGGCCGGGATCTTCGCCGAGTACTGGGTCAGGCCAATGTAGGCGGCCAGTTTTGGCAGGCGGGCGCGGGGGAATTCATTGAAGTCGGGCTCGACGAACACGCGCGACAGTTCGCGGGCGCGGTCGGCGCGGAAGTTCATGAAGATCACTGCGTCGCCGTCTTCGACCTTGACTGCTTCACCCACGCGTGTGGCCTTGACGAACTCGTCGCTCTCGTCGCGAGCGTAGGCCGCTTCCAGGCCGGCCAGGGCGGTGTCGGCGGTGTATTCGGCAGCGCTGTCGACGATCAGGTTGTAGGCGGCGCTGACGCGGTCCCAGCGGTTGTCGCGGTCCATGGCGTAGTAGCGACCGATCAGGCTGGCGATGCGGCCCTTGCCCAGCTTGGCAAAGGTGGCATCGAGCAGTTCGATGGACGACTGCGCGCTGCGTGGCGGCGTGTCGCGGCCATCGAGGAAGGCATGCAGGTAGATCTTCTGCGCACCGCGCTGCGCGGCAAGCTCGACCATGGCCACCAGGTGGTCCTGGTGGCTGTGTACGCCGCCATCGGACAACAGCCCCAGGATATGCACGGCCTTGCCGGCACTGGCTGCCTTGTCCACGGCACCGGTCAGTACCGGGTTCTCGAAGAAATCGCCGTCGCGGATGGCCTTGGTCACCCGGGTGAAATCCTGGTACACGACGCGGCCGGCGCCGAGGTTCATGTGACCGACTTCGGAGTTGCCCATCTGCCCGTCCGGCAGGCCGACATCCATGCCCGAGCCGGAAATGAGGCCATGCGGCTGGCTGGCGCGCAGGCGGTCATAGACCGGTGTGTTGGCGGCATAGATGGCGTTGTATTCGGGGCTTTCGCTGTGGCCGAAGCCATCCAGGATGATCAGGACCAGGGGTTTGGGCGTACTCGTCATCAATCAAACTCACGGTTGTTCAAAGATGATAAAGACACGCATTTTAGGGCAAATGCGCCACCGGCGGCGAATATTCGTCCTGTTCCCTGACCAGCGTGGCCGATGTGGCAACATGAAGGTACCTTTCCGGCCGGCCCGTCGGGCTTTGGTGGCAATAAGGGGCTGTGTATACTGGCCGGCATTTTCAATCGCGTGGAACACCCCAGATGGTTGCTAACCTGATTCAATTTGCGACAAACCACTACATCCTGGTGGCGATCTTCGTTGTCTTGCTGGTCGCGCTGCTGGTCAACGAAATCCGTCGCGGCGGCCAGAGCCTGAGCAACGGCCAGCTGACTGCCCTGGTCAATGCCGAGAAAGCCCTGGTCATCGACATCCGCCCGGCCAAGGAATACTCCGCCGGTCACATCGTCGGTGCGGTGAACATCCCGCAGGACAAGCTGGTCAACCGCATGAGCGAGCTGGACAAGCACAAAGACAAGACCCTGATCGTCGTCGACTCTATGGGCCAGCAGTCCGGCACCATCTGCCGCGAGCTGCTCAAGGCTGGTTACAACGCCGCCAAACTGAGCGGTGGCGTTTCCAGCTGGAAAGCCGATAACCTGCCCCTGGTGAAGTGATATGAAGCCCGTCATCGTCTATTCCAGCGACTACTGCCCCTACTGCATGCGCGCCAAGTACCTGCTCGAGAGCAAGGGCGTGGCCTTCGAGGAAATCAAGGTCGACGGCAAGCCACAGGTTCGTGCCGAGATGAGCCAGAAGGCCGGCCGTACATCTGTGCCGCAGATCTGGATCGGCAGCACCCACGTCGGTGGATGCGATGACCTTTATGCCCTGGAGCGCGCCGGCAAGCTCGACGCGCTGCTGGCGGCCTGATTTGCACTGCATTCAAAAACATTAGGATAAGGATCTGCCATGACTGACCAACAGACCAACGGCGCTGCTGCAGAAGACAACAGCCCTCAGTTCTCCATGCAGCGCATCTATGTGCGCGACCTGTCGTTCGAAGCCCCGAAAAGCCCGCAGATCTTCCGTCAGACCTGGGAGCCGAGCGTTGCCCTGGACCTGAACACCAAGCAGAAAGCCCTGGAAGGTGACTTCCACGAGGTGGTACTGACCCTGTCGGTTACCGTCAAGAATGGTGACGAAGTGGCTTTCATCGCTGAAGTGCAGCAGGCCGGTATCTTCCTGATCAAGAACCTGGACGCGGCTTCGATGAGCCACACCCTGGGCGCGTTCTGCCCGAACATCCTGTTCCCTTACGCCCGCGAGACCCTGGACAGCCTGGTGACCCGTGGTTCGTTCCCGGCCCTGATGCTGTCGCCGGTCAACTTCGACGCCCTGTACGCGCAGGAAATGCAGCGCATGCAGGAAGCTGGCGAAGCGCCGACCGTGCAGTAATCGCTGCCGGTATCAGGAAAGCGCCTTTCGGGGCGCTTTTTTGTTGCCTGTGCCGGCCCTTTTCGCGGGCGCGCCCGCTCCCACAGGTAGGGCGCCGCTTTCAAGTGCTGCGCTGTAGCTGTGGGAGCGGGCGCGCCCGCGAAAAGGCCGGTACGGGCGCAAGATCAGCTCCCGGCAAACCCGTTCTGCCGCCACGCCTCATACACCGTCACCGCCACGGTATTGGACAGGTTGAGGCTACGACACCCTGGCCGCATCGGCAGGCGCAGGCGCTGTTCGCCCGGCAGGCTGTCCAGCACCTCGGCCGGCAAGCCACGGCTCTCCGGCCCGAACAGGAAGGCATCGCCCGGCTGGTAGGCCACTTCGTGGAACGGTCGCGAGCCCTTGGTAGTGAAGGCGAACAGCCGTGGGTTGCCCAGGCTTTGCAGGCATCCGGCCAGGCTCTCGTGGCGCTTGAGCGTGGCATACTCGTGGTAATCCAGCCCGGCGCGACGCAGGCGCTTGTCATCCAGTTCGAAGCTGATGGGCTCGATCAGGTGCAGGTCGCAGCCGCTGTTGGCGCACAGGCGAATGATGTTGCCGGTATTCGGCGGAATTTCTGGTTGAAAAAGGATGACGTGAAACATGCACGGCTCCAAGCGTGAAGATGACGGGCATTCTACCCCCGAACCGGACCTGCGTTCGAAGGCGTTCCCGCGGGTGATGCTGTCGCTGGCGATCGTCGGCTTGATGGTGGGGCTGATGATCGGCCGCCTGACCACACCCGACGAGCGCGAGCTGCAGCAGGTGGAGGTGGTGCAGGATGGCCTGGAGCTGTGGTTCAACGAAGAGCCTCAGCTGCATGGCGAGAATGTGGAAGGCACGGTAGCGCTATTGTTCCAGGCCCAGGGCAAGGCCCGGCAAGGGCAACTGAGCCTGCAGGGCAAGCCTGTGAGCTGGCGGGTGCAGAATAGCAAGGAAGGTCTGTTGCTGACGGTGGTGGCCGCGCGCCCCCTGCACGGCGAGTGGGCCGGTGCAGAGGATGCTGGGCGCTGGCGGTTGCAGGTGAAACTGCACGAATAAAAGAGGGGATATCCCGGCCTGCCTGTACCAGGGTCCCCGAAAGGGGTACTGCGTATAAAGGGGGGATGGCCCGGCCTGCCTGTACCGAGGTCCCCAAAACTGACGATGTTGCGAATAAAAGAGGGGTTCACCCGGCCTGCCTGTACCAGGGCCCCCGAAACTGGATATGTATGGGTTATTGCAGGGGGCGTGCCAGTTTTGAAAAGCCCGTGAATTATGGGTTTTCAGGGTGATTTGGCCGTTTTTGCGGGGGATTTGTGCCTTCGAGAGGTGCATCGGGCACAGGATCGGTGCATGGGCGCGGGAATGGCGGGGCCTGCTTCGCAGGCCCATCGCGACACAAGGCCGCTCCCACAGGACGCCGCTCGGTTCAGAGATAGCGCCGTACCTGTGGGAGCGGCCTTGTGTCGCGAAAGGGCTGCGCAGCAGCCCCAATGGCCTTGAAGGTTTACCGGACGTTAGTGCTCGTCACCTTCCTCATCATCGCCACCCGCCACATTCATCCCCAGCTCCTTGATCTTGCGCGTCAGGGTGTTGCGCCCCCAACCCAGCAACAGTGCCGCATCGCGCCGACGGCCAGCAGTGTGCTTGAGCGCCGTCTCGATCATGATCCGCTCGAAGCTCGGCACTGCGCTGTCCAGCAGGCTGGTCTGCCCGCGCGCCAGCGCCTGGTCGGCCCACTGGCGCAGGGCCTGCTCCCAGTTGGTTACCGGTGCGGCGTCCTGTGGCAGGTTCAGCAGCTCGGGTGGCAGGTCGCCGATCAGCACTTCGCGGCTGGAGGCCATCACGGTGATCCAGCGGCAGGTGTTTTCCATTTGCCGCACGTTACCCGGCCACGGCAGGTTGCGGATGAACTCCTCGGTTTCCGGCTTGAGGATCTTCGGCTCGACCGCCAGCTCCTGGGCGGCGCGGGCGAGGAAGTGGCGGGCGAGGGCGGGGATATCTTCGCGGCGGTCGGCCAGCCGTGGGATGTGGATGCGAATCACGTTCAGGCGGTGGAACAAGTCCTCGCGGAACTTGCCGGCCTGTACCAGCGACTCCAGGTTCTGGTGGGTGGCGGCGATGATGCGCACATCGACCTTGACCGGCACGTGGCCGCCCACGCGATAGAACTCGCCATCGGCCAGCACTCGCAGCAGGCGGGTCTGGGTGTCGGCAGGCATGTCGCCGATCTCGTCGAGGAACAGGGTACCGCCGTCGGCCTGCTCGAAGCGCCCCCGGCGCAGGTTGGCGGCGCCGGTGAAGGCGCCTTTTTCATGGCCGAACAGCTCGGACTCCATCAGGTCCTTGGGGATGGCGGCCATGTTCAGGGCAATGAACGGCGACGCCGCACGCGGGCTGTGGCGGTGCAGGGCGTGGGCCACCAGCTCCTTGCCGGTACCGGACTCGCCGTTGATCAGCACGGTGATGTTGGAGTGGCTGAGGCGGCCGATGGCGCGGAACACCTCCTGCATCGCCGGCGCTTCACCGATGATTTCCGGGGTGCGCGCCAGGCTCTGCGGCACATCCAGCCCTTGTTGCTCCTGGGCGTGCTGGTTGGCTCGCTTGACCAGCGAGACCGCCTCGTCCACATCGAACGGCTTGGGCAGGTACTCGAAGGCACCGCCTTGGTACGATGCCACGGCGCTGTCCAGGTCGGAGTGGGCGGTCATGATGATGACCGGCAGGCGCGGGTGCTGCTCACGGATCTGTGCCAGCAGGTCGAGGCCGCTGGTGCCCGGCATGCGGATGTCGGAAATGATCACGTCCGGTTGCTGGCGTGCCAGGCGGCCCATCACGCCATCGGCGCTGTCGAAGCTCTGGGTGGTCATGCCTTCCTGTTGCAGGGCTTTTTCCAGGACCCAGCGGATGGAGCGATCATCGTCGACGATCCATACGGTTTCACTTCGGCTCATGAGGCGGTGGCTCCTTGTTCCAGAGGCAGGTAGATCGAAAAGGCGGTGTGGCCTGCATGGCTTTCACATTCGATCAGGCCCTGGTGCTGGCTGATGATGTTCTGGGTGATGGCCAAGCCCAGCCCGGTGCCATCCGGGCGGCCGCTGACCATGGGGTAGAAGAGGGTGTCCTGCAGTTCCGGGGGGATGCCGGGACCGTTGTCGATGATCTCCACACGCGCCACCAGGCGATGGCGCACGTGGCCGATGGTGAACTGGCGCAGGGCTCGGCTGCGCAGGGTGATGCGCCCCAGGCGCAGCTCGTTCTGCGAACTGATGGCCTGCATGGCATTGCGCACGATGTTGAGCACGGCCTGGATCATCTGTTCCCGATCGATCAGCACGTCCGGCAGGCTGGGGTCGTAATCGCGCACCAAAGCGATGCAGCCCTGGCTTTCCGCTTCCACCAGGCTGCAGACCCGCTCCAGCACTTCGTGGATGTTGGTCATGGCCAGTGACGGCAACTTGTTCGAGCCGAGCATGCGGTCGACCAGGTTACGCAGGCGGTCGGCCTCCTCGATGATCACGTTGGTGTAGTCGCGCAGGCCTTCTTCGGGCAACTCGCGCGCCAGCAGCTGGGCGGCACCGCGAATGCCGCCGAGGGGGTTCTTGATCTCGTGGGCGAGGCCGCGCACCAGCATCTTGGTGGTTTCCTGCTTGCTCAGCTGGGCCTCTTCCTTGGTGATGCGCAACAGCCGGTCACGCGGATGCACTTCCAGCAGCAGCAAGGTCTGGCCCAGGTGCAGGATCGGCGTTACCGCGTAGTCAACGGTAATGGTCTGCCCGGTCAGCGAGGTGAGCTGCGCTTCGCGCTTGGTGAACGGGTGCGCCTGCTCGACTGCCTGACGCAGCGAGCTGAGTGCCTCGCTCGATTCGGTGAACAGCTCGCTGATGAACTGCCCGTGGCTGCGCTGCCCACTGACCGCCAGCAGCATTTCCGCAGCCGGGTTCATGTATTCCAGGCACAGCTCGGCGTTGAGCAGGAGCGTGGCGGTGGTCAGGTTGTCCAGAAGCAGACGGTGCTGTGCATCGCTGATGGTCATAAGGCGTCGTTGACCTCTTTTGGCGCTTGTCTGGCAGTGGGGCGGGCATGATTGGCCGCGCAGTGAATCCGCTGGTTCCAGTCTTCCTGCAAAAAATGCAAGAAACAAACCAAGGCTCCGAAAAGAAGCGGATTTAGCCGAGAAAGGCCAGGAATGGCGCAATTCTGCACCAGAATGTTCTGGTGTAACGTTTCTTGTGTCCCTTTTTGGGGTGCATTCAGGGGGCGCTGGTCCACTAAATGCACCAATATAGAGCATAGAGGTTTCAGTGCTGATCGCACAGTTGGCCAGTGGCACGAACCATGGCCTGTTTCATCAATGGCGACAAGCCACGTTCGTTGATCGAGGACGCCAGCCGTTGGTTGCAAGCGGAACCGGTATCACTGGGCAGGCTGGCCAGATGCTGCAGTAGCCTGGCTTGCAGGGCATCCAGTTCGGGGCGTAGTTCCTGCTGGAGGTCCCGGCGAGGTGTGTCAGGTGAACGGCCTTGACTGTGCCAGCGGTTAAGCAAGCTGTATTGCATCATTTTGTGTGCTTCGATCTGGTCGGCGAAGAAAGCTGCTGCCCGTTCGGCTGGCAATTGGTAGCGCCACGCGTTGTTGCGCACGTCGTTCAGGATCTGCAGCTCGCGCTTGTTGTCTTGCACGGGTTGAGCCTTATCCCATTTGTGCAGTGCTACGGATTCGGCGCTTGCCAGGCGATGCTCGATATCATCGAGCAGGATGTCCAGCGGCCCGTCAGCTGGCGGCCGTTGCCCTGGGCACTGGTCTTGCGGCGTGGAAAAGGCCAGCTCCTCGTTTGCGGCGTGAAAGACCATCACCGTTGCAGCCTGTCGTGTCGTTCTGCCGCGGTGCACCTCGCCGACCAGCTCAGCCAGGGTGTTGCCTGCCGTCAATGTCGTTCGCTTGCCGCCGCGGGTTTCCACTTCCAGCTCGCCTTCTTTCAGATAACCGAGGTTGAGCGCTTGGTGGCAGTGCCAGTCGAGGGTGGTATTCGGTGGAATGCTGACTTTCACCAGTGACAGCACGGGCTGTCCATCCGGGTAGTGGGTGTAGGGCTTGCCGTCCCAGCTGCCGGTAGCACGATGAAGCACTTGCGACTGTACCGCTCCGGGTTGGTTGCTGCAGCCGACGAGGAAGGCGGATAAGGTCAGTACTGCGGGTATGAATTTGCGCATGGTATGGCGTCCGTTGATAAGTGGACGTCTACCTTGAGAGTCGTTACTGCGGGGAGCTGTCAGTGGCGTCCCTTCGCTTTGTAGGAAAAAGGGCATTAAAGCGAAGGAACGAAAACGGCCTCCCGAAGGAGGCCGTTATGATCAGACTTTGTCGGATCAGCAGCTGTAGTACAGCTCGTATTCCAGCGGGTGGACAAAAGTGCGGACCTTGATCTCTTCTTCGCTCTTCAGCTCGATGAAGGCATCGATGAAGTCGTCGGAGAACACGCCGCCCTTGGTCAGGAACGCACGGCCTTTGTCCAGCTCTTCCAGGGCTTCCTTCAGGCTGCCGCAAACCTGCGGGATGTCCTTGGCCTCTTCAGGCGGCAGGTCGTACAGGTTCTTGTCGGCGGCATCGCCTGGGTGGATCTTGTTCTGGATACCGTCCAGGCCGGCCATCAGCAGGGCCGCGAAGGCCAGGTACGGGTTGGCCGATGGGTCCGGGAAGCGTGCTTCGATACGGCGGGCTTTCGGGCTGCCGACGTAAGGAATACGGATCGAGGCGGAACGGTTGCGAGCCGAGTAGGCCAGCATTACCGGGGCTTCGAAGCCTGGGACCAGACGCTTGTAGGAGTTGGTCGACGGGTTGGTGAAGCCGTTCAGGGCCTTGCCGTGCTTGATGATACCGCCGATGAAGTACAGGGCGGTGTCGGACAGGCCGGCATAGCCTTCACCCGAGAAGGTGTTCTTGCCGTCTTTCCAGATCGACATGTGCACGTGCATGCCCGAGCCGTTGTCGCCGTACAGTGGCTTCGGCATGAAGGTGGCGGTGCGGCCGTAGGCATCGGCAACGTTGTGCACGACGTACTTCAGCGCCTGTACTTCGTCAGCCTTCTTCACCAGGGTGTTGAACTTGACGCCGATTTCGTTCTGGCCGGCAGTCGCCACTTCGTGGTGGTGAACTTCGACGGTCTGGCCCATTTCTTCCAGTGCGTTGCACATGGCAGTACGGATTTCGTGGTCGTGGTCGAACGGCGGAACCGGGAAGTAGCCGCCTTTCACGCCTGGGCGGTGGCCTTTGTTGCCGCCTTCCACGTCAGCGCCGGTCATCCACGAGCCTTGCTCGGAGAAGATCTTGAACATCGAGCCGGAGATGTCCGACTGGAACTTCACTTCGTCGAAGATGAAGAACTCTGGCTCTGGGCCTGCGAATACGGTGTCACCGATGCCGGTGCTCTTGAGGTACTCTTCGGCGCGCTTGGCGATGGCGCGAGGGTCACGATCGTAGCCCTGCATGCTCGACGGGTCGACGATGTCGCAGGTGATGATCAGGGTCGGCTCTTCGGTGAACGGGTCCAGTACGGCAGTTTCGTCGACCGGCATCAGGATCATGTCGGAAGCTTCGATGCCTTTCCAGCCAGCGATGGAGGAACCGTCGAACATCTTGCCGACTTCGAAGAAGTCGTCTTCCAGCGCATCACGCGACGGCATGGTCACGTGGTGCTGAATGCCTTTGGTGTCCGTGAAACGCAGATCAATCCACTTGACGTCATGATCTTTGATGAGTTGAACCGACTTCGACATGTTGTCCTCCGGATGGTCTAGAGCGCGGTGGGCCGCTGCCCTGGAAAAAGGGTGTTGCCGGGCGCGGATAGTCGGCCAAGCTTACCTGCCTCACAAGGGAGCAAATTGCATGCCAGTGCCCGAAAATGGCGAGGGCGGGATAAAAGGGGGCGTTTGCGAGCATCTGGTGGTGGGTTAATGGCGAAAAGTGCACTCTTACGATGCGATTTTCGGTAGTCGTGCACCAATAGTGTGCACTGGTTGGATTTGTGCGTTCTTTGAGGGCCTCTTCGCGGGTGAACCCGCTCCCACAGGGGCCGCACAGATTTCGAAGACTGTGACATTCTTGTGGGAGCGGGTTCACCCGCGAAAGGGTCGGCACAGCCAGCGCAAAACCCGCTCCCTGTATTCATCTGAAAGCTTCTGATCAAAAGTTGGTCAAATCCTGAGCAATTTCCGCTATAATTCGCGCCCCTCATTTTCGGCAGGCCCTGCGCGCGCTGTTAACCAATGAAACTTATCGTCAAAGTCTTCCCAGAAATCACCATCAAGAGCCGGCCGGTGCGCAAGCGCTTCATCCGCCAGCTTGGCAAGAACATCCGCAACGTGCTCAAGGACCTCGATCCTGAGCTCGTGGTCGATGGTGTCTGGGACAATCTCGAAGTGGTCACCCGCGTCGAAGACGAGAAAGTCCAGCGCGAGATGATCGAGCGCCTCACCTGCACCCCGGGTATCACCCATTTCCTGCAGGTAGAGGAGTACCCGCTGGGTGACTTCGACGACATCGTTGCCAAGTGCAAGCATCACTTCGGCCACCTGCTGGCCGGCAAGCACTTCGCCGTGCGCTGCAAGCGCGGCGGGCACCATGACTTCACTTCGATGGACGTCGACCGCTACGTCGGCAGCCAGCTGCGCCAGCAGTGCGGTGCGGCCGGCATCGAGCTGAAAAAACCGGAAGTGCTGGTGCGCATCGAAATTCGCGACCAGCGCCTGTACGTGATCCACAACCAACACCAGGGCATCGGCGGCTACCCGCTGGGCGCCCTGGAGCAGACCCTGGTGCTGATGTCCGGTGGCTTCGACTCCACCGTGGCGGCCTACCAGATGATGCGCCGTGGCCTGATGACCCACTTCTGCTTCTTCAACCTCGGCGGCCGTGCACACGAGCTGGGCGTGATGGAAGTGGCCCACTACCTGTGGAAGAAGTTCGGCAGCAGCCAGCGCGTGCTGTTCATCAGCGTGCCGTTCGAAGAAGTGGTCGGCGAGATCCTCAACAAGGTCGACAACAGCTACATGGGCGTGACCCTCAAGCGCATGATGCTGCGCGGTGCCGCGCACATGGCCGACCGCCTGGAGATCGACGCACTGGTCACCGGCGAGGCGATTTCCCAGGTGTCCAGCCAGACCCTGCCGAACCTGTCAATCATCGACTCGGCTACCGACAAGCTGGTGCTGCGCCCATTGCTGGCCAGCCACAAGCAGGACATCATCGACCAGGCCTATGCGATCGGCACCGCCGACTTCGCCAAGCACATGCCTGAATATTGCGGCGTGATTTCGGTCAACCCGACCACCCACGCCAAGCGCCACCGCATGGAGCATGAAGAGAAGCAGTTCGACATGGCCGTGCTGGAGCGCGCCCTGGAGCGTGCCAGGCTGATTTCTATCGACCACGTGATCGATGAGCTGGGCAAGGACATCGAAATCGAGGAAGTGAGCGAGGCGCTGCCTGGCCAGATCGTCATCGATATCCGTCACCCCGATGCCCAGGAAGACGAACCTCTGGTGCTGGACGGTATCGAAGTCCAGGCCATGCCGTTCTACGCGATCAACAGCAAGTTCAAGCACCTGGACGCCAACCGCCAGTACCTGCTGTATTGCGACAAAGGTGTGATGAGCCGTCTGCACGCACACCACCTGCTCAGTGAGGGACATGCCAATGTGCGTGTTTATCGTCCGGCATAAGACGCCAGGGCTGTATGGCGGCAGCATCCGCCATCGCCCTCCCGACCATCGGGCCCGCTGAGCCTCAAAGCGTACATATTCGCCGCCTACACTGGCGGCAACCGAATCCTCTGATCGAGATACAGTTGTGATCGAAAATCTGCGTAACATCGCCATCATCGCCCACGTTGACCATGGTAAAACCACCCTGGTCGACAAACTCCTGCGCCAATCCGGCACCCTGGAGCGTAACGAGCTCAACGACGAGCGCGTGATGGACTCCAACGACCAGGAAAAAGAGCGCGGCATTACCATCCTGGCGAAAAACACTGCCATCCGCTGGAACGACTACCGCATCAACATCGTCGACACCCCCGGCCACGCCGACTTCGGTGGCGAGGTTGAGCGCGTGATGTCGATGGTCGACTCGGTGCTGCTGCTGGTCGACGCCCAGGATGGCCCGATGCCACAAACCCGCTTCGTGACCAAGAAGGCCTTCGAAGCCGGCCTGAAGCCGATCGTGGTCATCAACAAGGTCGACCGCCCGGGTGCGCGTCCTGACTGGGTTCTGGACCAGATCTTCGACCTGTTCGACAACCTCGGCGCCACCGACGACCAGCTGGACTTCCAGGTTGTCTACGCCTCGGCCCTGAACGGCATCGCCGGCCTGGACCACACCAACATGGCCGAAGACATGACCCCGCTGTACCAGGCCATCGTCGACCACGTGCCGGCCCCGACCGTTGACGTCGACGGCCCGTTCCAGATGCAGATCTCGGCACTGGACTACAACAGCTTCCTCGGCGTGATCGGCGTTGGTCGTATCGCCCGCGGCCGCATCAAGCCGAACACCCCGGTCATCGCCATCGACACCGAAGGCAAGAAGCGCAACGGCCGCATCCTGAAGCTGATGGGCCACCATGGCCTGCACCGTGTCGACGTCGAGGAAGCCACCGCTGGCGACATCGTCTGCATCAGCGGTTTCGACGAGCTGTTCATCTCCGACACCCTGTGCGACATGAACCACGTCGAAGCCATGAAACCGCTGACCGTTGACGAGCCGACCGTCTCGATGACCTTCCAGGTCAACGACTCGCCGTTCTGCGGCAAGGAAGGCAAGTTCGTCACCAGCCGTAACATCAAGGAGCGTCTGGACAAAGAGCTGCTGTACAACGTTGCCCTGCGCGTTGAAGAAGGCGACTCGGCTGACAAGTTCAAGGTTTCCGGCCGTGGTGAGCTGCACCTGTCGGTACTGATCGAAACCATGCGTCGTGAAGGCTTCGAGATGGCTGTGGGCCGTCCTGAAGTGATCATCCGCGAGGTGAACGGCGTCAAGCAGGAACCGTACGAGAACGTCACCATCGACATCCCTGAAGAATCGCAGGGCAAGGTCATGGAAGAAATGGGCCTGCGTAAAGGCGACCTGACCAACATGGCGCCGGATGGCAAGGGCCGTGTACG
>Ga0268257_1001722_pt1 | contig 17757 bp, 15 predicted proteins | sample AgamicAtPrz_FD_200249 | JGI IMG/M metagenome (GOLD analysis project Ga0268257, IMG submission 200249) | Agave microbial communities from Guanajuato, Mexico - At.P.rz (v2) (version 3) | ecosystem: Host-associated > Plants > Phyllosphere > Phylloplane/Leaf | place: Guanajuato, Mexico | collected... | reverse complement strand
CCGATACACTGCTCATGGTCGGCCGGTAGTGTATCGTCATCGTTGATGGCAAAATGATGCCATGCGCATGGATTAAGGAAACCCCATTGAAGCTGGAATTGCGGAACAGCTTGTCGGTCAAGTTGCTTAGGGTCGTGCTGCTGTCGGCGCTGGCGGTCGGCGTCGTGCTCAGCTGTGCGCAAATCATCTACGACACCTACAAGACTCGCCAGGCTGTGAACAACGATGCCCAGCGCATCCTCGACATGTTCCGCGATCCTTCGACCCAGGCGGTGTACAGCCTCGACCGTGAAATGGGCATGCAGGTGATGGAAGGCCTGTTCCAGGATGAGTCGGTGCGCATGGCCTCCATCGGCCACCCCAACGAAACCATGCTGGCAGAAAAGTCCCGTCCGTTGCGGGACACGGCCATGCGCTGGCTGACTGACCTGATCCTCGGCCAGGAACGCACCTACACCACGCAACTGGTCGGCCGCGGCCCCTACAGCGAATACTACGGCGACCTGAACATCACCCTCGACACCTCGTCCTACGGCGAGGACTTCCTGATAAACGCCGTGATCATCTTCATTTCCGGCGTACTACGGGCGCTGGCCATGGGCATGGTGCTGTATCTCGTCTACCACTGGTTGTTGACCAAGCCACTGTCGAAGATCATCGAGCACCTCACCCAGATCAACCCCGACCGCCCCAGCCAGCACCAGTTGCCCCTGCTCAAGGGCCACGAAAAGAACGAACTGGGCCTGTGGGTGAATACCGCCAACCAGTTACTGGCCTCGATCGAGCGCAACACCCACTTGCGCCACGAGGCCGAAAACAGCCTGCAACGCATGGCCCAGTACGACTTCCTCACTGGCCTGCCCAACCGCCAGCAACTGCAGCAGCAACTGGACAAGATCCTCATCGACGGTGGCCGCCTGCAACACCGGGTAGCGGTGCTGTGCCTGGGCCTCGACGACTTCAAGGGCATCAACGAACAGTTCAGCTACCAGGTCGGTGACCAGTTGCTGCTGGCCCTGGCCGATCGCCTGCGCGCCCACAGTAGCCGCCTGGGCGCCCTGGCACGGCTGGGCGGCGACCAGTTCGCCCTGGTACAGGCCAATATCGAACAACCCTACGAGGCGGCGGAACTGGCGCAAAGCATTCTCGACGACCTGGAAGTGCCGTTCGATCTCGACCACCACCGACAGATCCGCCTGCGCGCCACCATCGGCATCACCCTGTTCCCGGAAGACGGCGACAGCACCGAGAAACTGCTGCAGAAAGCCGAACAGACCATGACCCTGGCCAAGGCCCGGTCGCGTAACCGCTACCAGTTCTATATCGCCAGCGTCGACAGCGAGATGCGCCGCCGCCGCGAGCTGGAGAAAGACCTGCGCGAAGCCCTGCCGCGCAACCAGCTGTACCTGGTGTACCAACCACAGATCAGCTACCGCGACCACCGGGTGGTCGGTGTCGAAGCGTTGCTGCGCTGGCAGCACCCGGAGCTGGGCATGGTGCCGCCGGACCAGTTCATTCCCCTGGCCGAACAGAATGGCAGCATCATCGCCATCGGCGAGTGGGTGCTCGACCAGGCCTGCCGACAACTGCGCGAATGGCATGACATGGGCTTCAGCGACCTGCGCATGGCTGTCAACTTGTCCACCGTGCAACTGCACCACAACGAACTGCCACGGGTGGTCAACAACCTGCTGCAGGCCTACCGCCTGCCCCCGCGCAGCCTGGAGCTGGAGGTGACCGAAACCGGCCTGATGGAAGACATCAGCACCGCCGCCCAGCACCTGCTGAGCCTGCGTCGCTCCGGGGCGTTGATTGCCATCGACGACTTCGGCACCGGCTACTCCTCGCTCAGCTACCTGAAATCGCTGCCGCTGGACAAGATCAAGATCGACAAGAGCTTCGTCCAGGACCTGCTGGACGACGATGACGACGCCACCATCGTTCGCGCGATCATCCAGCTGGGCAAGAGCCTGGGCATGCAGGTGATTGCCGAAGGCGTGGAAACCGTCGAACAGGAGACTTACATCATTGCCCAGGGTTGCCATGAGGGCCAGGGCTACCACTACAGCAAGCCGTTGTCGGCCCGGGAGCTGACCAACTTCCTCAAACAGGCGCAGCGCAACCAGGTGTCGATGACCTGACATCACCCCAGCAGCCGCTGGGCTTGGCTGCCGCCTGCATAATTTGCATAGCGCCCCTTTACAGCAAATGCAAATCTTTCGCATGATGTTGTCGTTTCGCGTGCCACGGCGCACGGTCTCCCCCTTGGTCCAACCACACGACGCAGGAAAACCAACAATGATTCGAATGCCTCTGGCCTCCGCCAGTCTGCTGGCCATTGCCATCGCTCTCGCCGGTTGCGGTGAAGGCAAGGACGACAAGGCCGCCGCGCCGCAAGCCCAGGCACCGGCTGCCGCCAGCACCACCGCTGCAGCGCCCGGGGCTGTCGACGAGGCTGCCGGCAAAGCCGTAGTCAAGCATTACGCCGAGCTGGTGTATGCCGTGTACAGCGACTCCCTGAGCACCGCCAAGACCCTGCAGAGCGCTGTCGACGCGTTTCTGGCCAAGCCCAACGACGAAACCCTGAAGGCCGCCCGGGACGCCTGGGTCGCCTCGCGCGTCCCGTACCTGCAGAGCGAAGTCTTCCGCTTCGGCAACACCATCATCGACGACTGGGAAGGCCAGGTGAACGCCTGGCCGCTGGATGAAGGCCTGATCGACTACGTCGACAAGAGCTACGAGCATGCCCTGGGCAACCCGGCAGCCAGCGCCAACATCATCGCCAACAGCGAGATCCAGGTCGGCGAAGAGAAGATCGACGTCAAGCAGATCACCCCCGAGAAACTTGCCAGCCTGAACGAGCTGGGCGGTTCCGAAGCCAACGTCGCTACCGGCTACCACGCCATCGAGTTCCTGCTCTGGGGCCAGGACCTGAACGGCACCGGCCCGGGCGCAGGCAACCGTCCGGCCTCGGACTACCTGGAAGGCAAGGGCGCCACCGGCGGCCACAACGACCGCCGTCGCGCCTACCTGAAAGCGGTCACCGACCTGCTGGTCAAGGACCTCGAAGAAATGGTCGGCAACTGGGCGCCGAACGTTGCCGACAACTACCGCGCCAAGCTGGAGGCCGAGCCGGTCAACGACGGCCTGCGCAAGATGCTGTTCGGCATGGGCAGCCTGTCGCTGGGCGAACTGGCGGGCGAGCGCATGAAGGTTTCGCTGGAAGCCAACTCGCCGGAAGACGAGCACGATTGCTTCAGCGACAACACCCACTACTCGCACTTCTACGACGCCAAGGGCATCCGCAACGTCTACCTGGGCGAGTACACCCGCCCGGACGGCAGCAAGGTGACCGGCCCAAGCCTGTCGTCGCTGGTGGCCAAGGTCGACCCGGCCGCCGACGCCACCCTCAAGGCCGACCTGGAAGCCACCGAAGCCAAGATCCAGGTGATCGTCGACCACGCCCTCAAGGGCGAGCACTACGACCAGCTGATCGCTGCCGACAACACTGCCGGCAACCAGATCGTGCGTGACGCCATCGCCGCCCTGGTCAAACAGACCGGTGCGATCGAGCAGGCTGCAGGCAAGCTGGGTATTGCCAACCTGAACCCGGATACCGCAGATCACGAGTTCTGATCCGCTAACGGCGCTTCACCCAGACGCCCGGCCTTGTGCCGGGCGTTTTCGTTTGCCCGGCAGGGGCAACGCTTCCTGCTAGCCGCTGGTTGGCCTGGTGCTCATGCTGGCGACCTTCCTTTGAATGTCGCGCAGGAGGCACCGTGCTGCAGATTCTGGATGTGTGGGGTGAAGGCCGCATCGTGCAACGCATGAATGGGCACGACCTGGTTACCGGCTTCAACAACGCCTACAACCTGAACAAGGCGGGCCAACGCGTTTCCAACGGCCCCGCCGCTGGCGAGCATATCCCCAACCTGATCATCGTTTACGAATACGACGCACCCGATTTCCCGCTTGATTCCTACCAGGTTCCCCATGTCACCCTGATGGGTGCCCCGATCACGCAGCACGTCGCCGAGGAGATGTGCCGGGTGGTTGCACGCCCCGGCAAGATCTACCTGTACGACCCCAACGAAGCCGACCGCCGCAGGTTCGAGTCAGTCGCCTTCGCCCAGGGCGTGCGCCTGCTGGGGCGCTTTGACCCTGCCAGACTCGAGCCCCCCTTCAACGAAATCACCTTGCTCGCGGCCTACGTCTACCGCGCCCCGAGCGGCCCGTTGCCACGACCGGAAACCCACCAAGAGAAGGAGATGCCCCATGGCTAGCGTGACCTACCTGCATTCCATCGCCAACAATACCCCCTACACCCTGACCCTGGTCGACGGTGAAAACCGCAGCCATAGCCTGGCAATCGGCGCCCAGCACGTCTGGAATGGCTCGCTGGCGATCCCCTGGATCGGTAGAGCGGAAGAAAACCACAAAGCCATGCGGCTGATCCTTGGCCCGGCGGCCATGACCAGCATCTGGATCTTCCAGGACTACTGGGAGCCCGCACACAAGGATGCAATCAAGTTCCTCAGCGCCTCGGCGATGGATTACACCAGCCTGGATATCGAAGAAGTGGCAGGTGACAATCGCAATGGAGGCAACAAGAACCTGATCGTCAGCCTGGTCAACCGGCAATTCGAGCTGTACATGGCCTGAGCTGCTTTTTGCGACGACGATTTCATCAAGCAAACGCAAATTGCTCTTATTCAAAGATCCTGGGCCTGCTAAGCTTGCACGCCGGTTTTTCGCTCACGCCCAGGATTCTCGATGTCCTCGTCGCTGTTTCGACTCTCTCCCCTGCTGCTGGCCTTTGCCCTCGCCGCCTGTGACGACGCCCCGCGTTTCACCCAGGCCGAGCCCGGCGAAGCGTTGTCAGCTGGCGCAGCGACCGTGCAGCGCAATGACCGCAACGCCTATTCCCTGCCCTCGGCCAACCTCTCGCCCGAGCGGCGCCTGGATTTCGCCGTGGGCAACAGTTTCTTCCGCAACCCGTGGGTGATCGCCCCGTCCACCACCACGGCACGTGACGGCCTGGGCCCCCTGTTCAACACCAATGCCTGCCAGAACTGCCACGTGCGCGACGGCCGCGGCCACCCGCCAGAGCCGGGCGACAGCAACGCAGTGTCGATGCTGGTGCGCCTGTCGATTCCCGACCAGCCCTACCTGGCCAAGGTGGTCGAGCGCCTCGGGGTGGTGCCGGAGCCGGTCTATGGCACCCAGTTACAGGACATGGCCATCCCCGGCGTGGCACCGGAAGGCAAGGTACGGGTCAGCTATACCCAGGAAACACTGAGGTTCAAGGATGGTTACCAGGTCGAGCTGCGCAAGCCGGCCCTGCAGATCACCCAGCTCGGCTATGGCGTGATGCACCCCGACACGCGTTTTTCGGCGCGGGTAGCGCCGCCGATGATCGGCCTGGGCCTGCTCGAAGCCATCCCCGAAGCCGACCTGCTGGCCAACGAAGACCCGGACGACCGCAACCACGACGGTATCCGCGGGCGCGCCAACCGGGTATGGGACGACGCCCTGGGCAAGACCGTGGTCGGCCGCTTCGGCTGGAAGGCCGGGCAGCCCAACGTCAACCAGCAGAACGTGCACGCCTTTGCCGGTGACATGGGCCTGACCACCACCCTGCAACCCAACGACGATTGCACCCCGGCCCAGGCCGCCTGCCTGGCCGCCCCCAATGGCAACGGTGCCGATGGCGAGAAGGAGGTCAGCGACAACATCCTGCGCCTGGTCACCTTCTACACGCGCAACCTGGCCGTGCCGGCGCGCCGTGACGTGGGCACGCCAGAGGTACTGGCAGGCAAGAACCTGTTCTACCAGGCCGGCTGCCAGGGCTGCCACACACCGCAGTTCACCACCGCCGCCAATGCTGCCGAGCCGGAGCTGGCCAACCAGCTGATTCGCCCCTACAGCGACCTGCTGCTGCATGACATGGGGCCTGGCCTGGCCGACGATCGCACCGAGTTCGCCGCCAACGGCCAGGACTGGCGTACCCCGCCATTGTGGGGCATCGGCCTGAGCGAAACGGTCAGCGGCCACAGCCAGTTCCTGCACGATGGCCGCGCCCGCAACCTGCTCGAAGCTGTGCTCTGGCACGGCGGCGAAGCCGAGGCAGCGCGCAATGTCGTGCTCACTTTCGATGCCGGGCAGCGCGCCGCGTTGCTGGCTTTCCTGAACTCACTTTGAAACGCGCATAGGAGCCGGCATGTTCCGACCCAAACTGTTGTTCACCAGCCTCGCCGCACTCGCCCTCGGTGCCTGCTCGCCGCAGGACCCGCAAGCCGTGACCTCCGCTGCGATTGCCAAGCAGGTGATCCTGCCCACCTACAGCCGCTGGGTCGAAGCCGACCGCATGCTGGCCGCCAGCGCCCTGGCCTATTGCGAAGGCAAGGAAAGCCTGGACAAGGCCCGTGCCGACTTCCTCAACGCGCAAAAGGCCTGGGCCGAGCTGCAACCGCTGCTGGTCGGCCCGCTGGCCGAAGGCAATCGCGCCTGGCAGGTACAGTTCTGGCCCGACAAGAAGAACCTGGTCGGTCGCCAGGTCGAGCAACTGGTCAGCGCCGACACCCCCGTCGATGCCGCGGCCCTGGGCAAGGCCAGCGTCGTGGTGCGTGGCCTCTCGGCCTACGAGTACATCCTGTTCGACAGCAAGCCGGACATCGCCACGGCCGAGCAGAAGGCCCGCTACTGCCCGCTGCTGGTGGCCATCGGTGAACACCAGAAGGCGCTGGCCGAAGATATCCTCAAGAGCTGGAACAGCACCGACGGCATGCTGTCGCAGATGACCAAGTTCCCCAACCAGCGCTATGCCGACTCGCATGAGGCCATTGCCGACCTGCTGCGTGCTCAGGTCACTGCCCTGGACAGCCTGAAGAAGAAGCTCGGCGCGCCGATGGGCCGCCAGAGCAAGGGCATCCCGCAGCCGCTGCAGGCCGAAGCCTGGCGCAGCCACAACTCGCTGAACAGCCTGCAGGCCAGCCTCAAGGCCGCCGAAGCGGTGTGGGTCGGGGTCGACAACCAGGGCCTGCGCGGCCTGCTGTCCAGCGACCAGAAAGCCCTGGCGGACAAGATCGACGATGCCTACGCGAGCGCGCTCAAACTGCTGGCCGACAACCACAAGACCCTGGGTGAACTGCTGGCCGACGACGCCGGCCAGCAAACCCTCAACCAGATCTACGACAGCCTCAACGTCGTCCACCGCCTGCACGAAGGCGACCTGGCCAAGGCGTTGAACATCCAGCTGGGCTTCAATGCCAACGACGGTGACTGATCATGCTGCGACGCCAGGCCCTCAAACTCGGTAGCGTATTGCTCAGCGCCCTCACCCTGGGCGGCTGGAGCCTGTTCCGCAACAAAGGCAGCGAACCGCTGCTGCTGTCGGCGCGTGACGACGGCGACGGCAAGCACTACGCGGTCGGGTTCCGCCTGGACGGCACCCAGGTGTTCAGTACCCAGGTCGCCCAGCGTTGCCATGCCATCATCCATCACCCGCAATTGCCGATAGCCCTGTTCGTCGCCCGCCGCCCCGGTACCGAAAGCTACCTGGTCGACCTGCGCGACGGGCGCCTGTTGCAAACCGTCCACTCGCAACCGAACCGGCATTTCTACGGTCATGCGGTGGTGCACAAGAGTGGCGAATGGCTGTACGCCACCGAGAACGACACCACCGACCCGGGGCGCGGCGTACTCGGCGTGTACCGTTTCGAGGGCGAGCGCCTGGTACACAGCGGCGAACTGCCGACCCACGGCATCGGCCCGCACGAGCTGGCCTGGCTGCCGGACGGCGAGACACTGGTGGTGGCCAACGGCGGTATCCGCACCGAAGCCGAAAGCCGGGTGGAGATGAACCTCGACGCCATGCAGCCGAGCCTGGTGCTGATGCAGCGCGACGGCACCCTGCTGAGCAAGGAAAGCCTGGCCCAGCAGATGAACAGCGTGCGCCACCTGGCCGTGGGCAGCGACGGCACCATCGCCGCCTGCCAGCAATTCATGGGCGCTGCCGACGAGACCGCCGAGCTACTGGCGATCAAGCGTCCCGGCGAGCCATTCAAGGCCTTCCCGGTGCCGGAGCGGCAGTTGCAGGCGATGGCCCAGTACACCGCCAGTGTCGCCATCCACAGCGAGTTGCGCCTGGTCGCGCTGACCGCGCCACGGGCCAACCGCCTGTTCATCTGGGACCTGGACACCGCCGCGGTGCGGCTGGATGCACCGATGCCCGATTGCGCCGGGGTTGGCGCTGTCCAGGACGGTTTTGTGGTTACCTCCGGGCAGGGCCGTTGCCGCTTCTACGATTGCCGCAAGGCCGAACTGGTCGGGCAACCGCTGAACCTGCCGTCCGGTTTCTGGGATAACCATCTGCATCTGGTCTGATTTTCCTGCTGCCTGCACCGGCCTCTTCGCGGGCACGCCCGCTCCCACAGGGACCGCGTAACCCGCTGATTGCGCGGTTCCTGTGGAAGCGGGCGTGCCCGCGAAGAGGCCAGCACAGGCATTTCACTCCCCGTCCCGCAAAAAACAGTCAATAATTCTCCCATCCACGTGGGCAGGAACGCCCGTTGTCGTGTCCCAACGAATAACAACTGCATCCAAGGAAACGGACCTTATGCTGCGCCGCCGCATGCTCATCATGTTGGCCGTGGTTCTGCTGATCGTGTTGGCCTTGGGGGGCTACAAAGCCTTCTCGATCTACCAGCAGATCCAGATGTTCACTGCCCCACGGCCACCCATCACCGTGGCAGCCGCCCTGGCCGAGCAGCGCCCGTGGCAAGAGCGCCTGCCTGCCGTTGGCAGCCTCAAGGCATTCCAGGGTGTGGAACTGAGCCTGGAGGTGGAAGGCATCGTCAAGGCCCTGCACTTCGACTCCGGCCAGCAGGTCAAGGCCGGGCAACTGCTGCTGCAACTCAATGACGACCAGGAAACCGCCTTGCTCGGCACCGCCCTGGCCGACCTCGGCCTGGCCAAGGTCGATTTCGGCCGCGGCAGCCAGCTGGTCGGTGACGCAGCCATCTCCCGCGGCGAGTTCGATCGCCTCACCGCCCAGTACCGGCGCAACCAGGCACTGGTCGAGCAACTCAAGGCAGCGAAGACCAAGAAGAGCATCAGTGCCCCGTTCAGCGGCACGATCGGCATTCGCCAGGTGGATGTCGGTGACTACCTGGCCGCCGGCACGGTGATCGCCACCCTGCAGGACCTGTCCAGCCTCTACGTCGACTTCAACGTGCCGGAACAGGCCCTGCCGCGCCTGAACGTGGGCCAGCAGGTGCTGGTGCAGGTACCGGCCTACCCCGGCCAGACCTTCCCCGCCAGCCTGAGCGCGATCAACCCCAAGGTCGATGAAGCCACGCGCAACCTGCTGGTGCGCGCGACCATGGCCAACCCGGACGGCAAGCTGCTGCCAGGCATGTTCGCCAGCCTGCTGATCCTGCTGCCCAACCCGCAGCCGCAAGTGGTAGTGCCGGAGAGCGCCATTACCTACACCCTGTACGGCAACTCGGTGTACGTCGCCACGCCGAAAAAGGACAAGGACGGCAAGCCGCTGAACGACGACAAGGGCCAGCCGCAGCTCACCGCCGAGCAGCGCACGGTGCAGACCGGCGAGCGCCGTGACGGTGTGGTGGTGGTCAGCCAGGGCCTGCAGGCCGGGGACCGGGTGGTCACCGCCGGGCAACTGAAACTGACCCCGGGGGCCGCGATCCGCATCGGCGAGGACCAAGCCCTCAAGCCCGCAGCGGGCGCGACGGGCAAGGATTGACAGGAGGCTGGCATGGCATTCACCGACCCGTTCATCCGCCGCCCGGTGCTGGCCAGCGTGGTCAGCTTGCTGATCCTGTTGCTGGGCTTCCAGGCCTGGAGCAAGCTGCAGATCCGCCAGTACCCGCAAATGGAAAACGCCCTGATCACGGTCACTACCGCCTACCCCGGTGCCAACGCCGAAACCATCCAGGGCTACATCACCCAGCCGTTGCAGCAAAGCCTGGCCAGCGCCGAAGGCATCGACTACATGACCTCGGTGAGCCGGCAGAACTTCTCGATCATTTCCATCTACGCGCGCATCGGCGCCGACAGCGACCGGTTGTTCACCGAGCTGCTGGCCAAGGCCAACGAGGTGCGCAACAAGCTGCCCCAGGATGCCGAGGACCCGGTCCTGAGCAAGGAAGCCGCCGATGCTTCGGCACTGATGTACATCAGCTTCTACAGCAAGGAGATGAGCAACCCGCAAATTACCGACTACCTGTCGCGGGTCATCCAGCCCAAGCTGGCCACCCTGCCGGGCATGGCCGAGGCGGAGATTCTCGGCAACCAGGTGTTCGCCATGCGCATCTGGCTCGACCCGGTGAAACTGGCAGGCTACGGCCTGTCGGCCAGCGACGTGACCACTGCCGTGCGCCGCTACAACTTCCTTTCCGCCGCTGGCGAGGTGAAGGGCGAGTACGTGGTCACCAGCATCAACGCCAGCACCGAGCTGAAGTCGGCCGAGGCCTTCGCTGCCCTGCCGGTCAAGACCAGCGGTGACAGCCGTGTGCTGCTCGGCGATGTGGCGCGGGTCGAGATGGGCGCGGAAAACTACGACACGGTCAGCTCGTTCGACGGCACCCCGTCGGTGTACATCGGCATCAAGGCCACCCCGGCGGCCAACCCGCTGGACGTGATCAAGGAAGTGCGGCGCATCATGCCCGAGCTGGAAAGCCAGCTGCCCTCGGCGTTGAAGGTGTCGATCGCCTACGACGCCACGCTGTTCATCCAGGCCTCCATCGACGAAGTGATCAAGACCCTCGGCGAAGCGGTGCTGATCGTCATCGTGGTGGTGTTCCTGTTCCTCGGTGCCCTGCGTTCAGTGCTGATCCCGGTGGTGACCATTCCGCTATCGATGATCGGCGTGCTGTTTTTCATGCAGATGATGGGTTACTCGCTCAACCTGCTGACGCTGCTGGCGATGGTGCTGGCCATCGGCCTGGTGGTGGATGATGCGATTGTCGTGGTGGAGAACATCCACCGGCACATGGAAGAGGGCAAGTCGCCGTTCGATGCCGCCCTCGAGGGTGCCCGCGAAATCGCCATGCCCGTGGTGTCGATGACCATCACCCTGGCTGCGGTTTACGCGCCGATCGGCTTCCTTACCGGGCTCACCGGCGCACTGTTCAAGGAATTTGCCCTGACCCTGGCCGGTGCGGTGATCATCTCCGGCATCGTTGCCCTGACCCTGTCGCCGATGATGTGTGCCCTGTTGTTGCGTCAGGAGCACAACCCCAGCGGCCTGGCACACCGCCTGGACGTGCTGTTCGAACGCCTGAAAACGCGTTACCAACGCCTGCTGCACGCCACCCTCGACAGCCGTCCGGTGGTACTGGTATTCGCCGTGATCATCCTGTGCCTGATCCCGGTGTTGCTGAAATTCACCCAGAACGAACTGGCGCCCAACGAGGACCAGGGGGTGATCTTCATGATGAGCAGCTCGCCGCAAACGGCCAACCTGGATTACCTCAACGCCTATACCGACACGTTCACCCCGCTGTTCAAGAGCTTCCCCGAGTACTACTCGTCGTTCCAGATCAACGGCTTCAACGGCGTGCAGACCGGCATCGGTGGCTTCCTGCTCAAACCCTGGAACGAGCGCGAGCGCACGCAAATGGAATTGCTGCCGCTGGTGCAGGCCAAGCTCGAGGAAATCGGCGGCCTGCAGATCTTCGGCTTCAACCTGCCATCGTTGCCCGGTACTGGCGAAGGCTTGCCGTTCCAGTTCGTGATCAACAGCGCCGGTGACTACCCTGCGCTGCTGGAAGTCGCCCAGCGTATCAAGGCCCGCGCCCAGGCGTCCGGCAAGTTCGCCTTCCTCGACATCGACCTGGCGTTCGACAAACCCGAGGTGGTGGTGGATATCGACCGAGCCAAGGCGGCGCAGATGGGGGTATCCATGGATACCCTCGGCGGCACCCTGGCAACCTTGCTGGGCGAAGGGGAAATCAACCGCTTCACCCTCGAAGGCCGCAGCTACAAGGTCATTGCCCAGGTTGAAAGGCCCTACCGCGACAACCCTGGCTGGCTGAACAACTACTACGTGAAGAACGACCAGGGCCAGTTGTTGCCCCTGTCGACGCTGATTACCCTCCGCGACCGCGCTCGCCCGCGCCAGCTCAACCAGTTCCAGCAGCTGAACTCGGCGATCATCCAGGGGGTGCCGATGGTCAGCCTCGGCGAGGCGCTGCAGACCGTGCAGGGCATCGCCCGCGAGGAGGCCCCGGAAGGCTTCGCCTTCGACTATGCCGGGGTGGCTCGCCAATACGTGCAGGAAGGTAGCGCACTCTGGGTAACCTTCGGCCTGGCGTTGGCGATCATCTTCCTGGTGCTGGCCGCGCAGTTCGAAAGTTTCCGCGACCCGCTGGTGATCCTGGTGACGGTACCGTTGTCGATCTGCGGCGCGTTGCTGCCGTTGTTCCTCGGTGTCTCAAGCATGAACATCTACACCCAGGTCGGGCTGGTGACGCTGATCGGCCTGATCAGCAAGCATGGCATCCTGATCGTCGAGTTCGCCAACCAGTTGCGCGAGGAACAGGGCCTGAGCGTGCGTGAGGCGATCGAAGAGGCGGCGGCGATTCGCCTGCGGCCGGTGCTGATGACCACCGCAGCGATGGTATTTGGCATGGTGCCGTTGATTCTGGCGACCGGGGCGGGGGCGGTCAGCCGTTTTGACATCGGCACGGTGATTGCCACCGGCATGTCGATCGGCACGCTGTTCACCCTGTTCGTGTTGCCTTGCATCTACACCTTGCTGGCGCACAAGGAAGTGGCCAGGGAGACAGCGGTGGCTTGAACCGGCTTGTTCGCGGGTAGCCCCGCGCATCGGCCGGCAAGGCACAGGCAAAATGCAGAGGCCCCGCAATCGCGAGGCCTCTGCATTTTTATCTGGCACCGGGTTCAACCAAACGGCCGCAACCCCTGGCGCATGCCGAACAGGAACAACAGCAAGTCCTGATCCGGCGCGACCTTGGCCTGCTGCTGCGGTTTCACTTCCCGCGGCAACGCGCACTGGTCGGCCATATCGGCTCTGCTGAACACTGTCGGCCTCGGCTCTTCCCACGCAGCCACCGCCACGGTGGTCACCGCCAGGCCAGCTACCAGGAACAAAGCTCGAGCTATTTCTAGTTTCATTGCCCTAACCCTTTGACAGCGCTGCCAAACGCCATCTGGTAAAAGTAGAGCAAGGTTTGCCATTCCGCGTCGTTCAACGACGAATGGCGGCGCAGCTGGCGCAGGTCATTGCCCGCCGCACGCTGGCAACTGATACGTCGCCGGCACTTTTCCAGGTCCAGCAGCGCGACCTCGACCCGGGCCTGCTCACCTTCGCCAATCACCTTGATGAAGACATGCTTGCCATACAGGCAGCCGTGCTGCCAGTGGCCCAGGTGCATGCGCGCCAGGTTGTCGGCCAGGTCCTTGAGCATGCGCTCGTGCACCACCTGTGGATAACGTTCGCGGGCACCTTCGGCATGCCAGGTATCGAGTTCGACGAAGCCGTCGAGTGCTTCGCTTACCAGCAGCGCACGCCATTGATGATCGGCATCACGCTCGGCACCACAGAAGACGATGCGCGGCACGCGCACGCCCAACTGCTCGAAACTGTTCAACGCATCGAGTTCGCGCAACACGGTCGGCCGGCCGAAAGGGTGCAGCAGGCTACGATAGATGTGCCCGACCTGGCGCTTGGCATACAGCAGCTTGCCATTGGCATCGTTCAGGCGTTGCACGCCACTCTCGCCACCGCGGCGCTGGTTTGGCTCCTCGACCCACTCGCCCTGCTGGCGCCAGTAAAAATCGAACCGCGACTCCCCTTTCCGGGCTACAGCCATCAAACACTACCCCTTACGCAATACATAGACCCGCCACATGGCATAGAACGGCAGGAAGTCGAGGCGTTCCTGGATTCTGAAGCCGGCGGCCCTGAATTCTTCTTCCACCGTTTCGGCCGGTAACACGAAACGGTTCTGGTAATTGTCCTGCCCGGCTTTGCGAGCGTTGCGGCGTTGCTCCAGCTTCTTCCGCCGCCAGGCTTTGAAATTGCCATCCACCCACAATGACAGGATCACACTATCACGGCTAACCCGCTGAAATTCCGAAAGAATGGTCTTTCTGTGGGCCGCTTCGCCAATGTGATGGAAAAGCCGCATGCAGAAGATGCTGTCCACCGAATTGTCCGGCAGGTCGATCGCAAACGCCGAAGTTTGCAAGGGACGTACCCGCGCCACCACCTCTGGCGGTTGTGCTGCACAGGCTGTCTCGATCATCGCCTCGGAGTTGTCGGCGCCAATGATCACCCGGTTGGGCTTTTCTGCCAGCAGCGGCCAGAAGCGGCCAGCGCCGCATGGCAGGTCGAGGACCAAGCCAGGCTCACCTGCCAATGCCAAGGCGCGACGCGCCAGTTGCTCGTCTCGTTTGTGGGAAAGGCGTCGCGCCAAGCCATCCTGGTGCTTGAGAAAGTACTCACGGGCGTGCTGTTTGTCGTACTTCTCGGAAAATTCGAGCTTGATGGGACTACGCATTGGGCATCTCCTGACTCCATTCCGCCCACATTAGGCAAGCGAGCGTAGGAACCAGGTCATACCCATGTGAAAAAAACGTCATACGGCGAGGGCGCTGTTACAGAGCTTTACTCCGCCTCAGGGTCGCCCTTGGTCGCGGTATTGCTCAGGTCGACGTGGAACCGGCAACCATGCGGCAAGGTTGACGTCAGCGTGACCTGCCAACCCTGGTCGTCGCAGATTCGCTGCACCAGCGACAGGCCCAGGCCGAGGCCCTCGCCACGCCGTTCATCACCGCGCACGAACGGCCGGAACATGGCTTCGCGCTGCTCTTCAGGAATGCCCACGCCGCTGTCCTCGACACTGAAACCATTGGCTTCGAGGCTCAGGCGGATGTAGCCGCTGTCGGTATAGTGCGCGGCATTGCGCAACAGGTTGCCCATCACCGATTGCAGGAAGGTAGCGTTGTACAGCACCGGGCTGGCACTGACGCGGCCGTCGAAATACAAGGCCAGGCCCTTCTGCTCGATGGTGTCACGCCACACACCGACCAGTTCGTCTGCCACTTCCCGCAAGGTGGCGCGCGAGGCCACCGCGCCCTCGTCGCGCTGTGCGCGGGCCAGCATCAGGAAGGTCTTGACCAGTTCCCGCATCTCCTCCGTAGCCCTTGCCACACGCTCCACCTGGCTGCGCGAGCGGGCATCGAGGTTGGGGTTTTCCATCAGCAGTTCGCATGAAGTGGCCAGCACCATCAAGGGCGTGCGAAGTTCGTGGCTGACGTCGCTGGTGAACAGCCGTTCCCGGGTCAATGCGTCACGCAGGCGGCCCAAGGTATCGTCGAATGCTACCGCCAGCTGGCCGACTTCGTCCGCCGCATAGTCCGGCGCCAGCGGCGGCGCCAGGCCCAGCAACTGGTCACGATGGCGCACCTGCCGCGCCAGGCGGATCACCGGCGCCATCACCCGGCGTGCCACCAGCCAGCCGAGGATCACTGCCAGCACCAGGCTGAGCACGAAGCCCACCACCACTACTGCGAACAGCAGGCGCTCGCGTTCCTCGAAGTCGCTCTGGTCCTGCAGCAGGACATAGCGGCGGCCATCGACGATCTCGACCATGGCGTGGTACGACAGCTGGTCGCGGAATACCTCGTGGAAGCCCCGGTCGAGGTGGCGCAGGTCCTTGGGCAGCTCGAAGTCGTCACGCCCGCCGCTGAAGTAGAACAACTGGTCGGGGCGCGGCCGGTGGCTCCAGTCGCTGACACTGTCCATGCGCAGCAAGCGCTGCAGGTCACCGCCCAATACCGAGGAAATCAGCCGCTCCTCGACCAGGTGCACAGTACCGACGATGCCAAAGGCGAAGGCCCCGGCCACCAGCGCGCTCATCAGGGCGAAGGCGATGATGATGCGCTGGGCAAGGCTTTGCTTAAACTCCATCGCGGCCCTCGGCGAGGCGGTAGCCGACGCCATGGACGGTGTGCAGCAGCGGTTTTTCGAACGGTTTGTCGATTACCTGGCGCAACTGGTGCACGTGGCTGCGCAGGCTGTCGCTGTCAGGGCAGTCGTCGCCCCACAGGGCTTCTTCGAGTACTTCGCGGCGCAACACGTGCGGGCTCTTCTGCATCAACACCGCAAGCAGCTTGAGGCCGACCGGGTTGAGCTTGAGCATGCGGCCCTGGCGGGTGACTTCAAGGGTATCGAGGTCGTAGCTGAGGTCCGCTACCTGCAAGGTGCGGCGCCCGCCGCCCTGGGCACGGCGCAGCACCGCTTCGATGCGTGCGGCCAGCTCCGACAGGGCAAAGGGTTTCAGCAGGTAATCGTCGGCCCCGGAGCGGAAGCCTTGCAGGCGGTCATCCAGCTGGTCGCGGGCAGTGAGCATGATCACCGGCGTGTCGCGGCGGGCGTCTTCACGCAGGCGCTTGCACAGGGTGTAGCCATCGATGCCGGGCAGCATGATATCGAGCACGATCAGGTCGTAGTGCTCGGTGGCGGCCAGGTGCAGGCCGGACAGGCCATCCTGGGCGCAGTCTACGGTGTAGCCCTTCATGCCGAGGTAATCGGCCAGGTTGGCCAGGATATCGCGGTTGTCTTCAACCAAAAGAATGCGCATCGGTTTCTCCTGTGCGGCGCTTCTCGCTGTGGCGCGGCAGGCGCAGCTTAAGGCCTATGCCTGCAGGGTGCCAGCCCCGGGCGAAATTCATCGGACTTGACGGTTTTTTCACCGATCCTTCACGGACACAGGATAGCGGGCAGCCGACAATGCCCGATCTTTTTCGCCTCCTGGAGCCGTCATGCAGCAAGCTACCCGCCCCCGCCCGATCAATTTCTGGCTGTACCTGGGCATTCCCCTGGCGACCGCATTGGGCTTGATCCTGCTGGAACTGACCTCGGTCGACATGGACATCGCCAAGTTGTTCTTCGACCCCGCGGCGGGCCAGTTCATCGGCCGCCACAGCTATTTGCTGGAGAACATCCTGCATGACCGGGTCAAGCAGGGGGTGATCCTGCTTGGGCTGCTGTCGCTGCTGACCTTTGCTGCAAGCTTCTTCTGGAAGCGCCTGTTCGGCTGGCGCCGCGAGCTGGGTTGCCTGGTGCTGGCGCTGGGCCTGTCCACGGCGTTCGTCACGCCGCTGAAGAAGGTGACCCAGGTGCAATGCCCGTGGAGCCTGACCCAGTTCGGCGGCAGCGAAACCTACAGCAAGCTGCTGGAACCACGCCCGGCTACCGACAAACCCGGGCTGTGCTGGCCGGGCGGGCATGCGGCGACCGGGTTCTGCCTGTTCGGACTGTTCTTCATGTTGCGGGACCGCAAACCGCGCCTGGCGCGGGCAGCATTGGCACTGGCTTTCGTGGCCGGGTCGGTACTGTCGCTGGGGCGGATGATGCAAGGGGCACATTTCCTGTCACACAACGTCTGGACGGCGGTGTTCTGCTGGTTGATCGGGTTGGGCTCGTACTACCTGGTTCTGTATCGGCGGGGAATGGCTGAGGTACCTGCCGCCGAGCGTAGCGTCGCCTGACCCAGGGGCCGCCTGGCGGCCCCAATGACCCTGACAGGAAAACAAAAAACCCCGGTTCTCGCGAACCGGGGTTTTTGATGGTGCAGGGGGGTAAGGCTGGCTTACATCATGCCGCCCATGCCACCCATGCCGCCCATGTCAGGCATGCCAGCAGCTGGCTTGTCTTCCGGCAGGTCGGCAACCATGGCTTCGGTGGTGATCATCAGACCGCCG
>Ga0268257_1001719_pt1 | contig 17771 bp, 17 predicted proteins | sample AgamicAtPrz_FD_200249 | JGI IMG/M metagenome (GOLD analysis project Ga0268257, IMG submission 200249) | Agave microbial communities from Guanajuato, Mexico - At.P.rz (v2) (version 3) | ecosystem: Host-associated > Plants > Phyllosphere > Phylloplane/Leaf | place: Guanajuato, Mexico | collected... | reverse complement strand
AACCACTCAGTAAACCCACAATAATGCCGCCCACAATACCTGCAATAATACCAGAGATGATGGGAGCACCTGAGGCTAAAGCAATACCCAAACACAGCGGTAATGCCACGAGGAATACGACAACTCCGGACAAGAGGTCTTTTAAATGAAATCTATTTTTCAGGTTTAAAACCGACATAAAACAACCATTTATAATATAAAGAAATAAGCAAAGTTGTACTATTACAGCCTGAAAGTGAGTAAATGCTTCAAGGCTGGGTTGATGATGTCGAACAACTGAATATCATTAAAGTTTAGTTATGCTATAACGTTGTGTATTTAATTGTGTATTTAACAACGATTTGTTGATCTTAAGATTCACCTCATCTTTACGACTGTTTTTTTCTTATTTTGCTTTTATATAATTATTAAAAAAGTAATATTTTAACCCATAAAAAAAAGCCTCCAATTGGAGGCCTTTTTTATCAATTAAAGACTCTTATTTAGAACCTTTAATTCCTGCTTGTAATAACAATGCACCTAAACCACCAATCTTTTGTTCTTGTGGTTTCTCTTGCTTGCTACGCTGAGGGCGTTCAGCTTGATCTTTACGCGGTTGAGGACGTTTACCTTGAGGCTTACGCTCAAAACGCTGTTCTGTATTTTGTTCACGGCGTGGTGGACGCTGTGCTTTTACAGGTGCAGAACCTTCAGCACGCATACTTAAGTTCACGCGGTTACGTTCAACATCAACCTGCATAACACGCACTTGTACGATCTGGCCCGGTTTTACAACTTTATGCGGATCAGAAACGAATTCATTCGCTAATTCAGAAATATGAACTAAACCATCCTGATGTACACCAATATCAACGAAAGCACCAAAGTTTGTGACATTAGTAATCACACCCTCAAGTTGCATACCTTCTGTCAATTGGCCCACTTCAGTAATATCTTCGCGGAATTTAGCAGTACGGAACTCTGGACGCGGGTCACGACCCGGTTTTTCAAGTTCAGCTAATACGTCTTGTACTGTTGGCAAACCAAATTTGTCATCAACAAATTCATCAGCTTTTACTTGGCGAATGATTTCGGTATTACCAATAATGTCTTTCACAGTTGTCGCTTTTGCTGCAACAATTTTCTCAACAAGACCATAACTCTCAGGGTGAACCGCAGAAGCATCTAAAGGTTCAGAACCATTTTGGATACGTAAGAAACCAGCTGCTTGCTCAAAAGTACGCTCGCCTAAACGTGGTACGCTTTTCAAAGCTTGACGGTTATCAAAACGACCATGCTCTTTGCGGTATTCAACAATTTGCTGAGCAATCGCTTTGTTTAAACCCGCAATATAAGCCAAGATTGCTGGAGAAGCAGTATTTACATCAACACCAACAGCGTTCACACAGTCTTCAACTACTGCGTCAAGAGTTTTTGCTAAACCAGTTTGGTTTACATCGTGTTGATATTGACCTACACCAATTGATTTCGGATCAATCTTAACAAGTTCAGCAAGTGGATCTTGTAAACGGCGAGCAATCGACACTGCACCACGAATTGAAACATCAAGCTCTGGAAGTTCAGCCGCTGCAAGCTCACTTGCAGAGTAAACAGATGCACCCGCTTCACTTACAGTCACACGTGTTAATTTGAGGTCGGTGTTTGCAGCCATCATTTCAGCCACTACAGCTTCTGTTTCACGGCTAGCTGTACCATTACCAATAGCAATAAGCTCTACATTATATTCACGGCATAGACGTGCAAGCTCAGCAATAGAACCTTCCTTATCTTCCTTAGGGGCAAATGGATAGATCGTGCTATGAGCAAGTACATCACCGGCATCGCTTACTACCGCAAGTTTCACACCAGTACGAATACCAGGGTCAACACCTAAAGTAGTACGACCACCTGCTGGCGCTGATAATAGTAAATGACGAAGATTTTCAGCAAATACCTGCATTGCTTCTGCTTCGGCAGTAAGTCGTTTCTCTGTTAGCAATGAATGCTCGATTTGAGGACGAACTTTACCCAACCAGAATAATTTTGCAGTTTGCTTTAAGAAGTCCTGACGTGCTTGCGGCTGAATTTGCTCAAGATTGTATTCAGTTTCAATACGTGCCAATGGTGCATCATCTTCACCATCTACTTTTAAACCTAATACATTTTCTTGACGTCCACGTAACATCGCCAATAAACGGTGTGAAGGTAATTTGTTTAAACCTTCAGAAAACTCAAAGTAATCACGGAATTTTTTACCGACTTCTTTCTTTTCTTCAGAAGCAACTGTACTTTTTAAAACCGCAGTTTTTGCAAAAGTTGCTTTTAATTCTGTAGTAAGCGCAATATTTTGTGCCCAGTCATCAATCAGAATATGCTGGATCGCATCTAACTGACTTTCAACATCTGGATAGTCTTCATGACTAAAACCAGCCAATGCTTCTGTCGGGTCAACTTGTTCTGCAATAATTTTTTCAGCAATCGGTCCTAGACCTGCTTCTTTTGCTTTAAAAGACTTACTTGTACGCTTAGGACGATACGGTGCATAAATTTCTTCTAAAGCATTTTTTGTTTCGGCTGCATTCACCCGCGCCAACAAGTCATCATTCAATTTATTCTGTTCTTGCAATGACTGAATGACCTTTTCACGGCGCTCATATAAATCACGTAAATACGCTAAACGAGTATCTAATTGGCGTAACTGCGTATCATCTAAACCTTGTGTTACTTCTTTACGGTAACGGGCAATGAATGGAACACTGGCACCTTCGTCAATTAAGCGGATGGCAGCTTCTACTTGGTTTGGACGTACGGCAAGCTCACTTGCCAACTGCTGAACTAAGTCAGTCATCGTGTTTGATCCCACAAGGATAAAGTTTAAAAGCACTGATTATAAAGACCAAGCCCATAAAATCCACACTTGTTTGCGTATTCAAAACGTTTTTTTGTATTGACTCTGAATATTTATACTTTTTTCGACGACTAGAGCACAAAAAAACAGGGGTTTAAGTATGAAAAAATGAATACTGAACTCAGCCTTTTAATCTTTATAAAATACAAACGTACGACTTATGTCATAAATGTGACAAAAATTTAATATAATTTACGAGAAAATGATCATATTGATACATCATCCAAAAGATGAAATATTGAGGTTGATCACTGTTTTATTCTCGTAATTTCTTATCGAATTTGCTTATTTGCTCAATTCAACTATTAAGAACCCTATAGAGGGGTGTTAAGATTTTTTTAAATAAATTATTTAAAACAATGCTTTATTAGTCTTGAGTGATTATAAAATCATTGAAAATTTAAGTATTTGTTTTTTCTGAGCGGTCTTTGCTAAATTATGGGCTTAAGATGTTGTTTTTTGGTTTCAAACCACCTTGAAAATTGTAATTTTGAGCAAATTGATACATAGTCTAAACAAGAACATCAGCATTATACTGAGGGCTTGTTGGCAATAAGCCTATCCGACCCAATAATATATAAATTATGACTTTAAAAGGGAGTACATCATGAGTTTAGTTGTACCTGCTGAACATCCTGAAACCGTACACAACGAAACGGATCGTGTCGAACGTATTTTAGTGGTCGATGACGATGTGCGTTTACGTACCCTCTTGCAACGTTTTTTGGAAGATAAAGGCTTTGTTGTAAAAACTGCCCATGATGCTTCACAAATGGACCGTTTATTACAACGTGAATTATTTTCACTGATCGTACTCGACTTTATGTTACCGGTTGAAGATGGTTTAAGTATTTGCCGTCGTTTACGCCAATCAAATATTGATACGCCAATCATCATGTTAACAGCACGCGGTAGCGATTCAGACCGTATTGCCGGTCTTGAAGCTGGTGCAGATGACTACTTGCCAAAACCATTTAATCCAAATGAGCTTTTAGCACGTATCCGTGCAGTATTACGTCGTCAAGTTCGTGAAGTTCCGGGTGCACCAAGCCAACAAGTTGAAGTAGTAAGCTTTGGTCCATGGTCTTTAGACTTGTCTACTCGTACACTGACACGGGAAGGTCAAATCGTTACTTTAACAACTGGCGAATTTGCAGTATTAAAAGCATTGGTACAACACCCACGTGAACCATTAACACGCGATAAACTTATGAACTTAGCGCGTGGCCGTGAATGGGGCGCAATGGAACGTTCAATTGACGTTCAAGTCTCTCGCCTACGTCGTTTAATTGAAGATAACCCTGCACGTGCACGTTACATCCAAACTGTATGGGGTGTGGGCTATGTATTCGTTCCAGATGGTGCTGAATAAGCTTGAGATAAGATAGAGTGAGTTTAGAACCAATCGCCCCACAGAACTTTACTGATTACGTTACCTACTCAGAACGTAAACGGACTCGATGGGAACGTTTTCTCGACAAAATAAAACCACGTTCTGCTGCCATGCGTACCACTATTCTGGTACTGCTGGTGGTGTTCTTTAGCTTATTTATGTCGTTATGGTTCTTTTGGCGCACTCTTTACTTACCTGAAATTCAACAACATGCACGTTACCTTGCTGTTGAACTGGAACTCGTCAACAATCCTGATATACGAATTTTTCATCGTGAAAATGAAGTAGATGTTGATGCTTGGTTACGTAATCGAGTCGGTATCGAATACGTTACAAACCCCAAAGAATATCCTAGTGTTCGAGACAAGGTTATTGCCGAGTTTTTTACCAATCAGGTCGAACAAAAACTTGCAAATGAGATCGGGACTAAAGACGTTACCGTCTACTTCCAGTTTAAACCGAGCCCACGCATTTGGATTCAAACTCCTGAAATGCATGGAAACTGGGTTCGTGAGCCTTTAAAAACCTATGCCAACTACAGCCCTGAGCTTTTAGTGGGTTGGGTTGTGGGTGTTCCATTACTGTCGGCCATCATTATTTTGATTTTGGTCAGACAGATGAACCGCCCTCTGCGTCGTTTGCAGAATGCTGCCAATGAATATAGTAAATCTGGAACAGCGCCTTACCTTGATACCAATCATGGACCACTAGAAATTCGTCAAGTAAACCAAGCCTTTAATCGCATGGTCTATACACTCGATCAGACTGAACGTGAACGACGTATTATGTTGGCGGGTATTTCACATGATTTACGCACGCCCCTTACACGCATACGCTTAACAGCAGAGATGCTGCCTGATGAGTTTTTACGTGAAGGCTTGGTCTACGATGTAGATGATATGGATGCAATTCTCAATCAGTTCATTTCGTATATGCGCGATGGTTCGGATGAGGAATTGAAAGACACCAATATCAATATTCTTTTGCAAGAATTAGTTGTGCAATTTAAACCTCTCGATATTCAATTCGAGATGCAGGATGTGCCTATTATTCCGGCACGTAGTCTTTCTTTAAAAAGATTGATTGCCAACTTGATTAATAATGCAAAACGATACGGTGCTGAACCAATTGAGCTCAGTGCAAAAGTTGAAAATGAATATATTTTAATTACCGTTGCTGATCATGGTGAAGGTATTCCGGCAGATCAAATTGAAGAGTTGATGCAACCTTTTGTTCGCGGAGACTCAGCAAGAACGATTCAAGGTAGTGGTCTTGGGCTTGCGATTGTTAAACGTATTGTTGATATCCATCATGGTGAGATTCAAATTTATAACCGTGAACAAGGGGGTTTAGAAGTTATTATTTCTTTACCAATTCCAAAACCAAGCACTGAAGAAAATACTACAACCAATCCATTAGAAAAAATAAAACAAACTTTAAGTGAGCGCTTTTAATTTGAGCAATTAGCAATTAAAAGCCTTATTTTAATGGTAAATAAAAGCAATAAAAATCAATCAAATAAAAACCATAAATATAATTTATACCGCCATTTATTTACAAAATTAGACCTTAGCCTAACACCTATGCACTTTTCAATTTTTCATAGCTAAAATCCCCTATGTTTTGACAATATTGAGGATGTCCAATGTCTTTAAGTCGTATTCGCCTAGCTTCTCTTCATGACAAGGTCATCAGTGCTGAACAAGCTGCGCAATTCATCGAAAATGGAATGACTGTTGGTATGAGTGGTTTTACTCGTGCCGGTGAAGCTAAAGCTGTTCCACAAGCACTTGTAGAGCATGCAAAGAAAAATCCGTTAAAAATCACGTTAATTACGGGTGCTAGCTTAGGTAATGACTTAGACAAACAACTCACGGAAGCAGGTGTTTTATCTCGTCGTATGCCATTTCAGGTAGACAATACTTTACGTCGTGCGATTAATAACGGCGAAGTTATGTTTATCGATCAACATTTATCAGAAACTGTTGAGCAAATGCGTAACCAGCAACTTAAACGTCCAGACGTTGCGGTGATTGAGGCAATTGCGATTACTGAAGATGGCGGCATCATTCCAACAACTTCAGTTGGTAACTCTGCAAGCTTTGCTATTTTTGCCGAAAAAGTTATTGTTGAAATTAACACCTCTTTAAGCGAAAGCTTTGAAGGTTTACACGACATCTATATTCCGACTTACCGCCCAACACGTACTCCGATTCCATTAACTAAAGTAGATGAGCGTATTGGTACAACAGCAATCCAAATCGATCCTGCAAAAATTGTAGGTATTGTATTTAACGATACACATGACTCACCATCAACAGTAACTCCTCCAGATGATGAGACTCAAGGTATTGCAAACCACCTTATTGCTTTCTTTAACAAAGAAGTTGCCGAAGGCCGTTTACCAAAAAATCTTGGTCCATTACAAGCAGGGATTGGCTCTATTGCCAACGCTGTATTAACTGGTTTAAAAGATTCTGATTTTGAAGACCTCATCATGTACTCAGAAGTACTACAAGACTGTACTTTTGAACTCATTGATGCAGGCAAAATGAAATTTGCTTCTGGTAGCTCAATTACCCTTTCTGCAAAATGTGGCGAAAAAGTTTTTGGCAATATCGAAGCTTACAAAGACAAATTAGTGCTCCGTCCACAAGAAATTTCTAACCACCCTGAATTGGTACGTCGTTTAGGTATCATCGGCATTAACACTGCACTTGAGTTTGATATTTACGGTAACGTGAACTCAACCCACGTATGCGGTACTAAAATGATGAACGGTATTGGTGGTTCAGGTGACTTCGCTCGTAACGCACACTTGGCAATCTTTGTGACTAAATCAATTGCTAAAGGCGGCGATATCTCTTCTATCGTGCCGATGGTGAGCCATGTTGACCATAGTGAACACGACGTTGATATTTTAGTGACAGAGCAAGGTTTAGCAGACTTACGTGGTTTAGCACCTCGTGAGCGTGCTCGCGCTATTATCGATAACTGTGTACACCCACTTTATCGTGGTGCATTAAACGATTACTTTGATCGTGCATGTGCTAAAGGTGGACATACTCCTCACTTACTTCGTGAAGCATTGTCTTGGCATGCAAACTTCGAAGAAACAGGTCAAATGCTTCAAGCACAACCAGTTGCAAAATCAGCTTAAATCACTGATTTAATTCAAGCACTCCCTCGGGGGTGCTTTTTTATTTGTTTAAATTATTGATAAAACACTGCTCAAGTCCTAATTTTTATTTTATCTTTTCAGCACATCAAAACAAAAAGTAGAAATCCATATGTTTATTATTCGTCAATTTACAAATGCAGATCTGGATGATGTCGTTATTTTATGGGAAAGCTGTGGCCTGACCCGTCCTTGGAATAATCCTGAAACCGATATTTTCAGGAAAGTCTCACAACAGGATGATTTGTTTTTGGTTGCGATTAAAGACGAGCAACTGATTGGCACGCTTATGGGCGGCTACGACGGTCATAGAGGCTGGATTAACTATTTAGCTGTTCATCCCCACCAACAACGCTTAGGAATCGCTACAGCGCTCGTTCAGCAGCTTGAAAAGCGCTTAATTGCCCGCGGTTGTCCAAAACTACAATTACTTGTCCGCAAAGACAATTTAAATGTACTGAACTTTTATGAACAGCTTGGCTATGACGAAGTAGAAGCAGTGTGTTTAGGAAAACGACTTATTAGCGATAATCCACTCGACTAACGGCACCAAGTACACACTGTCTTTTTCGCTATTAAGAAAACCCATTTGGGCTTGGGGATAAGTAACTATACTTGTGGATAAAATGGGATTTATACACAAGTGAATTAACGATGTATTGGGGCAAAATAGATAGACATGAAAAAAGCCCTATACGTTAATGTATAGGGCTTTTTCGAATATGGTGGCGAGACCCAGGATCGAACTGGGGACACACGGATTTTCAATCCGTTGCTCTACCTACTGAGCTATCACGCCGATGGCCTGTATTAAGCCGTATCTCAGAACAATAGTCAACTATTATCCTGAGTTTCTGATTTAAATGAGTATTTTTTATACTTAAAAAAAATCCCTGATGGGATCAGGGATTGAAAACACAAATAATGGTGGCGAGACCCAGGATCGAACTGGGGACACACGGATTTTCAATCCGTTGCTCTACCTACTGAGCTATCACGCCGAAGTGGGCGTATTAAACAATGTTTATAAGAAGACGTCAAGCAACTTCCGTGTTTTTTGTAACAAGTGATTATTTTTAAATCACAGCCACATAGAAATAGAGGCTGTTAGTGATGTAATTTACCAATATGCGCCAAGCAACGATGAATCGCGCCACAGCCCGGTTCAAAAGTTTTAACGCCTTTTGACTCTTCCATACGACAAGCTTCTTCAACTAAGCGCTCAGCTACCCCACGACCACGGTTAGCAGGGTGCACAACAATGTATTCAAGAACCTTGCTTTCACCTTGTCCTGAAGACCAAATTGCACCTATAATTTTGGTGTTAAATTCAGCAGTGTATAGCGTGGTATACTGTTGTAAATCTTGTTCAAGTTGTTCAATCGCATCGTGCCCGTCACCAAACTCCGGACTTGTATCATACAAACGCTCAAGCTGATCGCGGATCTCTGAATTATCTAGAGAACTATAAGCATGTACGGTAATAGGCATTGATTAACCCTCCTGAGCAAACTATGATGCTGTCACGAATTCGTCACAGCGAAATTGTCGTTAACATCCAATCATTTTTGACGTTTTTTGAGGAACGTGTCCATGACGCAACGTATCAGTGAAGTGGTTAGAAATACCAATGAAACCAAAATTCGAGTTCGTTTAAATCTCGACGGTACTGGTCAAGGCACACTAAACACCGGAGTTCCATTTTTAGACCATATGATTGATCAAATCAAGCGACATGGCTTATTTGATATCGATATTCATTGTGATGGAGACCTCGAGATTGATGATCACCACACTGTAGAAGACTGTGGTATCACGCTTGGACAAGCTTTTGCGCAAGCTTTAGGTGATAAAAAAGGTTTAAAACGCTATGGTCATTTTTATGCACCATTAGACGAAGCTTTATCTCGCGTAGTTGTCGACTTATCTGGTCGTCCGGGATTATTTATGGATATTCCATTTACCCGTGCACGCATCGGTACATTTGATGTAGATTTATTTTCTGAGTTTTTCCAAGGTTTCGTAAACCATGCGCTTATGACCTTACACATCGACAACTTAAAAGGTAAAAATAGCCACCACCAAATCGAAAGTGTTTTTAAAGCACTTGCTCGTGCTTTACGTATGGCATGTGAAGTTGATCCACGTGCAGAGAACACGATTGCATCGACAAAAGGTAGCCTCTAATGACACGTATCGCGTTACTTGATTATGGTATGGGCAATCTACACTCAGCAGCTAAAGCACTTGAGCATGTGGGCGCTACAGTCGATGTGACTAATGATCCAAAACTAATTGCACAAGCCGACAAAATTGTTTTTCCGGGTGTGGGCGCAATGCGTGACTGTATGCAAGGCATGCGTGAAGCAGGTATTGATGAAGTCGTACGTCAAGCTGCTTTTAATAAGCCAGTTCTTGCGATTTGTGTAGGCATGCAAGCGCTACTACAAAGCTCAGAAGAAAATGGCGGTGTAGATGCGCTTGGTATTTTTGATGGTGTGGTAAAACACTTTCCTCAAATGGAAGGTTTAAAAGTGCCGCATATGGGCTGGAATCAGGTTCACCAACTGGACCCGAGCCATCCAATGTGGAACAACATCGAACAAGATGCTCGTTTTTACTTTGTACATAGCTACTATGTCGAACCTAAAGATGAAAGCGTAGTAGCTGCAACTTGTGATTATGGCGTGCAATTCTGCACAGCCATTCACAAAGATAATTTATTCGCGACTCAATTCCACCCAGAGAAAAGTCACACTGCTGGTTTGCAGTTACTGAAAAACTTTGTGGAATGGAATATTTAATCTGATTTAAAAACTAAAAAAGATCAGGTCAAGATGGCCTGATCTTTTTTTTTATTTATAATAACAACCAATCATTTATAGAATGATATTTTATCCAATAAGATATTGAATATTTATACTTTTAAATAAAACCAAATGATCAGGAAAAACAAAATGAATTCACCTTTTGAAAATCAACCCCTTCAACAAGATTCGCCCTTTAAGGCAAATGGGCGTTTTGGGCGACTCTCTTACGCTGCTTGGACCTTCCTATTTACGCTATCCCTCACTGCTGTTGTTCTACTTATTATTTTTACTTTCGGACTTACACAAAACGAGGGCGCTCCAGGCTTTACTGCGCCGGGCATAGTCTCTATTGCCATTCTCTATATCGTCGGTATTTATATTAGCTTCGTATTTACTATTCGCCGTTTGCATGACCGCAATAATACAGGTTGGTTATCTTTACTCATGCTCGTACCCATTGTGAATATTGGCTTTGCGGTTTATTTATTCTGTGCCAAAGGAACAGAAGGCACTAATAATTATGGACCCAAGCGTCCAACACCAAGCTGGGAACGTGTTTTAGGCTGGATTTATATTGCGCTTATTCCACTTGCAGTAATTTTTGCTATTGTTGCCACAATCATGGCTCCTACCTATGAAGGTTATGTCGAGAAAAGCGAAAGTATTGTGATCGGTAGCCCATCTCAGTCTGAATAATTTTTAAAGACAGTCATAAAGCCTAGTCCTCTAGGCTTTATTCATATATAAAGTGAATAGCCCAATTCATTTGTACGCTGTTAAATATGTCCGAAGCCTTTGCCCTCCTTGATAAAGCCTCTATTCAGCAGCTCCCTCCTTTTGAAAATATTAACCACCACAATATTGTGGTGATTGAAAATAGCGAACAATGCAAAAGTATTGAAGAAGAATTAAAAGCAGCTACCTTTTTAGGATTTGATTCTGAGTCCAAGCCTACATTTCAAGTGGGCGAAATCTCAACTGGTCCACATTTGATTCAACTTGCTACAACACAAAAGGCCTATTTATTTCATGTTAATTCATCAACTTTAAAATTCTTGCAGCCCATCTTGTCGAGCCAAAAACAAATTAAAGTCGGCTTTGGCCTTAAAAATGATAAGCACATTTTTCATAAAAAAGGTATAGAGCTAGAAAGTTGTGTCGACCTTGCTAAAGGCTTTAATCACTTTGGTTTTAAACAGCAAATGGGCTTACAAAAAGCAGTAGCCTTGTTATTTGGGCAGTACCTTGCAAAGTCGAAGAAAGTCGGAACTTCAAATTGGGCAAGAAAACCACTCACATCACAGCAAATCAATTACGCCGCCGCGGATGCGTATGCTGCATTATTGGTATTTGAAGCACTCAGGAAACAAAATCTATTGCCCGTTCATATTTCACAAACGATTCAAACCGCACTTCAAACGTAAAGTTATAAAAGTCTTTTCTAAGGCTTAGCGATTGATCAATACTTTGCTAAGATGTGCACAATTTCATAATCATGATGAAGCAAGGAGCGGAAGCATGCTAATCATTCCAGCAATTGACCTGAAAGATGGTAAATGTGTGCGTTTAAAACAAGGGCGTATGGAAGACGATACCGTTTTCTCTGACGATCCGGTTGCAACTGCCCAGCATTGGGTAAATGAAGGCGCACGTCGTTTGCATTTGGTTGATTTGAATGGCGCTTTCGCAGGTACCCCAATTCATAAGCCTGTTGTTGAAGCAATTGCTAAAGCTCAACCAGAATTACCAATTCAAATTGGTGGTGGTATTCGTTCATTAGAAACTATCGAACACTATTTAGAAGCTGGCGTGACTTTTGTCATTATCGGGACAAAAGCAGTTCAAGAGCCTGAATTTGTAGAAGAAGCTTGTAAGCGTTTTGCTGGTCATATCATCGTTGGTATTGATGCCATGAATGGTATGGTTGCAACTGACGGCTGGGCAAACGTTACTGATGTGAAAGCAACTGACTTAGCAAAACGCTTTGCAGATGCAGGCGTGTCTAGCATTGTTTATACAGACATTGCTCGTGACGGCATGATGCAAGGCGTAAATGTTGAGCAAACTGTAAACTTGGCTCAATACTCAGGCTTACCCGTGATTGCTTCAGGTGGTGTAACTAACCTTGATGACGTTCGCAACTTAAAAGGCCAACCGGGCATTTTAGGTGCAATCACAGGTCGTGCAATTTATGAAGGTACTTTAAACCTTCGTGAAGCTCAGCTGTTGCTAGATGAAAACCGTCTTTAATTTTTAAGATGTAAAAAAGAGCCGGTTTAGGCTCTTTTTTATTTTGATAATCTTTAACTTAATAACTTTTCTAAATCAATAACCTCATCCGCAAGTTCCATTGCATAAGGGGAATGTGTAATCATGATTACGGAGGGAACGACTTGCTGAATATATTTAAGTATATTTTTGGCAGTGTCTACGTCTAAAGCCGCTGTCGGTTCATCTAAAATCATGAGTTGAGGACGAGCCAAAAGACCACGAAGAATACAAATTCTTTGCTTTTCTCCTCCTGAAAAATTTTTATAAATTTCAGTTAGATCATCATCGAGTGTGAGTTGATGCTTTTTCAGAATATGTAATAAATTAAACTGCTCAAGCATTTGAAGTAAGTAAGAATCTTCATATATATACTGTGAGTTATAGACCAAATTCTCTCTTAAAGAATAAGGAAAAATAACAGGTTGCTGTGCAACATAGACTACTTCATCAAAAATATGCTTAGAAAAGTGATGACTAATATCAACACCTTTATACAAAAGCTGTCCTGATTGAATCTGATACACACCCATTAAATAATTCATCAGGGAAGTTTTACCTAACCCTGTTTGACCAATTACGACATATGTTTTATTGGCTGATATTGTTAAATTAAAATGATCTACGGCTCTTTTTCCTAATAAGAATTGAGCATTTATAAATTGGAAGAGAATTTCGGAGTCTTTAATAGCAGAATACGTATATTGCTCTTTATTACGATTAAAATATTGTCGATATTTTGCTAGGGCGACAAAATTTCCATTTAAACGCATAAGGCTTTGGGAAACAGCCAGAAAGGGATTGGTGAGTTGAATAATATAAGTACTTATCAATACAAAAGCACCTGGTGTAAGACGCTTTTCAGTTGAAAGAAATACTGTAAATAACATAAAAATGAGTAAAAATAGAAAGATCAAGAACAATTGGGAAATCATGAGTAGCCCTATTTTCTTATTCCTATCTTTAGCGGTTGTGATATATGAATTTAGTGTGTCATTAAACTTTGATAATTGAAAAGGTACCGCATTTTTTACTTTAATTTCATAAGAATTTGAGATCTGATGTATCAAATGGCTATTTACTTGATTATCCTGTTGATACATAGCATCGAATAGTGAACTACTTGTTTTATTTATATGAAAAGAAACTACAAAAATAACTATAGCGACCAATAAAAAACTGACACTAAAAAGTAAATTAATGGTCGTGAACAAAACTGTAAAAATCATAACCAATTGAAAAACTATTGGTCCTAAATGAAGAAGTAACGTTAGATTAATCTCACCAAAAGCAGAGCTTCCTCTTGCAAGATCACTAATCACGGTTCCAGTTTCAATTTGATCTTGTTCATCTTTTTTGAGATTTAAGTAATTTTTTAATCCTACAAAAATTAGTGCCCCTTTGAAATCTACCATCAAATAAGCACTAAAAATATTTTTTGTCCAATTACATAACTCATTCACTAACCATGCTGCGGCATAAGCAAGTGCGATCAGATATAAAAAATTAAATGGAAGTCGAACATCAAGTGGAAAGTCATATTCCTGTGCAGAATAATCGATAATAAGTTTTAATAAGTATGGCAATAATGTTGTAAAGAATGCTGTAAACATTACTAATAAAAACATAAGAAACATACTCCCCTTCTGCTTCTTATATTTTTCTTTAGAAATCCGCCATAAAAATTTATAGTTTTGAATATCTTGTGAACTTAATAAAAACTTCATTTCAGTATCTTTTTTCTATTAAAACGAATTAAAAATAATTTCATTACATAAGAAATATCATAACTTCTCTTATTTAGTCTTATCCGTGTTTTTTGTTTAAAATTACACCGATAAACTTTTAATTTTTTTTATAAAACCTTAAAGTCTAATCAATCAATACACCACATTACGAATAAACTTAAGGACTTGGTTACCACTATTAATATAAGTATAAGTTACTGAACTGGCATATATAAATGAAGAACCAGCAGCAATAGTTTTTGAACTATCTGCAAATTGTATGGTCAACTCGCCTTCTAATACATAAATAAGCTCTTGCCATCCTTCCGGGTCTGCTTCAGCAACATAAGACTCTCCTACTGCCAATGACCATGTCCAAAGCTCAACTTGAGTATGAGATGGAACTGAGGCTAATAGAGTAGCATTACTCTCATCTTTACTCCCCTGCCAAGCGAGTGCATTTACTAAGACTTGTTCTTTATGCTCAGGAGCACTCACAATCGTTCTAAAATCTACACCCAACACGACTGCAATCGCATCGAGTTTAGCCAAGCTAATATTAACTTGTCCTGTTTCCAAAGCTGCAATGGTTCGTCTACTTACCCCTGCCTGATCGGCCAAGTCCTGTTGGCTTAAATCTCGCTCATCTCGTAATGAACGGATATTTGTGCCGACATGCTGTAAAACGGTACTCGACTGGCTCATAGAATAAAGTAGTAAATAAAATATGAGCAATATATTGCACAAAATAGAAGAATAGCGCAATATGTGCAGTATATTGCACAATTTCTAATAATTTTAAGTATGTCACCAATTTCCCTGAGTTCAAGCAAAGCCCCCCAGTTAGCACTCATTTTGATTACGATCATTTGGGGTGGAACATTTCTTACGGTGCAATATGCACTGCATTTTTCGTCGCCTATGTTTTTTGTGGGCTGTCGCTTTGCGGTAGCAGCTCTTACTTTGCTTGTTATTTCTTTAAAAAGTATGAAAGGTGTCACTTTAAAAGATTTAGGCGCAGGTTGTGCGATTGGTCTTGTTATTGCAGCAGGCTATGGTACACAAACGGTTGGTCTGCAAACAATTCCAAGTAGTGAGTCGGCTTTTTTAACAGCGCTATATGTTCCGCTTGTTCCTATTTTAATGTGGCTTATCTTTAGAAAAACTCCCCACATTATGACTTGGGTAGGTGCTGCTCTTGCTTTTGTCGGTCTTGTGTTATTGACAGGCAATGGTTTTGAGAAAATTACATTAAGTTTTGGGCAACTTTTAACAGTGCTCGGGTCGTTTGCGATTGCTTTAGAAATTATTTTTATTAGCTACTTTGCTGGAAAAGTAAATTTGCGTCGCGTTACGATCATTCAACTTGGTGTGGCGTCTCTACTTTCTTTCGCAATTATGCCTGTGGTGGGTGAACATACAATTCCTACATTTTCATGGCCGCTTGTACTCATTGCGGTTGCATTAGGTTTAGCGAGTGCACTCATTCAATTTGTGATGAACTGGGCTCAACGTGTGGTTGATCCTTCACGTGCTGCAATTATCTATGCAGGAGAACCTGTTTGGGCAGGCATTATTGGTCGAATTGCGGGTGAGCACTTACCACTTATTGCTCTTCTGGGTGGAGCATTAGTCGTTTTAGGTGTTTTAGTCAGTGAGTTAAAAATCAAGCTACCAATTAAGAAAACTAAAAGAATTCGAGAATAAAAAAGAGAGCGCTAAGCTCTCTTTTTTTATATGTATTATTTTTTCTTCAATAACGTACACGGTTGGTAGTACTCAACCGTCGGCATTGGATCATAAAATGGATGGAGCAGAGTCTTCCATTCCTGATAAGCCTCAGACTTTCTAAACCCTTCTGTATGATTTTCAATTTCATCCCAGAAAATCATTAAAATATAATGATGGGGATCGGTTGCATGTTTAATCAGTTGGACTGCATTAAAGCCTTCCATTGGATAAACAATATGTTTAGCCTGCTCGAATGCCTTAAGAAATGCTTCACTTTGCCCAGACTTTATACTCAAATGCACATGTTCAATAATCATGGTTTATTGATACATCGGGCGATTATCATTTAAAGCAATCAAGCCGCGAATTGCACGATATACAATCCAGATCCACGCAGCACCAATTACGCCCACACAGAACACGGTCGATGAAACGGCAACGCCTGCAAATAGATCAGTATTTTCACCTGTAAAGAACAAGAAAATAAACGGCAGAAAGGCAATAATATTCCAAGCCAGATACCACCAGAATGTTCTGATTTGCCATGTAAAGTGGCTCGCAAAAATTGAACCTTGCACATCGGAACGTTTTACATAGTTAATAATTAAAGCGATAACCGCAAGTAGGCCGCCTGTAAAAATAGCGACAATATAAAGTACATATAAAATAAGTGTTAAAGTACGATTTGGATCTTGGTCGATAGAACTATTCATTTTTATACCTCTCAAGTTTAATAAAACAATTTACTTTTATGAGCCCCGCAACACATTTAAGGGAGAAATTAGCCACAAAATCAAAAGTAAATGAAAGAATATGGTACAAAAATAAATCTTACGAAAGGGTTGTTTTTGTGTTTTATGTCTCAGTTTTTGTTGTGCCCACCATGCAGCAGGCCAACCTCCTAAGAAGCTAACGATGTGTAATGTTTGCTCAGGCACACGGCGATTACCCAATTGTGCAGCTTCTTTGTCTTGTGAATATAGCCAATAACTTAAGGCATTCATCATTAAAACAAACAATAAGGTATAGGCGGGTAAAATATGGATAAAGCTCATAATTCCCATTAAAACGAAATAAAACACGATCCCCATTTGCATTGCAGACCATGGACTGGCTTGAAAAGAAGATTGTGTTTTTACAGGCTTTGATGCTTTACGAGTTTGAGATGCTTTTAAATAAGTGACTTGCTGGGCACGAAAGCGACCTCGTTCATCGAGAATAACCAAATATTCCAGTGCACAGCCAATAATTGGCCGAGGTCCGGGGCGTGCAAAATCTTTAATATGCAAAAAGACTCGCTCTTTTTCAGCATCATCTGGCTGAATAAAGCCATAACCTTTTTCGTCGAACCATTCGACTAAACGCCCCTGATCTCGCATCTTTCTTCCTTTATCCTTTTACATGACTTAAACGGTCTTGCATCATTGCTCGCATTTCGTGCGGGTCTTTTTGCAAGATGTCATCGCCTGTACGTCCTTCTTCTTTATTTTTTTGAGCAACTTGCAAACGCATTGACCAAAAACGGCAAGCCGCCATTGCCAAGAATACATCTAAACACTCAAGTTCATCTGAAGTAAGCGCACGAACTTTTTGGTATGCCTCTAAGTAAGCGGCCACTTTGTCAGAGTTTAAATGCGCTGCTGGATATTCGGTACAAAAATCATTGATGGTAATTGCAATATCAAACAGTAATTCGTCTTGATTTAGCTCGTAAAAATCTAAAATACCTTGTAGTTGCTCGCCTTCAAACAAAGTATTGTCACGGAACAAATCTGAG
>Ga0268257_1001714_pt1 | contig 17788 bp, 16 predicted proteins | sample AgamicAtPrz_FD_200249 | JGI IMG/M metagenome (GOLD analysis project Ga0268257, IMG submission 200249) | Agave microbial communities from Guanajuato, Mexico - At.P.rz (v2) (version 3) | ecosystem: Host-associated > Plants > Phyllosphere > Phylloplane/Leaf | place: Guanajuato, Mexico | collected... | reverse complement strand
TGGCCATCGCCCGCGACGAGATCTTCGGCCCGGTCGGCACGGTGATCACCTTCGACACCGAAGAAGAAGCCATCGCCCTGGCCAACGATTCCAACTACGGCCTGGCGGCTACCGTATGGACCACCAACCTGGCACGTGCGCACCGCGTGGCGGCGGCGCTGAAAACCGGCGCGGTGGGTGTCAACTGCTGGAGCCCGCTGGACGCCAACCTGCCCTGGGGCGGCGTGAAGACCAGCGGCATCGGCCGTGAAGGTGGTTTTGGCGGTGCGGTCGCCTATACCGAGGAAAAGGTGGTTACCGTTCTGCTACCCAGCTAAGTGCGTTACCCCGGACGGCCCGTAATCCCGCGGGCCGTTCGTGACTCCTGGCCCTGATGATCAATAAGAAGAGACTGCGATGAATAAGACAATAAAAGAACCAGTCGACCACTACCCGCGATCCTTGCTGGTACTGCACTGGGTCCGCGCCGTGCTGGTACTCGGCCTGCTATGGGCCGGCTGGCACATGACCGGAATGAGCGACGATGTCGAAAGCAAGTTCGTGCTCTATTACCCCTGGCACAAATCCTTCGGCGTGCTGGCCTTTCTGGTGGTGGTGACTCAGCTCATCATTCGCCTGAAGACCCCCGTACTGCCGAAGCCGCCGCTGACCCTGGCCAGGCACGAGCGTTTTCTCGCTCAGCTGGTGCAGCGTTCGATGTATGTGCTGCTGGTACTGGTGCCGCTGATGGGCTATTCGATGTCGAGCACTTACACCATGAGCGACGGCGTGTACTTCTTCGGCGTCAACCTGCCGGAGCTGCTGGCCAAGAACGACGACTGGTTCGTGGTCTTCCAGTGGCTGCACAAGACGCTGGCCTACACCCTGCTCGCCCTGATCGCCCTGCACCTGGTCGGTTCGCTGAAGCACCGCTTCTTAGACAAGGACAAGCGCAACGATGTGATGAAACGCATGCTGTGAATACCTGGGTTTGAAAAACGAACGCCACCTTTTCTGGTGGCGTTCGTGCTTGTACATGAGACAAATTCGCAGGATTGCCAGCGGATATCGGGCCACTTACATTACGAAATATTATGAAATAATATAACGTCTAATATTTCATCGCTTCGGTAGCGTAGCACCATGCACAGACGTCACCTCCTGCACCTGGCCCTGGCAGGTATCGCTCTGCCCTGGGCCGTCGCCGCTTCCGCCACCCAGAAAATCGTGCATGCCCGCGCCTGGGACGATGGCGACAAGCTGAGGCTGGTGTTCGAGTTGAGCGGCCCGGCGAAGTACCAGATATTTTCCCTGCAAGCGCCTGATCGACTGGTCGTTGACCTGGCGGATACCAGCGCCTTTGCCGGCCTGAATGAGCTGCCAGCTGGCAACCGCCTGCTCGGCGCCGTACGCAGCGGCCCTCAGGCTGGCGGTACGCGTATCGTGCTCGACCTGAAGCAGCCGGCTCGGGTGGAAAGCTTTCTGCTCGGCCCGTCCGGCAGCGAGGGCCATCGCCTGGTGGTCGACCTGCACAGCGCGGCAGTGGCAGCGCCGCCGATTGCCAAGGCGGCGCCGGCAGCGGCCGTCGCTGCCGCTGCTACCAAGACTGCCGGGCAGCGCGATGTGGTTGTGGTGATCGATGCCGGGCACGGCGGCAAGGATCCCGGTGCGGTGGGTGGCAATGGCGAGCAGGAAAAGATCGTGGCCCTGGCCATCGCCCGACTGCTGGCTGACAAACTCAATCGCCAGCGTGGTTTCAAGGCGCAGCTGGTGCGCAATCAGGACGTTTTCATACCGCTGCGCAAACGCGTGGAAGTCGCCCGCCGTTACAACGCCGATCTGTTCATCTCCGTGCATGCCGACGCTGCGCCGCGGCGCAACGCCTCGGGTGCTTCGGTGTTCGCCCTGTCGGAAAGCGGCGCCACTTCGACCACCGCCCGCTGGATGGCCGAGCGGGAGAACAGCGCCGATATCCTCGGCGCCCGCGAACTGCTGTCACTGAAGAACAAGGATCCGATGCTCGCCGGCGTACTGCTGGACATGTCGCTGAACTCCACCATCACCACCAGCCTTGGGCTGGGCAAGACCGTGCTGGACAATGTCGGCAAGGTAGCTGGCGTGCATCAGAAGCGCGTCGAACAGGCGGGGTTCGCCGTACTGAAATCGCCGGACATCCCATCGATCCTGGTGGAGACCGGTTTCATCTCCAACTCCGGCGACTGCCGCAAACTCTGCGACCCGCTGCACCAGAAGCGCGTGGCCCAGGCGATTTTCGATGGGCTGCAGACGCACTTCGTGGCGAACCCTCCGCCGGGTAGTTATCTGGCGAATCGCAAGGTTGAAGCGATCAGCTGAGGACTCAGCAGTTCAACAGTGTGGGAGCGGGCCATGCCCGCGATTTTTCCGCGCGCATGGCGCGCTCCCACATTCGTAATCTTTCATCAAGACCGCCGCGCGGTCTCATTGATCGGTTCGAGTGGGCGCTAGCTGCCAACCAACTGGTCCAGCCGAGCCTGCAACTCAACACGCCGTGCCGCATCGGCCGCCTCCTTGTTCTGCAGGCGCTCCAGCAACTCACCAGCCTGCTCAGTCGACAACACGTAAATGCCATCGTCATCGCCGACCAGCAGATCACCGGGCTGCACCCGCACGCCGCGTACCGTCACCGGAACGTTCACCGCGCCCTGCTCGCCAATGGATCGCGTGGTATAGGCGCTGACGCCGCTGCAGAAGATCGGCAGGCCCAGCGTTCGCAGCGCGCGCACGTCAGTCACCGGCCCATCGATCACCACCCCGGCCAGGCCCTTGATGCGCGCCGCGAGGGTGCGCAGCTCGCCCCAGCAGGCGCAGTTCGCCTCGCCGCTGTTGGCGACCACCAGCACGTCGCCCGGTTGGCTGGCGATCAGCGCATCGCGCAGCACGCCGCCGTCCGGTGCATGGATCTGCGCGCTGGTAACGCGGCCGACGATGTGCACGTCGGCCACCAGCGGCGGCAAGCCGTGGATGTGTCCTTCCTGCAGCACGTGGCCGATGGTCGACGCGGCGATGCCGCGATAGGCGTCGATCAATGCAGCGGGAACGGATTCGGTAGTCATCGCGGGGCCTTGGGTCGGATCAATGGGCAGGTTGAGCAATATTCCACCGGGTCGCTGGCCTGGTAGTAGAAGCAGCAAGTGCGGCGGAACCGTACGGCGCGCGCGCCGTCATCGAGCAGGGTCAGCGGCCGGTTGAAATGCTGCAGCGGGTTGTAGTCGAGGCCGAACAGGCTGCCGGGTGCCTGCTCGGTCAGCCAGCGAAAGTCTTCGGCGCAGCGCTGGCGCGTCGTGGCGCATTCGAGCTTGACCAGGCGTCGCTCGTACAGCGAGTAGACGCGCACCGCGGTGTTCTCCCAGAGGATGCGCCGCGATACGCCGGTGAGCCGGTAGAAGCTCTCCCACAACGGCTGCAGCAAGCCGGCGAACAGCTGGCCGGTCACCGCCTCGCGCCAGGCTTCGCGCGCGCCGGGTTCGGGCCGCGAGACGGCCAGGCTGCGCAGCGGCAGCGACGAGGTCCACAGGCCATCGTCGTGGCCGTACTCGATGAAGGTGTTGTCCAGCGACAGCTCCAGCCCCTTGTCGTAAGCGGACATGGCGTACAGGCAGGCACCGGTGAGCAGGAACGACTGGCGCTTGCCCAGCAGCGAGGCGGTGATACGCCGCGACGGCGAGAGGATCACCGGGCCGAGTCTGTCCAGCAGCGCCATGCAGGTGGTTTCGTCGAGCAATTCCCTGGCCGGCAGGCTGCGCGCAAGGTCGCGCTCGCTTTCACGGCGCAGGCGCAGCGCACCGCACAGGCTGGCCCATTGGGCGTCGCTGAAGCTCATCGGGGAATGTCCCGACCGAAGGGAATGCACAGCGGCGTGTGGAAGAACGGGTCGGGGATGATCCGGCAATCCAGGTCGAACACCGTCTTGACCAGTTCTTCGCTGAGGATGTCCGCCGGCTTGCCCTGGGCGTAGGCGGTGCGCTGGTGCACGGCGACCATGTGGTCGGCGTAGCGACAGGCCAGGTTGAGGTCGTGCAGCACCATGACGATGGTCTTGCCCTCCTGGCGATTGAGCTCGCGCAGCAGGTCCAGCACCTCGATCTGGTGGGCCAGGTCGAGAAAGGTGGTCGGCTCGTCGAGCAGCACCAACTCGGTTTCCTGGGCCAGGGTCATGGCGATCCAGGCGCGCTGCCGCTGACCACCGGACAGCGCATCGACCGGCCGCTCGGCCAGCTCATCGAGGCCGGTACGGGTCAGTGCGCGGGCCACCACGGCCTCGTCCTCGGCCGACCACTGCTGCATCCAGCTCTGGTACGGGTAGCGCCCCAGGGCGACCAGCTGACGCACGCAGATGCCCTCGGGCGCCACCGGCATCTGCGGCAGGATCGCCAGCTCCCGCGCCACGGCGGCGGTCGGTTTGCGCTGGATGTCGGCGCCGTTGAGGATCACCGTGCCGGCCTGGGGCTTGAGCAGCCGCGCGAAGGATTTCAGCAGCGTGCTCTTGCCACAGCCGTTGCTGCCGATCAGCACCGTCACCTGGCCGCGCGGCAACGCCAGGTCGAGGTTGTCGATGATCGGCTGGCGCTGGTAGGCAAGAGTCAGGTTACGGCTGGCGATGGCGGTCATGTCAGGGGCCTCACTGCCGCTGCTTGATCAGCAGGTACAGAAAATACGGGGTGCCGAACACGGCGACGAAGATGCCGGCGGGCAGATCCAGCGGCAGGAACAGGGTGCGCCCGGCCAGGTCGGCGAGCATTACCAGGTTGGCACCGACCAGCGCTGCCATGCAGGCCTGGGCGGCGAAACCGATGGGAATCAGCTGGCGAGCGATATGCGGGGCGATCAAGCCGACGAAGGCCATGGCGCCGCCCCAGGCGATGGCCGAGCCGCCCAGGGCCACGCTGACCGCGAGCAGCGCGGCGCGCAGCCACTGCACGCGCACGCCGATGCCGCGGGCCAGGCCCTCGTCCAGTTGCTGAACCACCACGTGGCGCGACAGCAGCGCCAGGACCGGCAGCAGGCACAGCAGCACGCCCACCAGCGCCTTGACCTCCCGCCAGCCCGCGCCGTACACGCTGCCGGTCAGCCATACATAGGCCGACAAGGTGGTGCTCAGCGGGCTGAACACCAGCATGAAGGTGGTGGCCGCCGCCAGCATGGCCGACACACCGACGCCGATCAGCACCAGCCGCAGCGGTGACGTGCCCTGCTTCCAGGCCAGGCCGTAGACCGCCAGCGCGGCACTGCCGGCGCCGAGCATCGCCGCCAGCGGCAAGCCGCCCATGCCCCAGGTCGCCGCGAAGGCCGACAGGTACAGCACCGCCGCCGCACTGGCGCCACTGGACAGGCCAAGCAAATCCGGCGAGGCCAGCGGGTTACGCACGATGGCCTGCAGGATCAGCCCGGACACCGCCAGGGCCCCGCCGATCAGCCCACCGAGCAACAGGCGCGGCAGGCGCAATTGCTCGACGATGAAGCTCAGCCCGGCCCCGCCCTCGCCCATCAGCACGGCAGCGACTCGCTGCGGCGAGAGCATGACTTTGCCCAGACACAGGCCGAGAACCAGCACGAAAAGGCTGAACAGCACGGCCAGCAGCAGGCGCAGCGCGCCGGTGCCTTCGATACGCCGAGAGAACCCGCCCCAGCGCAGGATGCGATGTCTAGGCATTGCGACCTCCACGGCGCGCTAGTGCAATGAAAAACGGCGCGCCGAACAGCGCGGTCATCACCCCGACCGGTACTTCCTGGGGCAGGATCACCACCCGGGCGAGCATGTCGGCGACCAACAGCAACGTGGCGCCGAGCAGCGCGCAGCCAGGCAACATCACCCGGTGGTCGATGCCGACCAGGCGGCGCACCATGTGCGGCACGATCAGACCGATGAAACCGATGCTGCCCGCCAGGGCCACCGCGCTGCCGGCCAGCATCACCACCAGCACGCCGAGTTGCAGGCGGATCAGGCCGGTGCGCTGGCCCAGGCCGATGGCGATCTGCACGCCGGCATTGAGCACGTTGACCTGGGCGCCGAGCAGGCAGGCCACCAGCAGCGCCACCAGTGCGCAGATCAGCAGCGGCACGGCGGTGGCCAGGCTGCGCTCGCTGAGCGAACCGGCCAGCCAGAACAGCACGGTATCCAGACCTTGTTGGTCGATCACCAGCAGCGCCTGGCTGAACGCCGTGAACAGCGCGGTGATCGCTGCCCCAGCAAGCACCATGCGCAACGGGTTGAGCGCGCCCTGCCCGCTGTTACCCACCGTCCAGACCAGCGCGCCGGCCACGGCGGCGCCGCAGAAGGCGCTCCACAACCATTGCTCAGGTGCATTCAGAGAGAACAGCGACAGGCTGACGATCAGCGCGAAGGTCGCCCCAGCGTTGATGCCGAACAACCCTGGCGAGGCCAGCGGGTTGCGGGTCATGGCCTGCATCAGCGCCCCGGCCATCGCCAGGCTGGCGCCGACCACCACTGCCATCAGGGTGCGCGACAGCCGGGTGGTGTTGACCAGCAGGTGATCGACGTTCGAGGGATCCCCATGCAGCAAGGCGTTGAACACGGTGTGCGGGGCGATCCAGCTGGGGCCGGTGGACAGGCTCAGCACGCAACAAGCCAGCAGCACGAGCGAAGCGATGATCAGTTTGCTCCACGCCGTCATGCCGCGGCGTCCTGCAGCAGGGTACGCTCGATATCGTCGAGAACGCGATTGGCGCCGAGAATGCCGCCGGAAAATATCCAGGCCACGCCATCCACCCACCACACCTGCCCGGTTTTGGGCGCGCTCATGCGCTGCCATAGCGGGTGATGGGTAATCGCCTGGTAATGGCGCTGCACCGCCGGGCTGTCGGCACGGCCGAACACGAAGAACACGTCGGCGTCGGCCACTGGCAGGCTTTCGCGGCTGCGCAGCTTGATGGACACCCCGGTGGCATCGCGGCTCTGGCGGTTCCACACGAAGCCCAGCTCGGCCAGCACGCTGCCGGCGAAGCTGTCGGGCAGGTAGCTGCGCACGTGATCTTCACGCACGTCCAGCACTGATACGCTGAGTGGCCAGCGCGCGCCGAACTTGCTGGCCAGGCGCATGCGCATCGCGCTGATGCGTGCATCCCAGCGTGTCTGCAAGGCCTGCGCTTCGACGTTGCGCGCCGTGGCGGCGCCCATCACGCGCAGGGTGTGGCGGAATTCGAATACTTCATCGAGCATCACCACCGGGCACAGCTGTTCGAGCAGCCCCTCGATCCGCTCGTGGCGAAAGCGCGAGCCGACGATCAGGTCAGGGGTGAGCAAGGCGATGTCCTCCAGGCTCGGCTGGATTTCCAGGCCGACATGGGGCACACCTGTCAGCGCCGGGCGCAGGTAGCGATACATGGGCTTCTCGCTCCACGAATCGACCACGCCGGCCGGCCGAATGCCAAGCGCCACCGCAGTGTCGGTGGCGCCTTGAAACAAGGTGATGACGCGCTGCGGTGCAGGCCCGGCCTTGGCCAGGGGCATTGCACCAGCAGCGATAACGCCCAGGGAAAGGCGCATCAACGTGCGCCTGGACAACATGCCCTTACCAGGTTGCAAACGCGATCCTATGGGTTGGCTCAGAAGCCGAGCGTGGCCGACAGCACGAAAGTGCGCGGGGTGGAAAGGGTCAAACCTGCAGCGCTGTCGTCCGAAGCGCCAGCGGAAATCCAGTCACGGGAATTGGCGACGTTTTCGACGGTGCCACGAAGAGTCACGTCAGTCTCGTTGAGCTTGAAGGCATAGCGCGCGCCGAGGTCATAGCGCGTCCAGGAGCCAATTTCCTGGTTGTTGGCCTGATCCAGATATTGCGAACTGCTGTAGATGCCGCGACCTGTCAACGTCAGGCCGTGAATACCTGGCAGATCCCATTCGGCACCGAAATTGGCATTGAGCTTGGGCGTGGCCGGTGCGCGGTTACCATCGTTGGCACCACCGTTGTTGGTATCTTTCAACTCGCTGTCGATGTACATCACGCCACCGAGCAGCCTGACACCATCGATTGGCTCGCCGAATACGTTGAGCTCTACACCATCGTTGACGCGTTTGCCGTTAGGGCCGAACGTACCTTCCGTTTGCGTCCCTACCGGCGCTGCGGTCTCGTAAGCCGGCTGTTTGATGCGGAATACTGCTGCCGTCAAAGCAAACTTGCCCATGTCGTACTTGGCACCCGCCTCAGCCTGGCGACTGATGAAAGGCGGGAAAATTTCATTTTCGTTCTCGGCTGTGCCGGGAGCGATCTTGCCCTGGCTAAGACCTTCCATGTAGTTGGCGTACAGCGAGAGTTGATCGGTCGCCTTGAACAAGACGCCAGCCGAAGGCGAAAACTTCTCTTCGTCATAGGCGGTAGGCTGTTTCACTCCGTCCGACCAGTCATCCACCACAACTCGTTGCCAGCGACCTCCCAGCGTTACCAGCAAGCGGTCTTCCATAAAGCCGATAGTGTCCGAGAGTGCGAGGCCGCTGAAACGATTCTCGGTGTAATCGCGAGTTGACGGCCTGGTAGGCAAGCCGGGTTCGGGTGTCGGGCGCGGGTTGTAAAGGTTGCTGTTGCCACGTGCGTAGCGTGTGTCGCCGTTTTCAAAATCCATGGAGAAATAATCAGCGGCCAGATTAACTTCATGACTAACTGCTCCAGTGTTGAACCACTTGCGCACACCAGCGTTGACGGTCCATACATCCTCATCCCTGCTGAAGCCTCTCGGATCAACCGCGAAGTCGCCAGCGGCGTTCGTCACCGACACGTTATGGCGCAGGAAATCATGACGGCTCTTACGTGCACCGACAGCGCCATAGACCATCAACGAATCGTCGATATCGTACTCGCCACGTAAGGCGCCGAAGGTGTCATTGGTTCGAGCCTTGCTCCACGCTTGAGCGTAGTTATGGCGCACATCATCGGCTTTCGGTACAGGGGCAGCATCCGTCACCAGCACCCGCTCCTGCGGCGCATCGGTATCTCGCTCTGTATGGCCAACATCCATCGATAGACGCAGACGCTCATCGCGGAAGTCCAAGCCCAGAACCGCCATCTCACGGTCGACTTTCTGATGATCCCATTCGGTATCGCCGGACTGCTTGACGCCGTTGAAGCGGAGGCCGAAGCGGTTGTCCTCGCCGAAACGGCGACCTACGTCCACCGCGCCGCCAACCTGGCTGTCCGATGCGTAGCTACCGGTAAATTCGGTGATCGGCTTGTCGGTGGCGCGCTTGGGCACGATGTTGATGCCGCCGCCGACGCTGCCGCGCGGGGAGATGCCATTGACCAGCTGCGTTGGGCCGCGAAGGATGTCTACGCGGTCGGCCATTTCCATGTCGATGGAGTACGTCGGCAGGATGCCGTACAGCCCGCCGTAGGAGACATCGCTGTTGAACAGACTGAAGCCGCGGATGGTGAACTGCTCGAAGCGTCCGCCCGCCGGGTTGGTGGAACGTACCGCCGGGTCGCTGGCGGTGAGGTCGGCCAGGGTGCGCGACTGGGTGTTCTTTACCGCCTCGCTGGTGTAGGTGGTCATGCTCAGCGGCGACTCCATGAAGTCACGCGAGCCGAGCAGCCCCTGGGAGCTGCGACGGGCGACCTGGCCGCCGGCGTAGCGTTCGCCTTCCAGGCTTTGCGATGGGATGGTCACACCGGTGATGGCCGTGGGGGCGATTTCCAGGGTATCGGCGCTATCGGCGGCCGGCGCGATGGTATAGGCCGAATCGCCTACCGGCTGCAGACGCAGGCCGCTGCCCTGCAGCAGACGGGTGAACCCCTCATCGACGCTGTAAGTGCCGCTCAGACCCGGGCTGCTGCGCCCGCTGACCAGCGCCGGATCCACCGACAGGCTCACCCCGGCCTGGCTGGCGAAGCGGCTCAGGGCTTCACCCAGGCTGCTGCTCGGCACGCTGTAGCTGCGCTCGGCGCTTTGTGCCTCGGCACTCAGCGGCGCGATGCTGCCCAGGCCGAGCATCAGGCTCAGGCAGACGGTGGAGTAGGAAATCGAAGACACCAGACGGGGCCGATGACGTGTCAGGGATGGCATGGCGGACGCTCTCTTTTTAATTCACTACTTCCCATGACAGGCGAGCGAAAAAAAAGGGACAGCCTTCAGGCAATTTTTTCGCGCGGCACCAACGTGACCCAGTAACGGGTGCGTTTATGCACGTCCAGCGGCAGGCTGGCGGCCAGCAGATCGAGGACCTGATCGGTGTCGGCCAGGCGGAAACTGCCGGTCACCCGCAACCTTTCCAGGGATGGCGACCAGCGCAGCACACCGGGGCGATAGCGTTCGAGTTCGCGCAGGAAATCACCCAACGGCTGGTCGTTGGCCATCAGCACACCGTCACGCCAGCCGAGCTGCCGCACATCGAAGGCCTGGGTGGACTCGACACGCCCGCCACGCAGCGTCAGCCGCTGCCCCGGTTGCAGCGCCAAGGTGTCATAGGCAGTTGGCTGCAGCTGCCCGGCGCCACTGAACACCGAAAACTGGCAACTGTCGCCCTGCTGCCGCACGCAGATCTCACCCGCACTCAGCGTCGCTCTACCCTGATCGGTTTCGATGACGAAGGGCGACCCCGCCGCGACCCGCAACGCCACTTCACCACGCAGCAAGATCAGCCGGCGCTGAGCGGCGTCGAGGTTCAGTGCGCTATCGGTATTGAGGTCCAGCACGCTGCCATCGGCCAGGGTCAGCCGGCGCTGCTCGCCGACACGGGTAGCGAGGTCGGCGCGCCAGATGGGCAGCTCATGACTGACCAGCCAGGCGGCCGGCGCCACGGCGGCAGCACCCAATAGCCCCTTGAGCAGGCGTCGACGCCCTTGATCGGGTCGATCCAGGCTGGCCATCGCCAACTCGGGCGGCACACCACCAAAGCGTGAGCGCAGGGCCTGAATCTTCTGCCAGGCATGTTCGTGGCTGACATGTGCATTACGCCAGCGCTGCAACGCCTGGTGATCGTTTTCGCTGGCCTCACCGGATTCGATCAGGGTCAGCCAACGCGCCGCCGAGCGGGCAACCCGGCGGGTCTCCTCACTGACCTCGCGCTTCAGCACAGCTCGACCAGCAGACAGTGTTCGTAGGCCTGCGCCATATAGCGTTTGACGCTGCGCTCGGAGACTTCAAGGCGCTCGGCGATATCCCGGTAACCCAGGCCTTCGAGCTGGCTGAGCAGAAACGCACGGCGAACCACATGGGGCAGCCCGTCGAGCAGTTCGTCCAGTGCCTGCAGGGTTTCCAGCACCAGCCAGCGCTCTTCCGGCGATGGCGCGCAGCTTTCCGGCAGTTGCGCGAGCGCATCGAGATACGCCTGCTCCAGGCTGCGGCGCTTGTAGAGGTTGATCAGCAGGCGCTTGCCGATGGTTTTCAGGTAAGCCCGTGGCTCCTGCAGTTCGCTGATGGCTTGCGAGCCAACCAGCACGCGCATGAAGGCATCCTGGCTGAGGTCCGCGGCGTCCCAGCCATTGCCCATGCGGCGGCTGAGCCACTGCTCCAGCCAGCTGCGATGTTCCCGGTACAGTTCGTTGAACGCCCGTTCACTGGCTACGGCCACACCACCCATGCAAACACCCGTTACGAAGACCAATAACGAGATCGATTCTAATTAACAATTGAGTGGAAAGGTAGCCTTGCCCGCGGATTTACCCGGCAAACCTGCAGCCTGCGGCATTGCCAGGCGCCCTGCCCTTCGGCGCTACGCAAAATAATTGGCAAGCATGGCCACGGCGCTCTATTGTGCTGCCACTTTTTCGACCGAGCGGCTTGCCATGAAACGACTCTGCGTCCTGTTGTTCAGTGTTGTCTGTTCCTCTGCCTGGGCGACGGATGCCCCGGCCCCGAGCCACTGGACGCTACTGGATCAGTTCGAGAAGGCCTACACCCTGGATGATGCCGCCCGCGTGGTGCTGGTGGCACGCAGCATGTCCACGGCCCGCCTGGTCAATGGCGCGCTGGAAGAGAAGCCGGAAGGTTTCCTGGATGCTCGCCACGTGGTGTACGTGGCGGATATCGAAAAGATGCCGTCGCTGGCCAAGATGGTCGCAGTACCGGCCATGCGCTCGGCCAAATACCGCATCATGCTCGACCAGACCGGCCGCGTGGCCAGCCGCTACGACGGCGACCGGGAAACGGTGCAGTGGCTGGAAGTCGAGAATGGCAAGGTGGTGCGTGAGCAGCGCTTCAGCGACGCCGCGGCCCTGCAGGCCGCGCTGGAAGCCCTGCCTCAGTAATCAGCCGAACAGCATGCGCAGAAAGCGGCCGATGTACACATCGCCGCGATAGGCCTCGTCGAGGCAGATCTGCGCTCGGGCCAGGTGCCCGTCGAGGCGCTCACGAACCTTCTGTTCGCCGCACAGGGCCAAGAGCGTCGACTTGCCGTCGTCCTTGCCCTGATCCTTGTCGCTGTTGGGGTTGATGTCCTGCAGGTCGTCGAACAGCTGCACGGCATGCCCCAGCTCCACGGCGAAACGCTGCAACACGCCACGCACCGGTTTGGGCGCATCGCTGAGCAGGTAGGCCATGTCCATGATCGCGCCGAACAGCACCCCGGTCTTGAGGTTGTTGGTCGCGGCGATTTCCTCTTCGGTGCGCGCATGCTTGCCGTCGCGCAAGTCCTGCAGCTGCCCCTTCACCAGTCCTTGGGAGCCGATGGTATTGGCCAGCACTTCCACCAGTTGCGTGCGCACCAGCGGGCGCAGCCCGTCGATGGATGCCACCACGCCAAAGGCCCGCGACAGCAGCGCCACGGCAGCAAGAATGGCGATGTCTTCGCCGAAGGTCAGGTGCACGGTGGGTTTGCCACGGCGCAGCTGGGCGTTATCCATGCAGGGCATGTCATCGAGAATCAGCGAGGCGGCATGCACCATCTCGATGGCGCAGGCCAGATCCAGCGCCGGGCGCTGATCGGCGCCCAGACCATCGGCCGCCAACAGCAGCAGCAGCGGGCGCATGCGCTTGCCCGGCGCCAAGGCGCCGTCGCGAATCGCCGCGGCGACCAGGTCGCGCTCGTTGCTGGCCGCTGGCAGCAGCTCGTCGAGCCGGCCATCGACGGCGGCGCGCAACTGCATCAGGTGTTCGGTAAATCCGCTGTCGATCGCTGCGGTCGCATAGGCTGTCATCGTTCACTCTCTTCTTCTATATGCCTGCAGTACGTGAGCACGAGATACGTACTGAGGGTCACGACGCGGTACGATACTGACACCGAAATGAGCGTAACCAAAGCCGATTCGTAATGTTGGAACGTCTAATGATTGCGGTTGCCTGATAAGCTGCCCGAAAGAGCCAGGCGGATATATACAGGCTATTCGAATATTCCGTTCTGCAAAGACCGCGTGCCCCCCAAAATGATTCCGGTGCAATGGAGCCTGCATGAAGAATAGCGACCTTAGTCGGCGTAAGGACGATCATCTGGATATCGTCCTGGATCGGCACAAGGCCACGTCGCGCATCAGTGCCGGTTGGGCGAACCTGCAATTCGAGCATTGCGCCCTGCCCGAGCTGGATCTTGGAGCCATCGACCTGCGCGCCACACTGCTCGGCGTCACACTGCAGGCGCCCTTGCTGATCAGCTCCATGACCGGCGGCGCCAATCGCTCCGAAGCCATCAACCGACATCTGGCCGAAGCCGCTCAGGAGCTGGGCATTGCTATGGGCGTCGGCTCCCAGCGCGTCAGCCTGCAGACCGGTAACGACCAGGGTCTGACCCGCGAACTGCGCCGCCTGGCGCCGAATATCGTGCTGCTATCGAATATCGGCGCTGCGCAGTTGCTGGAAAAAGATGGCCTCGACCTGGCCCGCCGCGCCGTCGACGCCCTGCAGGCAAACGGCCTGATCATTCACCTCAATCCCTTGCAGGAAGCGGTACAGGCCGAAGGCGACCGCAACTGGCGCGGAGTGCTGACACAGATCGCCCGGGTGGTCGACAGCCTGGAGGTGCCGGTGATCGTCAAGGAAGTCGGCGCTGGCCTGTCCGCCAGCGTGGCTAGCTCGCTGGTCGAGGCTGGTGTGCAGGTCATCGACGTCGCCGGCGCCGGCGGCACCAGCTGGGCGGCGGTGGAAGGCGAGCGCGCAGCCAACGCGGCAGACCGCGCCGTGGCCATGGCCTTTGCTGACTGGGGCATTCCTACCGCCAGCGCCGTGCAGGCGATCCGTAATGCGTTACCGGATGTTGCGCTGATCGCCTCCGGCGGCGTGCGCGACGGCGTGGATGCCGCCAAGGCCATTCGCCTGGGCGCCGATATCGTCGGCCAGGCGGCCGGCGCACTGCCCGGCGCCACGCTGTCGACCGAGGCGGTGATCGAGCATTTCCAGATCATCATCCGCCAGCTGCGCACGGCCTGCTTCTGCACCGGCTCGGCCAACCTGGCTGCGCTGCGCCACGCACCCTTGCTGGCGAGCCAGGCATGACCCACTTCGCGGTGATCGCACCGCCCTACTACAGCCACTTCCAGGCCCTGCAGGCCCTCGCCGGCGAACTGATCGAGCGCGGCCACCGGGTGACCTTCTTTCATCAGTCCGATGCCGCCCACTGGCTCAGCGATCCGCGGGTGACCTTCCGTGCGGTGGGCGTCGGCAGTCATCCGCCTGGCAGTCTGGAGCACACCCTGCACCAGGCCGCGCACCCGGATACGCCTTGGGGGCTGCGGCGCATCATCAAGCAGATGGGCGCGACCACCGCGATGCTCTGCAACGAACTGTCGCAAGCGCTCGTTGACAACGAGATCGACGCCCTGCTCTGCGACCAGATGGAGCCGGCTGGCGGCCTGGTCGCCGAAAGCCTCAATCTGCCGTTCGTATCGGTGGCCTGCGCACTGCCGGTCAACCGCGAGCCGGGCCTGCCGCTGCCGGTGATGCCCTTCGCCTACGGCACGGACGAGCGCAGCCAGCACATGTACCGTGGCAGCACTCAGGTGTACGACTGGCTGATGAAGCCCCTGGGAAAGGTGATCCAAGTTGCCGCCCTGCGCCTCGGTGTGCCACCGCGAACCGCCCTGCATGAATGCCTGTCGCCGCTGGCACAGATCAGCCAGACCCTGGCTGGCTTCGATTTCCCGCGCGGACAGCTGCCGGCGCATTTCCATGCGGTCGGCCCATTGCGCAGCCCGTCCACACCGCAGCAGGGCCAGTGGCCAATCGACGAGTCGCGGCCGTTCTTCTTCGCCAGCCTGGGCACCTTGCAGGGCGACCGTATCAAGCTTTTCGAGCGCATCGCCAAAGCCTGCAAGCGCCTCGATGGTCAGCTGCTGATCGCCCATTGCGGCAAGCTCGATTCGGCTCAGGAACGCCGTTTGATCGACTGCGGCGCCACCTGGGTGACCGACTTCGCGCCGCAGCAATGGGCGCTGGAAAAGGCCGATGCGGTGATCACCCACGGAGGCCTTAACACGGTGATGGATGCCATCGTCGCGCGCACGCCGATGCTGGTGATGCCGGTTGCCTTCGACCAGCCGGGCGTCGCCGCACGGGTCGCCTATCGCAACGTCGGCAGCCAGCTCAGCCGGCGAGCCAGCGTGGCGCGTATCGAGGCGGCGCTGCGCGAGCTACTCGCCAAGCCCTTGCCCGGTTTCGATCCGCTGATCGAGGAGCTGCAGCAGGCCGGTGGCGTAAAACGCGCAGCCGATATCGTCGAGGCTGCCGTGGTCAGCCACGCCACCGCACAGGCGCACTCCTTATGAGCTACGACCTGATTCTTGCCGGCGGCGGCCTCGCCAATGGCCTGATCGCCTGGCGCCTGCAGCAACAGCGGCCGGATTTGAAGGTGCTGTGCATCGAAGAACAGCCGGGCCTGGGCGGCAACCATACCTGGTCGTTTCACGATGGCGACCTGAGCGAAGCCCAGCACCGCTGGCTGGAGCCTCTGGTGGTCAAACGCTGGCCCAGCTACCAGGTGCAGTTCCCCTACCTGTCGCGGGCCCTGAACAGCGGCTATGCGAGCATCACCGGCGACCGTTTCGCCGAGGTGCTGACCCCGGCGCTGGGCGACGGGCTGCGGCTCGGCTGCCGCATCACCGAAATCAGCCCGACTCACGTCACCCTGGAAAGCGGCGAGCGTCTGGAGGCACGTGCGGTCATCGACGGGCGCGGTGCACGCCCCAGTAGCAATCTGGTACTCGGCCAGCAGGCATTCGTCGGCCAGGTGCTGCGCCTGGAGCGGCCCCACGGCCTGACCGCGCCGATCATCATGGATGCCCGAGTGCCCCAGGGCGATGGCTACCGGTTCGTCTACGTGCTGCCTTTTTCCCCCGACACGCTGCTGATCGAGGACACCCACTACGTCGATCAGCACCGCGCCACGACCGAACAGCTTCGCGAGCACATCGCGGCCTATGCGCAGCAGCATGGCTGGCAGGTGGCCGAGTGCCTGCGCGAGGAACAGGGCGTGCTGCCAATCACCTTGGCCGGCGATTTCGACGCTTTCTGGGACGAGGCCGCCGGCCAGCCGCAATCGGGCCTGCGCGCCGGGCTGTTCCACTGCACCACCGGCTATTCCCTCCCCCATGCCGTGCGCCTGGCCGAGTGGCTGGTGAACTATCGATTGCAAGATGCCGCCACCCTGGCCCGTGACTTGCGCGAGCACGCCCGTGGCGAATGGCGTAACCAGGGCTTCTATCGCCTGCTCAACCGCATGCTGTTCCTGGCCGGTCGGCCGCAGGACCGCTGGCAGGTGATGCAACGTTTCTACGGCCTGCCAGCCGGGTTGATCGAGCGTTTCTACGCCGCCAGCAACCCCTGGTACGACCGTGCACGAATTCTCATCGGCAAACCGCCGGTCCCCGTTGATCAAGCCATGCGGGCGGCCCTGCGCCACTCGCCCCGGCACTTCGAGACGCGTTCATGAACCAAGCGAAAACAGCCATCGTCATCGGCGCGGGTTTCGGCGGGCTGGCCCTGGCCATCCGCCTGCAGAGCGCAGGCGTGCAGACCACCTTGCTGGAAAAGCGTGACCAGCCCGGCGGCCGTGCCTACGTTTATCGTGACCAGGGCTTCACCTTCGATGCCGGCCCAACGGTGATCACCGACCCGAGCGCCATCGAGGAGTTGTACGCCCTGAGCGGTCGCAAGCTCGCCGACTACGTCGAGATGCTGCCGGTCACCCCGTTCTATCGGCTGTGCTGGGAAGACGGTACGCAGTTCGACTATGCCAACGATCAGGCCGAGCTGGACCGCCAGATCGCCGCCCTGAACCCGGCGGACGTGGCCGGTTATCAGCGTTTCCTCGCCTACTCAAAGGCCGTGTTCAAGGAAGGCTACCTGAAGCTCGGCGCGGTACCATTCCTGTCGGTTGGCGACATGCTCAAGGTCGGCCCGCAATTGGCTCGCCTGCAGGCGTGGCGCAGCGTCTATTCGATGGTGTCGAGCTTCGTCGAGCACGACAAACTGCGCCAGGCGTTTTCCTTTCACTCGCTGCTGGTGGGCGGCAACCCGTTCGCCACCTCGTCGATCTACACCTTGATCCACGCCCTGGAGCGCGAATGGGGCGTGTGGTTTCCCAAGGGCGGCACCGGCGCGCTGGTGCAGGGTATGGTCAAGCTGTTCGAGGACCTGGGCGGCCAGCTGGAACTCAATGCCGACGTGGCGGCCATCGACACATCTGGCGATCGCGCAACCGGCGTGCGCCTGCAGGACGGGCGTCATTTCAAGGCCGATAGCGTGGCGTCCAACGGCGACGTGGTGCACACTTACGACAAGCTGCTGGCCGGCCACTCGCGCGGTCGCCAGGAAGGCAAACGCCTGAAGGGCAAGCGCTTCAGCAACTCGCTGTTCGTGATCCATTTCGGCCTCAAGCGCCCGCAGCCCCAGTTGCAGC
>Ga0268257_1001710_pt1 | contig 17829 bp, 18 predicted proteins | sample AgamicAtPrz_FD_200249 | JGI IMG/M metagenome (GOLD analysis project Ga0268257, IMG submission 200249) | Agave microbial communities from Guanajuato, Mexico - At.P.rz (v2) (version 3) | ecosystem: Host-associated > Plants > Phyllosphere > Phylloplane/Leaf | place: Guanajuato, Mexico | collected... | reverse complement strand
CCGCCAAAGCGCAGCTGGTTCTCGCTCATAAGCTGGGCCATCCTGCTGGCGGTGCTGGTTATCTCCTGGAAGGGCGCGGAAATGGATCCGCTGCTGCTCTTCAAAGACGCGGGCAACATGGCGACCTTCGCCGCCGACTTCTTCCCGCCGGACTTCAGCCAGTGGCAGGACTACCTCAGCGAAATGGCGGTCACCCTGCAAATCGCCGTCTGGGGCACCGCGCTGGCCGTTATTCTCTCTGTTCCGTTTGGCCTGATGAGCGCCGAAAACATCGTGCCGTGGTGGGTATACCAGCCCATGCGCCGCCTGATGGACGCCTGTCGAGCGATCAACGAAATGGTCTTTGCGATGCTGTTCGTGGTCGCCGTCGGCCTGGGTCCGTTTGCGGGCGTCATGGCACTGTTCATCCACACTACCGGCGTGCTCTCCAAGCTGCTCTCCGAGGCGGTCGAAGCCATTGAGCCCGGTCCGGTGGAAGGCATTCGCGCGACCGGCGCCAACAAAATCGAAGAGATCCTCTACGGCGTTCTGCCACAGGTGATGCCGCTGCTGATCTCCTACTCCCTGTACCGCTTTGAGTCCAACGTCCGCTCCGCCACCGTCGTCGGCATGGTGGGCGCAGGCGGGATTGGCGTCACCCTGTGGGAAGCGATTCGCGGTTTCCAGTTCCAGCAAACCTGTGCCCTGATGGTGCTTATCATCATCACCGTCAGCCTGCTGGATTTCCTCTCTCAACGTTTGCGTAAGCACTTCATCTGAGAAGCGAGGCTTTGTTTTCTATGCACTTATCCAGACATCCGACCAGTTACCCTACCCGCTGGCAAGAGATTGCGGCGAAGCTCGAAGTGGAGCTGCGCACGCACTACCGCTGCGGAGACTACCTTCCTGCCGAGCAGCAGCTTGCCGACCGCTATGAAGTGAACCGACACACCCTGCGCCGTGCCATTGACCAGCTGGTCGAGCGCGGCTGGGTCCAGCGCCGTCAGGGCGTGGGCGTGCTGGTGCTGATGCGCCCGTTCGACTACCCGCTTAACGCCCAGGCGCGCTTTAGCCAGAACCTGCTGGATCAGGGCAGCCACCCGACCAGCGAAAAGCTGCTCTCTGTCTTACGCCCGGCCTCCAGCCACGTGGCGGACGCGCTGGGTATTCAGGAGGGCGACAACGTCATCCACCTGCGCACCCTGCGCCGGGTCAACGGCGTCGCGGTGTGCCAGATAGACCACTACTTCGCGGATCTCACCCTCTGGCCAGTGCTGCAGAATTTCTCCAGCGGTTCGCTACATGATTTTCTCCAGAATGCGACAGGCATTGCGCTGAAACGCACCCAGACGCGTATCAGCGCCCGCCGCGCGCAGGCGAAAGAGAGCAAAGTGCTCGAAATCCCCAATATGGCCCCGCTGCTCTGCGTGCGCACCCTCAACCACCGTGACGGCGAGATCGACGCGACGGAATATTCCGTCAGCCTGACCCGCGCCGACATGATCGAATTCACCATGGAGCACTGAATGCACTTCGACACCGCCACCCGACAGCGCTGGATGCGCGTGCTGGCCCACAGCCAGCCAGCTGCGCTGTCTGCCCGCATGAACGCCCTTAGCCTGGCTCCCGGGTACGACATCCTCCGCGCGCCGGAGATCGGCCTTGTGCAGATCCAGGCGCGCATGGGCGGCACCGGCGAGCGCTTTTTCGCCGGGGATGCCACCCTCACCCGCGCAGCGATCCGCCTGCACAGCGGCACGCTGGGCTACAGCTACGTGCTGGGGCGTGATAAAGCCCACGCCGAGCGCTGCGCGGTCATCGACGCGCTTTTACAGGAACCACCGCATTTCCAGACGCTGATGGAAACCCTTATTTCCCCGCTGGAGGCCGACCGCGCCGCACGTCTTGCCGCGCGTCAGGCCGAAGTGAATACCAGCCGGGTCGACTTCTTTACGCTCGTTCGCGGAGACAACGCATGACGCTTCAACCTGCTTTTACCCTGGCCATCCAGGATGCCCAACACAGTTTTCGTCGTCTGCTGAAGGCGATGAGCGAGCCGGGCGTGATCGTCTCGCTGCACCAGCTCTCCCAGGGCTGGCTGCCGCTGAACCTGGCGACAACCAGCGTGCTGCTAACCCTGGCCGACAACGATACCCCGGTATGGCTTTCGGGCGCCCTGTCGAACGACATCGCCAGCCAGAACCTGCGTTTTCACACCGGCGCTCCGCTGGTCGATCAGCCCCGGCAGGCGATCTTTGCCGTGGCCGACGAACAAATCAGCCATGAACAGCTGAATGCCCTGAGCGAAGGCACCGCCGTCGCCCCGGAAACCAGCGCCACGCTGATTTTGCAGGTCGCCAGCCTGAGCGGCGGCCGCATGCTGCGCCTGACCGGCGCAGGCATCGCCGACGAACGCATGGTCGCGCCGCAGCTGCCAGAGTGCATCATTCACGAGCTGACCGAGCGCCCGCACCCGTTCCCTCTGGGCATTGACCTGATCCTGACCTGCGGCGAACGCCTGCTGGCCATCCCGCGGACCACCCACGTGGAGGTGTGCTGATGTACGTTGCCGTCAAAGGGGGCGAGAAGGCCATCGCCGCCGCCCATGCGCTGCAGGCGCACAGACGACGGGGCGATGAACAGCTGCCCGAGCTGAGCGTCGCCCAAATCGAGCAGCAGCTAAACCTCGCCGTAGACCGGGTAATGACCGAGGGCGGCATCGCCGACCGAGAACTGGCGGCGCTGGCCCTGAAGCAGGCCAGCGGTGATAACGTGGAAGCGATCTTCCTGCTGCGCGCCTACCGCACCACGCTGGCGAAACTGGCGGTCAGCGAGCCGGTGAATACGGCAGAGATGCGCCTGGAGCGCCGCATTTCTGCCGTTTATAAAGACATCCCCGGCGGCCAGCTGCTTGGCCCTACCTGTGACTACACCCATCGCCTGCTGGATTTTACCCTGCTGGCGAACGGCGAGACGTCGCCGCTCAGCACCTCTGACGCCGAACAGGAACCGTCTCCGCACGTCTTCAGCCTGCTGGCGAAACAGGGCCTGGCGAAGGCGGAAGCGGATTCCGGCGCGCAGCCGGATGACATCACCCGCACGCCGCCGGTCTACCCGTGTTCACGCTCGTCCCGCCTGCAGCAGCTGATGCGCGGCGACGAAGGCTATCTGCTGGCGCTGGCCTACTCCACCCAGCGAGGCTACGGGCGTAACCATCCGTTTGCCGCCGAAATTCGCAGCGGCTACATCGACGTTGAAATCGTGCCGGAAGAGCTGGGATTTGCGGTGAACGTCGGCGAACTGCTGATGACAGAATGCGAAATGGTGAACGGTTTTGTCGCGCCCGAAAATGAAGACCCGCACTTTACCCGCGGCTACGGGCTGGTGTTTGGCCTTGGCGAGCGCAAGGCGATGGCCATGGCGCTGGTCGACCGCGCCCTGCAGGCGCCGGACTACGGCGAACACATCGCGGGCCCGGCACAGGACGAAGAGTTCGTCCTGGCCCACGCGGATAACGTCGAGGCCGCGGGCTTCGTCTCGCACCTCAAGCTGCCGCACTACGTCGATTTCCAGGCCGAACTGGAACTGCTGAAACGCCTGCAACGGGAGCGCAAACATGGCTAACTTAAGCGGCTACAACTTTGCCTATCTGGATGAGCAAACCAAACGCATGATCCGCCGAGCGATACTTAAAGCGGTGGCGATCCCGGGCTATCAGGTGCCGTTCGGCGGCCGCGAAATGCCGATGCCCTACGGCTGGGGGACGGGCGGCATCCAGATTACCGCCAGCGTGATCGGCGAGGCGGACGTGCTGAAGGTCATCGACCAGGGCGCGGACGACACCACCAACGCCGTGTCGATCCGCAACTTCTTCCAGCGGGTAACGGGCGTCGCGACCACGGAAAAAACCGAAGACGCGACGCTGATCCAGACCCGTCACCGCATCCCCGAAACCCCGCTGACGGAAGATCAGATTTTGATTTTCCAGGTGCCGATCCCGGAGCCGCTGCGCTTTATCGAGCCACGCGAAACCGAAACCCGCATCATGCACGCCCTGGAAGAGTACGGGGTCATGCAGGTGAAGCTGTATGAGGATATCGCCCGCTTCGGCCATATCGCCACTACCTACGCCTACCCGGTGAAGGTCAACGGGCGCTACGTCATGGACCCGTCGCCGATCCCGAAATTTGATAACCCGAAGATGGACATGATGCCCGCCCTGCAGCTGTTCGGTGCCGGACGTGAAAAACGCATCTACGCCGTCCCGCCCTACACGCGTGTCGAAAGCCTGGATTTCGACGATCACCCGTTTACGGTGCAGGAGTGGGACGAGCCGTGCGCCATCTGCGGTTCCAAACACAGCTATCTGGATGAAGTGGTGCTGGATGACACGGGCAAACGGATGTTTGTCTGCTCCGACACCGATTTCTGCCGCCAACAGAGCGAGGCGAACGGCCAATGAAACCGCTGCTTTCGGTTAACAACCTGACCCACCTGTATGCGCCGGGCAAAGGCTTTAGCGACGTGTCGTTCGAGCTGTGGCCGGGTGAAGTGCTGGGGATTGTCGGCGAGTCCGGTTCCGGCAAAACCACTCTGCTGAAATCCATCTCCGCGCGCCTGACGCCGCAACACGGCGAGATACTCTACCAGGGACACTCCCTCTACGGCATGAGCGAGGCCGAGCGCCGCCGCCTGCTGCGCACCGAGTGGGGCGTGGTGCATCAGCACCCGATGGACGGCCTGCGCCGTCAGGTCTCGGCGGGGGGCAACATCGGCGAACGCCTGATGGCCACCGGCGCGCGCCACTACGGCAACATCCGCGCCACGGCGCAGCGCTGGCTGGAGGAGGTGGAAATTCCCGCGTCACGCATCGACGATCTGCCCACCACCTTCTCCGGCGGCATGCAGCAGCGCCTGCAGATCGCCCGCAACCTGGTCACGCACCCGAAGCTGGTGTTTATGGATGAACCCACCGGCGGGCTGGACGTCTCGGTGCAGGCTCGTCTGCTCGACCTGCTGCGCGGCCTGGTGGTAGAGCTGAACCTGGCAGTGGTGATTGTCACCCACGATCTGGGCGTTGCGCGCCTGCTGGCGGACCGCCTGCTGGTGATGAAGCAGGGTCGGGTGGTGGAAAGTGGGTTAACCGACCGTGTGCTCGACGATCCCCACCATCCCTACACCCAGTTGCTGGTGTCGTCCGTGTTGCAGAACTGAGGTTGCTGCTGCCGGGTGGCGCTGCGCTTACCCGGCCTACGAATAGCGCACCTGTAGGCCGGGTAAGGCGTAGCCGCCACCCGGCAACACGAACACCGCACCTTGTAGGCCGGGTAAGGCGAAGCCGCCACCCGGCAAAACAAATCGCGAGGCCAACATGATCCACGTACAAAACGTAAGTAAGACCTTTGTGCTCCACCAGCAAAACGGCGTGCGTCTGCCGGTCCTGCAAAATGCCTCTCTGGAGGTTAATCGCGGCGAATGCGTGGTGCTGCACGGCCATTCCGGCAGCGGAAAATCGACCCTGCTGCGCTCCCTCTACGCCAACTATTTGCCCGACGAAGGCCATATTCATATTCGCCACGGCGATGAATGGGTCGACCTGGTACAGGCCCCCGCGCGTAAGGTGCTGGACGTGCGCCGCACCACGATCGGCTGGGTGAGCCAGTTTCTGCGGGTGATCCCGCGGATCTCCGCCCTCGACGTGGTGATGCAGCCGCTGCTGGATCTCGGCGTGCCGCGCGAAACCTGCGCCGCCAAAGCCGCCAGCCTGCTGACGCGCCTCAATGTGCCCGAGCGCCTGTGGCACCTTGCCCCGTCGACCTTTTCCGGCGGCGAGCAGCAGCGCGTCAATATCGCCCGCGGCTTTATCGTCGACTACCCGATTTTACTTCTGGATGAACCCACCGCCTCGCTCGACAGCAAAAACAGCGCCGCCGTGGTGGAACTGATCGAACAGGCCAAAGCGCGCGGGGCGGCGATCGTCGGGATCTTCCACGACGAGAACGTTCGCACCCGCGTCGCGGACCGGCTGCACCCAATGGGGACTCCCGCATGATTATCAATAACGTCAAGCTGGTACTGGACAATGAGGTGGTTGGCGGCTCGATTGAGATCCAGGACGGAACAATCCGCGCGTTTGCCGAAACCCAGAGCCGCTCACCCGAAGCGATGGACGGCGACGGCGGCTGGCTGCTGCCGGGGCTGATCGAACTGCATACCGATAATCTGGACAAGTTCTTCACGCCACGGCCGAAGGTGGACTGGCCCGCGCATTCAGCGATGAGCAGCCACGACGCGCTGATGGTCGCCAGCGGCATCACCACCGTACTGGACGCGGTGGCCATCGGTGACGTGCGCGACGGCGGCGACCGTCTGGAGAACCTGGAGAAGATGATCAACGCCGTGGAGGAGACGCAAAAACGCGGCCTCAACCGCGCCGAGCACCGCCTGCACCTGCGCTGCGAGCTGCCGCACCACACCACCCTGCCGCTGTTTGAAAAGCTGGTCGGCCGCGAGCCAGTCTCGCTGGTCTCCCTGATGGACCACTCGCCGGGGCAGCGTCAGTTCGCCAACATCGAAAAGTATCGCGAATACTATCAGGGCAAATATTCTCTCAGCGATGCGGAGATGGCCCGTTACGAAGAAGAGCAGTTGGCGCTTGCGGCGCAGTGGTCGCAGCCTAACCGTCTCAGGATCGCGGCGATGTGCCGGGACCGAAATATCGCGCTGGCCAGCCATGACGACGCCACACACGATCACGTGGTCGAATCCCATCAGCTTGGCAGCGTGATCGCCGAATTTCCCACCACGTTCGAGGCGGCTGAAGCCTCCCGCAAGCACGGGATGAACGTGCTGATGGGCGCACCGAACATCGTGCGCGGCGGCTCACACTCCGGCAACGTCGCGGCAAGCAAGCTCGCTTCCCTCGGCCTGCTGGATATCCTCTCGTCCGACTATTACCCCGCCAGCCTGCTCGACGCGGCGTTCCGGGTGGCCGACGACGAGGGCAACCGCTTTACGCTACCACAGGCGATTCGCCTGGTGACGAAAAACCCGGCTTCGGCGCTTAACCTGCAGGATCGCGGCGAGATAGCCGAAGGCAAGCGGGCGGATCTGGTGCTGGCCCACCGCAGGGGCGAGCACATCCATATCGACCACGTCTGGCGTCAGGGAAAGAGGGTGTTCTGATGGGAAGACTTATCTGGTTAATGGGGCCGTCCGGCTCCGGTAAGGACAGCCTGCTGTCCGCCTTACGGCAGCAGGAGCATCCGCAACTGCTGGTGGCGCACCGGTACATTACCCGGTCGGCGAATGCGGGGAGTGAAAACCATATCGCCCTGAGCGAGCAGGAGTTTTTCACCCGTGCCGGGCAAAATCTGCTGGCGCTGAGCTGGCACGCCAACGGCTATTACTACGGGATCGGTATCGAGACCGATCTGTGGCTGCATGCGGGGTTCGACGTGCTGGTCAACGGTTCACGGGCGCATCTTTCGCAAGCGCGCGCCCGCTATGGAGCGGCCCTGCTGCCGGTCTGCCTGCAGGTTTCACCGGACGTCCTGCGCAGCCGGTTGCAGAGCCGGGGGCGTGAATCCGCCCGTGAGATCGACCAGCGGCTGGAGCGTGCGGCCCGCTATACCCCGTCCGACTGCCACGTCCTCAATAACGACGGAAGTTTGCTACAGTCAGTCGAGACCTTTTTATCGCTTATCCGTCAGAAGGAGAAACAGCATGCCTGACTGCACGCTTCGTCCCGCCACCGCCGACGATGCGCAAATCGTTTACGCGTTAATCTGCGAGTTAAAGCAGGCCGAGTTCGATCGCCAGGCGTTTCACGCGGGCTATCTTGCCAATCTGCAGGATCGCAATATGCGCTATCAGCTTGCCGAACTGGACGGGCAGGTCATCGGCATGATCGGCCTGCACCTGCAGTTTCACCTCCACCATGCACGCTGGATCGGCGAGATCCAGGAGTTGGTGGTGATGCCGCAGGCGCGCGGATTAAAGGTGGGCAGCCAGCTGCTGGCCTGGGCGGAAGGGGTGGCACGAGAGGCCGGCGCGGAGCTGACCGAACTCTCCACCAGCGTGAAGCGCGTGGACGCCCATCGTTTTTACGTTCGTGAAGGATATACGCAGAGCCATTTCCGATTCACCAAACCGCTGTAGAGGTGCGTTATGAGTCTGACAATCACGTTAACAGGAACCGGAAGCGCGCAACTCGTGCCGGTCTTTGGCTGCGACTGCGCGGCGTGTCGCCGGGCGCGCCTGCAGGATAACTATCGCCGTCGTCCCTGTAGCGCGGTGGTCAAATTCAACGATGCGGTGACCCTGCTGGATGCCGGTATTCCGCACCTGATGGACGACTGGGCCGCAGGCAGCTTTCAGCAATTTTTGCTCACCCATTACCATATGGATCACGTCCAGGGGCTCTTCCCCCTGCGTTGGGGCGTGGGCGCGACGATCCCCGTTTACGGTCCGCCGGATGAAGCGGGATGCGACGACCTGTTTAAACATCCGGGGATTCTGGATTTCAGCCACACGGTCGAACCGTTTGTGATGTTTGAGCTCCAGGGTTTGCGGGTCACGCCGCTGCCGCTCAACCATTCGAAACTGACCTTCGGGTATTTGCTGGAATCGGCCCACAGCCGCGTGGCCTGGCTGTCCGATACCGCCGGACTGCCGGAAAAAACGGTGAAGTTCCTGCTCAACAATCAGCCGCAGGCGATGATTATCGACTGCAGCCACGAACCGCGCGACGAGACGCCGCGAAACCATTGCGACTTAAATACCGTGATGGCGCTAAACGAGGTGATTGGCTGCCCGCAGGTGATCCTGACGCATATCAGCCATCAGTTTGACGTGTGGATGATGGATAACCCGCTGCCCGACGGCATTGAAGCGGGGTATGACGGGATGGTGCTGGTACTGGACTGAGTTTTGCCGGGTGGCGGCTGCGCCTTACCCGGCCTACGGTCCAGGTTTTTGCAGGCCTGCGCCTGCGAAGCGCCACCAGGCTTTAGCCTCGATCGTAATCGTCTTCTAACCTGCGCTCATCCTCTTCTAACCGACGCCTGTCGTCATCCAGCTGGCGCTGGCGCTCGTCTAAACGGCGGCGTCTGTCTTCGAGCTGCCGACGACGATCGTCGTACTGTCGACTGTCGATTTGACGGCTGCGGTCATAACGATCGTCGTCGTCATTGCTGCTGCTGGGGTTGTAGGCATCGTTGATCGCCTGCTGAATGTTGCCAATAGCATCATCAACAATGTCGGCATGAGCCAGTTGGCTGGTAAGTGACAGCAGACCAAATAACAGAGCAGTTGAATAACGTTTCATAAGGCCAGACTCGCAGGTGAACTGGCCTTACGATAATGAACAGCAGGAAACGGGGGTAGCGGAGGAATCTCAAATTCAGTTGTGTCCTGGGACTTCCATCAGTTGATTCGCACGCTGTTTATTTTCTGCGACCAGGACGATGCCGTAGCATTTTTGATCCGGCGAATGGCTCCAGATACGATCTTCGGGGATACACCCTCCGTCATAGATAACCTTGCTACCATCATACGGCCAAAATGCGCCCTGCTCGGTATCGAGAACAAATACAGCGATTTGGTCAGACTCACGGGCAATTTTCTGCCAGAGCATCTTCCCACCCTCATATTGTTCAAAGTCGCTGACAAGTGTCACGCCACACTGTAATACCAGGGCTTCATACAGGCGAGTTGCCAGTCCCTTGTCACGCTCGGCGGGATCAACACAGATACCTTCTACCTGAATAACATTGGCATCTTCCCAACAGCGCTCGACGGCAATGATATCTTCACCCAAATGCGTTTTACGTTGTAAATCCAGGGCAGCAACAACCCGATGCCGGGGCACCCCATCGAAGGTTTCGATATCCGCTTCAATAATCGCAGCTCTTGGCGTCTGGCTATCAAAAATAACATGTAGCACTCGCCCGGAAAGCTCAAACTCATCAACGAGTTTAAACGACCTGGCAATTGTGCTCGGGCTGTATGTTGTAGGCATCACGATCATTTGTGAGTCCCCCTTTGTGAGTACCGGCATAATTCCTTTTATATCCCAATCTGCTAAATTTTGCGCAGATTAACATCACCGGCGTCAACGATGCTCTTGATGAAATCCTAAACAGGGGCATTTAAAAACATATTTTCCGCAGAGTCTGCGCCAGCTGCGCCCGCGTAAACGGCTTACGCAATAACGGAACGTCCGGCAGCTGAGGATTATGCGAGGGCCGTAAATCCTGGCCGCTGATCAGCAGCACCGGAAGCTGCGGATAATGACTGCGCACATGGCTAATCACCTCGGCCCCGCTCAGGCTTCCGGGCAACATCAGGTCGCTGATAAACATGCCAATATCCGGCGACGCCGCCAGCATGCTCAGCGCCTGCTCGCCGTTTTCCGCTTCGAGCGTCAGATAGCCAAGCTGGTGCAACTGCTCGCACAGGGTCTGACGGACATCCGCTTCATCCTCCAGCACCAGCACCAGGCGCTCGCTCTCGACGGAGGCGGTGGCTGACAGCGCTTCATCAACTGCAGCGGCGGGCTGCGTCGAGCGCGGGAGGTGAAGCCGCACGGTCGTTCCCTGTCCCGGCGCGCTTTCAATCTCCACGCGACCACCGGACTGGCGCACAAAGCCGTACACCATCGACAGGCCTAACCCGCTCCCGCTCCCGGTCTGTTTGGTGGTGAAGAACGGTTCAAAGACCCGGGATTTGACCTCCTGCGACATGCCGCTGCCGCGGTCAATGACTTCCAGCGCCACCATATCCTGCCTGCGTCCGTCGCTGCGGGTAACGCGCTGATTCCAGGTGCGAATTTTAATCACCCCGCTTTGCCCTTCCATCGCATCACGCGCGTTCATCACCAGATTAATGATGGCGTTTTCCAGCTGGCTGACGTCGATCCATGCGGGCCATGCCGGGGATTGCGCTTCAATTTCCAGGGTCAGGGTGGCGGGCAAGGAGTGACGCAGCAGTTCCCGGAGGTTCTCCAGCAGCGGCTGCATCTCTACCGCATGCGGCGTCAGGGATTGCTTGCGGGAAAACGCCAGCAGGCGCTGGGTCAGTAAGGCGCCACGCTCGGCCGCCTTCAGCGCCCGGCTGATGCGCGGCGCGTCGTTTGATTCGGGGTCGGTGAGCTCAAGACTGCCGATGATCACCGCCAGCAGGTTATTAAAATCATGCGCCAGCCCGCCCGTCAGCTGCCCGACCGCCTTCATTTTCTGGCTGTGCAGCAGCGCCTCTTCCAGCCCCTGACGCTCAATGCGGTCGATCTCCATCTGCGTGGTTTTTTCTTTCAGCAGGCGCGTGGTGTGCTCAAGCGAGGCGGTGTTGCGGGCAAAAACGTTAAACGCGCGCGCCAGTTCACCCAGCTCATCGCGCCGCTGCAGCGCGGGGACGGACACATCCTGTTCACCGTGAGCAAGACGCGACATCGCCCGGGAAATGGCCGTCAGGTTGGAGGCCAGATTGCGGTAGATATACCAGCAGGCACACCCGGTGATGATCAGCGCCAGCACGGCGAAAATGGTGATAAATACGCTGATGGATTGCAGTTCGTGATGGCTCTGGGCGGTGCGAAGCCGGGATGCCTGCGCCACCTGCTCCACGTACTGATTGATGTCGCTGTTGAGGATCGCCACCAGCGCCTTGATGTGGAACATATACCAGCTTATCGCCAGATCGCTCTCCTCCAGCTGCTTCGACAGCGGGGCGAGCTGACCTAGCTCGGCATTAAAATCAGGCAGAACCGCCTTTACGACCGGCTGTACGGTATTTCGGGGCAACGTTGCGGCCACCGCGTCCAGTTGCTGGATGGTCGCGCGCGGCGAAGGGGTATCGATGGCGGCGGCGATCAGCCGGTCCATCTCCATCAGCTGCTGCGCACCCGGTACGTTACTGTCATAACGGCGGTTGATGTCCTGCAGATGACGCAGGTAACTCTGGCTTTGATATAGCGAGCTCAGCAGGGCATTACGCTCCAGATGGCGTCGCTGTCCGCGCTCCAGCATCTCCGTCACGCTCTGCTGTAACTCATTGCTTCGTTGAATAATACGCGCCACCAGAGCTGGCTCCTGCTGCGCCAGCGGCGCCTCCGCAAGCTGCTCCAGCGAATGGCGGAGGGCCATTTGCGTCTGCTTCAGGCGCTCGGCTTCTCCTTTGTACTCGAGTGCCCCCACCACCTGCGAGAGCCGCACCGCCGCCGTCGCCACGTTGGCGGTATCGCGGGCCAGGTTCATGCTGCCGGTCATATCGTCCAGCGTTTGCTGCTGAACCTGCTCCTGGATTTGACTGGCGTGACGGAAGCCGAGCACCGCCACGCCGCTCACCATCAGCGTCACGGCGACCACCAGCAGATTGAAAATCAGCAGGCGACCGCGGGCGCTGGCGAAGAACGGGGGGCGGTGTGATGGCATGGATTGAGGCTCCTTTGCGGTTTGTTGTCCCCTCACCCTAACCCTCTCCCCAAAGGGGCGAGGGAATAATTTGCTCCCTCTCCCTTTCAGGGAGAGGGCCGGGGTGAGGGTAATTCAATAACTGTGATCCACATTAGCTATTCATAACTATGACAAATATGAACAGCTTCTGACATTTTGCATTTACGCACCTGTGATGAAGTGCAGAAATCGGCATTCACAGGAGATCCGCCATGAGCAGAACCCCGGTATTAGAGATGCGCAACATTGCCAAAACGTTTGGCAGTTTCCACGCGCTCAAGGGTGTGGATTTGACGGTTTTTCCCGGTGAGATCCACGCGCTGATGGGCGAAAACGGCGCGGGAAAAAGCACGCTGATGAAAATCCTCGCGGGGGCCTATACCGCCACTCACGGCGAGATCCTGATTGACGGTCAGCCGTTTCACATTAAAGGGCCGAAGGATGCGCTTGCCGCGGGCATCACCCTGATTTATCAGGAGATGCAGCTCGCGCCTAATCTGACCGTAGCCGAAAATATCTTCCTCGGCAGCGAGCTGTCGCGCGGCGGGATGGTGCAGCGCAAAGAGATGGCTGCCCAGGCGCAGGCGGTGATTGACCGCCTCGGCGCACAGTTCAGCGCCACCGATCTGGTGATGAAGCTCACCATCGCCGAACAGCAGCAGGTAGAAATTGCCCGCGCGCTGCACCGCAACAGCCGCATTCTGGTGATGGATGAACCCACCGCCGCCCTCTCCTCGCGGGAAACACATCGCCTGTTTGAACTGATTTTACGCCTGCGCGATGAAGGGATGGCGATCATTTATATCAGCCACCGCATGGCGGAAGTGTATGAACTCTCTGACCGCGTCAGCGTTCTGCGCGACGGGCAGTACGTCGGCAGCCTGACGCGCGACAAGCTTAACGCCTCCGAGCTGGTGCGCATGATGGTGGGACGACCGTTAAGCGACCTGTTCAACAAGGAGCGTGATATCCCCCTCGGCAGCCCACGCCTCAACGTGCATCACCTCACCGACGGTAAAAAAGTACAGCCCTGCAGCCTGCAGGTGCGTTCCGGCGAAATCGTCGGGCTGGCGGGGCTAGTCGGGGCCGGACGTTCCGAGCTGGCACAGCTTATCTTCGGCGTGCGCAAAGCCACGGGCGGCATGATTGAGGTCGACGGCGAGCCGGTGGTGATCCACTCCCCGCGTGCGGCCATCGAAAACGGCATCGGTTTTCTCACCGAGAACCGCAAGGAGCAGGGACTGTTTCTGGAGCTGGCGGCGCAGGAGAACATCACCATGGCGACGCTGGAGCGCGACGCCACCTTCGGCATGTTAAACCGCAAAAAAGCGCAGGCCATCTCCGATGACGCCATCGCCCTGCTTAACATCCGCGTGCCGCATGCTCAGGTGCGCGCGGGCGGGCTGTCGGGCGGCAACCAGCAGAAGCTGCTCATCTCCCGCTGGGTCGCGATTGGCCCACGCATTCTGATTCTGGACGAACCCACGCGTGGCGTGGACGTCGGGGCGAAAAGCGAGATCTACCGCATCATGAACCAGATGGCGCGCAAAGGGGTGGCGATTTTGATGATCTCCAGCGAGCTGCCGGAAGTGGTGGGGATGAGCGACCGGGTGTACGTGATGCGCGAAGGCAGCATCGCGGGCGAGCTTCACGGGCGTGACATCTCTCAGGAAAACATTATGACGCTGGCAACCGGCGTGAACGACACTCATCATCAGGCGGTGCAATCATGACAACTCCAACCCATCCGCAGCAGGTGGCGAAATCCGCCTCCGCCAAAAAAATGCTGATGAGCGATCTGATGCAAACGGTCGGTATTTTGCCAATTCTTATCCTGATTGTGGCGGTATTTGGCTTTATTGCCCCGAACTTCTTTACCGAGAGCAACCTGCTCAACATTACCCGTCAGGCGTCGATCAACATCGTGCTGGCGGCGGGAATGACCTTCATTATCCTCACCGGCGGGATTGACCTCTCCGTGGGGTCGATTCTCGGCACCACGGCGGTGGCCGCGATGGTGGTATCGCTCATTCCCGAATTCGCCGGGCTGTCCATTCCCGCCGCGCTGATGCTCGGCATGGTGCTGGGCCTGTTTAACGGCGCGCTGGTGGCTTTTGCCGGGCTGCCGCCCTTTATCGTCACGCTCGGCACCTACACGGCGCTGCGCGGCGCGGCGTACCTGCTGGCCGACGGCACGACGGTCATTAACTCGAACATCAACTTCGAGTGGATCGGCAATAACTATCTCGGCCCAATTCCCTGGCTGGTGGTGATCGCCCTGGCGGTCATTGTGGTGTGCTGGTTCATCCTGCGCCGTACCACGCTTGGCGTTCATATCTACGCCGTGGGCGGCAACATGCAGGCGGCGCGCTTAACGGGGATTAAGGTCTGGCTGGTGCTGCTGTTTGTCTACGGCATGAGCGGCCTGCTCTCCGGCCTCGGCGGCGTCATGAGCGCCTCACGCCTGTACAGCGCTAACGGCAACCTCGGCACAGGCTACGAGTTGGATGCAATTGCGGCAGTGATCCTTGGCGGCACCAGCTTTGTCGGCGGGATCGGCACGATCATCGGCACGCTGGTCGGCGCATTGATCATCGCCACCCTCAACAACGGCATGACGCTGATGGGCGTCTCCTACTTCTGGCAGCTGGTGATCAAAGGGGCGGTGATCATCATTGCGGTGCTGATCGACAAATACCGTACCCGAAACCATCAAAGTGCATAACAACAATACCCTACGAGTGAGGAAGACAAGATGCGTTTGAAACCGTTAGTAACCGCGCTCTGTGCTGGCGCGCTGCTTGCCGCAACGCCGTTTGCGCAGGCGAAAGATCTGAAGTCCATTGGCGTGACGGTGGGTGACCTGGCTAACCCGTTCTTCGTGCAGATCACCAAAGGTGCCGAGCTGGAAGCGCGCAAACTGGCGGGGGATAACGTCAAGGTGACGCTGGTCTCCAGCGGGTACGATCTGGGCCAGCAGGTGGCGCAGATCGACAACTTCATCGCCGCGAAAGTGGACATGATCATCCTCAACGCCGCGGACTCCAAAGGGATCGGCCCGGCGGTGAAGCGCGCGAAGGACGCCGGGATCGTGGTCGTGGCGGTTGACGTCGCGGCGGAAGGGGCTGATGCGACCATCACCTCCGATAACACCCAGGCGGGTGAGATGGCCTGTAAGTACATTACCGACCGCCTGAAAGGGAAAGGCAACGTGGTGATCATCAACGGACCGCCGGTCTCTGCGGTGCAAAACCGCGTGGAAGGTTGCCAGACGGAGTTCAAAAAACATCCGGATATCAAGGTGCTCTCGGATAACCAGAACGCCAAAGGCAGTCGTGAAGGCGGTCTGGAAGTCATGACCTCCCTGCTGGCGGCCAATCCGAAGATCGACGGCGTGTTTGCGATTAACGATCCGACCGCGATCGGCGCCGATCTGGCCGCGAAACAGGCGCAGCGCAATGAGTTCTTTATCGTTGGCGTGGATGGTTCACCGGACGGTGAGGAAGCGCTGAAGCGTGAAAACTCGCTGTTTGTGGCGACCCCGGCGCAGGATCCGCAGGTCATGGCGGCAAAAGCGGTGGAGATCGGCTATGACATTCTCCAGGGCAAACCTGCACCGAAAGCGCCCGTGCTGATCCCGGTGACGATGATCGATAAAAAGAACGTCGGCACGTATAAGGGGTGGACGGTTAAATGATCCTTTTCCCTCTCCCGCAGGGAGAGGGAACTGTTTTCAAGGAGTCCCCATGAAACGCTCCGACATTAACGAAATCCTCGGCCACACGCGGCAGTTTTTCTCCATGCACGACGTGCATCTCCCGCCTTTTGCCAGCTTTCCGCCAACGAAATGGCAGCAGCTTGATCAGGCTGCATGGCAGGAAGTGTTCGACCTCAGGCTCGGCTGGGACGTGACGGCATTCGGCGGCAACAACTTTGCCGCTGAGGGCCTGACGCTGTTTACCCTGCGCAACGGCTCGCCCAACGGCGTGCCGTATGAAAAAAACTATGCCGAAAAAATCATGCACGTGCGGGACGGCCAGGTCACGCCGATGCATTTTCACTGGCGTAAACGGGAAGACATCATCAACCGGGGCGGCGGGAATCTGATCGTGGAATTATGGAATGCCGGGGCGCATGAAGAGACGGAAAACACCGACGTGACGGTCACCGTCGACGGCTGCCGTCAAACCCACGCCCCCGGCAGCCAGCTGCGCCTCACGCCAGGGGAAAGCATCTGCCTGACGCCCGGTCTTTACCACAGTTTCTGGGGCGAACGCGGCTTCGGCGACGTGCTGGTCGGGGAAGTGTCCTCGGTCAATGACGATGAACACGACAACCACTTTTTGCAGCCCGTTGCCCGCTATAACAACATCGAAGAAGATGAGCCGGCGCTGCTGGTGCTGTGCAACGAGTACAACCTGTTTCGGATATAAGGGGTGAATGATGCCATTGATTTCTCTTGCCGACGGTCTTGCCCACGCCAGACAACACCGCTATGCGCTGGGCGCATTTAACGTGCTCGATTCCCACTTCCTGCGCGCGCTGTTCACCGCCGCAAAGCAGGAGCGCTCGCCGTTTATCATCAACATCGCCGAAGTGCACTTTAAGTACGTGTCGCTGGATTCCCTTGTCGAAGCGGTGAAGTTCGAAGCCGCCCGTCACGACATTCCCGTGGTGCTCAATCTCGACCACGGCCTGCATTTCGAGGCGGTGGTGCGCGCCCTGCGCTTAGGGTTCAGCTCGGTGATGTTCGACGGCTCTACGCTGAGCTATGAGGAAAACATCCGCCAGACGCGGGAAGTGGTGAAGATGTGCCATGCGGTGGGCGTCTCGGTGGAGGCGGAGCTGGGCGCGGTCGGGGGTGATGAAGGCGGCGCGCTTTACGGACATGCGGATGAAGCCTTCTTCACCGATCCACAGCTGGCGCGCGAATTTGTCGATTCAACCGGCATCGACGCGCTGGCCGTCGCCATCGGCAACGCACACGGCAAGTATAAAGGCGAGCCGAAGCTCGATTTCCCGCGTCTGGACGCCATTCGTCAACAGACTGGACTGCCGCTGGTTTTACACGGCGGCTCCGGGATTAGCGATGCCGACTTCCGCCGCGCCATTGAGCTGGGCATTCATAAAATCAATTTCTATACCGGGATGTCGCAGGCCGCGCTCGCCGCCGTGGAGCAGCGTATGGCAAAACGCCAGCCGCTCTACGACGAGTTTGCCGAGCTGCTGCTGGGCATAGAAGAGGCGATTACGGATACGGTCGCCGAACAGATGCGCATTTTCGGCAGCGCGGGGCAGGCATAATGGAACGTAAAGGCATCATCGCCGCAGGCAATATGCTGGTGGACCACGTCCACCAGATCGTGCAGTGGCCGGAGCGCGGCTGGCTGGCGGAAAT
>Ga0268257_1001707_pt1 | contig 17852 bp, 10 predicted proteins | sample AgamicAtPrz_FD_200249 | JGI IMG/M metagenome (GOLD analysis project Ga0268257, IMG submission 200249) | Agave microbial communities from Guanajuato, Mexico - At.P.rz (v2) (version 3) | ecosystem: Host-associated > Plants > Phyllosphere > Phylloplane/Leaf | place: Guanajuato, Mexico | collected... | reverse complement strand
GCACCGCCGGGCGCCTGCACATGGCCATCGAATGCCACAGCTGCTTCCAGTGGCTGATGCCGACCATCGACCAGTTCCGGGATGCCTGGCCGGAAGTGGAACTGGACCTCGCCTCCGGCTTTGCCTTCGCCCCGCTGCCGGCCCTGGCCCGTGGCGACCTTGACCTGGTAGTGACCTCCGACCCGGTGGACCTGGCGGGTATCACCTACGTGCCACTGTTCACCTACGAGGCGATGCTGGCGGTGGCCAACCAGCATCCGTTGGCCAGCAAGCCCTATATCGTGCCGCAGGACCTGCTCGACCAGACGCTGATCACCTACCCGGTAGAGCGTGACCGCCTGGATATCTTCACCCGCTTCCTCGAGCCGGCCGACATCGAGCCGGCCGCCGTGCGCACCTCGGAGCTGACGGTGATGATGATGCAACTGGTAGCCAGCGGCCGGGGCGTGTGCGGCATGCCGCATTGGGCGCTGCACGAGTACAGCTCGCGCGGCTACGTCAAGGGCAAGCGCCTGGGCGAGAAAGGCCTGTTCGCCACGCTTTATGCCGCGGTGCGCACCGACATGCTCGATGCACCGTACATGCGGGACTTCCTGTTGACCGCCAAGGACACCTCGTTCGCCACCCTCGATGGGGTCAGCGCGGTGCGTTGAGCGCCTGGTGGTACATCGGCAGGATCAGGTCGCGGGTCAAGGGGGCCAGCGGCATGGTGGGTGTCTGGTCAGCGGCCAGCCATGCCACCTCTTCGATTTCTGCGGCCGGGACCACGTCGGCGGCGCTGTCGACACGGAACAGTTCGGCCTGTACCTCGAAGCCGGGCTCGTTGGCGGCTGGGGCGCTGAATTGGCCCAGATGCACGGCCTGGGCCGGGTCGATGTGCAGGCCCAGTTCCTCATGCAGCTCGCGCACCAGCGCCTGTACCGGGGTTTCGCCAGCATCGATCTTGCCGCCGGGCTGCATGAAGGCCTGGGTGCCGCGCTTGCGTACCAGCAGGGTACGGCCCTGGGGGTCGATCAGCAGGGCGGCGGCGATGCGGATGGTGTTGGGCATGGGTTCGGCTCATTTGACTCAATGGCCGGGGAGAATCCCATGGGACTGTTGCCCTGACAAGGCCAAGGTCTCCTCTGCCGGCCTGACGAACGGCCCCTTGCCAACCCGCCCCGTACCCTCCATAACCAGCACATGAACCTGCCCGCCAAACAGCACCCGGTGCTCGAGCTGTTCCACCCCGCCGTGCGCACCTGGTTCCGTCGTCACTTCGCCACGGTGACCGATGCCCAGGCACAGGCCTGGCCGTTGATCCATGCAGGCCAGTCGATGCTGCTGGCGGCGCCGACCGGCTCAGGCAAGACCCTCAGCGCATTCCTGGCCGTGCTCGACGAACTGTTCCGCCAGGGTCTGGAGCACCAGGGCGAGCTGCCTGCACACACCCAGGTGGTCTACGTTTCGCCACTCAAGGCGCTGTCCAACGATATCCGCCTGAACCTGCAGGCTCCGCTCGACGGCATCAGCCAGGCCCTTGTCGAACAGGGCCTCAGCGCCCCGCGCATCACCACGGCCGTGCGCACCGGCGACACGCCACAAAAGGCACGCGTCGCCATGCGCAAGCTGGCACCGCACATCCTGGTGACCACACCCGAATCGCTCTACGTGCTGATGGGCTCGGCTTCGGGCCGTGAGGGCCTGGCCAGCGTGCACACGGTGATCGTCGATGAGATTCATGCCTTGGCCGGCAACAAGCGCGGCGCCCACCTGGCATTGACCCTGGAGCGTATGCAGGCCACGTGCCGGCGTCCACTGCGGCGTATCGGCCTGTCGGCCACGCAACGCCCGGTCGAACGGGTGGCGCAGTTCCTGGTCGGCACCGGGCGCCCCTGCGCGATCGTCGATGTCGGCCATGCACGGCAGCGCGACCTGGCCATCGAAGTGCCGCCGGTACCGCTTGGCGCGGTGATGGCCACTGATGTCTGGGGCCTGGTCTACGACCGCCTGGCCGAGCTGGCACGGCAGCACCGCACCACCCTGGTGTTCGTCAATACCCGGCGCCTGGCCGAACGCATCACCCGCCACCTCAGCGACCGGCTGGGCAAGGAGGCGGTGGCGGCACACCACGGCAGCCTGGCCAAGGAGCTGCGCCTGGATGCGGAGCAACGCTTGAAACGTGGCCAGTTGCAGGTGCTGGTGGCCACCGCGTCGCTGGAGCTGGGCATCGACATCGGCGACATCGACCTGGTCTGCCAGATCGCCTCACCAGGTTCGATCGCGGCCTTCCTGCAGCGGGTTGGCCGCGCCGGCCACCAGGTCGATGGCGTGCCCAAGGGGCGCCTGTTCGCGACCTCGCGCGATGACCTGATCGAATGCGTAGCCCTGCTCGACTGCGTCCGCCGCGGCGAGCTGGACGAGCTCCATATACCCCGGGCGCCACTGGACGTCCTGGCCCAGCAGATCGTTGCCGAGGCCAGCAACCAGGCGTGGCACGAACAGGCCTTGTACGACTGCCTGCGCCAGGCCACGCCCTACGCCGAACTCGACCTGCAACACTACCAGGCCCTGCTGCGCATGCTCGCCGAAGGTTATAACGGCCGCCAGGGCGTGCGCAGCGCCTACCTGCACCGCGACGCGGTCAGCGGCACCTTGCGCGGCCGCCGGGGTAGTCAGCTGACTGCGCTGACCAGTGGTGGCACCATCCCTGACAACGCCGACTACGCGGTGTTGCTCGAACCACAGGCGCTTAACATCGGCAGCGTCAATGAAGACTTTGCCGTGGAGAGCATCGCCGGCGATATCTTCCAGCTGGGTAACGCCTCCTACCGCATCCTGCGCGTGGAACCGGGGCGGGTGCGGGTGGAAGATGCGCAAGGCCTGCCGCCGACCATTCCGTTCTGGCTGGGCGAGGCGCCAGGGCGCAGTGACGAGCTGTCTGCCGCGGTGGCGCGGCTACAGGCGCAGATGGACCAGCGCCTGGCGCAGGCCGGCGGCAACCTGGCAGAGGTGCTGGCGTGGTTGCAGCAAACCTTCGAACTGGGCCAGGACAGCGCCAGCCAATTGCTGGACTACCTGGCCCGCACCCGCGAAGTGCTCGGTGCCCTGCCCTCGCAGGAGACGTTGGTGATGGAGCGCTTCTTCGATGAATCCGGCGGTACCCAGCTGATCATCCATTCGCCCTACGGCAGCCGCATCAACCGCGCCTGGGGCCTGGCGCTGCGCAAGCGCTTCTGCCGCACCTTCAATTTCGAGTTGCAGGCAGCCGCCAGCGAGGACGCCATCGTGCTGTCGCTGTCCACCAGCCACAGTTTCGAACTGGACGAGGTATGGCGTTACCTGAACAGCCGCAGCGCCGAGCCGATCCTCGTCCAGGCCCTGCTCGATGCGCCGTTGTTCGGCGTACGCTGGCGCTGGAACGCCAGCGTGGCCATGGCCTTGCCGCGCTTCATCGGCGGACGCAAGGTGGCGCCACAGATCCAGCGGATAAAGAGCGAAGACCTGGTGGCCGCCGTGTTTCCCGACCAGATCGCCTGCCTGGAAAACATCACCGGCGAGCGGCAGATTCCCGATCACCCGCTGATCGAGCAAACCCTGGATGACTGCCTGCACGAAGCGATGGACAGCGAAGGCTGGCTGGCCCTGCTGCGGCGTATGGAAAGCGGTGCGGTGCGCCTGCTGTGCCGCGACCTGCCGGCCCCTTCGCCGCTGGCTTCGGCCATTCTCAATGCCCGGCCCTATGCCTTCCTGGATGACGCCCCGCTGGAAGAACGGCGCACCCAGGCCGTGCTCAACCGGCGCTGGAACGAGGTACACAGCGGCGACGACCTGGGTGCGCTGGATGCCGATGCCATTGCTGCCGTGGCCGCGGAGGCCTGGCCACAGCCCGGTAATGCCGACGAAATGCATGAAGCGTTGATGGGGCTGGGCGTCATCAGCCAGGACGAAGTGCGGGAAAACGCCAGTTGGGACATGCTGTTGCGCCAGTTGGCCAAAGCCGGGCGGGCCATGCGCCTGGTGGAAGAAGGGCTGTGGCTGGCGCGCGAACGCTTGGGCCTGTTGCACACGCTGTACCCCGGTGCCCGGCTGGAGCCGGCGCTGGCGGTTTTGCCCGGCTTCGCTCAGGCTACCGAAGCGGACAGCGCGCTTGTCGAACTGCTGCGCGCCCGTCTCAGCGGCCACGGCCCGCTGAGCCAGGCACAGATTGCCGTACCGCTGGGCCAGCCGGCGCAGGCCATCGAACAGGCCCTGGCCCGTCTGGAAGCCGAAGGCTATGTACTGCGTGGCCATTTCAGCCCGGGCACCAGCGACCTGCAGTGGTGCGAGCGCCATTTGCTGGCGCGCATCCACCGCTACACGGTCAAACGCCTGCGCCGGGAAATCGAGCCGGTCAGCCTGCAGGACTTCATGCGCTTTCTGTTCGACTGGCAGCACCTGGCCGATGGCCACCGCCTGCGCGGACCGGACGCCGTAGCCGCAGTGCTGGGCCAACTGCAAGGCTTTCCGAGCGCGGCCGGCGCCTGGGAGGCCGAACTGCTGCCGGCTCGTATCGAGGACTACAGCCCGCACTGGCTCGACGATGCCTGTCGCAGCGGGCAGTTTGCCTGGAGCCGCCTGGCGACGACAGTGTCGAGCAGTACCTTGGCCAGCACGCCGCTGGTGCTGCTACCACGCCAGCACCTGAACGTGTGGCGCAGCCTTGCCCCGGTGCCCGCCCTGGACAGCCTCGGCGCGCGGGCGCAACGCGTGCACGAAGTATTGCAGGCGCAGGGCGCGCTGTTCTTCGACGAGCTGAGCCATGATGCCCACCTGCTGCCCAGCGAACTCGAGGCGGCCTTGCAAGCGCTGGTGGGCGCCGGCCTTGCCGGGGCCGACAGTTTCACCGGCCTGCGCAGCCTGATCACCCCGGCGGCGAAGCGCTCATCCCGCAACAGCAGACGTGGCCACCCGCCGCTGTCCAGCAGCATGTCCAATGCCGGGCGCTGGGCGTTGTTGCGCCGCGGTGAGGTGGAAGAAAGCCAGCGCCTGGAGCACATCGCCCGGGCCCTGCTGAGACGCTATGGGGTGGTCTGCTGGCGCCTGCTGGACCGCGAAAGCGACGTGCTGCCGCCATGGCGCGAGCTGCTGCGTTGCTACCACCGGCTGGAGGCGCGCGGCGAGATTCGTGGCGGGCGCTTCATTGCCGGGCTGGCGGGGGAACAGTTCGCCTTGCCGGAGGCGGTAGCGCTGCTGCGCCAGGTACGCCGGCGCGAGCAGGACGGGGCGCTGGTAGCAGTGAGTGCCAGTGACCCGTTGAACCTGATCGGTTCGTTGCTGCCGGGGGCGAAAGTGCCGGCGGTCACTGGCAACCGCCTGCTGTATCGCGATGGGGTGGCGGTGGCAGTGCGGGTGGCCGGACGCTATTCGTTCCTGGTCGAGGCGCCGGCCCAGGAGCAGGAAAGCTGGCGGCAGAAATTGCTGCGCGACCCGCTCTGACGTGCTCCCGCCCCCGGCCTGCAGTCACGCGGGCCTGTTGCTCGCTACCGCGATTTAATTTTGCACAGCCTTGCAACTTGGCTATGGTCGGGGTTTGCCCCAGGCCCTGAGCCTGACCGCGCCATCGCAAGGACCCTGTATGAGCCTGTCACTTCTCAGCCGCTATGCCTTTTTCGCCGCCTGTGTGCTGTTCACCCTGGCGAGCCTGCCGTTCACCCAGCATGAATGGTTGTGGCCATTCACCCTGACCAGCGCCGTCCTCAGCCTGATCGGCCTGTTCGACCTGCTGCAGCAACGCCATGCGGTGCGTCGCAACTACCCGATCCTGGGCAACATCCGCTACCTGGTCGAGGCCATTCGCCCGGAAATCCGCCAGTACCTGCTGGAGGCCGACAGCGATGCCCTGCCGTTCTCGCGTGCCCAGCGCTCGCTGGTGTATGCGCGGGCGAAGAACGAAGCCTCCGACAAACCCTTCGGCACCCTGATCGACGTGTACGAGTCCGGATTCGAGTTCATCGGCCACTCCATGCGCCCGGCGCCACTGGCCGACCCGGCAAGCTTCCGCGTCATGGTCGGCGGGCCGCAGTGCAGCCAGCCGTATTCGGCGTCGATCTTCAACATTTCGGCCATGAGCTTCGGCTCGCTCAGCGCCAACGCCATTCGCGCGCTCAACCAGGGCGCCAAGCTGGGCAATTTCCACCATGACACCGGCGAAGGCAGCATCAGCCCCTATCACCGCGAACACGGTGGCGACCTGGTCTGGGAACTGGGCAGCGGCTACTTCGGCTGCCGCACGCCGGATGGGCGCTTCGACCCCGAACGTTTCGCCGCCCAGGCGCGCAGTCCGCAGGTGCGGATGATCGAGATCAAGATGAGCCAGGGTGCCAAGCCCGGCCACGGCGGCATCCTGCCCAGGCACAAGGTAACCCGGGAAATTGCCGAGACCCGTGGTGTACTGATGGGTGAAGACTGCATTTCACCGTCACGCCACAGCGCCTTCTCCACCCCCATCGAAATGATGCAGTTCATCGCCCGGCTGCGTGAACTGTCTGGCGGCAAACCGGTGGGCTTCAAGTTCTGCCTGGGTCACCCCTGGGAGTTCATGGGCATCGCCAAGGCCATGCTGGAAACCGGCATCCTGCCCGACTTCATTGTCGTCGATGGCAAGGAGGGCGGCACCGGCGCCGCGCCGGTGGAGTTCACCGACCACATCGGCGTACCGTTGCGCGAAGGCCTGCTGTTCGTGCACAACACCCTGGTCGGCCTGAACCTGCGCGACAAGATCAAGCTTGGCGCCAGCGGCAAGATTGTCAGTGCCTTTGACATCGCCAGCGTGCTGGCCATCGGCGCCGACTGGGCCAACTCGGCGCGCGGCTTCATGTTCGCCATCGGCTGCATCCAGTCGCAGAGCTGCCACACCAACAAGTGCCCGACCGGCGTGGCCACGCAAGACCCGCTGCGCCAGCGCGCGCTGGTAGTGCCGGACAAGGCCCAGCGGGTATTCAATTTCCACCACAACACCTTGCGTGCGCTGGCCGAGATGCTTGCAGCAGCGGGCCTGGAGCATCCAGCACAGCTGGAAGCCAAGCACCTGGTGCGGCGCATCTCCGCGACCGAGATCAAGCTGTTCTCGCAGATGCATGTGTTCCTGAAGCCGGGGGAACTGCTGACCGGCGAGGTGAATGGCCAGTTCTATTCGCGCATGTGGCAGCTGGCGCGGGCGGACAGCTTTGAACCGAACAGTGAGGTGGCCGCCTGATAGCCCCCTGGGGCCGCAAAGCGGCCCCGGGAACCCTGCATCAGGAAACCGTGCCTGCCGCGCCCTGCGCTTCTTTCGGCGCCAGGCGCAAGGCGTAGTACAGCACCGTCAGCAGCACCAGGAACGCCGGGCCGATATACAGCGCCACGCGGGTATCCTCGAAGTACGCCATCAGGCCGACCACCAGCACCAGGAAGGCCAGGGCCAGGTAGGAGCTCAGCGGCCACAGCCACATGCGGTATTTCAATGCCTTGCGCTCGGCGCTGCTGAGGCCGGCGCGGAATTTCAGCTGCGCCAGCAGAATCATTACCCAGGTCCAGATCGCGCCAAAGGTGGCGATCGAAGTGACCCAGACGAAGACTTTCTCCGGCACCAGGTAGTTGGCCAGCACGCCCAGCAGCAGCGCGCCGATCGACAGCAGCAGCGCATTGCGCGGCACGCCGTTCTTCGAGGTGCGGGCGAAGGCTGCCGGGGCCTGGCCGTTCTGCGCCAGGCTGTAGAGCATGCGCCCGGTGCTGAAGATGCCGCCGTTGCACGAGGACAGCGCGGCGGTAATCACCACGAAGTTGATGATGCCGGCGGCGGTCTTGATACCGAGCCGCTCGAAGGTCATGACGAACGGGCTGCCCTGGCTGCCAATCTCGTTCCATGGGTAGATCGACAGGATCACGAACAGCGCACCGACGTAGAACAGCAGGATGCGCCAGAACACCGAGCCGATGGCGTGCGGAATGGTCTTCTGCGGGTTGCGTGCTTCACCGGCGGTCAGGCCGATCATTTCCACGCCCAGATAGGCAAACATCACCATCTGTAGCGACATCAGTACCCCGGCGACGCCATTCGGCATGAAGCCGCCGTTGCTCCACAGGTTGGAGATGCCCATTGCCACACCGTCATTGCCCAGGCCGAAGGCAATGATGCCGATGCCGCCGAGGACCATGGCGATGATGGTGACGATCTTGATCAAGGCGAACCAGAATTCGAATTCACCGAACGCCTTGACCGCCACCAGGTTGACCGCGCCCATGCTGCCCAGCGCCGCCAGGGCCCAGATCCAGCGCGGTACGTCGGGGAACCAGATGCCCATGTAGATGGCGACCGCGGTAATCTCCGCCACGCAGGTCACCAGCCACAGGAACCAGTAGTTCCAGCCGGTAAGGAAGCCCGCCAGCGGGCCGAGATAGTCCTGGGCATAACGGCTGAACGAACCGGCGACAGGATTGTGCACGGCCATTTCACCAAGGGCGCGCATGATCACCAGAATGGCCAGGCCACCGATGATGTAGGACAGCATGATGGCTGGGCCAGCCATTTCGATGGCCTTGGCCGAACCAAGGAAAAGACCGACACCGATACAGGCGCCCAGCGCCATCAGACGGATGTGCCGTTCGCCCAGTTCACGCTTGAGCGGGCCGCCATCAGTGGCCTGGCCGTGGGCAGGGTGGTTGCCGACTGGCATAGCAATACAACCTCGTTTTGTTATTGGATTTGACCTTCGTGCAGCACCGGCCAGGCCGATAGGCGTAGCGTTGGCTTGCCGAACTGGCCTTGTGGGCCGGCTCGAGTGCCGGAATAGAGCGTCCGGCTGGGCGAAGGGGCAAGCAGTATAGGAACACCGTTGTAGGGATTTTCGCTATATATAGCGGAATAATCAGCGAGTTTTCCGGGACAAAAAGCGCTCTTGAACATCGCCCTGGCACCATAGCAACATCGTCCGGCGAAGAAACCCACACCAAAGCCGCATAGCCCCATGGCACTTTCTCGGCTTCTTACAAATTTTTCACCTGCCCTGCTCAACGTCTAAGCTTCAGACAAGCAAGACGAAAACACCTGGCCGGATAGAAGACTATGGGCGCACTGTGGCAATCGGAACCAACCAGAACGGAAGCACCCGACCTACCTCCGGCCGAGACGCCACAACCGAAGTTCCCCCGTCAACGTCGGCTATGGTGGCGGCTGATCATTCTCATCCTGCTGGTGGCACTGGTAGCCATCGGCTTCGCCGCGTACGACGAGTTCCGCACCTCCAACCTGCAGTCGCGGGAATTCAGCAAGCTGGCCACTACCCTCACCTATTCGCTGCAGCCAGGCCCCAGCGATGCCATCGTCTACCCCGGCGAAGGCCCGTTCGACAAACGCCTGGGCTACAGCGCCCTGGGTGAATTCCTGCCGCGCCTGCTCAAGCGCGACTACCTGATCAGCGAGCAGGTGCGGTTCTCGCCGGCGCTGATGAACTACGTCGAGCATGGGTTGTTCGCCCCTTACATCGAGAAGATCCAGGCCGGGCTGTCGATCACCGACTGCCGCGGCGACACGCTGTACCAGTACAAGTACCCGCAATACTTGTATCCGGACTTTGCCGCGATCCCGCCGGTGATGGTCAACAGCCTGCTGTTCATCGAAAACCGCGACCTGCTCGACACCAAGGACCCACGCAACAACCCGGCCGTGGACTGGCCGCGCTTCGCCAAGGCTGCCTATAGCCAGGTGGCCAAGTACCTGGCCCTGCCCGGCCAGTCCGCAGGTGGCAGCACCCTGGCCACGCAGCTGGAAAAGTACCGCCATTCACCAGACGGCCTGACCGTGTCGGGCGCCGAAAAGATCCGTCAGATGATTTCTGCCAGCGTGCGTGCCTACCAGGGCGGCCCCGACACCACCGAGGCACGCCAGCGCATCGTGCGCGACTACCTCAACAGTGTGCCGCTGTCGGCCGTGCCTGGGCATGGCGAGGTGCACGGTATGGCCGAGGGCCTGCGGGTGTGGTACGGCGCCGATTTCGACCAGGTCAACCAGGCCCTGATGTCCACCGCCAGTGACCCCGCAAGCATGGCCGCGCGCGGCCTCGCCCTGCGCCAGGTGCTGTCCTTGATGATTGCCCAGCGCCGCCCCTCGCACTACCTGTCCAAGGGGCGAGTCGAGCTGGCGGAGCTGACCGATGCGCACATTCGCGTACTGGCTGCCAACCAGGTCATCGACCAGCCGCTGGCCAACGCCGCACTGGCCAGCAAGGCGGTTTACCGCGACTGGGTGGCGCAACCGACCATCGTGCCGATCGTCACCAACAAGGGCATCAGCCTGGCGCGCAACCGCCTGGCGGCCATGCTCAACCGCCCGTTGTACGACCTTGACCGCCTCGACCTGTCGGCCACCAGCACCCTGCAGGCCGACCTTCAGGTGCAGGTCAGCCAGTACCTGAAGAACCTTGCCGACCCCGCGTTCGCCGCGCAGATGGGCCTGATTGGCGAGCGTCTGCTGACGCCCAGGACCACCGACCAGGTGAGCTACAGCTTCACCTTGTTCGAGCGCACTGCCGATGGTTCGCGGGTACGGGTGCAAACCGACAGCACCGACCAGCCTTTCGACATCAACGAAGGCAGCAAGCTGGAGCTGGGTTCCACCGCCAAGCTGCGCGTACTCACCACCTACCTGGAAATCATCGCCGAGCTGCACGACAAGTACGCCGGCAAACCTGCCGCCGAGCTGAAGAAAGTCGAAGTCGCCGAACTCGACCGCATCACCCAGTGGTCGCTGGAATGGCTCGCGCAGAACAGCAAGAACCAGAGCCTGGACGCCATGCTCGATGCCGCGCTGGAACGCAAGTACTCGGCCAACACCGGCGAAGCCTTCTTCACTGGCGGCGGCATGCATGTGTTCAACAACTTCCGCAAGGAAGACAACAGCCGCAACCCGACCCTCAAGGACGCCTTGCGCGAATCGATCAACCTGCCGTTCATCCGCCTGATGCGCGACCTGGTGCGCTACGTGACCTACCAGCAGCCGTACAACCGCCTGCCGTTGCTCAAGGACGACAGCGACCCGCGCCGCCAGGAATACCTGGCCCGTTTCGCCGACAAGGAAGGCACCAACTACCTGATGCGCTTCTGGAAGAAATACCAGCGCAAGACCTCGCAGCAACGCCTGGACACCTTCCTCGACAGCATGCGCGTCACCCCGCAACGGCTGGCTGCGGTGCACCGCTACCTGTTCCCCGAGGCCGGGCAGGAAACCTTCAACGCCTTTGTCCGCGCCCACCTCAAGGGTGACAAGGCCGCCCTGGGCAAACTGACCGACGGCCGCCTGTCGGAGATGTACGACGCCTATGGGCCGGGCAAGTATGACTTGCCTGACCAGGGCTACATTGCCAAGGTCCACCCCCTGGACCTGTGGCTGCTCGGCTACCTGCTGAAAAACCCCAGCTCGACCTTGACTGAAATGGTCAATGCCAGCCGCTTCGAACGCCAGGAGGTGTATGGCTGGCTGTTCAAGAGCCGCCACCAGGGCGCCCGCGACAGCCGGATTCGCACCATGGTGGAAATCGAAGCGTTCCTCGACATTCACCAGCGCTGGAAGCGCGTGGGCTATCCGTTCGACCACCTGGTGCCCTCGCTGGCCACCGCGATCGGCAGCTCGGGCGACCGTCCCGCCGCCCTCTCCGAACTGGTCGGCATCATCCAGAACGACGGCGTACGCCTGCCGACCTTGCGCATCGACACCCTGCACTTCGCCGCCAACACGCCGTACGAGACCAAGCTGATCACCGACCCGGACCGGGGCGTGCGGATTCTGCCGGTGGAAGTGGCGCGCGCCCTCAAAGGTGCCATGTCACAAGTGGTGGATGCAGGCACCGCGCGGCGTATTTCCGGCAGCTTCAAGCTGCAGGACGGCACGCCACTGGTCATGGGCGGCAAGACCGGTACCGGTGACAACCGCATCGAAAGTTTTGGCGCCGGTGGCCGCCTGATCGGCTCGCGCTCGCTGAACCGTACCGCTACGTTCGTGTTCTACCTGGGCGACAACCACTTCGGCACCTTGACCGCGTTCGTGCCGGGGCGCTCGGCGGAAGCCTTCACATTCACTTCGGCGCTGCCGGTACAGGTGCTCAAGGGCATGGCCCCGATCCTCATGCCGTACCTGCAACCGGGTAACCCGAATGAGTGCAGGCTGCCGCAGGTGGCAGCGCAGAACGGCCAGTCGGACAAGGATGCATCGAAGAATTAGATGATAATCATCCGCAATGCCGGGCTTGTCTTTAGATATATCTTGAGTAATATCTTACGATATATCGCAAACGACGGAGCCCCGCCCCCATGCGCGAACCTTCCCCCCACGACCTTTTCGAGCGGCGCCCCGGCCGTGGCGAACGCGGCCCGCGCGTATTCGCCCCTGGCGACCTCAAACTGTTGATGTTGGCCCTGCTTGCCGAGCAGCCCGGCCACGGCTACGACCTGATCCGCCAGATCGAGAACCTGTTCGACGGCAGCTACAGCCCAAGCCCCGGTGTGATCTACCCAACGCTGAATTTCCTCGAGGAGGCCGAGCTGATCAGCGGCCAGGTGCAGGGCAGCAAACGCCTCTATGCCATCACCGATGCCGGCCGCACCGCCCTGGCCGAACAGGCTGTCGCCCTGGACGGCGTACGCATGCGCATCGAGGTCAGCAAACGCGCCCTGCGCGGCCACGACCGCCCGCCAGAGATCCACGAAGCGGTCGGCAACCTGCGCCATGCACTGCACATGCACAGCGGCCGCTGGACGCCGGAAGAAATCGAGCGGGTCCGCGACCTGCTCAACCATGCCGCCAAAGCCATCGCCGCCGGGCCGACCGAGCCTGTCAGGGAGACACCCCATGAGTGACACCATCTACCGCGTCAACCACGAGATCCGCCAACGCCGCTTGCAGGTATTGCGGGTTACCGAACTGACCCCGCGCATGCGCCGTATCACCTTGGGCGGTGCCGAGCTGCAGGGCTTTACCAGCGTCGGCAGCGATGACCACATCAAACTGCTGTTCGCCGAAACGACCGAGCAACAGCGGGCCATCGAAGCCCGTAACCTGGGCAAGGACGGTGACGCACGGCCGACCATGCGCGAGTACACGCCCCGCCGTGTCGACCTGGTGGCCAACGAACTGGACATCGATTTCGTGTTGCACGGCGACGGCCCTGCCTCGACCTGGGCCGCTCAGGCCGCGCCCGGGCATACGCTGGACATCGCCGGGCCGCGGGCTTCGACGGTGGTACCGGATATCTTCGACAGCTACCTGCTGATCGGCGACGAAACCGCCATTCCGGCCATTGGCCGCCGACTGGAGGAATTGCCCGCAGGTCGCCAGGTGCTGGCGGTCATCCAGATCGAGGACGAACAGGAACGCCAGCCACTGCCGAGCAAGGCACTGGTGGAAGTGATCTGGGTACGTCGGCACCAGGAAGACCTGCTGACCCTGGTGAAGAACCTGAGCTTGCCGCCAGGCCGGTTGTACGGCTGGGTGGCGCTGGAGAAAACCCTGACCCGCCAGGCCAAGGCGCTGTTGCTGGAAAAGGGCGTACCTGAAAGTGCACTGAAGGCCGCGGCTTACTGGCGTGCCGATGGGACTGCAGACCTGTAGCGGCCTTGTGTCGCGAAAGGGGCCGCAAAGCGGCCCCCGGCCATTTCAACGGCGAGGCTGAAACAGGGGCCGCTACGCGCCCCATCGCGACACGAGGCCGTTCCTACAATTGAGCGCGTAAACGTCTCGTACCCCACCTGTCCAGCCCCAGCAGCACCAGCCCGATCCCCCAGAATCCCGCCAGCATCCCCAGGGCATTGCACAACACTTGCGCATATCCCAGGCTTGCTACGTCGATGAACGGGTAGGCATACACGCCAATCTGGCTGCCGCGCCACAGCGCATAGGCGAAATACACCATCGGGTACAGCGCCCATGCCGCCAGGTGCCATAACCGCAGCGTGCCCTTGGGCGTTTCGACCCACCAGTACAAGGCAAACAGCACCGGCATGACATCATGCAGCAACTCGTCCGCCAGCCACTGCCAGCCCTGCGGTTGCCACAGATGGCGCAATAACACACTGTAGGCCAGCGCCACCAGCACGATGCTGGTGGCCACCGCCGAACTCACTGAAGGCGAGAGAAAGAAGCGCTTGCCAGCCCCTTCCCGGCCAAACGCCGCATAACTCAGCACCGTTGCCACCAGGGTATTGGTCAGTACGGTGAAGTAGCTGAATACGTTGATCAGGCCGCCCATCAGGCTGGCCTGTTCCTGCCAACGCGCCAGCAGCACCAGGTACACCTGCACGGTCAGGCCGAACCAGCCCAGCACGGCCATGCCGGTCAGCCAGGGACGGCGTGGCATGTCAGGCGTTGCGCTGCAGTTTCACGTACAGCTGCTCCACTTTTTCCCGCGCCCAGGGGGTCTTGCGCAGGAAGGTCAGGCTCGACTTGATGCTCGGGTTGCTCTTGAAACAACGCACATCGACGCGCTCGGCCAGGCCCTGCCATTGGTAGTGCGCCACCAGTTCAGTGAGGATCTGTTCAAGGGTCTTGCCGTGCAGCGCGTTGTGTTGGGCCGTGCTCATGCCAGTGCTCCGTGGGAAAGATGCGCACCTTACACGAGTGTAGTGGCGGGCGGGATCAGTCGTACCAACAGAAAAACCGCTGGCCAGGGACAAAAACGGTGTGCTGAAATGAATATGTTATGTTGTAACATTACATAAGCACTCGCCAAGGAACGCCCCATCCCATGCTGTACACACCGCTTCGCCTCTCGCCCCTCGCCGTCGCACTCTGGCTGGCCGCCTTGCCCAGCCAGGCCGTGGAACTCGAACCTCAAGTCATTACCGCCAACCCACTTGGTAACCGACAACTGGCCGCCCCGAGCACCGTGCTCGAAGGTGACAACCTGCTGCAACAGCAGCACGGCAGCCTCGGTGAAACCCTGAACAAGCAGCCTGGTGTCGCTTCGACCTGGTTTGGCCCTGGCGCCAGTCGCCCGGTAATCCGAGGCCTGGACGGCGACCGCATTCGCATCCTGCGCAATGGCGTCGGCGCCCTCGACGCTTCGTCGTTGTCCTACGACCACGCCGTACCGCTGGACCCGGTCACCGTCGATCGGGTCGAGATCGTGCGCGGTCCGGCCGCCCTGCTCTACGGCGGTAACGCCATCGGTGGCGTGGTCAACACGTTCGACAACCGCATCCCGGACGCCCCCATCGATGGCATCCACGGTGCCGGCGAACTGCGCTACGGTGGCGCCGACACCACCCGCAGCAGCGCCGGCAAGCTTGAGGCTGGCAACGGTGCCTTCGCCTTGCACCTGGATGCCAACAGCCGCCAGTTCAATGACCTGCGCATCCCCGGTCATGCCCGCAGTTCCAACGTGCGTGACGCCGACGAGCCGGGCAGCCAACATCGTCTGGAGAACAGCGACGGCCGCCAGGACGGTGGTGCGGTGGGTAGCGCCTACCATTGGGAGCACGGTTATGCAGGCCTGTCGTACAGCCGTTACGACAGCAACTATGGCTCGGTGGCCGAGCCCGGCGTGCGCCTGGACATGCAGCAGGATCACTATGCCTTCGCCAGCGAACTGCGCGACCTCGACGGCCCGTTCAGTTCGGTCAAGGTCGATGCCGGCTACACCGATTACGAACATCGCGAAATCGAACAAGGCGAGGTCCATACCACCTTCAGGAACCGGGGCTACGAAGCACGCATCGAAGCCCGCCACCAGCCGCTCGGGCCGGTGCAAGGCGTGGTCGGCGCACAGGTCAGCCGCAACCAGTTCTCGGCCCTGGGTGAGGAGGCTTTCGTCCCGCACACCGACACCGACAGCCTGGCGCTGTTCATGCTGGAGCAGTGGCAAGCCACCGAGCGCCTGAACCTGAGCCTGGGTGCCCGCGTGGAGCACACCCGCGTGGACCCGGACGCCAAGGGCAACGAGCACTTCCTGGCAGCCGACAGCGCCAGCAGTTTCAACGCATTCAGCCTGTCTTCAGGGGCGGTGTACCAGCTCGACCCGGTCTGGTCGCTGGCCGCCAACCTTGGCTACACCGAACGCGCCCCGACCTTCTACGAGCTGTACGCCAATGGCGCCCACGTGGCGACCGGTGCCTTCGAAGTCGGCGATGCCGGCCTGAACAAGGAAAAAGCCATTTCCACGGACCTGGCACTGCGCTTCGACAACGGTACCCACAAGGGTAGCGTCGGGCTGTTCTACAGCCACTTCCGCAACTACATCGGCCTCATCGGTACCGGTAACCTGCGCGAGGGTCATGATCATGACGAGGATGACCATGACCACGATCATGGCCACGACGGCTTGCCGGAATACCAGTATCAAGGCGTGCGGGCGCGCTTCTATGGCATCGAGGCCCAGGACCGCTGGCAACTGCTGGAAAACCGTTACGGCAGCTTCGCACTGGAACTGTCGGGCGACTACACGCGGGCGAAGAACCTGGACAGTGGCGAGCCGCTGCCACGCATCGCCCCACTGCGCCTGAACAGCGGCCTGGTCTGGGAGCTGGACCGCTGGCAGGCGCGAGTCGACGTGCAGCACGCCGCATCGCAGCATCGCAAGCCGGCCAACGAAACCAGCACCGATGGCTACACCACGTTGGCGGCGAGCGTCGGCTACCGCTTCGACATCGGCCAGAGCCAATGGCTGGCGTTCATCCGCGGCGAGAACCTGACCGACCAGACCGTGCGCTATGCCAGCTCGATCCTGCGCGATATCGCGCCGGCGCCTGGGCGTAGCGTGGAAGTCGGGCTGCGTACCTCCTTTTGAAATAGCGGGCGCCTTGCGCCCCGATCGGCGGCAGAGATCCCCTCCGCCGCCAATTGTTACCGGTAGGGGAATAATCCACTGCGACAATTTGTCTTTTTTTCTTGCAACTTCCCCTATATCCTCCGCGCCGCAAGCTGAAACGCTTCATTTAACCAATCCTGTCGCCATTTCCATCGACGGCCCTGCCCTTCGATGCGCTTGCCGTTTATTCGATAATCAGAAGATAGCGCTATCTCATGTTCCAACTGCCCAAAACCTGTTACATCGGCCTTGCCCTCAGTGCCTTGGCAATTCCCGCCGCTGCCAGCGAAATGTTCGCCAGCGACTCCCCATGGATGCTCGGCGACTGGGGCGGTAGCCGCAACGAATTGCTGGAAAAAGGCTATGACTTCACCCTCGGCTACACCGGCGAGATGGGCAGCAACCTGCACGGCGGCTACGATCACGATCGCACCGCGCGCTACAGCGACCAGTTCACCTTCGGCAGCCATCTGGATCTGGAGAAGGTCCTCGGCTGGCACGACAGCGAATTCCAGCTGACCATCACCGAGCGCCACGGCGACAACATCAGCAACGACCGCATCAACGACCCGCGCGTCGGCGGCTTCACCTCGGCCCAGGAAGTCTGGGGCCGCGGCGAAACCTGGCGGTTGACCCAGATGTGGATCAAGCAGAAGTACTTCGACGGCGCGCTGGACGTGAAATTCGGCCGTTTCGGCGAAGGCGAGGACTTCAACAGCTTCCCCTGCGACTTCCAGAACCTGGCCTTCTGCGGCTCCCAGGTAGGCAACTGGGTCGGTGGCATCTGGTACAACTGGCCGGTCAGCCAATGGGCCCTGCGCGTGCGCTACAACCTCAGCGACGCCCTCTACGCCCAGGTCGGCGTGTTCGAGCAGAACCCCTCCAACCTCGAATCGGGCAACGGCTTCAAGCTCAGCGGTAGCGGCACCCAAGGTGCGGTGATGCCGATCGAACTGGTGTGGAGCCCACGGGTCAATGGCCTTAAAGGGGAATATCGCGCCGGCTACTACTACAGTAATGCCAAGGCACAGGATGTTCTCAAGGACAACAACGGCCAGC
>Ga0268257_1001699_pt1 | contig 17910 bp, 25 predicted proteins | sample AgamicAtPrz_FD_200249 | JGI IMG/M metagenome (GOLD analysis project Ga0268257, IMG submission 200249) | Agave microbial communities from Guanajuato, Mexico - At.P.rz (v2) (version 3) | ecosystem: Host-associated > Plants > Phyllosphere > Phylloplane/Leaf | place: Guanajuato, Mexico | collected... | reverse complement strand
CATGAAGCGGCTCATCAGCGAATGCGACAGGTTCGCGAGCCAGTTCGTCTGCAGCGTCAGCATGTTGATCTCGGCCGGCGTCAGCCGGTCGGCATGACGGGCGATGCTCAACAGGCCGAACGCGCCGCGCGCCGCCCAGCTCGATTGCGCGATGCCCACCGACAACCCGAAATCGCGCGCGTCCTGCCAAAGCGGACACGGGTCGATGTCGTCGACGTCCGGCCAGACGATCATGTTGGTGCTGAGCGCGCCGTCGCGAACCGTCGAGTCGATCTCGATATAGTTCTGCGCCTGATAGTGCGCCATCCAGCCGTCCGGATAGGTATTGAAGATGGCGACCGCCGGCTTCGAAACGGGCAGCGGCACGCGAATGCCGTAACAGCAATATTCGAATCCCAGCCGCCTGGAATAGGCGGCGATCCGCTGGAAGAGCTGCTGCTCGTCTTCCGCGGCGCTGAATTGTTGGTAGGCATCCTGCCAGCGCAGTTCCATTCTTTCTCCGACAACGTCACGCTGTCATACTTGTCAGGTTCCAGCACCCGTTCGAGGCTGATACATTCCGCGCATGACTTCACCCTTGCTGCACCCTGTCCCCGGCCCGTCCCCGGACGGCTACGTGCGCCTGTCAGAAGGCGCACTGGCCGCACTTGTACTCGACCATGTCGCGAGCGGCCTCGACCCCACTCTGCTCGCCGAACTGCGCGACAACGCGATCGATGCCCGCCTCGCCGGCTATACCGAATGGCATCGCGCGGCCGGTGCCGGCGTCGCCTACGTGACGGTCGGCTGGGACTGGTACCTCGAACGCGCGACGGGCACGTTCGTGATCGCGGGCGGCGACGTCCGCAGCAACGTGATGGCCATCGACGCCAAGGGCGCCGACATCGGCATGTTCCGCACGGCCGCCGCGCTCGCCGCGCGGCTCGCCGCCATCGACTGGCCTGCCGCGGTCGCGTCTGCCCTGCTCGGGCACAACGACGCCTATCATGCCGGTCCGACGCTCCAGTGACAACTGGCCGCGCATTCCTCTGATTATTTTGCAAGACTGGCGCTCTTTATAAATAAAACCGCCCCGGTTTTCAATCCCGTCGATCAAGAAACCGTTACCACCACGCAAATGGCGTCTTTACGCCGCCACCTGTAAGAGTTACCAGTTACAGGCTCCTCGTGCCGCGCGCTGTAATGCGTGCATACAAAAGCACAGATCCGAGGACATCCATGCAGACCTTCGTTCACGAGGAAGGGCGGTTGCCACACGCTCTCGCGGCGGATCTCGGGCGCTATCGGCGCCGCGTGTTCGTCGAGCAGCTCGGTTGGGCGCTCCCATCGGCGAACGAAAGTTTCGAGCGTGACCAGTTCGATCGCGACGATACCGTCTACGTGTTCGCGCGAAACGCCGCCGGCGACATGTGCGGATGTGCGCGCCTGCTGCCGACGACGCGCCCGTACCTGCTGAAGTCGCTGTTCGCCGACCTGGTCGCCGAGGACATGCCGCTGCCGCAATCGGCCGCCGTCTGGGAGCTGTCCCGATTCGCGGCGACCGACGACGAAGGGGGGCCCGGCAACGCCGAATGGGCCGTGCGCCCGATGCTCGCGGCCGTCGTCGAATGCGCGGCGCAGCTCGGCGCGCGGCAGTTGATCGGCGTGACGTTCGCGAGCATGGAGCGGCTGTTCCGCCGGATCGGCATACACGCGCACCGCGCAGGCCCGCCGAAGCAGGTGGACGGACGTCTGGTGGTCGCGTGCTGGATCGACATCGATCCGCAAACGTTTGCTGCGCTAGGAATCGAGCCGGGGCAGGCTGCCCGGCAAGCTATCGCCGCCTGAGCCGGAACGCACGTTTCCGTCCGGGCGGCATCGTAACGAAGGAGAACCAACGTGGACCAGTCCCAGGTCTTTCGCGCGATGATGCCCGGGTTGACGAGCGCCAACGGCGCCCGCATCGCGGTCGCCTATCCGTCGTTCCCCAGGCCGTTGCCGCTCGTGCGGCTCGACCGCCGCGGGCTCGTGTTTCGTGCGGCCGGCGCCGCGCCGCTCGTGTGCGGGCTACCGCGCCCGGCAACGCTGCTGGTCGCGGACGAGCCGCTGTGCTCGCTGCGCCTCGTGATCCGCGACATCGCCGCGACCGGCGACGGCCGGCACGACCTGACGATGCAGCCGTCCGGCGCCGCCGGCGACGAATTGCTGTGGCACGCATTGCGCGATCGCGAGCCGTACCGGCGGATTCAGCAGCCGCTCGCGCCGGTCGGCGCACCCGCCGCCTCCGGCCGCGAACCGCATGCGGCGGCCGGCGAAATCGCGGCGCGCCCGTCGCGCAGCGCGGCTTTCCGCCTGCCCTGCCACACCGACGCGCTGTTCTTCGCGGACTGGCTCGAATATCACTTCGACGAACTGCGCGCGCTGTCCCAACAACACGGGCCGCGACTACAGCTCAATCAGCTCGAACGACAGGTTGACGATGACGAGGTCGGCGTGCGTTTCGTCTACGACATCGACGGGCATGCGACGCGGCACGCATTGACCGACTGCGCGCGCGAGGCGTGCGCATGGATCGAGACGGAGATGCGCAGCAAATACGCGCTGCCCGTCGCGCAAGAGCGGTTCGGCGCGTTTGCGGCGCACGCACGGGCCGGTGGCTCGTGAATGAGGGCCGTGCCGCGCGCCGCGCCAGGCGGTCTGCGCGGCGGCAAGTTGTGCGGATACAACGAGGGCTTGCAAACGTCCGGGTTTTCCCTTAAATTTACGTCTGTCTCCTCCATGTCTCCAAACATGGATTCAGCCCGCTCAAGCAGCGGGCTTTTTTATTGCCTGAACGGTTTATGGGGCCACATCGCTTCATCCGCCCGGCTAGCCCGCCGGACGCATGCCGGCCGGGCGTAGCCAGTAGTGATGCACCGCAAATATCAGTGCGACCACCACGACGAGCGCCAGCAGCAGGTACAGCCAGCCCTTCCTGGTCGTCGGCAGGTCCGTCAGGGCACCGACGTCGCCGGTCAGCGCCGCCAACGCGACCATCGTCAGGCCGGCCAGTACCAACGTCCCCTTTGCCACCCATCCGAAACCGGCCTCCAGTCCGGCCGCCCATCGCGACTGACGATAAGGTCCGGCAACCGGCCGACGAAGATCGGGCTTACCCATTCGTCACCTCCGGCCCGGTATGCGCATATCCGCACGTCGTGCGGCAGGCGCTACCGAACGCATGCCTTCGAAGGTCTTGCTGACGAATGGCCACTGCGACGCGGTGTGCACACACTGGAGCGAGAAGCGTCATGTTTTTTCTTTCGCGAAACGAGGCTCGACAATTCAATCCGTTTGGCCGCGCCGAATCGATATCGTTCGATACGGCAAGTATCGCCCGAAGCGCGATCCGCTCGCCTCGCGCAATCGTGATCGGCCGGCTTATCATTGAGCGGCCCGCCACCTCCCGCCGAGGCCATCTTGCACGCCCATCTGCGCATTGCCCGCCCGGTCAGCAACCTCGCCCGCACCGAGCGCATGTATCGCGACGCCCTCGATCTGTCGGTACTGGCGCGCTTCGAGGATCACGACGGCTTTTCCGGCGTGATGCTCGGACGCGAAGGCCTCGACTATCACTTCGAGTTCACGCACTGCCCCGATCATCCGATCGCGCCGTCCCCGACGCCCGAGGACCTGATCGTGTTCTACCTGCCCGATCGTCCGGAATGGGAAGCCGCCTGCGAGCGCGCGACCGCACACGGCTTCATGCCGGTGACGTCGTTCAATCCGTACTGGGAAATATCAGGCCAAACCTTCGAGGATGCCGACGGCTACCGGATCGTGTTGCAGAACGGCACGTGGCGTTGACGGGCTGACGCGCGTGAGCCGTTACACGCCGGCGTGGCCGTCGTGGCGATCGCGCCTCCGCATCGACCGGTTGCGAGCGACGCAGCGTCAGGCATTCGGTTTCGATTCGGCGGCGCGATCGTTACGCGAGTACGGAGCGGACGGACGCCGCGCACAACGCAGCCGACGTCATAAGCCCGGCACTGGAACGCATGAGAGAGACGATCGCGATCGTCGCGTGTACCCGCAACGATCGGAAGAACAGATGACGAGAAACGGGCGCTGGCGCGCCCGCTCCGGTCACTCGTTTTCTTCGAAGTAATGCCCGAACTTCGTCTGCTTCGTGCGGATATAACGTTCGTTTTCCTCGCGCACGGGCACCGCGAGCGCCACACGCTCGCAGACAGGAATACCGTGCTTCACGAGCGTATCGAACTTCTTCGGATTGTTGCTCATCAGCCGCACCGACGTCACGCCGAGGATTCGCAGGATCGCAGCGGCCGAGTCGTATTCGCGCGCATCGTCGGGCAGGCCGAGATCGAGGTTCGCCTCGACGGTATCGCGCCCCTGCTCCTGCAGCGCGTACGCGCGGATCTTGTTGCTCAGGCCGATGCCGCGGCCTTCATGGCCACGCAGATACAGCAGCACGCCGCGGTCTTCGGCCGCGATGTAACGCAACGCGAGATCGAGTTGCTCGCCGCAATCGCAGCGGTACGAGCCGAACACGTCACCGGTCAGGCATTCGGAATGCAGCCGGGTCAGTACGGACTGCTCGCCCGTCACGTCGCCCATCACGAGCGCGAGGTGTTCGGCATCGCTGCCCGATACGCGAAACGCGTATGACGTGAACGTACCGTAGCGCGTGGGCAGCGACGCGGTGGCGACGAGCGTCACGCACTCGTCGGCCTGGCCATTGCCCGGAGTGGGCAAACATGAATCTATCATAAGTAGTTGATTTCGTGGAGTTTTCTTAAGCCTGTCGCGTAAGCTGTCGCGTAAGTACAACAAAACAGACCTCTATGCGGCGAGTTTACCGCACTGCTCGCCGGCAAGTACTTTACTTCCCGAGCCGCCGTAGGATGCCGCGAGCCACTTCCCGAACCTCTTCCGGGCGGGCGTGGACCGGACTCCATCGGGTCCGCGCGCCCTGCTTCACCACGCTCGCTGCAAGGTCGATTAGGGCCTGTCTGATCGCGGGGTGTACCGGCGCACCGAGCACGCTTGGCGCGCGCCGAGCAAGTTCGCTCACGATTTGTAAGTCACGCTGCACGATGGAAATGACGTGTGCCACAAGCTCCGGTCGTTCGCGCGTGGAGCGTTTAATGTGCGCAACCGGGATCGGCGTCAAAGCGATGGGGGCGAGCGCGTCGGGGCTCATGTAGTCGGGCTTCATAGACCGATCAGTTTACCGTGGGAACATTACGCATATGGTCGCCCACCGTCGCCTCGTTGTACTTGCTCCGCGAATGGCGCGACTACCGGGGTTCGTTCGAAATACAGCTACACTGCGAATCTAATCATCCGACCATAGGGAAGGCACTGTGCACATTGTCGTGAACCCACCCGATCAATACTTAGACGAACTTCAGCGGAGTCTAGATGCAGAACCCGCGCTTGGCATCGCTGATATACGAGGCACACACCCCGTATATCCCCCCACCTACTTCGTTGCAATAGATAACGATAAGGCCGCTGGTGTTGCCACGCTCCGTCCCAGTAGCGAAAGCTGTGCTGAACTATACAAGCTGTATGTGGCTCCGACGCACCGGAGGCTCGGAATTGGCATGAAGCTCGTAAATCACGTCATGGACGTTCTCAAATCAGAAGGTTTTAGCGAGCTTGATATTGAAATTATAGATCAAAGCCTCGACTTCTGGAAACGGGTGACGGAACATCGAAAATGCGAGCCCCATTATGACGGGAAATGCACGATATTTCTTGACTGACTCCCACGGAATGCGAATCCGCAGTCCCGAACCGAAATTTTCCCAATCAAAAAAGTAGAAAGCCCGCTAGATTTACGTCTAGCGGGCTTTTCTTATTTCTTCGCTTCCTTTTTACCTGTCGCCAAGCCGAGTGCAAAGGCGCGGCGTTGTACCGCGTTTAGGGCCTGTTTGATTTGTTCGCGATTCGTCAAATCAAACGATTGCTTTTCAGCACGATCACTTTCGAATTCCGGTACGGTTACGGAAAACTCCGTGTCCGTATCTGTCAGCTCGAACACTTCAAGCTCATCTGCCATACTCTCTCCTGTTAGGCGTATGCGCCCCACCCATCGAAGATGGACGCGCCTGTCTATTTTACACCCCTGATTGCACTTGCTGCACGCAGATGCAAATCTGGTGGGGATTTCGCGTTACGCGCCCTAATTCCAATCGAACAAATAGAAATTGTTTTTCAGACCTATTCAGACGTTCCGATAGGCCGTCGCGATGCCTCGAAACGATTGTTCGCCATGAAAAATCAAATAATTTTTCCAGCCAGCATTAGCAATTCTCAAGAGAACAATCGACGTGATACAGGCGAACTTTTGCGAATTGTGCCAGTCAGCCCCCCCGGAATCAGCCGCGCACACTGCAATTTGATCATACAGGATAGGAAGAAATTAATTTGACGGGCGACCGGAAATTAATTTTCGACCAGTAAATATCTTGAGTCGGACATTGAAGCACCGCCCGACTATCTTCACATTTGCAGGGTCAACCGGCTGGGTGTGGAGTGAAATAGGTCTACAGGTATGACAGAGGCCAAGCGTGGGAGTGGTAACGCGCCTTTCTACAAATTAACAGACTGCATCTCTTTATTGAGGACTGGAGCGGAAACGCTAACTGTTAAGGATGAGGAAGGGTCAGCGACGGACAGAGCGCGTCATGTAGGTAAGCACTTTAACCTAAATAGTCTGTTCAGGCACAGCGCATTATGCTGCGACTATGCTACGGATAAGCGAAGCGACGGGAAAGACATTTCTCAGAGTGAATCGTTCCGGCACCCTCGAAGCTCAGAATTAAGTCTCTCCGCATGGGGATTCGGATTCTGGGTTACGGGGGAGTATTGCCGGAACGCTTCGCTCTGGGAAAGACAGACGGTTTTCCAGATGGGTTTTTATTATATAGACTGAGCGCTTCGCGCTCTTATATATAACTCTCTCTCCATCCCTCTTTCATCTTATACATATTATGGGAAGTCTGATTTTCTGGACTTTCCTTTTGATACTGAAGGCGCAGTGCTCCCCGCAGGGGGGCAGCTACGAACACAAGCGCGTAGCGCGCAGGGTTCGATTGCCTGAAATGAACATTGTTCAGCCAATCCAAATAATCAGGAAATACCCATGAACACCGTGGAAATCTATACGGACGGCGCTTGTCATCCGAACCCCGGCCCCGGTGGATGGGGTGCTCTGCTGCGCTATGGTGACAAGGAAAAGGAACTGTCAGGCGGCGAAGTCTATACGACGAACAACCGCATGGAACTCATGGGTGCAATCCGGGCTTTGGAAGCGCTCAAGCGCCCGTGTGCCGTGACGATATGCAATGATTCCAAGTACGTCATTACCTGCATCACGAACCCTCGCGCATTGTGGCGTCGCAGGCTTGCCAAGGGAAAGCCTGCCATCAACGTCGATCTCTTGCAACGCCTACAGACTCTTTGCGCCGTCCACGCCGTTAAATGGCAATGGGTACGAGGCCATAACGGCCACCCAGAGAACGAACGCGCCGACCGACTCGCCGCAAGAGGCATGCAGCCGTTCATTAAATGAAACCCCGCTCAGATGCGAATCTGGCGGGGTTTTTTGTTGTCCGCGCCAATTAATTAGACTCTTGCATTAATCGCAATACCATTTTGTGCTGGATGCAACGAAAAACCGCCCTGAATATCACAATTTGATGACAACAGCAGTACAACAGCAGTAAATAACGTGTGCAAGACCAATCCACAATCAAGGAAATAAATTATGACAGAACAAAAGAAACTGGCGCGAATCATCGTTGAGGTGCCGGCAGAAATGCACGCAGCGATTAAGACGCTCGCAGCAGAACGGGATACGAGCATCGTTCGCCTAACACGCGCAGCGCTGCGCCGCGAACTGGCTGAGTCTGAAAAACGGGAGCAACAATGATCAAACGAGTTCGCCAACACCCTGCCGGCGATCTGGCGCTATCCGTCGTGATCGCCGCCACCCTGCTCGCTGCGATTATTAGCGTTCTGCCGAAAATGACATGAGCAGAGACTTTTATGGAAACTTGTGAAGCGTTGCCGCACATATGGACGCTCAGGTGTATTCATGAATCTGTATGATCGCATAACCCGCATTTCCTATCACGAAGTTGGACACCAGTTCGTTGCGAGCCATTTTGGAATATTTGGCGAAACCTACGTTGACCCCAAAGGACAGCACGGATATTTTCGCTCATATTACTATGTTGCAGGGGTGAGCAAGGATATTTGCCCTTTCATTAGCGTGGCAGGGAAAATTGCGGAATATCTCTTGGATGACTTCGATGATGATCCACTCTGGTCGCATTCTCGTCTAAGTAGAGATATCGCCATTGGAGACGTTTCAACAGCCGATCTTGCAGGTATGGGCGGCGGCGCACCATCGATAGACGTAGTTTCGGAAGTTATTCGAATCCTTCAATACAAATGGAATGCCGTAACCCGTGAGGCGAAATGGTTGCGGTCCATTGCCATGCAGCAATAAGAACTCAACCTTTCCGCAGTAAATAAATGATACGGGCATTGGCGTGCCCAATTACACAGGGGTCATCCCTGCACCGTGCGCTTTGTGTAGCGTCACGCCAACTTTTGGCAAACAGCCAAATGACGGTGCAGGGATGACCTTTTTTGGTCTAACAATCATGAGCAATACAGGTCTTATTAACTTCGACCCGACGCAAACCGTCACCATGTCATCACGCGAAATCGCGGACTTGGTTGGATCACGACACGACAACGTGCGAGTAGCTATCGAACGCCTAACCGACCGGAGCGTAATTGCTTTACCTGCAATGCAGGAAAAGGCAACCGGCGGCCGTCCCTCTGTTGAATATGTATTTTCCGGCGAACAAGGCAAGCGCGACAGTATCGTAGTGGTCGCACAGCTATCGCCAGAGTTTACGGCGCGTCTCGTTGACCGCTGGCAAGAGTTGGAGACTCAGGCGGCAAAGCCTGCTTTCCAGATTCCGCAAACACTTGGGGAAGCGCTTCGATTGGCCGCAGACTTGGAGGAACGGCGCGCGGCACTGGCGCTTGAGAATGAAGCCAAAGCCAAGCTTATCGAACAGCAACAGCCGCACGTCGAATACTCACAGGCTCTGTTGGCAACGTCAGAGGTTTTGGACATGGCGACGATGGCGCAAAAGCTGACGCAGGCCGGCTACAACATCGGCCGGAATCGCTTGTTTGTTCTGTTGCGCGAAGATAGGATTTTGAAGTCGGATGGAACACCGTACCGCGACTACGCGCACTGGTTCTATCTCAATACGAGCCTGTACATCGATGCGCACGGCGTCGAGCATGCCAAACACACAGTGCGCGTGACGGCTCAAGGTGAGGCCGCTTTGCTGCGCAAGTATGCGCCCAAGCGTACCGCGTTCATTGCCAAGGCGAACCCGCCAAAGCGCGGACTGTTCAAGCCGCGCGGCGCGACCGATGAGAACCGCACCATTGCACATTGACGGAGCGCTCTACCGCCGCCCCTACTATTTCGCCTGCAAGATCGAAATGCATCTATTTAAAACCTGCTCGTTATTTATGATGATAAGATTCAACCTCCTTCTGGACCGCGTTATGTTTTGAAATAACATCTTTGCAGGCTGATAGTACGTCTTCCCAGTGTAGACCAAGTGACCATCATCGTTGTATGAAAAATATTGATCAATGGCCACAGCCACACCATCAAACTCTTGACCAATTACTTGATGCGACGTTTTGTATAAGATACCACCGTACTTTACATGATGTTCATTATTGAATCGCGACGGAGTGAATCTTAGAACCTCCCATTTTTTCTCATCCAATTCATCCAGATAGCTTTTCGCATCCTCCACCGAACTAAAATAATTTATTTCGATATCGGCAACACTCGCCATCGGAACTGTTTTTTTGGAAAAGAATAGCATCTTGATGAAGTCAGCAATCCGCTTGTTCGTCCTTATCTTTTCGGACAACTCGTACTGGGTGACCGGAATGATCGAATTAATTTTTTCACTTATCTCATTCTTGACCTCCCAGTCAGCAAGAGTTTGAAGCTTATCGTGCGAAAATATACAGAATCCGGGCGCAGATTTGACCTTCTCGACAATATCCTCTAATTGATCTACCCTGATGCGCTGGGCCTCATCGACGATAATCAAATCATGATTTTCGAAATCACGCTTACCATAATCCTTGATTGCCGTGATCTTCCAGCCGCCTTGCATCAATTTCATGTGACCATGATTCAATTGCCCGCAATGAATGATAAGTGGCTTTCCACTCGTACTCATCACTCGTTTTGCGATATCATAGATGAGCAGAGTTTTCCCCGTCCCCGCACCACCCATTATGGAAACAAATTCAGCCCCCTCTTTCTCATAAAATAATTTGACAACTTCATCCTTTATTTCCTCCTGCTGGTGCGTCAAAAAATATTGGCCGTTTATAAATTTATCGGTAGAATTAAATGGGGAAACCAAAAAATCCGATGGGTTGAATAAATTGTCCGGAATTTCCGAATCATTGACCTCTTGACTAAGAAGCAGCTTGACCACTTCGTACGCGTCAACCTGCCCCAAACTTCCATCCTCTTGCAAAAAATAAAATTTCTTTGAATCCGAGACAAAAGTAACAGAGTAAGCAGGTTTTCCAATAAATCCAAGGTAATACCCGTTTCTCTGAAGTTGTTTTGCGATTTTTTCGTCATGACAGGACTTCTTTATTTCAATGTTTACGATGAATTCGTTGCCAAATCTCAGCAAATCAAACTCTTTTCCTATTTGCGGAATCTTATAACCCACATAGAATTTATCGAAGATTCCCGTGCCTTTGGCAAGAGCCCCCAAAACCCCCACGAGCACGCGAAGGTCTTCAATTTCTGCTGCCTTGATTTTTATCCCGTAGTGCTGCAAAAAACCCTTGAAACCGTCCGCTGACAATGATTTGTTTGCCTGCAACAAGGACTGAATGTTTATGCGTTTTGACATTTCAATCGTTATCCGCAAAAGGTGGATTCCAAGCAATAGATGAAATTACCCAGATCAGGACCTACTGCCACGAACCAATGTCCCCGTCGTTGCCTTCGCCGCCTTCCTTACCGTCCGCTCCGTAGCTGAACACGTCAATCTCCCCGTGCGCGCCCGGATTCAGATACTTGTACCCGTTGCCCCACGGATCATTCGGCAGGCGCTCGATGTAGCCCCCGTCCTTCCAGTTGTTCGGGACCGGATCAATGGTCGGCTTCTGAACCAGTGCGGCGAGTCCTTGCTCTTGCGACGGATAACGGCCATTGTCGAGGCGATAGAGCTTGAGCGCCTGCAAGAAAGCTCCAATATCCTGCCGGGCAGCAATACGGCGGGCAGATTCTTGGCGCATCGCGTCGGGATTCGCGGCCATTGCAGCTACTCCAGCAACAAGAGCCATCCCCGCCTTCTGTTGTTCCTCTGCGCGCTGCTTATCAGCTTTGTCCTGAGACGCGTTCGCGTTGATGCAGTTCGGATCGTCCTTCAACTGGCCGGGATTCGAATTGCACTCGGCCACTACGCGCTTTCTGAGGTCGAGCTGTTGGTCAAACTCTTCAACCTTGACGACTCGATCCAACCCGGATACATGTGTCGGACTACAGGCCGCAAGAGTGGCCGACAACAGACACACTGTGACGATTGATTTTATTTTCATGAACACCCCCGTTGTTCTATTATCAATCGGGCAAATTTCGCCCGCCTTTTATCTAATCAAGCAATGACCTGTTTCGAAGCGTGTTTTCGTGAGCGTTGCTGACCGCTCCCGTGTTGATCACACGCAGATACTCATCCTGATCTTTCAGAATTTCATCTTTTAATAGCCCGCGTTCATGCAGCGACACATAGAGGGCCGCAGCGTATGCCTGACAATTGATCGAGCGCTCAGGGTTAAACGCAATGTCAGAAAACGCACGGTAAGTCAAAACAATCTGCGCAAGTTCGGGTTGCCGTACTACATCGAAACTGCTGACGGTCGCGTACACTTCGGCCGCTTGGACGCGAGCGGGACGTTGCCACGTGTGTATACCGGGGACGATGCAGGCTCCTATACCGTTCATTGGGGCGACGATGCAATCGCCAAGCACCTCGGGGAATGATCGATGCCACACACGAAACCGACCAAGATCGACACGAACACTCAAACGGGTTCGCAGAAAGAAGTCCCGGTGAAGGCGATTACGTTCAAAGAGCTTTGGGACGCCTACCCTTCCGGAAATCCATACAACAACCCGGACTATGACAATCAGTGCGCTATCCGCCTGAGCGTGACCTTGCATCGCGTCGGCATTGGCATGAAGTCGTTTTCGCAGAAGACGGTTAAGCCCATGTCCGGATCACCGACCATCGGTCGAATCCTCCTAGACGGCAAGCCCACCGCGACCCGCGCGGACGAACTCGGAGAATGGTTGCAACTTCAACCCTTCGCCGGACTGCCGAAGGCAGAGAACATCACCGGTCAGGATTGGGAATCGAAGGTGAAGGGGCGTACCGGAATCATTCAGTTTTCGCGCTACTGGTCGCGCGATGGTGAAGACGCTGCGAACGCCAGCGGCGGACACATCGATTTGTGGAACGGATCGCGTCTGACCGTGAGCAGCGCCCCCGATGCAGTCGCGACTTTTAGCCGGGTGATAGGCTTTCAATCGTTCCTGCCCGGTACGCACTTGGGTTGGTCAGACCTCCGGAACTCGAAGCAAATCCTTTTTTGGGAAATCAAATAATGCGGCGTCTAATGGGAACGATCGGATTTGCGATCGCTGGACTCGTCAGCATAATTTCATGGTCTGCGGTCGATTCTCGCCTATGCACGGTCATCAAGGGTTGGTGCACGCCACCGGCCGGAACTTGCGGCGGGGGCGTTGACGCCTGCCGCACAACGATGGGTTCGACTATCGAGTTGTTCGTGTACCTGTTCGGCCCGCCGATCCTGTTTGCTGTGCTCGGCTTCTTTTTGTTCGCGCGGCGGCGACCGGCACACATCATAGTCGCTTACCTCGTCGGTGCCGTAGTCGCGCAATGGGCGCTATGGTTCCTCGCAGTGCGCATACTGCACGTCTGACGCACCGTACTTTTACAGACCCGTTGGTATGGTAAACAATCACCGCCCTCATGGCAGAACGCCCGCGAGTTGGGAGGCCGACCTTCTCAAGCTTCGCGCTTTCGAAATGGTTTTAGTCCTCTTCTACATGGAGGATCTAAAAAAATTTATACTCACCGCGATCGAGTTTACCGATAAATTAAATGGCGTAAACCGACTTGACGACGGAGAGCCGAAGACCAAGGAACCGAAGGAAAGCAAGAAAATTAAACTTGCCCGCGCCGTGTTGGTATCCGAAGGGGTCATCAATCAAGCCGAGAGTAACGAACTCAAAAATCTTTTAGACTATCGCAATACTATCGGGCATGAGATTCATAACTTAACGGTCGATGTTGGGGCTTATTCTGGCCTAACGAGGCGCGACCCCAAGACATTTAAACCGATCCCCGCATATGACTATTCCAGCGCGAAGCGTGCCAAACAGCTTAGACAGAGGATAATGACTGGCATGACCGGAAAGTTCGTCATATCGGTGTCAATGGCCTCTTTGTCTTTCGAAGCGGCCGAAAAGACCTATACGGCGGAAATTAAACGACTGAAGGCAAGAGTCAATAAAGGGATTGATCGAGCAAACGCCGTAATTTCCGAAACCAATCGCATCATCGACTTCATACCAAAATCAGTAATAGAATCGGTCCAGCTCGATCATCCGTGGGCCATTAATGAAAATGGCAAGCTGAACAAGTTGGGAGCAAGCTGCGCTTTTCGGCTCTTTGACGCACACGCAACCCCATTGGCCGTCTCTTATGTGATGAGAATTTCCCTACGTTCGGCCAATCTCTGGTTCAAAAAATGGCAGACGGCGCGCATTGTTTGACACGGGCGCACTCGAAGCGCAAATATCCAATGACACCACTCAGAGAATCGCTACTCTGTTGATCCTGTCCGCACCGTCTTTAGTCAGATGGCCGTAGTTCCGTTCAATAATCTTTACCGATGTGCCCGTATATCGGGCCACGTCGTGAATCGGAATCCCTTGTGTCAACGCTTCCGATATGAACGAGTGTCGCGCAAAGTAAAGCGTGGCTGTAGGCATTTTCGCTTTATCGCGCGCAGTCACAAAACGACTATGCCAAGTGTCCACTGTCCATCGCTTACGCGAATTAGTGAGGAACAGAGGCGCGTTAGGCGCTCGATCCTGTACAAGCGTATCAAGTACCTCACGCGCCTTATCTGATACTCGAATAGTGCGCGGCCCCGTCTTACCAGTTAGGAATAGCTCCCCACTATTCGCGCTGTAATCGGCCACGTTGGCCTTAGCCAGTTCCCCCGGACGGCAACCAAGCAAGAAAAGCGCAGTAGCAAACTGTTTCAGGTCCTCAGACATAGAGGCGAGTAGCGTATTGCGCTGCTCCGCGTTCAACCAACCCTGTCTACGCTGCGCCACATTTGCGAAGTACTCAACGGCTTTCAGTTCATTGCGCACGTGGGGGTTCTTAGTCGCGTTGAGTGCCGCTTTAACGGACTTCAGGTTTCGATTGATCGAATCCTTAGCCTTACGCTTGTCCTCCGCTCCGCTCAATTGAGCGTTCCGCCACGTCGTTACGTCTGACTCCTTAAGCGCAGTCAACTTTACACGTCCGAACGGTTTCCCATAGACAAGGCGTTCAAATCGGTTTGACGCATCATAGGCCGTTTTATCGCCCTTGGTTGCCCTTCGCTCGATCACGTAAGCCCTACAGGCATCCTCAACCGTTACAGGCTTGGTCGGGTCGCTTTGGCGCTCCTGCTCGCCATTGATTACGTTGTCGGCCCACTTCTCTATAAGCTTGCGGGCCTCATCAAATTCGATTTGATCATTGAGCGTTGTATGGTGGTATCGCTTGCCGTGATACAGCCTGCCGACCCATGTTCCGACGCCTGTCGAAGACGTTCTGTAGCCGATGTGCAGCCCCCGCCGCAAAGCATCCCAATACGGTTCGTTCTGGTGTCGCAGCTTCGCGCGAGCGGTCTTTGACCGGATGTTTTCCTTCGCCATTGTTCCCGCCGATGATGAGTGAAAGTCATCATCTTATCGCATCGCGTAATTTCCGCGTAACTTCGACTTTTTTAGACCACTTCCGCGAAAACTCCACCAGAAGCCAAAGTCTGTAAATTTACCTTATAAATCAATGTCTTAAAAAGACGAAAAGCGGAATAGGAATGTTCCTATGAAGCTTTCGATTTGCCCGGCGTGGGCGATTGGGGACGCGAAGACATCATGAATTCAATCGAAACGTTCAGGAATGTAGGAGTTATGTGGATGGTGCGTGACGGGAGTTTACCGCTAATCTGGAAACGTCACGCGACTGCCGCCGCCCGCCCGGCTATACTGGGTTCACCGGGTGACGCGCATCACGCCCCGCCTGCCCTGCATCGACTGCATACGGAGAAAGCGAATGAGCACGACTGTCGCGCAGATTCTCAAGGCCAAGCCGGATTCGGGCCGCACCATCTACACCGTCACGAAGACCGATCTCGTCTACGACGCCATCAAGCTGATGGCGGAAAAGGGCATCGGCGCACTGCTGGTCGTCGACGGCGACGACATTGCGGGCATCGTCACCGAGCGCGATTACGCGCGCAAGATCGTCCTGCAGGACCGTTCGTCGAAAGCCACCCGCGTCGAGGAAATCATGACGGCGAAGGTGCGCTACGTCGAACCGTCGCAATCCACCGACGAGTGCATGGCGCTGATGACCGAGCACCGGATGCGCCACCTGCCCGTGCTCGACGGCGGCAAGCTGGTCGGCCTGATCTCGATCGGCGACCTCGTGAAGAGCGTGATTGCCGATCAGCAGTTCACGATCAGCCAGCTCGAACACTACATCCACGGCACGCCCAACGTCACGTCCGCCTGATCCGCCCAGCAAAAAAGGCCCAAACGCATCAGCGTCTGGGCGGAAAGCCGCCGGCATGCGGCGACGGAGGTTCTGCTCCTGCGGACGAACGACGCGCGCGACCGGCGCGCGTCTCGTCAATTCAGCGGTGCGCTCGGGCAGACCGGGGGATGTTCAATCAATTACCGAAGTAGACCGAATTCACGGGATTCGGCGCTTCCCGCGTCACGCGGCGGCCGCCTTGCGCGGCGCCCGTTGCCACGGCGCCGTAGCCGCTCGTATCGGCTTGCGCGAGCATCGGCTGGTTCGGCTGAATGCGCTGCTCGGCAACCTGGATGTCGCTCGGATATTGCGAATCGCTCGCCACCGGCTTGTAGCCGTTCTGCTCGAGTTGCACGAGTTCGGCCTTGACCTCCGCGCGGGTCAACCCCTGCTCGGATTGCGCGAACGATGCGATCGGAGCGGCAAGGACGGATGCGGCGATGGCTGCGTAGATGATCGACTTCATGATTTACCTCCGGAATATGTTCTGTTTTGACGTCGCCTCGGCAGGACTGTCTGAAGCGATTGAATCCAGTGTAGTGCTCGCCACCCCAAGGGGAAACCCTTAGTTTGAACATACAGCGTTGCGTTTTTGGAAAAGATCGCCCACTGTTTCGGAACAGGGCCGCTCCAACTTGCCTCACCTGCACAACAATCGCTGACGAAACGCCGACAGTCAGATCACATGCCCGGAAGGTTGTGTTGTAGAATCGTAAGGTTTTATTCGCCAGTCGATATTCCATCCACCATGTACGCGCTCACGTCCCTTTCGGTTTCGCCGTCCGGCCCGGCCGGCGTGTGCGCGCGCGCCAGCCAGCCGGCGCATCCCCTCGCTCGACGCACGGCCCAGGCGCCGCTCGCCCCTGCCCGGCGCCTGATCTGACCGCACGGTCTCCACCCGGAGCCAGGTTAGACAGGCTCCGGGCGATCCTCATAGGCACGCCACGCCTGCCCCTGCCGATCATTTGGAGAACCACCATGAAACAACGCCTTTACCAGTTGACCGAACTCGACGTCGCCCGCCTCGAAAAGCACGCCGAGCACAACCCGCGCTTCCAGACCATGCTCGACACGCTGCTCGAACGCGCGGATATCGTCCAGCCCGACGCCATCAAGGCGAACGTCGTCACGATGAACTCGCAAATCACGCTGCTCGACGAAGCAACTCAGGAACAGGCCACGTGGACGATCGTTTATCCGGACGCCGCCAACCTCGAACGCGGGCGCCTGAACGTGTTCTCGCCCGTCGGCATGGCGCTGCTGGGCACGCAGCGCGGCCAGATGGTCAAGGTAATGCAGCCCAGCGGCGCCGAAAAGCTGATGAAGGTCGCCGCGATCGTGTTCCAGCCGGAAGCCAACGGCGAATACACGCGCTGAGCTAACGGCCGGCCAGCGCCCCGCCATACGCGCGCAGAACGACAAAAGCGAGGCACGGGCCTCGCTTTTTTGCATCCAGACGATCCGGATTATCGTCATCGCCTTCCGCATACAAAAAAAAGGCGCCCGAAGGCGCCTTTTCGATGCTGCGGAGCGGGTTACCCCGCCCGTCACGCTTAGAAGCGGTGACGCAGACCAACCGTTGCTGCGGTTTGGTTGATCGACGAGCTCGGCAGGTTGTTGTTGAAGCTGTCGCCGTTGTAGATCGACGCGCCGATGCCGTTCTTCGCTGCACGCTGGTACACAGCTTGTGCGTAGACGTCCGTGCGCTTCGACAGTGCGTAATCAGCTTGCAGGCCGAACTGGTTCCAGTGCGTGCTGCCGTTGTTGATCTTCGCGTTCGTGTACGTGTAAGCAGCACCCAGGCCGAGAGCCGGCGTCAGGTTGTACTTCGCGTTGACTTCGTAGTTGTCGGTGCGCAGCGTGCCTGCAGCAACTGCGTTGTTGTCGAGACGTGCTTGCGTCCATGCAGCGCCGACTTGTGCCGGGCCGA
>Ga0268257_1001688_pt1 | contig 17988 bp, 16 predicted proteins | sample AgamicAtPrz_FD_200249 | JGI IMG/M metagenome (GOLD analysis project Ga0268257, IMG submission 200249) | Agave microbial communities from Guanajuato, Mexico - At.P.rz (v2) (version 3) | ecosystem: Host-associated > Plants > Phyllosphere > Phylloplane/Leaf | place: Guanajuato, Mexico | collected... | reverse complement strand
TGGCCGGTTTCTGCCTGCTGATGCTGGCCTATTTCGGCAGCAAGCTGGTTCGCGAATTCATCCTGCATATCTGACGGCCGCCCATGGATACCCTGCCGTACGCACCGCTATTCGGCACCCTGGCACTCGCGCTGTTGTGGTCGGCACTGTTCACTGCCGTGGATGCCGCCCGCCAGCAACTCAATGGCGCGCGCAACGGCGATGACAGCCCCGCGCTGCCTGCCCAGGCGCTGGTGCTGTGTGCCAGCCTGGGCAAGTTGCTGGTGCTGGGCCTGGCCTGCCTGGTCGGCCAACGCCACAGTGGCGAGCACGGTTTCTGGCTGGCGGGCCTGGCCGCCACCCTCACCTTGCTGGTGTTCGCCGAGTACCTGCCACGCCGCCTGGCCCGGCGCACCCCGCAGGCCTTCGTCAGCCTCGGTGCCAGCCTGCTGAAAGTGCCCCTGACCCTGCTGCAACCACTGGCCTGCCTGCTGGATGGCATCGCCAGGCTGATCCTGCGCCCGTTCCGCGTGCAACCCACGGCAGTGGCCGTGCATCCGCCGGAAGTGGATGATTTCGACGAGGACGACGAGCACGAAGCGCCGCGCCATGGCCTGCTCGACGGCCTGCAATCGCTGGACAAGATCACCGTCAACGACATCCTGGTGCCGCGCAACGAAGTGGACGGCATCAACCTCGACGAGCCGATTCAGCGCATCATCGAGCAACTGATCGTCAGCCGCCACACCCGCCTGCCGGTGTACCACAGCGACATCAACCAGGTTGAAGCGATCCTCAACACCAAGCTGATCAGCCACCTGCTGCCCAAGGCCGAGCTGACCCTGGAGAAACTCCACAGCGCCTGCTACGAACCCTATTTCGTACCGGAAAGCACGCCCCTGCAGATGCAGTTGCTGAACTTCCACAAACAGCAACGCCGCCTGGGCGTGGTGGTGGACGAGTACGGTGAAGTCCTGGGCATCGTCACCCTGGAAGACATCCTCGAAGAAATCGTTGGCGAATTCGAGGACGAGCACACCCTGGACAACCCCCACGTCCACCCGCAGCCCGATGGCACCTTCGTCATCGACGGCACCGCTTCGCTGCGCGAAATCAATCGCACCCTGGGCTGGCACCTGCCCTGCGACGGCGGGCCGAAAACCCTCAACGGGCTGGTCACCGAAGCGCTGGAAAGCATCCCGGAAAGTGCCGTTTGCCTGAAGATCGGCCGCTATCGCCTGGAAATCCTCGAAACAGAGGACAATTGTGCCAGCAAGGTACTGGTATGGACGGTGACCCGATAGCTATACTCGGGCCACGCTTACCCAGCCTCGCCGTCCCGCCTGCTATCCGCACCCGGCGCTCCACGGCCAGTCCGCCTCACTGACACGCCCTGCGGTCCTGCTTCAACACCCCGAACAGTGCCCGCCCCCGCCCCTATCCCCCTTGGGCTATCGTCAGTCTGGCGTGCACAACAACAAAACGCTCCGGCGCCCGCGCTGCCGTGCTGGCTTTTCCGCTCGCACGCCGTCGCCGGCCACGCCCATGGAGCCGGATCAGACTGTCAGGGACCTACTCAATGACAACCAGCAGCACTTATGCCGAAGCGCCTGCCGCGCCGGTCAACTCGCCCGCGCGGGTCGCCACTGCCAGTTTCATCGGCACCGCCATCGAGTTCTATGATTTCTACGTCTACGCCACTGCTGCCGCCCTGGTGATCGGCCCGGTGTTCTTCCCTTCCGGGTCGGGCACCGCGCAGATGCTGGCGGCCTTCCTCACCTTCGGCATCGCTTTCCTGGCGCGCCCGCTGGGTTCGGCACTGTTCGGCCATTTTGGCGACCGCATCGGCCGCAAATCGACCCTGGTCGCCTCACTGTTGCTGATGGGCGTGTCCACCACCGCTATCGGTGTGTTGCCAGGCTACGACAGCATTGGTGTATGGGCGCCGGTCATCCTCTGCCTGTTGCGCTTCGGCCAGGGCCTGGGCCTGGGTGGCGAATGGGGCGGCGCGGCGTTGCTGGCCACCGAGAACGCACCGCAAGGCAAGCGTGCCTGGTTCGGCATGTTTCCGCAGCTGGGGCCGTCGATCGGCTTCCTCGCTGCCAACGGCCTGTTCCTGACCCTGGCCCTGGTGCTCAGCGACGAGCAGTTCCGTGCCTGGGGCTGGCGCATTCCGTTCCTGCTCAGCGCGGCGCTGGTGCTGGTCGGCCTGTATGTGCGGCTGAAACTCGAGGAAAGCCCGGTGTTCGCCAAGGCAGTCGCGCGCCAGGAGCGGGTGAAAATGCCGGTGGTCGACCTGTTTGCCAGACACTGGCGGCCGACCCTGCTGGGCGCGGCGGCCATGGTGGTGTGCTACGCACTGTTCTACATCTCGACAGTGTTCTCGCTGAGCTACGGCGTGACCACGCTGGGCTACAGCCGCGAAACGTTCCTCGGCCTGCTGTGCTTCGCGGTGGTGTTCATGGCCCTGGCCACGCCCCTGTCGGCCTGGCTCAGCGACCGTTACGGGCGCAAGCCGGTGCTGGTCGTCGGCGGCCTGCTGGCGGTGCTCTCGGGCTTCACCATGGAACCGCTGCTGACCTCGGGGTCGACCGCAGGCGTGGCGCTGTTCCTGGCCATCGAACTGTTCCTGATGGGCGTGACCTTTGCACCGATGGGGGCATTGCTGCCGGAACTGTTCCCGACCCACGTGCGTTACACCGGGGCGTCGGCGGCGTATAACCTGGGCGGTATCGTCGGGGCCTCGGCGGCACCGTTCTTTGCCCAGAAACTGGTGAGCATGGGTGGGTTGAGCTGGGTCGGCGGCTATGTGTCAGCGGCTGCGGTGATCAGCCTGCTTGCCGTGCTGAGCCTGAAAGAGACCCGTAATACCGCACTTTGAATGATTGGGGCCGCTTTGCGGCCCCCACGATCTCCGATCAGAACTCGACCTTGACCGCCTGCGCAGCACGGGTCGCCTTGGCCCGCGCCAGCTCGACCGATTCGTCCCGCGCCAGGCACACGCCCATGCGTCGCGTGCCGTTGATTTCCGGCTTGCCGAACAGGCGAATGGCGGTATCCGGCTCGCTCAGCGCTGCGCCCAGGTTGGCGAAGCTGGTCTGCTGCGACTGGCCTTCCGGCAGAATCACTGCCGAGGCCGACGGGCCGAACTGGCGCACGGCCGGAATCGGCAGGCCAAGAATTGCCCGGGCATGCAGGGCAAACTGCGACAGGTCCTGGGAAATCAGGGTGACCAGGCCAGTGTCATGCGGGCGTGGCGACACTTCGCTGAACCACACCTGGTCCCCCTTCACGAACAGCTCAACACCGAACAGGCCACGGCCGCCCAGGGCATCGGTGACCGCCTTGGCCACCCGCTGCGACTCGGCCAACGCCTTCGGGCTCATGGCCTGCGGCTGCCACGACTCCTGGTAGTCGCCTTTTTCCTGGCGGTGGCCGACCGGCTCGAGGAAGGTCGTGCCGCCGACGTGGCGCACGGTCAGCAGGGTGATTTCGTATTCGAAATCGATGAAGCCCTCGATGATGACCCGGCCCTTGCCGGCACGGCCGCCTTCCTGGGCGTAATCCCACGCCTTCTGCAGGTCGGCAGCGCTGCGCAACAGGCTCTGGCCCTTGCCCGACGAACTCATCACCGGCTTGACCACGCACGGGTAACCGACATCGGCCACGGCCTTGGCATAGTCTTCATAGGTGTCGGCGAAGTGGTACGGCGAGGTCGGCAGGTCCAGCTCCTCGGCGGCCAGGCGGCGGATGCCCTCACGGTTCATGGTCAGCTGGGTGGCGCGGGCAGTCGGCACCACGTTGAAACCTTCGTTTTCCAGCTCGACCAGGGTGGCGGTGGCGATGGCTTCGATTTCGGGGACGATGTAGTGCGGCTTCTCGGCCTCGATCACGGCGCGCAGGGCAACGCCATCGAGCATGTTGACCACGTGGCTGCGGTGCGCCACCTGCATCGCCGGGGCATTGGCATAACGGTCGACGGCGATCACTTCGACGCCCAGGCGCTGCAGCTCGATCACCACTTCCTTGCCCAGTTCGCCACAGCCGCAGAGCAGTACACGGGTCGCGGTGGGCGACAAAGGGGTTCCGATACGGGTCATTTCAGGTCCTCGAAGGCGTCCGGGGCCGCACCAGGCTTGGCGCCGCCCGCTGAAAAAGGACCGCTATTCTACACCATCAACCGGCGGCAGCGGCCCGCCGGGCACGAAATGCCATGGCCAGCCACACTGCGGTGACACCGGCAAACTTCGAGGCCATGGCCGTACCGACCACGGCGGGGGACAGGGCACCGATCATGCCGAAGAAGATGAACGTGTCCACCGGGATGCTCAACGCCGAGCTCAGCCACAAGCGGTCGCGCAGCGGGCGGCGGGTAATGCTGAACACCAGCCAGTCGATCAGTTCGGAAATGAAGAAGGCGGTAGCACTGGCCAGCGCGATGGCCGGCTCCGAGGTGACATAGGACAACACCAGCGCCACCAGCATGGCGACCAGGGCGCCATGGCCGAAGCGGGTCTGCACCATGTCGCGCAGGATGAACACCAGGCCGCCCCAGGCGGACCAGATGATGTCCAGGTGCGGGGCGCTGGAGAAGGCGTAGTTGATCAGCACTACGCTGCTGATGTAGGCAAGCAGATAGAACATGGGGAGTGGTCTGTGGGCAAGCCGCACAGAGTAGCGGTGGCCTCTTCGCGGGGCAAGCCCGCTCCCACAGGTTGGATGCTGCATCGAAAGCGGTGGTGTACCTGTGGGAGCGGGCTTGCCCCGCGAAGAGGCCACCGCTGCTCAGACGTCGAAGATCACCCCGGCCGCCAGCGCCCGCTCATGGCAGAGTTTGAGCACCGCCCGGCGTTCGCTGTTGTCCATTTTCGACCAGCGGCTGATTTCAGCCACCGTACGCTGGCACCCGGTGCAGATATCCTGCTCGTCCAGGCTGCAGATACTCACACAGGGTGAAGGTACCGGCCGCTCCGCCACAAGCGTGTCACTCATCGTCGACCACCAGCTCGCGAGCATAGCGCTCGGCGTTGTGCACATAGTGCGCGGCGCTGGCCTCGAGCATGCGCTTCTGCTGTTCGGTCAGCTCGCGCACGACCTTGCCCGGCGAGCCCATCACCAGCGAACCGTCGGGAATTTCCTTGCCCTCGGCAATCAGCGCATTGGCGCCGATGATGCAGTGCTTGCCGATACGCGCGCCGTTGAGGATGACCGCATTGATGCCCACCAGGCTGTAGTCGCCCACCGTGCAGCCATGCAGCATGGCGTTGTGGCCGACGGTCACGCCCTTGCCCAGGGTCAGCGGCGAGCCCATGTCGGTGTGCATCACCGTGCCATCCTGCACGTTGCTGCCTTCGCCGATGTCGATCAGCTCGTTGTCGCCGCGCAACACTGCGCCAAACCACACGCTGGCATTGGCCTGCAGGCGTACCTTGCCGATCAGGGTGGCGGTGGGTGCGGCCCAACTGGTGGGGTGGCTTTCGACCCGCAGGTCGCCCAGGCGGTATTTCATGCTTGCTCCTCAGGCTGCGACGCAGACGGCGGGGTAGGCCCCGCTCAGTTTTCGATGTAACGCTCAGGCGGCTGGTGCAGGCTGATGCCGGCATCGAACAGCAGGTTGACCAGCTCGACGATCATGATCGCCGACAAGCCCCAGATCTTGTACTCGCCATAGCGATAGCTGGGCACATACCAGCTGCGCCCCTGGTAATCGATACGGTGGGTGTGGTCGCGCGGGTCCTGACGGAAAAACTCCAGCGGCACGGTGAATACTGCCGCGATCTCGGCGTCATTGGCGCGGTATTCGACAAAATCCGGAATGAGCCCGACGAACGGTGTCACTTTCAGGCCATGCAGCGAAATCAACGGGCTGAGCGGGCCGATGACTTCCACCAGGCCGGGTGGCAGGCCAATTTCCTCTTCGGCCTCGCGCAATGCGGTGAACACCAGGTCCGGGTCCTCCGGGTCGCGGCGGCCACCGGGGAAGGCCACTTCGCCACCATGGGTGGACAGGCCTTTGGCGCGCAAGGTAAGAACCAGTTCGGGCGCTTCGCTACGGGTAATGGGCAGGAGCACTGCCGCTTCGGGGAACCGTCGGTCGGTTTCCAGTGACGCGGGTTGGTGGTTGCTCATTCGGCGAAGTAGCTCGTCCAGCATTGCGCACGCTCGTATCCAAGGCCTGCCCTGCATGATGCACCAAAGCCGCGCAGCACCCAAGCCCCGGACGCTTGCGGTGGCCAGGCTGTCGCGCCAAGATAAGCCTGAGCGAAAGGAACCCGACATGAAATTCTGCAGCACGTGCGGCCAGCTGGTGACTCAGCGGATCCCCGCAGGCGACAGCCGCCTGCGCTATGTCTGCGAGTCCTGCCAGACCATCCATTACCAGAACCCCAACATTGTCGCTGGTGTGTTGCCGACCTGGGGCAGCCAGGTGCTGCTGTGCCGCCGTGCCATCGAGCCGCGCCGGGGCTTCTGGACCCTGCCCGCCGGGTTCATGGAAAATGGCGAGACCCTCGACCAGGCCGCCCGTCGCGAAACCGTCGAGGAAGCCTGCGCCCGGGTCGGCAGCCTGGCCCTGTACCAGCTGTTCGACCTGCCGCACATCAATCAGGTGCATGTGTTCTTCCGCGCCGAGCTGGCCGACCTCGATTTTGCCATCGGCGTCGAAAGCCTGGAGGTGCGGCTGTTCGAGGAACACGAGATACCGTGGGGCGAGCTGGCTTTCCGCACAGTCACACGCACACTAGAATGCTACTATCGCGACCGCATCGGGCAGCACTACCCCATAGGCCATGAATACCTGCCGCCGATGACTGTCTCGACCACTACCTAGACGCTTTCAGGGATACCGTTACATGCGCTGGTTGCTTGCCCTTTTCTGCCTTTGCGTTACCTCGGTGTCACAGGCGGCGTTCACCGAGACCATCATCCGCAAACCCCAGCCGGCAGCGCAGACTCCATCGCCTTCGCAGCAGGCGATGCAGCCATTGATCGACAAGGTGCTGGTGATCAAGTCCGAGCGGCGTCTGCAATTGATCAGCCGTGGCGAACCGCTGAAAACCTACCGTATCTCCCTGGGCAAGCAGCCCAAGGGCGCCAAGGAACGCGAGGGTGACAAGAAAACCCCCGAGGGCCTTTACTGGCTGGACTGGCGCAAGCAAAGCGACCGTTTCAACCTGGCCATCCACATCAACTACCCGAACGTCAGCGATGCCGCCCGCGCGAGCCGTGAAGGGGTAAGTGCCGGCAGCATGATCATGATTCACGGCACGCCGATCAGCGACGAATACCCGGAGTGGTACTTCCATACGCTGGACTGGACCGATGGCTGCATTGCCATGCGTAACCGCGACATGCAGGAAGTGTGGGACCTTGTGCGCGATGGCACGCTGATCGAGATCCGCCCTTGATCTAGAGCCAGCGCCGCGATTCTGTAGGAAGTATCTTTCAAACAGGCAAGAACTCGCCTGACAAGCGCCTGGGCAGGGTACTGCATCCAGGCCCACACCCGAATTCTTAGCATCCACGCAAACGAGTACGTAAGCCGTACACCATTTGCGGGGTGCCTGAATGCCGTGCCGAATTCGCCATGTTGCCGTCCTGGCGCTAACTGGTTGCCTTGGCGCAACCTTGTCCAGCTCCCTGGCACTGGCCGACGACCCCGCCAGCCAACAACTGCTCGATCAGCAGCACACCCTCCGCCAGCAGGAGCGGCAACAGCGGCTGGAGCGCTGGCAGCGTATCCCCTCCCCGGCCGAACGCCCCACCGCTATCGCCCCCGTGCCAGAGGACAAACGCTGCTGGGCTATCGACGGCGTGCGAGTGGCAGGCAACCGCCAGCTCGATACCGCGGAGCTGGCGGCAACCCTGCGTGCGCTGGTCTCGCCTTGCATGGGCGTCACCGACATCAACCAACTGCTGAAGGCCATTACCGGCCTGTACCTGCAGGCCGGCTACCCGGCCAGCCGCCCCTACCTGCGGCAACCGCCAAAGGACGGCGAGACGCTGGATATCACCCTCGTCGAAGGCTTCGTCGAGTCCATCGAACTGGCCGGCGCCGATTTGCCGCTGTCGCTGGCGGGTGCCTTCCCCGGGCAGCTCGGCCAGCCGCTGTACCTGCCAGACCTGGAGCAAGGCCTAGACCAACTCAACCGCCTGCGCGCCTACGACCTCACCGCCGCCCTGCTACCGGGCGAGCTGCAGGGCGGCACGCGGGTCATCGTGCAGCCGCGCAGCGTAGCCTCGCGCTGGCATGTCGACAGCCGCTTCGACAACCGTGGCAGCACGCTGAGCGGGCGGCACCGCCTGAGCCTCGGCATCGGCCTGGACAGCCCGCTGGGCCTGAATGACGACCTGCGCCTGTCGCTGACCAACAGCGTGCTGCATGCCCCCGGTGAAAGCCAAGGCCTGTCGTTGTACTACAGCGTGCCCTACGGCGCCTGGACCTTTGCCCTCAGCGCCAGCCAGCTGCGCTACGAGGCACCACTGCCGGGCAGCGAAAAGCGCGCCGATGGCAGCAGCAGCTATCAGGCCCTGAGCGCCGAGCGCGTGCTGTGGCGCAACCAGCAAGGCATGCTCAGCGCCAGTGTACGGCTGGAGCGCAAGCAACTGGTCAATCGCAGCGCCGGCGCGGTCATCGTCCAGCAGAGCCCGACACTGAGCAGCGTCGAAGCCGGTATCAACCTGCTATGGCTCGAAGCCGGCCTGTGGAATGGCTACCTCGGGATTGGCCAGGGCCTCGACGCGTTCGGCGCCGACCGCTCGCCACTCGGTGCGCAACGCTTGCGTCCGGACTTTCGCAAGTACCGCGCCAACCTGCTGCACCTGCGCCAGGGCCCGCCCACCGCCCCCTGGCGCTGGCAAAGCGAACTGGGCCTGCAGTACAGCAGCGACGCCCTGCCCGCCGTGGAGCAACTGCTGCTCAGTGACGATTCGGCCGTGCGCGGCTTTCGCCTGCGTACCTACTCCGGCGCCAGCGCCGCTGCCTGGCGCAACACCTTCAGCCAGGCACTGCCAGCGACCTGGACTGCCCCCTTGCAGGTACGCCCCTACCTCGGCCTGGACCTGGGCTGGGCCCGCACCGCCGCAGGCAAACCGTCACAGCGCCTGGCCGGCGCCGCCGCCGGCCTGGAACTGAGCCTCGGCAGCAGCCGCCTGCGGCTGGACTACCAGCGCGCCCTCTACGCCAGCGACCTGCCCCACCGTTCGCTGGAACCCGGCTTCTGGGTGCTGGACTGGACCCTGAACATCTGATTCACCCACAACAATGAGAACGAGAAAATGCAGACACTCTCGCCGCTATCGTCGATCCGCCCTGATACCTTGCGTTGGGCCATCTTCCTGGCATTGCTCGGGTCCAGTGCCGCCTTGGCCCAGGGCGGCCTGGAGGCAACCCAGGGCCCAGGTGGTACCCCGATCATCAACAACGGCCACGGGGTACCGGTCATCGACATCGTGCCGCCCAACGCCAGCGGGCTGTCCCACAACCAGTTCATCGACTACAACGTCGGCACGCCTGGCGTGGTGCTGAACAACGCCACCGTGGCCGGGCAGTCGGAGCTGGCAGGAGCCCTTGCGGCCAACCCGCAATTCCAGGGTCAGGCCGCCTCGACCATTCTCAACGAAGTGGTCAGCCGCAACGCCTCGCTGATCGAAGGGCCACAGGAAATCTTCGGTCGCCCTGCCGACTACATCCTGGCCAACCCCAATGGCATAACCCTGAATGGCGGCAGTTTCATCAACACCACCCGCGCCGGCTTCGTGGTGGGGACGCCGCAATTCGAGGAGCAACAGCTCAAGTACCTCGATACGCTGAACGCCAGTAGCACCCTGCACGTGCTGGAGCGTGGTCAGAGGAATGACAACGGTGCCCTTGAGCTGATCGCGCCGCAGGTCGACAGCAAAGGGCTGCTCATGGCGGGGCAAGCGCTCGATGTCACCGTGGGGCGCAACCGTATCGAGCGGGCCAGCGGCGAAATCGTCGAGCATCTGCCAGCCACGGCGTCGAGCATCGATGCCAGCTTTCTCGGTGCGATGCGCGCCGGGCGTATCCGCATCGTGAGCACGGCCGAAGGCGCCGGTGTGCGCGTGGCTGCGCCGCAGGTGTTCGCCAGCGAGGGGGTCGACATCCAGTCGGCCGGGGCGCTGCAGGTCAGCGGCAAGGCCGACAGCCCCAGCGAGCTGCATGCCGGACGGGGCCTACTGAGGCTCAGCGCAGCCGACGACCTCACCCTGGAAGCCGTCGAAGGCCGCGCGCCACACATAGAAGTCAAGGCCGGCCAGAAGCTCACCCTCGGCGCCAAGGCGATCGAGAGCATCGAGCGCGACAAGGACAGCTGGAAAAAAAAGTTCCTGTTCATTACCCGCGAAACCTACAGCCGCGACACCACCACCACCCGCCAACAACAACAGGGCACGCAACTGCTTGGCAGTGACAGCGTAAGTTTGCACGCGGGCAAAGACATGCACATGACCGCCGCCACCGTCACCGCCGGCAAGGCGCTGACAGTGGACAGCGGCGGCGACCTGACCATCGTCGCCGGTATCGACAGCCAGCGCACCGCAGAGCAGGTGCGCCATCGCAAGGACTTGTGGCGTGGTGACAGCGACACCGACATACGCCAGGAATATGCCCGCGGCAGCGCCCTCGATGGTGGCCAGGTAAGCGTCCAGGCCAGCGGTAACCTCGACATTCAGGGCAGCAGCCTGCGCAGCCGCGGCGACCTGGCCATTCGCGCCAGGCAGGCCGACATCGGCACCACCACCCTGAAGCACCGCGGCAGCCAGGACGGCTATCGCGGCGACCTGGTCTCGGGTGCCTTCTTCGCCGACCGCAAAGGCAAGGACAGTGAAGGCCAGAGCGTTGCTGGCAGCACGATCGCCAGCGACGGCAAGCTCACCGTCACAGCCGACCAGCTCGCCATCAAGGGCAGCACCGTCCATGGCAAGCAGGATGCCGTGCTGTACAGCGAAAAAGGCTCGCTGGCCATCGAGCCAGGCCAGGGCAGCAGCACCTCGACCGACCGCAACCGCGACAGCAAGCTGTTCGGCCTGCTTGGCAGCAGCCAGGAAAACACCGAGCGCAAACAGCAAGTACTGGTCAGTGATGTGGCTTCGTCCAGCAACCTGCGCCTGGCCAGTGCCGACGAAATGCGCATCGAGGGCGCCAAGGTCACAGCGGGCGGACAACTGCAGGTCGAAGCCAAGGGCGACCTGCTGGTTACCGGTGCGCAGACGGTCGATGAACGTCAAACCCGCGACCAGCAGCGCAGCTTCACCGCCAGCGCCGGGCAGACCCAGGATGCCGAGGACGGCAAGCCCGGGTCCCGGCAATACGCCGCCGGCGTGGCTTATGAGGTGGTGACCAGCACCCGCCAGCAACGCACCAGCAGCCAGGTGCCCAGTGTGCTCACAGGGGCCTCGGTGGGCCTGGATAGCGGCGCCAACCTGCAGGTCAACGGCTCCACGGTAACCGCCAGCGCTGGCAACCTTGATGTTCAGGCGCAAGGCATCACGCTGGGGGCTACCCGCAACGAGCGCGACCTGGACACCCGCACCACCCGCAGTGGTGGCGGGCTGCAGGTTACCGGTGGCATCGACCGGGTAGGCAGCCTGTTCGAAGGCCATCACCAGCGTGAGCAGCTGAAGGATAGCGCCAGCGAGGTACAGCGCAGCACCCTGCAGGCCAGCGGCGACTTGAAGCTGCAAGCCGACACGCTGGTTAGCGAAGCGGCGCGCGTCGCGGCGGGCAACACCCTGCAGGTAGCGGCCAAACACATCGACAACCGTGCCGTCGAACAGACCGAGGAGCGAGAGCAGCACCGCAACAACTGGGCAGGCTCCCTGGGCGCCAGTGTCGAATACCGTGACCTCACCCGCCCGATCGAACGCCTGGTGCTGGGTGAGGACGCCGCACGCTTCCAGCAGGCCTCCCCCGAACACGCCATGGTGGCCCCCAGCGTTGGCGGCGACATGACCGTCGACCACCTCAAGCGCCTGGAAAACCAACGCCGCGGTTTCGCCCAGGTGAGTGAACTGTCCGGGGCCCAGGTGCAAGTCAAGGCCGATACCCTTGACGACCAGGGCACCCGCTGGCGCGCCAATGCCGGCACGCTCGGCATCGAGGCCCAGGAACACCGCATGCGCGCGGCGCAGGACACCCGGCAAACCTCCGTGCAGCGCCTGGCGTTCAGCGGGGATGCACGTGTGGATACCAGCAGCGGAAGTGACCTCAATGTACGTGCCGCTGGCAAAGGCGGCTCGCTGACCACCCAGGACACCACCAGCACGGCGGTCACCGCCAGCCTGTATGGGCAACAGGGGGTCCAGGTGCAACTGGGCAGTGAAGGCCGCTACGAAGGCACGCGCATCGACGGCGGCGAGGCTGACGTAGTCATGCACAGTGCCGGCTCGCTGGCCTTGCCGCAGGCGACCGACCGGGCCGAACAGCAGGCAGGTCAGCTCGACGGCAACGCCTGGGCCAAGCTGGGCAACCGTCCCGGTGGCACCGGTGTCGATGGCCGCGGCTATCTCGACAATGCGCAGCAGCACACCACCAGCAGCAACGCCCAGGTGGCCCAGATCGACGCCAAGGGCCAGGTGCAACTGAGCAGTGGCGGCGACCTGCTGCTCGAAGGTACCCGTATCGGCAGCCCCCAGGCCAAGGCTGGCGACATCCTGTTGCAGAGCGGCGGCCAGCTCGTGGTCAAGGCGGCCAGCAACACCCGGCAAGCCACCGGCAGCAAGCTCGGCGGTGGCCTGGAGCTGGCAGTCAAGACTGGCGACACCAGGGGCGGCGCCATCGGCGGGCACTTCAGCCACGGCAAGCAGGACGAAGAGGCGCGTCAGGCCGTCGACGCCCAGTTCGCCAGCAAGGGTACGCTGAGCCTGGGCAGCAGCGCCCAAGAGGACACCGCAGTGCACCTGCAGGGCCTGCAAGCTTCGGCTCGGGAAATGACGGTGAAGGCCCCCAGCGGCGGAGTACGCCTGGAGGCGTCCGCCAACCAGGAGCGACGCAACAACCTCGATATCACGGCCGGCGCCGGTTTCGACATGGCCAAGGGCGAGCTGGACAGCCGTGGCTTGCATGGCCGCCTCAAGGTCGACCTGGACAAGCGCGACAACCTGGAGTGGAACGCCGGCAACCTGCGTGCCGAGCGCATCGACCTGCAAAGCCGTGGCGACACCCGTATCGAAGGTGTCACCCTGGAGGCAGGGCGCATCGCCGGGGTGGTCGACGGCGACCTGTATATCGCCAGCCGCAAGGACAACGTCAACACGCTGAGCATCAAGGGCGATGCCCGCTTGAGCCAGGAAAAAAACCCGCAAGGCTACGTCAACGCAGCGACCGCAGTGGCTGGGCCATTGGGCGGCAAGGTCAAGGAAAAGGCCGGCTCGACCCTGACCAAGGCAGACCCGGGCTTCTCGCCAACCTTCAACCTCGACGTAACCCATGTGCAACGCGACAGCGTCGGCCAACAGACTGCGTTCAAAGGCAGCGAAGGCATCGACCTGCAGGTCGGCGGTAGCGTGCAGCTGGTTGGCGCTCGCCTGCAGTCGGCCCGGGGGGATGTGGCCCTTGACGCGCAATCGGTGACCCGCGAGACGCTTGCCGGCAATGACTATCGCCGGGACGTTTCGATCGATGCGTCCAACTCACCGGTGGACCTGGGCACGGCGTTGGCCGAGGTGGTCAAGGGCAAAGGCGCGGCGGACGGGGAGAATGCGCTGGACCTGGGGTTGTTGCGGACCAGCGGGCATAGTCGCAGCGAGCAGTGGGTTTCGAGTGTGCAGGGCAAGACCAAGTGAAGCGTGCTCCATGGGAGCGGGCTTGCCCGCTCCCATGCCTGCCCAGCCTCTGCTTGCCTACCAGCGAAGGTCTCGCCGGCCGGCCAGCGCCTGCGGCCCGAGCCACTGCGCCCCACGTAGCAAAGGCGTGAGCGCCGCGTCGGGCTGCAATTCGTACACTAGCTGGGTCCGGCGCCCCTGCAGGTCTGCCTCCATTGCCAGTTGATGCTGCCCCGGTTGGGCCAGTTGCCCGCGCAGGTGCCAGCCATTACGGCAGTCCATTTCCAGCCAGCCCTGTCCCAGGCCGAGCGACCACGGCTCGCTCAGGGCCAGGTCGGTCACGACCAGGCGGCCATCGCTGCCCTGGCAGCGGCGCCCGGCGCCCTGAACCCGCAGCGTGCCCTGCCATTGCCCGGCCACGCGATAATCCGTGGCTATCGCCGCCTGCGCGCCCATGGCCGTCGCTTCCAGCTGCCAACGCCATGGCCAGCCTTCACCACGCAATCGCCAGGCCTGGCCCTGCCAGCCCAGCTCCGCGCTAGCCTGCAGGCGCCAAGGGTGCACGGCCCAGTGCAGCGGCCCGACCGGCCCCAGTTGTTGTGCCTGGCCACGCCACAGGCTGCCACTGGCTTCGCGCACGGGCAGGCCGAACGCTCTCACCACCCAGCTGGCCGGCAGCTCCAGCAGCAGCGACACGACGAATACCAGCAACACCCAGGCCACACTTGTTCGGTTCATGGTTGCACCACCAGCTCGAAGCGCAGCCCCTTGCCGTCTTGTTCCAGCCCCCATTGCAGTGGCTGCACGCCTTCGGCACGCAGGCTCTGCAGCCAGCCTTGCAGCACAAGCGCGTCAGCCACCTGGCCACGCAGTTGCCAGACCTTGCCTTGCGCATCGACCTCAGCCAGTTCGATACGCCGGGCCTGGGCCGACTGACGTAGCCGTTCCAGGTTCAACCCCGGGCCGCTGTGCAGGCTGGCGGCCTGTTCCGCCAGCCCGCGCCATTGGCTGAGCTCGCGCCATTGCGCAAGGCCGGCGCGCAGGGCCAGCACGGCCAGCAACAGGGCAATCACTACCCAGGCGAACCTGAGGCGATGACGCTGTATCCAGTCATGGTTCATGTGGCGGCTCCCAGATCGAATACCACTTGGCCGGCTTGCACCTGAACAGTGGCGCCCGCAGCGCTCGCCATGTCGTGCCATGGCGGTGCATTGCCCTCACCGGCCAGGCGCACGTGCCAGCGCTGGCCATCGAAGCGCACCGCGCGCAGGTGCCAGCCGGGGTGCTCACCCAGCCAGGCCTGCAATGCCGCTTGCAGGTCTGCGAGCTGGCGCAGGCGCACGCGTTGTTGCAACTCACCTTCACGCAGCCGTCTGAGCGCCTGCGCGGCGTGACGCGGGCTGGCCTGGGTGCCGGTCACGGCAACCACCTGGCTGCGCCAGAGTTGCGCCTGGCGCCATTGCTGGGTCATCCACAGCCCGGCCCAGACAGCAGCCAATGCCAGGCAAGCGGCAAGCAGGCGTCGCTGCGACCGGGATACCAGCGGCCACGCACGCGGTTTGCGGGTAGCCTCGAACAGGCCCGGCAATTTATCGAGCGATGGCAGCGCCGATGGCCAGTCACCGCCCAGCGACACCGTGTGCAGCCCCGCCCACGGTTGTGGAAGCGCATCCCCCAATGCCTGCGGCCAGGCCAGCCAATGTTCCTGGCCGTCTGCGCCCAGCCCTTTGCACAAGCGCAGCTCGGCGCTGCGCTGCCAGTGCCAGGCAGCGCCCGTCGCCGGTGTCGGCAGTAGCTGCAACTCCGCCCAGCAACGTTCCACCGGCAAGTCCCATTCGGCACACTGAGCCCGCCAGCCGTCCAGTTGCTGCCGCGCCACCACCAGCAAGCGCAGGTAACCGGGCTCACACGCCAGGCAGGCGCAAGTCACTTCATCCGGGGCCTGCTGCAAGCGGTCTTCGAGCAGCAGCGGCCATTCATCACGTTTGAGCCCGGGCGGCGCCGGCACGCGGAAATGGCTGCAGGCCTCGGCAGGCACGACCAGCGCGGCACGCGCCTGCAGGGGCAGCGGCGGCTTGCCCTGCCCGTGGCTTTGCACAACACCGCCATCGACCAGCGCCCAGTGCCAGGTTGCACCCGGTCGCAGCAACAACCAGGGCCGGGCCGCTGTGCGCCGGCGCCATTCAACTTTCATGAGCGCCCCCATGGGAGCGCGAAGGTGCAGACATAGGCGGCCCCGTCACGCTGCAATTCCAGGCGCACGCCACGGCCGGGGTGCGCGGGTTGGTCGGAAGGCCAGGCCAGCCAGCGGCCGCCCTGGTAATACAGAACATTCATGGCGCTGACCCGCTCGAGCCGTTCACGCTCGTGCCAGCGCGGCGCGGCAGCGGCGTACAGGTCGGCCGAGCTTTCCAGCAGCAGGCGTTGCTCACGGGCCTCGAAGCGCAGGCGCTGGCGTTGCAGGCGCGAGCCACCTTCGGCTGGCGGCAGGCCGGTGGTGGCGACCCACAGCAGCTGGTTGCTGGCTGGCTGCCAGTCGAGCCAGCGGCTGGCCAGGGGCAGGCGCTGCTCGTAGATGCGGCGCATCACCGGGCTGTCGAAGCGCCGTTCCAAGGCCAGGCAAAATTCCAGTACCGAGGTTTCCTGGGTGGTGTCCTGCAAGCGTTCGCGCACCTTGAGCCAGCCATCGACCAGGGCGGCGAGCAGAATGCCGAGCACAGCGGTCAGGGCCAGGGCGACCATCAGTTCGATCAGGGTCAGGCCAGCCTGGCGGTGCTTTACAGGTTTCCCGCCCGGGTGGCCGGTGGACCCCGCCCCCACCGGGGGCAGGCACGCCTTTGAAGATGGCGGCCAGCTCATGGGCGCTCCAGGAACAAGGTGTACTGGCCCAGTGGCAAGCGCTGGTCGCGATCGGCGAACAGCAGTAATTCGCCGCGACGCAAGTCACGCACGCCAGTGCGGCGCAGCTGCAACTGCCAGTGGCACGCCTGGCCACCCTGGCTCAGCTCACCGCTCACCTGGTTGTTGCCAGGCCAGTACTGCTCGACGGCAAAGCGGGTTTGCAATTCGCGCGCACACAGCAGGCCGAGGCGGTGTTGCTGCAGGTTGCCCTGCACAGCCAGGCGCTGGCGCAACACCTGGCTGGTGATCACCGCCAGCACGGCAGCGATCGCCAGGGCCACGGTCACCTCGAGCAAGGTGAAGCCGCGCTGATGCCGCTTCATGGCGCCACCGCTATGTGCAAGCGGCCATCACGGCGCCAGGTCCAGCGCTGGCTACCATCGGCCCAGCGCCAGCGCACGCTGCCCGGCTGCGCCCAGCCATGCGCGGTGAACAGCAGTTGAGGTTGCGGGCTGGCTGGCCAATCCGGGTGCAGGCCTTCGGGCCAGTCACCCAGCGCAACCGCTTCGGGCGCCCAGGCCGCGCCTTCGCGCCGCACGAACTCCGGGCGCTGGCCGTTCCAGCGCAGGCCGCGCAGTTGCCCGGCATGCCGGGCCAGTGCGGCCTGGCTGCGGGTCTCGGCCGCCAGCCGCTGCAAGGCCTGGTCGACACTGGCCTGGCCGCTGCCGAGGCTGACCACCGCCAAGCCGCTCATCAGCCCGGCGATGGCCAGCACCACCAGCAATTCGATCAGGCTGAAACCCCGCTGCCGGCGCACCCGTTACAGCTCCCAGTTACCCAGGTCGGCATCCTGGCCTTCGCCACCCGGCAGCCCGTCGGCACCCAGCGAGTAGACGTCGACCCGGCCATGCTCGCCGGGCATGCGGTACTGATACGGAGTCCCCCACGGGTCTTCAGGCAGGCGGCGCACGTAGCCGTCACTGCGCCAGGCCCGCGGCAGCGGTTCCTGGGCCGGCTTTTTCACCAGCGCAGCCAGGCCCTGCTCGTTGCTGGGAAAGCGCAGGTTGTCGAGACGGTACATGTCCAGCGCCTGCTCCAGGGTGGCCAGGTCGGCCATGACCTTCTGTTTCATGGCCTTGTCCTGGTTGCCGAGCACGCTGGGCGCGACCACGGCGATGAGCAGGCCGATGATGAAGATCACCACCATGATTTCCATGAGGGTGAAACCGCGCTGGCGGTGGCGTCGATGCTGCATGGCAATACTCCTTGCGTTCACAGTTGCAGGCCCTGGTTGAGTTGCATGATCGGCAGCAGCACGGCCAGCACGATGAACAGCACCACGGCGCCCATCACCAGGATCATCAGGGGTTCGAACAGCGCCATGGC
>Ga0268257_1001686_pt1 | contig 18011 bp, 17 predicted proteins | sample AgamicAtPrz_FD_200249 | JGI IMG/M metagenome (GOLD analysis project Ga0268257, IMG submission 200249) | Agave microbial communities from Guanajuato, Mexico - At.P.rz (v2) (version 3) | ecosystem: Host-associated > Plants > Phyllosphere > Phylloplane/Leaf | place: Guanajuato, Mexico | collected... | reverse complement strand
CGTATCAAGTCGGCATCCGATCCAGAGGCGTTGGGCTTTGATCGGGGTACAGTAACAGCTTGGTGGGGTTGGAAAAAGAGAGGTTTTGAAGGTGGGGCGAGTGGTTCAGCCAGTTGCCGGTCGCTGCGGGTGACGCGGTACCTGTGGGAGCGGCCTTGCGTCGCGAAAGGGCTGCATGGCAGCCCCGGCAGTTTACGCGGCGAAGCTGAAATCCTGGGGCCGCTTCGCGCCCCTTTCGCGACACAAGGCCGCTCCCACAGGGCCGCGCAAAGGCCCCGGGCTTCGTATCAATGCGAGAGGTAGACGGTGAGGGTCTGGCCTGGCTTCAGGGCATGGCCGCTGCGCGGGTTCCAGCGTTTGAGGTGCTTCATTTCCACGTTGAAGCGCTTGGCCACCAGGTACAGCGAATCGCCCTTGCGTACCTTGTACTGCGTGGAGCGCTGCCCGGAGGCGGCTACCCGATTGCCAGCAGCGCTCGGCGCGCTGCCACCGCGCAGGGCCAGGACCTGGCCAGCGCGCACGCTGTTGCCGGAGAGACGGTTCCAGCGCTTGATGTCCTTGACCGAAACGCGGTTGGCCTTGGCGATGGCGCCCAGGTTGTCGCCGCGCTTGACCCGGTAGCTGCGCGCCGCCACCGGGGCCTTGGCTTCGGCCACGGCGCGGGCGAACACCGCCTTGTTCGGCTGCAGGCTGACCAGTTGCTCGGGCTTGAGGTTGGACAGGCTGTCGCTCAGCAGCTGCGCCTTGGCGGTGGGTACCAGCAGCTGCTGCGGGCCATCCACGGTCATGCGCTTCTTGAATGCCGGGTTGAGCTGGATCAGCTCGTCTTCGTCGATGTTGGCGAAGGCCGCTACCCGCGACAGGTCGAGGCGGTCGTTGATGGCCACCGCCTCGAAGTAGGGTTCGTTGGCGATCGGGTTCAGGTTCACGCCATAGGCTTCCGGCGTGAGTACCACCTGCGACAGGGCCAGCAGCTTGGGCACGTAGTCGCGGGTTTCCTGCGGTAGCGGCAGGTTCCAGTAGTCGGTGGGCAGGCCGAGCCGTTCGTTGCGCTCGATGGCGCGGCTGACCGTGCCTTCGCCGGCGTTGTAGGCCGCCAGGGCCAGCAGCCAGTCGCCGTTGAACATGTCGTGCAGGCGGCTGAGGTAGTCGAGCGCGGCGTTGGTCGAGGCGGTCACGTCGCGACGGCCATCGTAGAAGTTGGTCTGGCGCAGGTTGAAGTGGCGGCCGGTGGACGGAATGAACTGCCACATCCCCGCGGCATGGGCGCGCGAGTAGGCCATCGGGTTGTAGGCGCTCTCGATGGCTGGCAGCAGGGCCAGTTCCAGCGGCATGTCGCGTTCTTCGAGGCGCTCGACGATGTAGTGCAGGTAGAGGCTGCCACGCTCGCCGGCGCTTTCGATGTAGCTTGGGTTGCTGGCGAACCACAGGCGCTGCTGCTCGATGCGCGGGTTGACGTCGATGTTGTCCTGCAGGGCAAAGCCCTGGCGCATGCGTTCCCACACATCCTGTGGTGCCTGCTCGGCCGGCTTGACCAGCAGCGGTGAAGGCTTGTGCTTGATCCGCGCCTGGTAGTTGTGCGCGCGAACGCTATCGGATTCGTCGAGCTGACGGGTGCTCTGGCAGCCCACCAAGGTGGCGGCCAGGGCCAGCGCACTGATTTGGGCCAGGCGCGTCAGGGCGACGGAATGAGAGGTTCTGCGGCTACGTGAAGACATCGGCTGACACAGGTTTCCGGGCGAAAAATTTCGGCGATTCTAGAAACCGCTCCGGGCCTGGTCAACCTTTGACCATCGCTTGCGATATATCTTGAGGTTATCAGAAGGTGTCCTTCCAAGACCTCAAGGCAGCAAAAACAGCGACATGCGAGGGGTTTGAATGTCCCTTCCATTCGTCTGCTTTTTGTTTAACTAATGTTTCAGAGGTGCGCAGGAAGGGGTTGGTCAGGCGCTCCAGACCGATCGTTGATGGCAATGTGATGCGATTTTCGCCACGCAAACGGGTAACGTCCTCGAACCGCTGCTGAACGTGCGGGTTGCCGGGTTCCACCGCCTTGGCGAAACGCAGGTTGCTCAGGGTGTATTCGTGGGCGCAGTACACCTCGGTCTGCTCTGGCAGGGCTGCCAGGCGGGCGAGGGCAGGCTGCATCTGTTCGGGGGTACCTTCGAACATGCGCCCGCAACCGGCGGCGAACAATGTGTCGCCACTGAACAGCACGGGTGTTGCCGGCTGGTCGCTGAACAAGGCGATATGCCCCAGGGTATGGCCGGGCACGGCCAGCACCTGGAAGGTCACGCCAAGCACGGTCACCTGGTCACCTTCGTCCAGCGCCAGGTCACGGCAGGGAATGTGCTCGCGGGCCGGGCCGCAGACCCGGGCGCCGGTCAGTTGCTTGAGCCGCTCCACGCCGCCGACGTGGTCATTGTGGTGGTGGGTGACCAGGATGTCGCTCAGTACCCAGCCGGGGTTGGCCGATAGCCAACGTTCCACTGGGCCGGCGTCACCCGGATCGACCACCGCGCAGCGGCGTTTGGCAGTATCCTGTAACAACCAGATGTAGTTGTCGGAGAAAGCGGGGAGAGCATCGATCTGTATCATGGTGCGGATCCGATTCGCCTAGCGTGGCACATGAAGGCATCTTATCCGCGATGGCGCGGTGCGAGAACCTTCGAGGGAGAGCGCAATGACCGACCAAGCCTTTGCCCAGGCAGACCCGGACTGGGTCAAGCTGATCAGCCTGGCCCGTGAGTGGTTCAACGGCCCACTCGGCCAACTGATGCTCAGGGAGGAGGAAAAACTGCTGGAAGAAGAGCTCGGGCGCTTCTTCGGGGGTTACCTTGTGCACTACGGGCCCTGCGCCGAGCCACCGCCCAGCGCGCCCCAGGTGCAGCGCAACGTGCGCCTCGGTGCCCCGCTGCCGGGGGTGGAGATTGTCTGCGAAGAGCAGGCCTGGCCGCTGAGCGAGCACGCCGCCGACGTTGTGGTGCTGCAGCATGGCCTGGATTTCTGCCTTTCGCCCCACGGTCTGCTGCGCGAGGCGGCCAGCGCGGTGCGCCCTGGCGGGCACCTGCTGATCGTCGGGATCAACCCCTGGAGCAGCTGGGGCATGCGCCATTTCTTCAGCCACGGCGCCTTGCGCAAGGCCCGTTGCATCTCGCCGTCACGGGTGGGCGACTGGCTCAACCTGCTGGGCTTCGCGCTGGAGAAACGCCGCTTCGGGTGCTATCGTCCGCCGCTTGCCTCACCGGCCTGGCAGCAGCGCCTGGCGGGCTGGGAACGGGTGGCCGGCGGCTGGCAGAGCTCCGGTGGCGGGGTGTACCTGCTGGTAGCGCGCAAGATGGTGGTGGGCCTGCGGCCGTTGCGCCAGGAGCGTCGCGAGCCGATGGGCAAGCTGCTGCCGCTGCCACTCGCCAAGGTGAACCGCGCGGCGGCCAACCCGGATACTGAAAAGCACTGAACATGAGTGGTACATGAGCGAAAGCGTCGAGATGTTTACCGATGGTGCCTGCAAGGGCAACCCTGGCCCTGGCGGCTGGGGCGTCCTTATGATCTACAAGGGCGTCGAGAAGGAACTGTGGGGCGGCGAACGCGAAACCACCAACAACCGCATGGAACTGATGGCCGCGATCCAGGGCTTGATGGCGCTGAAGCGCGAATGCGAAGTGGTGCTTACCACCGACTCGCAGTACGTGATGAAGGGCATCAACGAATGGATGACCAACTGGAAGAAGCGCGGCTGGAAAACCGCGGCCAAGGAGCCGGTGAAGAACGCCGACCTGTGGCAGCAGCTGGATGAGCAGGTCAACCGCCACAAGGTGACCTGGAAGTGGGTACGCGGGCACATCGGCCACCCCGGCAACGAACGCGCCGACCAGCTGGCCAACCGTGGGGTCGATGAGGTGCGCGCCAAGCGTTGAGCTGGGGTACAATTGCGCCCTTTGTAACTGATGCAAGTTGGAGCGCCCCGCGTGGAGCAGCAGCAAGATAAACGGTTCGTCATTCTCGATACCGAAACCACGGGTATGCCGGTCAGCGAAGGCCACCGGATCATCGAGATCGGCTGTGTCGAGGTCATCGGCCGGCGCCTGACCGGGCGGCACTTCCACGTCTACCTGCAGCCGGACCGTGAGAGTGACGAGGGCGCCATCAACGTCCACGGCATCACCGATGCCTTCCTGGTCGGCAAGCCACGCTTTGGCGATGTTGCCGAGGAGTTCTTCGAGTTCATCCAGGGCGCCACGCTGGTCATCCACAACGCGGCGTTCGACGTTGGCTTCATCAACAACGAATTTGCCTTGGTGGGCCAGCCGGACCGCGCGGACATTTCGCAGCACTGCACCATCCTCGACACCCTGCTGCTGGCGCGCTCGCGCCACCCGGGGCAGCGCAACAGCCTGGATGCGCTGTGCAAACGCTACGACATCGACAACTCGGGCCGTGAGCTGCACGGCGCATTGCTCGACTCGGAACTGCTGGCTGACGTCTACCTGGCAATGACCGGTGGCCAGACCAGCCTGTCGCTGGCCGGGCATGGGGCAGAAGCCGGGGATGAAGGGACGGGTGCTGGTGGCAGCGAGATTCGCCGTATTACCGGGCGGGCGCCCGGGCGGGTGATCATGGCCAGTGCCGAGGAGCTGGAGGCGCATGCCGAGCGCCTGGCGGCCATTGCCAAGTCGGCGGGTGGGCCATCCATGTGGCAGGCTCTGACCGAGACACCTGCTGGCTGATCTTTCGCCTGCTCCAGCCTTTCGCGGGTGAACCCGCTCCCACAGGAAATCGACTGGCCTTGAATGCAATGCGGTCCCTGTGGGAGCGGGTTCACCCGCGAAGAGGCCTGCACAGGCAATACAAGGCTCAACTACCCTGAAATGGACGCCATGTCCTTCGGAGGTAGCCACCTGATGTACAAGGACCTCAAGTTCCCCATCCTCATCGTGCACCGCGCCATCAAGGCCGACAGCGTCGCTGGCGAGCGTGTGCGGGGCATCGCCGAGGAACTGCGTCAGGACGGCTTTGCCATCCTCGCCGCCGCGGACCATGCCGAGGCCTGCCTGGTCGCCGCCACCCACCATGGCCTGGCCTGCATGCTGATTGCCGCCGAGGGCGTCGGCGAGAATACCCACCTGCTGCAGAACATGGCCGAGCTGATCCGCCTGGCCCGACTGCGTGCCCCCAACCTGCCGATTTTCGCCCTGGGCGAACAGGTGACCCTGGAAAACGCCCCCGCCGAAGCCATGAGCGAGCTCAACCAGCTGCGCGGCATCCTCTACCTGTTCGAAGACACCGTACCGTTTCTTGCGCGCCAGGTGGCGCGTGCCGCACATATCTATCTCGACGGCCTGCTGCCGCCGTTCTTCAAGGCCTTGGTGCAGCACACCGCGCAGTCCAATTATTCCTGGCACACCCCGGGCCACGGCGGCGGCGTGGCCTATCGCAAAAGCCCGGTGGGCCAGGCCTTTCACCAGTTCTTCGGGGAAAACACACTGCGCTCGGACCTGTCCGTTTCCGTGCCGGAGCTGGGCTCGCTGCTCGATCACACCGGCCCCTTGGCCGAAGCCGAAGCCAGGGCTGCGCGCAACTTTGGCGCCGACCACACCTTCTTCGTCATCAACGGCACCTCCACGGCCAACAAGATCGTCTGGCACGCCATGGTCGGCCGCGACGACCTGGTGCTGGTGGACCGCAACTGCCACAAGTCGGTGGTGCACGCGATCATCATGACCGGTGCCATCCCCCTCTATCTGTGCCCCGAGCGCAACGAACTCGGGATCATCGGCCCGATCCCGCTCAGCGAGTTCAGCCCCGAGGCGATCCAGGCGAAGATCCAGGCCAACCCGCTCGCCCGTGATCGCGGGCAGCGCATCAAGCTGGCGGTGGTGACCAACTCCACCTACGACGGCCTGTGCTACCACGCCGGCTTGATCAAGCAGACCCTGGGCGCCAGTGTCGAGGTGCTGCACTTCGACGAGGCCTGGTTCGCCTATGCGGCGTTCCACGAATTCTTCACCGGGCGCTATGCCATGGGCACGGCCTGCGCGGCAGACAGCCCGCTGGTGTTCAGCACCCATTCCACCCACAAGCTGTTGGCCGCGTTCAGCCAGGCCTCGATGATTCATGTGCAGGACGGGGCCAGGCGCCAGCTGGACCGTGACCGCTTCAACGAAGCGTTCATGATGCACATCTCGACCTCGCCGCAGTACAGCATTCTCGCTTCGCTGGACGTGGCCTCGACCATGATGGAAGGGCCGGCCGGGCGTTCGCTGCTGCAAGAAATGTTCGACGAGGCGCTGAGCTTTCGCCGTGCCCTGGCCAACCTGCGCGAGCACATCGCCGCCGACGACTGGTGGTTCAGCATCTGGCAGCCGCCGAGCGCCGAAGGCATCCACCGCCTGGCCGCGCAGGACTGGCTGCTGCAGCCGGGGGCGGAGTGGCATGGCTTTGGCGAAGTGGCGGACGACTATGTGCTGCTCGACCCGCTGAAGGTGACCCTGGTAATGCCAGGCCTGAGCGCGGGCGGTGCGCTGGGCGAGCATGGCATCCCGGCGGCAGTGGTCAGCAAGTTCCTCTGGGAGCGGGGGCTGGTGGTGGAGAAAACCGGCCTGTACAGCTTCCTGGTGCTGTTCTCCATGGGCATCACCAAGGGCAAGTGGAGCACCTTGCTCACCGAGTTGCTGGAGTTCAAGCGCCACTATGACGGCAATACCGCCCTGAGCAACTGCCTGCCGAGTGTGGTGTCTGCCGATGCCTCACGCTACCAGGGCATGGGCCTGCGCGACCTGTGCGACCAGTTGCATGGCTGCTACCGCGCCAATGCCACGGCCAAGCAGCTGAAGCGGCTGTTCACGCGCTTGCCGGAGGTAGCCGTGAGCCCGGCCCGGGCCTATGACCAGATGGTGCGCGGTGAGGTGGAGGCGGTGCCGATCGAGGCGCTGCTGGGGCGGGTGGCGGCGGTGATGCTGGTGCCGTACCCGCCTGGTATTCCGCTGATCATGCCGGGGGAGCGGTTCACCGAGGCGACCCGCTCGATAGTCGATTACCTGGCCTTCGCCCGGGCGTTCAACCAGGGCTTCCCAGGTTTCGTCGCTGACGTGCACGGCCTGCAGAACGAAAGCGGCCGCTACACGGTGGATTGCATCAAGGAATGCGAATGATCTCGACGCCGCTGCGCGCCAGTTCGAAGCGGTTTTCACCCAGGTGGTTGACCTTGTCGCCGATGGCCAGGCGATAGGTGGTGATGGGGGCGCCCAGCGTGCTGCCGTCGGTTTGCAGGGTCGATTCCTGGAACTCGTGCACGGGGTAGATGCGGCCTTCGGCGTCACGGGCGTGGAATTGGCCGACCATTACTGCTGCCATTTGGGTGGAAACCTCTGAATTACGTGGGAAATGTCTGCAGGCATAGACCGTGGAACAGCGTCGGAAGTTTTCGCCCCGCGGAAAAAAAACCAAAGCGCCGAGGAACGGTCATCTATAACTACAACGTCCCTTTACCCAGCAGAGGTTGGAAATTGCCATGAGCCAGGTGTATTCGGTAGCAGTGGTCGTCGGTAGCTTGCGCAAGGACTCCTACAACCGCAAGATCGCCCGCGCACTCTCGGAGCTGGCGCCGTCCAGCCTTGCCCTGAAAATCGTCGAGATTGGCGATTTGCCGTTGTACAACGAGGATGTCGAGGCCGAAGCGCTGCCGGAAGCGTGGAAGCGTTTTCGCGACGAGATCCGCCGCAGTGATGCGGTGCTGTTCGTCACCCCGGAGTACAACCGCTCGGTACCTGGCGGCCTGAAGAATGCCATCGATGTGGGCTCGCGGCCTTACGGGCAAAGCGCCTGGAGTGGCAAGCCGGCGGCAGTGGTCAGTGTGTCGCCTGGTGCCATTGGTGGGTTTGGCGCCAACCATGCCGTGCGCCAGTCGCTGGTGTTTCTGGACATGCCGTGCATGCAGATGCCCGAGGCCTACATTGGCGGCGCGGCTAGCCTGTTCGACGATGCGGGCAAGCTCAGTGACAAGACCCGACCGTTCTTGCAGGCGTTTATCGACAAGTTCGCTTCCTGGGTGAAGTTGAACAGGGCAGTTTGACCTGCCTTGAGCAATCATCGCTGAGCGCACGAACCCTGTAGGAGCGGCCTTGTGTCGCGAAAGGGCTGCGCAGCAGCCCCAGGATTTCAGCTTCGCAACATAAATTGCCAGGGCTGCTGCGCAGCCCTTTCGCGACACAAGGCCGCTCCTACAAAAAGCTGTGCGCAGCGGATTAGCGGAAGCTGTAGGAAACCCCGGCATACACGCCAAAGCCTTCGCCCGGCGTCGAACGGGCCTCATCCTTTCCAGCATCGTTGTAGCCAGGTGTCACCGTCGCCGCATAGCGCTTGTTGGTCAGGTTGCGCAGGTCCAGCCAGGTCTGCCAGTCCTGTTTCGGTGAATCCCAGCCCAGGCGTGCGCCGAGCAAGGCATATTCATCGGCGTGGTAGCTGTTGGCGTAGTCCACCTGCACCTTCGACGCCATCTGCGTGTTCACCCCGGCGTAGAAACCGCTCGGCCAGTCATAGCGCAGCTCGGCCTGGTAGTAGTGCATCGGAATGCCCGGCAGGCGGTTGTCGCCGAACTTGTCGTCATCGCGGTAGTGGAAGTCACTGAAGGTATAGGCCTGGCGCAGGCTCAGCCTGCCAGTACCAACACGTTCCCACAGGGTACTGTCGAGGCCGGCTTCCACGCCTTGGTGCACGGTGGCGCTGGCGTTGAATTCCTTGGCCGGAGCGCCTTGCACGATCTCCACCGCCAGCAATTCATGGCGAACCTGCGAGTAGTACCACGCCAGGTCCCAATGCCCCAATGCCGATTCGCCGCGTGTGCCCAGTTCCAGAGTGGTGGCCGTCTGGTTTTGCATTTCGATCGGTTGGTTGGCTGTGGGCGCACTCCAGATCAGGGCCCAGGGATGGGGTGGTTCGACCGAGCGGCTCAGGTTGCCGTACACCTGCAGGTCCGGGCTGATGTCATAGCGCAGCCCCAGGCGTGGTGCATAGTCCCAGTCATGCTGGCTCACTTTGCCGCCCCCGGCAGGGTGGTAAGTGACATCACTTTCACGGCGGGTGTAGATCATCGCCAGGCCTGTGGTCAGCCACAGGTTCGGTACCAGCTCCAGGTCATTGCCCACATGCAGCACGGTGTCCGAGCCCTGGTAGGTGAAGTCGCGGGTGCGCTCACCGAACACGTCGCCATTGCGGGTGAACTGCGAAGCACCGCTGTTGGGCAGGTGCTTGGTGGTGCGCCAGCCGACGGTGGTCTTGCTCTCGTGGCCGAACAGCGTGTCGCGGCGGAAGTAGTTCAAGGTGCCGCTCACATCGGTATAGGCCACCTTCAGGCGCATCGGGCCTTCGCGCAGGTCCATCGGGTAGTCGTGGTAGACCAGGCCGGCTTCCAGGCGCGCATCGTCGTCGAGGTAAAAGGTGGTCTTGTTGCCCGCCCAGGTACTGCCCGGTTGCGGGCGGCTGTCGTCGCGAGCCAGGTAGGCCGGGTTGGCGGCGCGGGGGTGGTGCTTGATCTGCTCCTTGGTCAGGCGCCCGGCCAACTCGTTCTCGGTTTCCCGATAGCGCAGGTAGAAGCGGGTTTCCAGGTTCGGGTTGAAGCGGTAGCCGACGTTGGCGGCAACGCCCTTGGCGCTGCCGCTGCTGTGCGCCTGGTAGCCGTCATATTCCGAATCGGTCAGTGCCACGTAGTAGTCGAGGTTGCCCAGCACCTGCCCCGAGCTGATGTGCCGATGCTGGTAGCCGCGGCTGCCGACTTCGTAGCGCACCTGCAGCGGCGCGGTGTCGTAGCCGGTGTGGGTGACGTAGTTGATTGTACCGCCAAGGGCGAGGGACCCCTGGTCGAAGCCGTTGGCGCCGCGCAGCACTTCGGCACGGCTCAGCCACAGCGGTTCGAACAGCTCGTAGGGCGTACCGCCCGGGCCGGTCAGGGGCAGGCCGTCGAACATCGTGTACACCCCGGAGCCGTGGGCCCCCGGTGCGCGGTTGATGCCCGAACCGCGGATCGACAGCTTGATGCCATCGTTGCCCGCCGATTGCGCGAATACCCCGGGCTGGTAGGCAAGTACATCCTGGTTGCTGGCAACCCGGCCTTGCCCTACACGCTGCATGTCCACCAGGTTGCTGGCGCCCGGCACTTCGTGCAGGCGTTCGCTGGCGGCGGTCAGGTCGTTCTGCTCCTCATCGGTGATCAGCACCTGGCCCAACTCGACCGAAGGTGCCGCCAGGGCGGGCTGGGAGGCAGCGAAAGCAGCCAGCAGGCCGAGGCAGGATGGTGGGGGCAAAACGCAACGCATTGTACGACTCCAGGCGAAAGGCGAATGGACAACGGCGTTGAGACGAGCGAAATGCCGCTTGGAGCACGAGGAAAGACGACAAATATCGCGCAACCTTCGTCAGACGGTTTTGTACGAAAGTTCTTTACAAGCCGTAGCGATGGAGCAGGGCGACCCGCGCTTCGTAAGGTGATTGCAGACCGGCAGCGATGCCTCGCTCAATCACCCGTGGAGTTCAAACATGACTGACAACGCACGAAACTCGCAGCAACCCCTGGCGGACGCCCCGGTTCGCCTGACGCCACGTGAACGGCAAGTGCTGTTGTGGTGTGCCTACGGCAAGAGCTCGTGGGAGATTGGCCGGATCCTGGAATGCAAGGAATCGACGGTGAACTTCCATGTGTCGAACATCCTGCGCAAGTTCGATGTGCCCACGCGGGTGGCTGCGGTGATCAAAGCCATTCGCTACGGCATGCTGGCCGAGCAGTGAGGGGGTGAAGCATGGGCAACGATCCTCGGTTACCGCGTTTTGCCGACTGCCATGACCCGTTCTGGCCACGGGTGGACCTGGGCAGGTTGCGTGAGCGCCTGAAACTGCAGCGGCCTGTCAGTGAGGCTGCGCTGGAGGTGGCCGCACGCTGCGCCGCCATCGACGCGGCACGCGAGTTCGCGCGCTGGCGCGCGGTGTTGCGAGACCGGGGCTACAAGCGCCTCGAGGATGTGGCCGGGCATGACCAGGGGCGTGCATTGCGGGTGTGCTACATCCGCTTTGTCGAAGCCGCGGTCATGCATAGCCTGGGCTCGTCCGCCTACCTGGCCACTGCGCACCGAGGGGCTGCCCATGACTGAAGAATCTGTTTTCGACAGCCTGGCCCCGGCGCTGGTGGAGTTGCTGGGCGTGGATGGCAATGTCCTGTTTGCCGCGCTGCTGGGAGCTTTACTGGTGAGCGCGGCGCGCGACCGGTTGATCACCAACAAGGCCAGGCGCCTGACGCTGGGCAAGAAATTGTTGCTGGTGTTCGTGACCGTGGGGGTGGGCCACCTGTTCGAGCCGCTGGTCTCGTCACTGGTGCCCCTGCTGAGCCGTGGCATGGCGGCGTTCGTGGCAGCCGTGGTGGTGATCCCCATCAGCCTCAAGGTGATGGTCTGGCTGGATACGCTGGACCCGCGCGAACTCATCCAGCGCTGGCGCCGCCGGGGTTAGCCGCTGGCGGCATTGGGCGAGCGACTGGTCAGCGCGCTCAATTGCCGTTCCAGCTGCTGGATGCGTTGCTTGTCCTGGACCAGCAGGAGAACGGCCTGGCGATCGGCAAGCGACAAGGTGCGCAGGCGCGCGAGCATGTCCTGTTCCCAGCCGTCTTCGTCCAGGCCTGCGCGATGTCGTTCGGGTTCACCCAGCAGAAGCCAATCCAGTGAGCATGCATACTGCCTGGCGATATCTATGCAAAGTGAATAAGGAATGCTGTCGCGCACCTTCCAGCTGCTCAATGTCTGCGGGCTGATCGAAAGCGCTCTGGACAGCTCGGCGTCGGATTCCGTAGCGGTCAAAAGCTTCAGCCTGTTCAGAACCGAAGCAAGTACGTGGGTACTCATAACAAATATCCATGACTGGTTTAATGATATTCCATGGGCTTAAACTACTCGTTATGAATACAGCCCTGCGTTTTAAGGAGCGTTCCTGCAATGAGAAGCATCAAACTGAAGAATACACCTATATATGCAGCCAATACTGATAAAACCGGACGACTATTCTCACAGAAGGTAAGCCTGAACAATGCTTGCAGGTACTTGCCGTGAGTACATACAAGCTGGTTTGCCCGCATTGCCACAGCCGGATGCGCATACGCACCAGTGAAGGGCGTCATATTTTCCTGCGGATCGCCTATTTGCAATGCACCACCGAGGCATGTGGCTGGTCGGTGCGCGCCGAGTTCGAAATGACCCATGAACTCTCGCCCAGCGGCATGCCCAACCCGGAAGTGTACCTGCCCTCGGCCAATGGTGATTTACGCAAGGCAGCGCTGCCGGGGGCCGCCCAGGACAACTCTGGTGAATGAGCCTCCATGCTCACGGATAGAAAGCGCGCAGATAAAAAAACACCCCGCATGAGCGGGGTGTCTTGTTTTGCCGGTGCGATCAGCCGATCAGTTGCAGGCCGGCTTGCTGGACCATTTCCAGCAGCGGTTGCGGGTACACACCCAGCACGAAGGCGAGAATGGCGATGGCCAGCAGCATGACGCCGCCGGTGCGCTGTTCCCACTTCAGCGGGGCGTCGTGGCGACGCAGGTTTGGCTCGACCAGGTACAGGGTGACCATGACGCGCAGGTAGTAGTAGACACCGATGGCGCTACCGATCACCAGGGCACCGACCAGCCACCACAGGTGCGACTCGACGCCAGTGGCAATGATGTAGAACTTGCCGATGAAGCCGGCGGTGAGCGGGATGCCCGCCAGCGACAGCATCATCACGGTCAGTACCGCAGTCAGATACGGACGGCGCCAGAACAGGCCGCGGTACTCGTAAAGTGCATCGGCGTCACGGCCGCCGTAAGGCGAGGACATCAGGGTGATGACACCGAAGGCGCCCAGGCTGGTGATCACGTAGGTGACCAGGTACACGCCCATGGCTTCCAGGGCCAGGCCCTTGCTGGCGACCAGGGCGATGACCAGGTAACCGAAGTGGGCGATGGACGAGTAACCGAGCAGGCGCTTGAGGTTGCTCTGGGTCAGTGCCAGCAGGTTGCCGATCAGGATCGAGGCCACGGCAATCACCGCCAGTACGGTGCTCAGCACGCCGCTGCTGGCAGCAGGGGAGAGCATGAACAGGCGCACGACCACGGCGAACACCGCGACCTTGCTGGCGGTGGCCAGGAAGGCGGCGACCGGTGCCGGGGCGCCTTCGTACACGTCGGGGGTCCACAGGTGGAACGGTACCAGCGACAGCTTGAAGGCCAGGCCGACCAGCATCATGCCCAGGCCCAGCTGGGCCACCAGGCTTGGCATGCTGGTGGCGGCCAGGGCCTTGCCGATCTGGTCGAAGCTCAGGCTGCCGGCGTCGGTGTACAGCAGGGCCATGCCGAACAGCAGGAAGGCCGAGCCAGCGGCCGACAGCACCATGTACTTGATGCCGGCTTCCAGCGAGCGCTTGTTGAAGAAGGCATACGCCACCAGGCCGTAGACCGGTACCGACAGCAGCTCCAGGCCGATGAACAGGCCGGCAAGGTGGTTGGCGCTGACCAGCACCAGGCCACCGAGGGCCGACATCAGCAGCAGCAGGTACAGTTCTTCACGGTTGCCCGGGAAGCCCTTGGAGCCTTCGCCGAGGTAGGCGTGGGCGAGGGTGACGCAGGCCAGCGTCGCCACCAGGATGATCGCCATGTACAGGCAGGCGAACTTGTCGATGGTGATCAGCGGGGTGACCGCCAGCGGCGCAACCTTCAGCGCCGGCAGGATCGACAGCAGGGCCAGGTTGAGGCCCACGGTGGACAGCAGGAAGGTCTGCGAGTGGTTGCGCTTCCAGGCGATCGCCAGCATCACCACCACCGTGGTGATGGTGGTGATCAGCATCGGCGCCAATGCGATGAAGTGTTGAGTGGTGAATTCCATAGCGCTCTTACCGGGCCGAAGCGAGTTGAGTGAAAGCGGAACCGAGCCACTGCTGCACACCACTCATGGTGGCGGCAGAGGTGTCGAGGAACGGCTGCGGATACACGCCCAGCAGGATCAGCAGTACTGCCAGACCCAGGACCATGATCAGTTCGCGACCGTCCATGCCGGCCAGCACGCTGTCGCTCTTGGCCGGGCCGAAGTAGGCGCGGTGGATCATGATCAGCGAGTACACCGAACCGAACACCAGGCCAGTGGTGGCGATCACGGTGATCCACGGCACGCTGGCGAAGCTGCCGATCAGGATCAGGAACTCGCCGACGAAGTTGCCGGTACCTGGCAGACCCAGGGAGGCGGCGGCGAAGAACAGGCTGATGGCTGGCAGGTAGGCGATGCGGTGCCACAGGCCACCCATCTGGCGCATGTCACGGGTATGCAGGCGCTCGTACAGCTGGCCGGCCAGGATGAACAGCGCGGCAGCGGACAGGCCGTGGGCCAGCATCTGGATCACCGCGCCTTGCAGGGCCTGCTGGCTGCCGGAGTAGATACCGATCAGCACGAAGCCCATGTGCGAGACGCTGGAGAAGGCGACCAGGCGCTTGATGTCGGTTTGCGCGAAGGCCAGGAAGGCACCGTAGAAGATACCGATCAGGCCCAGGGTCATGGCGATTGGCGCGAACTCGGCCGAGGCGTTCGGGAACAGCGGCAGGGCGAAGCGCAGCAGGCCGTAGGCCGCAGTCTTCAGCAAGATACCGGCCAGGTCCACGGAGCCTGCGGTCGGTGCCTGGGCGTGAGCGTCAGGCAGCCAGGAGTGGAACGGCACCACCGGCAGCTTCACCGCGAAGGCGATGAAGAAGCCCAGCATCAGCAGGTACTCGGTACCGGCTGGCAGTTCGGCCTTGAGCAGGTCGCTGTAGTTGAAGGTGATCACGCCGGTGTTGGTGTAGTTGACCAGCACCAGGCCGAGGATCGCCACCAGCATGATCAGGCCGCTGGCCTGGGTGAAGATGAAGAACTTGGTCGCCGCGTAGATCCGGGTCTTCTTGCCGTCTGCCGAGCTGTGACCCCAGAGCGCGATGAGGAAGTACATCGGCACCAGCATCATTTCCCAGAAGAAGAAGAACAGGAACAGGTCCAGGGCCAGGAACACACCGACCACGCCGCCGAGGATCCACATCAGGTTGAGGTGGAAGAAGCCGACGTGACGCTGGATCTCTTTCCAGGAGCACAGTACCGACAGCACACCGAGCAGGCCGGTGAGCAGGATCATCAGCAGCGACAGGCCGTCGAGGGCCAGGTGGATGCTGATGCCGAAGCGCTGGATCCACTGGACCTTGTATTCCAGGGCCCAGGCCGGCTCGGCGCCCGGAGCAGGGGCCAGGGTGTAGTCGCCGTTAGCCCACAGCCACAGGCCGATGCCGAGCAGCAGGGACATGGTCAGCAGCGCGATCCAGCGCGGCAGGGTGGCGCCGAAGCGCTCACCCAGCCAGCACAGGAAGCCGCCGATGAAGGGGATCAGGATCAGCCAAGGCAAAATCATGACGGGTTGGTTTCCTTTGGCAAAGTCGCAAGATTCATAGTCATACCGCAGCCACTACCACGGCACCGAGCACCAGCACGGCACCCACGGCGATAGAGGCGGTGTACCAGCGCAGCTGGCCAGTCTCGGTCTTGCTCATGGCAACGTGGCCGCCACGCGCCATCCGAGGAATCAGGCCAATGGTGCGGTCAACCGGGTCCTTGCGCAGGATGTGGCTGATCAGCAGGTACGGTTTGACGAAAAGCTTGTCGTAGATCCAGTCGAAGCCCCAGGCAGCGAACCACCAGGCCGACAGGACACGACCGATGCCGCTGTTGGCCACGGCGCTGACGAAGCGGCGCTTGCCCAGGAACAGCAGGGCCGACAACAGGATACCGGCGATGGCGATGGCACCCGAGGTGATCTCCAGCGCGTGCTTGGCTTCGCCACCGGCGTGGCCGGCGCTTTCAGGCAGCACGCCTGCCAGCGGCGGGGTGATCCAGGCGCCGACGAAGGTCGACAGCACGATCAGCACGCCCAGCGGCAGCCAGTGGCTGATGCCGTGGCCAGCATGGGCTTCGGTCTTGGCTTCGCCGTGGAAGGCGATGAAGATCAGGCGGAAGGTGTACAGCGAGGTCATGAACGCGCCGACCAGGCCGGCGTACAGCAGGCCGGTGTTGCCGCTGGCGAAGGCTTCCCAGAGGATCTCGTCCTTGGAGTAGAAGCCCACGGTCACGATCGGCAAGGCAGCCAGGGCAGCGCCACCGACCACGAAGCTGGCGTAGGCCAGCGGCAGTTTCTTCCACAGGCCGCCCATCTTGAAGATGTTCTGCTCGTGGTGGCAGGCCACGATCACCGCACCGGAAGCCAGGAACAGCAGGGCCTTGAAGAACGCGTGGGTCATCAGGTGGAAGATCGCCGCGTCCCAGGCGCCTACGCCCAGGGCCAGGAACATGTAGCCGATCTGGCTCATGGTCGAGTAGGCGAGGATACGCTTGATGTCGGTCTGCACCAGCGCGGCGAAGCCGGCCAGTACCAGGGTCACGCCACCGACCACGCCCACCAGGTGCAGGATGTCCGGTGCCAGCAGGAACAAGCCGTTGGTACGGGCGATCAGGTAAACGCCTGCGGTCACCATGGTTGCCGCGTGGATCAGCGCCGAAACCGGGGTCGGGCCGGCCATCGCGTCGGCCAGCCAGGTCTGCAGTGGCAGCTGGGCCGATTTACCGACCGCACCACCCAGCAGCATCAGGGTTGCCAGCACCATCCAGGTGTCGCCAGCCTGGAACTTCTGCGGGGCCAGCACCAGCAGTTCCTGCACGTTCAGGGTACCCAGCTGGACGAACAGGATGAACAGGCCGATGGCCATGAACACGTCGCCGATACGGGTGACGATGAATGCCTTGAGTGCTGCGTTACCGTTGTTGCGGTTGCTGTAGTAGAAACCGATCAACAGGTACGAGCACAGGCCCACGCCTTCCCAGCCGAAGTAGATGAACAGCAGGTTGTCGCCCAGCACCAGGAACAGCATGCTGGCGATGAACAGGTTGGTGTACGCGAAGAAGCGCGAGTAGCCGGCTTCGCCACGCATGTACCAGGAGGCGAACAGGTGGATCAGGAAGCCGACACCGGTGACCACGCCGAGCATGGTGACCGACAGGCCGTCCAGGTACAGGGTGAAGTTCGGCGCGAAGCCGTCCACCGACATCCACTGCCACAGCAGCTGGCTGTACGCGCCGCCCTCAGGCGGGGCGACGTTGAATTGCCAGATGACGTAGGCGGCGGTGGCGGCCGAAAGGCCTACCGAGCCGACGCCGATCAGGGCGGACAGGTTCTCCGAGAACCGCCCGCGCGAGAACGACAGCAGCAGGAAGCCGACGAGGGGGAAGACGAAAGTCAGGAAGAGAAGGTTCATCCGCGCATCTCACTGGCAGCATCGATGTCGAGAGTGTGGAAGCGGCGATACAGCTGCAGCAGGATGGCCAGGCCAATACTGGCCTCGGCGGCTGCCAGGCTGATCACCAGAATGAACATCACCTGGCCGTCGGGCTGGACCCAACGGGCACCGGCGACGACGAACGCCAGGGCAGAGGCGTTCATCATGACTTCCAGGCTCATGAGCACGAAGAGGATGTTGCGGCGGACCATCAGGCCAACCAGACCTAAGCAGAACAGGATGCCGGCGACTGCCAGACCATGCTCGAGAGGGATAGCACCCATGATTTACTCCTTCGCCTCGTTGCGGCCCAGGTGGAAGGCGGTGACGGCCGCGGCCAGCAGCAGCATCGAAGCCAGTTCGACCACCAGCAGGTAGGGGCCGAACAGGCTGATGCCGACTTCTTTCGGGCCCACGGTGGTACCGCTGATGCCGGCGCCGCTCGGGGTGACGAACAGCACGTACAGCAGCTCCAGCAGCAGCAGGGCGGCGAGAATCACCGGCCCCGCCCAGATACCGGGCTTGAGCCAGCCCCGTTCCTGGGCGACCGAAGCCGGCCCGAGGTTGAGCATCATCACCACGAACACGAACAGCACCATGATGGCGCCGGCGTAGGCGATCACTTCCAGGGCGCCGGCGAACGGCGCACCCAGGGCGAAGA
>Ga0268257_1001681_pt1 | contig 18063 bp, 15 predicted proteins | sample AgamicAtPrz_FD_200249 | JGI IMG/M metagenome (GOLD analysis project Ga0268257, IMG submission 200249) | Agave microbial communities from Guanajuato, Mexico - At.P.rz (v2) (version 3) | ecosystem: Host-associated > Plants > Phyllosphere > Phylloplane/Leaf | place: Guanajuato, Mexico | collected... | reverse complement strand
TTTGTATACAATTTTAGTGGCAATTATTTGCGCTAGTTGTCTACAGTAGCGGCACAACAATAAACAGAGAGCCTGCTCCAATGACCACGTCCCCCAGCACGTCTCCCGCCCCGCGCCCCGAGGACGAGAACCTCGGCCTCGGCGCCAACCTGGCCTACGGGCTGCAGCATGTCCTGACCATGTATGGAGGGATCGTCGCCGTACCCCTGATCCTCGGCCAGGCGGCCGGCCTGGCCCCGGCGGAGATCGGCCTGCTGATCGCTGCCTCGTTGTTCGCCGGTGGCCTGGCGACTTTGCTGCAGACCCTGGGGCTGCCTTTCTTCGGCTGCCAGTTGCCACTGGTCCAGGGCGTATCGTTCGCGGGCGTGGCGACCATGGGCGCGATTCTCGGCAGCCAGGGCGGCGGTGGCCTGCCGGCGGTGCTGGGCGCGGTAATGGCAGCTTCGTTGATCGGATTCCTGATTACCCCGGTGTTCTCGCGCATCACCAAGTTCTTCCCGCCCCTGGTGACCGGCATCGTCATCACCACCATCGGCCTCACCCTGATGCCCGTTGCGGCCCGTTGGGTGATGGGCGGCAACAGCGCTTCGCCAGAATTCGGCAGCATGGCCAACATCGGCCTGGCGGCGCTGACCTTCGCCATCGTCCTGCTGCTGAGCAAGCTGGGCAGCGCGAGCATTTCGCGCCTGTCGATCCTGCTGGCGATGGTCGTCGGCACGTTGATCGCCTGGTCGCTGGGCATGGCCGACTTCAGCAAGGTCACCGAAGGCCCGATCTTCGCCTTCCCCACCCCGTTCCACTTCGGCATGCCGACCTTCCACATCGCCGCGATCCTGTCGATGTGCATCGTGATCATGGTGACCCTTGTCGAAACCTCGGCGGACATCCTGGCGGTCGGTGAGATCATCGACACCAAGGTCGACTCCAAGCGCCTGGGCAACGGCCTGCGCGCCGACATGGCATCGAGCATCCTGGCGCCGATCTTCGGCTCGTTCACCCAGAGCGCCTTCGCCCAGAACGTGGGCCTGGTGGCAGTGACCGGCGTGAAGAGCCGCTATGTGGTGGCCACCGGCGGGGTGATCCTGGTGGTGCTCGGCCTGCTGCCGATCATGGGCCGGGTGATTGCGGCAGTGCCTACCCCGGTACTCGGTGGCGCCGGTATCGTGCTGTTCGGCACCGTGGCCGCCAGCGGCATCCGCACCCTGTCGAAAGTCAGCTACAAGAACAACGTCAACCTGATCATCGTCGCCGCCTCGCTGGGCTTCGGCATGATCCCGATCGCGGCGCCGAACTTCTACCACAGCTTCCCCAGCTGGTTCGAAACCATCTTCCACTCCGGCATCAGCTCGGCGGCGATCATGGCAATCCTGCTGAACCTGATGTTCAACCACTTCACCACCGGCAACTCGGAAAACCAGTCGGTGTTCGCCGCGGCCTACGAGCGCACCATCCAGTACTCCGACATCTCGGCCCTGCGTGATGGCGACTACTTCAAGGATGGCAAGCTGTTCGACGCCGAGGGCAACGAGGTACCGGTGCTGGAACTGGACGAGCACGGCAACGAGACGCCCAGGCGCAAGGCGGTTGCCGAACACTGATCGCTGACCAGGACGGTCATCGGGGGGAGCCGACGCGCATCGTCGGCTCCCTTTTTTGTCTGGGCGCTATTGAGAATCACATAGAATTAAATGACCTACTCGAACAGTGCATCCAGCGCTTGTTCCAGACGGGTCACGGCAATCACCTGCAAGCCGGCGGGAGCCTCTTTCGGCGCGTTGCCCTTGGGCACGATGGCGCGCTTGAAACCATGTTTTGCCGCTTCCTTCAGACGCTCCTGGCCACTGGGCACCGGGCGCACCTCGCCCGACAGGCCGATCTCGCCGAACACCAGCAGGCCATGGGCCAGCGGGCGGTTGCGCAGGCTGGACATCACCGCCGCCAGCAATGCGAGGTCGGAGGCGGTCTCGAGCACCTTCACGCCACCAACAACGTTAAGGAACACGTCTTGATCGTGGGTGGGGATGCCGCCGTGTCGGTGCAGCACCGCCAGCAACATGGCCAGGCGGTTCTGGTCCAGGCCCAGGGTCACCCGTCGCGGATTGGCCAGGTGGCTGTCGTCGACCAGCGCCTGGACCTCCACCAGCATCGGCCGGGTGCCCTCCCAGGTGGCCATGACCACACTGCCGGGCACCTCTTCCTGGGTGCGATTGAGGAAGATCGCCGACGGATTGGAGACTTCCTTGAGGCCGCGGTCGGTCATGCCGAACACGCCCAGCTCGTTGACCGCGCCAAAGCGGTTCTTCACTGCCCGCAGCAGGCGCAGGCGGCCGTCGGACTCGCCCTCGAAATACAGCACGGTGTCGACCATGTGCTCGAGCACCCGAGGACCTGCCAACGAGCCTTCCTTGGTGACGTGACCGACTAGGAAGATCGCCGTGCCGCTCTGCTTGGCATAGCGCACCAGCAATGCCGTGCTCTCGCGCACCTGGGCAACGCCGCCCGGCGCCGACTGCAGTTGTTCGGTGAAGATGGTCTGGATCGAGTCGATCACCATCACCCTCGGCTTTTCCTGGCGCGCGGTGGCGATGATGGTCTCGATGCAGGTTTCAGTCATGACCTTGAGCTGGTCCTGGGGCAGGCCCAGGCGCCGCGAGCGCATGGCCACCTGCTGCTGCGACTCCTCGCCTGTGACATACAGCGCTGGCATCTGCACGGCGATGTTGCACAGGGTCTGCAGGAGGATGGTCGATTTGCCGATACCCGGATCGCCCCCGATCAGCACCACCGATCCATCCACCAGGCCGCCGCCCAGTACGCGGTCGAGTTCGGTGCTGCTGGTGGTGAAGCGCGGGATCTCCTCGACGCTCACTTCGGCCAGGGTCTTGATCTGCGCCTGCTGCCCGGTCCAGCCGGTGCGCCCGCTCGGTGCCGCGGCGCCGCCGCTTTCGATCATGCTCTCGACCAGGGTGTTCCAGGCCCCGCACTCGCCACACTGCCCGGCCCACTTGGGGAAGGTCGCGCCGCACTCGGTGCAGCCATACAAACGCTTGGCCTTGGCCATGGGCTGGGTCTCCTGGAAAAAACCGCCATGATAGCCGAACACGGACGTGCCCCGGAGGCCCTGGCAGGCGACAAAACTATTCGCTCTATAAACAGTCTGTAGCTGCGAACGTCACGCATGAAGCGTTTTAGTGGCTTACACTGCGTTTACCTCTCCATTCGTAACAAAGGAATACAGCATGGGCATGCTCAGTGAATTCAAGGCCTTCGCGGTCAAGGGAAATGTCGTCGACATGGCGGTGGGTATCATCATCGGCGCGGCGTTCGGCAAGATCGTTTCGTCCTTTGTCGGTGACGTGATCATGCCCCCCATCGGCCTGCTGATCGGCGGGGTCGACTTCAGCGACCTGGCCATCACGCTCAAGGCCGCCGAAGGCGATGTGCCGGCCGTGATGCTGGCCTACGGCAAGTTCATCCAGACCGTGCTCGACTTCATCATCGTCGCCTTCGCCATCTTCATGGGCGTGAAGGTGATCAACCGCCTCAAGCGCGAAGAGGCCGTAGCACCGACCGCTCCGCCTGTGCCGAGCGCCGAGGAAACCCTGCTGACCGAGATTCGCGACCTGCTCAAGGCGCAGAATCGCCAGCTCTGAAGCACAGATCGACTGGGGCCGCCTTGCAGCGGCCCCAGTCACGGCGATCCGCAAGGCGCCATTGTTCCTTACCAGTAGTTCTCCACCGCCACCTGCCCCGGCCGCTTGCTCAGGCTCAACTGCAGGTCCCGCGCCTTGAGCACCTTGCGCGTCTCGTCGATCATCTCCGGGTTGCCGCACAGCATGACCCGTGAATGCTCCGGCGACAGCGCCAATCCCGCCGCCTTTTCCAGTTCACCGTTCTCGATCAGCGTGGTAATCCGCGCATTCAACGCACCCGGATGCTGCTCTCGGGTGACCACCGGGATGAACTGCAACTTGCCAGCGAACTCCGCCAGGTAGTCGCGCTGCTCCAGCGCGGCGATTTCGTCGACATACGCCAGCTCCTTCGCCTCGCGCACCGAGTACACCAACCTGATGTTGTCGAAACGCTCCCAGGCCTCGAAGTCCTGCAGGATCGACATGAATGGCGCGATGCCGGTGCCGGTGGCCAGCAGCCACAAGTCACGGCCGCCGACGAAGCGGTCAAGGGTCAGGTAGCCGAAGGCCTGACGGTCGATCAGCAGGGTGTCGCCGTCTCCAAGCCGGCTGAGTTCACTGGTGAACTCCCCCCCCGGCACCACGATGGAAAAGAAGTCGAGAAACTCGTCATGGGGCGCGCTGACCATGGAATAGGCACGCCAGACGACGCTGCCATCGGCCTTGTTCACGCCCAGCCGGGCGAACTGGCCGGCACGAAAACGAAAGCCTGCATCGCGGGTGACGCGCAGGGAGAAAAGGTTGGGTGTGAGGGGCTGAACGCCGAGCAGAGTCTGGCGGGTGAATTTGTCGGCGCTGGCGGTCATGACGGGCTCCACGAAATCAGGTGCGCACAGTGTCGCGCAAAGCAGCGGAGATAAACACCGTCGGTTTGTAGGGCATGCGTGTTACCAAGCCCAAACAACTAAGGAAGCGTGGCAGCTATAGCCAAAAAAACCAGCATACCTCTAGGATCTTTCCTACACTACGGAGCGTGCAATGCTGACTTTGGATCCAAAAGACACAAAGGGAGCAACAGATGCCACATTGGAAAAGTGAGCAACTTCAACAGCTACTGGAGGAACAGGAACCGCAGCAGTTGTTCCGCCAGGCCGTGCAACTGGCCCAGGCGTTGGGCATGGAGTTCGTCGGCCTGGTCCTGCACCTGCATGTCGCTGCCCGTGGCCCTCAGGTGATTCTCTACAACAATTACCCAAGCGCCTGGAATGAGCGCTACCAAGCCGAAGACTTTATCAAGATAGACCCATCAATATCAAAGTGCCATCGAACTACGCTACCACTGGTCTGGAATGATGAACTATTCCACGAGGTGCCTCAGCTGCGGGAGGCCGCCACTGCCTACGGCATGACCCATGGCTGGAGCCAGTCGGTGCACGACCAGCAGCACAACGAAAGCCAGTTGAGTGTCACCAGGCCTCACGGCGCTGTCTCCCGTGACGAACTGTTCGAGAAAAGCGCCCAGGTGATGTGGTTATGCAACATCTTGCACGCCGCCCTCAGCACGCATCATCTGGCGCAGTACAGCCCACTGCCGCGACTGAGCGAACGCGAGCTTGAAGTGCTCAAGTGATCCGCCGCCGGCAAGACCGCCGCCGACGTGGCGATAATCCTCTCGCTGTCGACCAGCACCGTGAATTTTCATATTCGCAGTGTGATCAGCAAGACCAACGCCTCCAACAAAGCCGGCGCCATCGCCATTGCCGCCCTGCGCGGCCTGCTCTGACAGCGCTTCCCCACCCAGACGCAAAGCCCTGTAGAATCCCCCGCCGCAAGCCCGCCGCACCTACGCGCCGGACAGACACGCAACAGAGCCCCACGTCATGCCCCTGTTCAACAGCCCCTTCGCCGACCTCGACCTGATCCGCCAGCCGCTGCAAGCCAACGACCCGCTGCTGGCGTTCGATGCCGCCGACCAGTACCTGCTGGAACACCTGGCCGCCCAGGCACCGGGCGCAGGCTGCAAGGTGCTGGTGCTCAACGACAGCTTCGGCGCCCTGGCCGCCAGTCTGGCCGGGCACGTGGACGTGACCAGCAGCGGCGACTCGCACCTGGCTCACCTGGCCCTGGAGAAAAACCTCGCAGGTAACGGCAAGACATTCGACAGCGTGCCCTTCATTCCCGCCAGCGAGCCCTTCCAAGGTCCGTTCGACCGCGTTCTGGTGCGCGTGCCCAAGACCCTGGCCCTGCTCGAGGAGCAACTGATCCGCCTGCAGGACCAATTGGCGCCGGGCGCCCAGGTGATCGCCGGGGCGATGATCAAGCACCTGCCCCGAGCCGCCGGCGACCTTATGGAGAAGTACATCGGCCCGGTGCAGGCGACGCTGGCGCAGAAGAAAGCGCGCCTGCTGATCTCCACCGTCGCCGAACGCCCGGGCGCCCGCTCCCCCTACCCCAGCCGCTATCGTCTGGACACGCCGGCCCTGGAGCTGGTCAACCACGCCAACGTGTTCTGCCGCGAAGGCCTGGACATCGGCACCCGTGCCTTCCTGCCCCACCTGCCGCGAGACCTGGGTCGCGCCCGCGTAGCCGATCTTGGCTGTGGCAATGGCGTACTGGCGATTGCCAGCGCCCTGGCCAATCCGGATGCGCATTTTACCCTGGTCGACGAGTCGTACATGGCGGTGCAGTCGGCGCGGGAGAACTGGCAGGCGGCACTGGGCGAACGCGAAGTGACGATCAGGGCTGCGGACGGGCTGGCGGGGCAGGAAAAACAGTCGCTGGACGTGGTGCTGTGCAATCCACCGTTCCACCAACAGCAGGTGGTCGGTGACTTCCTCGCCTGGCGCATGTTCCAGCAGGCCCGCGAGGCACTGGAGGTCGGTGGCGCGCTGTACATCGTCGGCAACCGCCACCTGGGCTACCACAGCAAGCTGGCGCGTTTGTTCCGGGGTGTCGAGCAGGTCGCGGCGACGCCGAAGTTCGTGGTGCTCAAGGCACGGAAATGAAAGCATCGCGGGGCAAGTCGCATCAATGCGACTTGCCCCGCGATGACTCAATGGCCTAGTGAGTACTCAGGCCGGCCGCGCTCATGAACATGCGCATGCCATAAGCCACCACCCCAAGCGCCGCCACGCTCAGCCCCCAGATCAGCACCAGCCAACCCAGGCGTTGCCACAGCGGCTTCTTCTCTTCGACGCTCATCATGATGCGCTCCTAGTGATAGCCGTCTTCATGGGTCACCTTGCCGCGGAACACGTAATAGCTCCAGTAGGTATAACCCAGGATGAACGGCAGGATGAACAGCGTGCCCACCAGCATGAAGCCCTGGCTCTGCGGCGGCGCCGCGGCATCCCAAATGCTGATCGACGGCGGGATGATGTTCGGCCACAAGCTGATGCCCAACCCGCTGTAACCAAGGAAGATCAGCACCAGGGTCAGCAGGAACGGCGTGTAGTGGGCATTGCGCGCCACCGCCCGCAGCAACCCGTAGAAAGTCACCAGCACCAGGATCGGCACCGGCATGAACCAGACCAGGTTGGGCATGCTGAACCAGCGTTCGGCAATCTGCGGATAGGCGATCGGCGTCCACAGGCTGACGATGCCGATCACCACCAGCAGCACCAGCGCCAGGGGACGGGCGACGTCATGCATCTTCTGCTGCAGCGGCCCCTCGGTCTTCATGATCAACCAGGTGCAGCCCAGCAGCGTGTAGGCGACGATCAGGCCCAGGCCCGAGAACACGGTGAACGGGGTCAGCCAATCAAGGGTGCCACCGACGAACTTGCGGTCGACCACCTTGAAACCCTCGATGAAGGCGCCCAGGGCCACGCCCTGGAAGAAGGTCGCCACCAGCGAGCCCCAGATGAAGGCCTTGTCCCAGATATGGCGCCTGTGTGCCCGGGCCTTGAAGCGGAACTCGAAGGCCACGCCCCGGAAGATCAAGCCCACCAGCATCAGGATCAGCGGCAGGTACAGCGCTTCCAACACCACCGAGTAGGCCAGTGGGAACGCCCCGAACAGCGCCGCCCCGCCCAGTACCAGCCAGGTCTCGTTGCCGTCCCATACCGGGGCGACCGTGTTCATCATCACATCGCGGTCACGCTCGTCCTGGACGAAGGGGAAGAGCATGCCGATGCCCAGGTCGAAACCATCCATCACCACGTACATCATGACGCCGAAGATGATGATCACGGCCCAGATCAGCGGAAGATCGATACCCATCTCAGTTCCCCTTGTTCAGGCTGATGGAGTCGGCCTCATGGCCTTCATCGGCGGCGGACAGCGGCCTCGCCGGCGTACGTTTCTGGCCAGGGCCACCCGGGGTGTGCTCATCGCCTTCACCACTGTGCGGCCCTTTGCGCACCAGGCGCATCATGTAGCCCAGGCCAGTGCCGAACAGCGCGAAGTAGACCACCACGAACATCACCAGGGTGAACCCCAACTGCGCATAGCTATGGTTGGACACCCCATCGGCGGTGCGCATCAACCCGTAGACCACCCACGGCTGGCGGCCGATCTCGGTGGTGAACCAACCGGCGAGGATCGCGATCAACCCCGACGGGCCCATCCACAGGGTCAGGTAGAGGAACGGCCGCGAGCTGTACAGGGTGCCGCGCTTGCGCAGCCACAGGCTCCACAGGCCGACGAAGATCATCAACATGCCCAGGCCGACCATGACCCGGAACGACCAGAACACGATGGTCGAGTTGGGCCGGTCCTCAGGCGGGAACTCCTTCATCGCCGGCACTTGCTTGTCCAGGCTATGGGTCAGGATCAGGCTGCCCAAGGCAGGGATCTCGACCTTGAAGCGCGTGGTCTCGGCCTGCATGTCGGGAATGCCGAACAGGATCAGCGGGGTAGGCTCGCCAGGCTTGTTCTCCCAGTGGCCTTCGATGGCGGCGATCTTCACCGGCTGGTGCTTGAGCGTGTTCAGGCCATGGAAGTCGCCGATCACGGCCTGGATCGGCGCCACCACCAGGGCCATCCACATGGCCATCGACAGCATCCTGCGCACCGCCGGGTTGTCGCGTCCGCGCAGCAGGTGCCAGGCCGCCGAGGCGCCGACGAAGAACGCGGTGGCGACAAAGGCCGCGGTGGCCATGTGCATCAGGCGGTAGGGGAAGGACGGGTTGAAGATCACCGCGAACCAGTCCACCGGAATCACCTGGCCATTGACGATCTCGTAGCCTTGGGGCGTCTGCATCCAGCTGTTGGAGGCGAGGATCCAGAAGGTCGACACCAGCGTGCCGAGCGCCACCATGCAGGTGGCGAAGAAGTGCAGGCCACGACCGACACGGTTCCAGCCGAACAGCATGACACCTAGGAAACCGGCCTCGAGGAAGAATGCCGTGAGCACCTCGTAGGTCAGCAGGGGGCCGGTAATGGATCCGGCAAAATCGGAAAACTGGCTCCAGTTGGTACCGAACTGGTAGGCCATGACCAGGCCCGAGACCACACCCATGCCGAAGTTCACGGCGAAGATCTTCGACCAGAAGTGGTAGAGGTCACGGTAGGTGTTGTCGCCGGTCTTCAGCCAAAGGCCTTCCAGAACCGCCAGGTAGCTCGCCAGGCCAATGGTGATGGCCGGGAACAGGATGTGAAAGGACACGGTAAAGGCAAACTGGATTCGGGCGAGCTCTAGGGCTTCCAATCCGAACATGGTGCTTCCTCTTCAGGTAATCCGGCGACCGGGCTCGTGGCCTGTCGCCCACTGCCCCCACGGGTATCGAGTGCGGCGCGTTGGAATTGTTCTGTTCGATCGCGGGGATTCCGGCCCGAAGGCCAAGGTCGTTGCATCTGGAACGATTGATCCAGATCAACGACTGAATGGAAGCATAGTCCCGAATGACCCATCCGGATGTGTGGTTGATTGCCGCGTGACCGGTTGCCTCACCCTCTTTTACGAAGTCGCGGTAGTTGATCCACACGACTTTCAGCAACTATTTGTTACAAACAGATGTTGCTCTGCACGCCCCTCTATCTCCGAGGCTGCAGCCCCCCGATGTCCGATTCCGCCCCGCGATTGCTGCGTCATCACCGCCCTTTCCTGGCCTTCTGGCTGGCCCGCGTGTTCACCGCCAGCGGCTTCCAGATGCTCACCGTGGCCATTGGCTGGCACCTCTACCAACTGACCGGGAATGTCCTCGACCTGGGCCTGGTCGGACTGGTCGAATTCGCGCCTCGGGTGCTGTTCATGCTGCACACCGGCCATGTCGCCGACCGCTATGACCGACGCAAGGTCGCCGCCCTGTGCCAGACCTTGCAGGCGCTGATCGCCCTGGCGCTGGCCCTGGGCAGCGTCACCGACAACGTCAGCCGCGAGCTGATCTTCATCCTCGCCTTCCTGCTCGGCGCCACCCGTTCGTTCGAGATGCCGGCGACCCAGGCGCTGCTGCCCAACGTGGTGCCGCCAGGGCTGTTCCCACGGGCCGTGGCGGCGTCGGCGTCGGCCACCCAGTCGGCGACCATCGTCGCCCCGGCGGTCGGCGGCTTTCTCTACGCCTTCGGCAGTACCTGGGTGTACGGCCCGACCGTGGCGCTCTACCTCATCGCCTGCCTGCTGACCCTGAGCCTCGACGCCCGCCAGCAACTGCCCCAGCGCGGCCGGGCCAACCTGGAATCGCTGCTGGCCGGGGTGCGCTTCATCCGCAGCCGCCCGGACATCTTCGGCGCCATCTCCCTGGATCTGTTCGCCGTGCTGCTGGGTGGCGCCACCGCCCTGCTGCCTGTGTTCGCCAAGGACATCCTGCTCACCGGCGCCTGGGGCCTGGGCCTGCTGCGCTCGGCGCCGGCGGTGGGCGCGCTGCTGATGTCAATTTGGCTGGCGCGCTTCCCGGTGGAGCGCAAGGTAGGCCTGATCATGTTCGCTTCGGTCGGTGTGTTCGGCGTGGCAACCATCGCCTTCGGCCTCTCGACCTCGTTCTGGTTCTCCCTGGCGGTGCTGGTGGTGCTCGGCGCGGCGGACATGATCAGCATGGTCATCCGCGGCGCCTTCGTGCAGCTGGAGACGCCGGACGAAATGCGCGGTCGGGTAAGCGCGGTGAACGGGCTGTTTATCGGTGCCTCGAACCAACTCGGCGAGTTCGAGTCGGGGCTGACCGCGCACTGGTTTGGCACAGTGCCCGCCGTGGTGCTGGGTGGCGTGGGCACGCTGCTGGTGACCGGGATGTGGATGAAGCTGTTCCCGAGCCTGACCCATCGGGATCGCCTGCACAACGGCTGATACCCCTCGAAGGCCCTGTCCCGGGGCAAGCCCGCTCCCACGCAGGCCTCGCGACAAGCTCCACATCCCCCTCCCCAATGGCCATAGGCCCCCGCCTCCCATGCTGGTATGATGCGCGGCTTTTTTCCACCCCGCACAAAACCACGGCACCCGGTACGGTCTGTGCTTTGCTGTTGGGGTCGATACATTCACGGCGCGAGGGCGCCCGGGGAGCAGGCATGCTGGAAAGGCTGTTTCAACTAAAAGCACACAACACCAACGTGCGCACCGAGATTCTCGCGGGCGTCACCACCTTCCTGGCCATGGCCTACATCCTGTTCGTCAACCCGAGCATCCTCGGCGAGACCGGCATGGACAAGGGCGCGCTGTTCGTCGCCACCTGCCTGGCCGCGGCCATCGGCTCGGTGACCATGGGCATCATCGCCAACTACCCGATTGCCCTGGCACCGGGCATGGGACTGAACGCCTTCTTCACCTACACCGTGGTCCTGCACATGGGCCATACCTGGCAGGTGGCGCTGGGCGCGGTGTTCCTCTCCGCGGTACTGTTCTTCCTGTTGTCGATCTTCCGCATCCGCGAGTGGATCGTGAACAGCATCCCGCTGCCGCTGCGCTCGGCCATCGCCGCCGGCATCGGCCTGTTTCTGGCGCTGATCGCCTTGCATAACGCCGGTATCGTCGTCGATAACCCGGCCACCCTGGTGGGCCTCGGCGACCTCAGCAAACCCGCGCCGATCCTCGCCACCCTGGGCTTCTTCCTGATCGTCGCCCTCGAGTCGCTGAAGGTTCGCGGCGCCGTGCTGATCGGTATCCTGGCGGTGACCGTGGCCGCGATCGCGCTGGGCGTCACGCCGTTCGGCGGCGTGGTCTCGATGCCGCCGTCGCTGGCCCCGACCTTCCTGCAACTGGACATCGCCGGCGCCCTGGACGTGGGCCTGATCAGCGTGATCTTCGCCTTCCTGTTCGTCGACCTGTTCGACAACTCCGGCACCCTGATCGGCGTGGCCAAGCGCGCCGGCCTGATGGGCAAGGACGGCCACATGCCGAAGATGGGCCGCGCCCTGATCGCCGACAGCACCGCCGCCATGGCCGGCTCGCTGCTGGGCACCTCCACCACCACCAGCTACATCGAGTCGGCGGCGGGCGTGAGCGCCGGCGGACGTACGGGCCTGACCGCCATCGTGGTCGCCATCCTGTTCCTGCTGGCACTGTTCTTCGCCCCGCTGGCCGGCAGCGTACCGGCCTTCGCCACCGCCCCGGCGCTGCTGTTCGTCGCCGTGCTGATGGCTTCGGGCCTGGCCGAGATCAACTGGGACGACGTCACCGAAGCCGCGCCGGTGGTGGTGACCGCCCTGGCCATGCCGCTGACCTACTCGATCGCCAACGGCATCGCCTTCGGCTTCATCGCCTGGACCGCCATCAAGCTGATCTCCGGCCGTCGCCACGACCTGAACCCGGCGCTGGTGATCCTGTCCATCCTGTTCGTCATCAAGCTGGGTTGGTTCCCCGCATGAGTGCTGTTCTGGATCCTTCTCAATACGACGCGCAGCTGGCGGCCAAGGCCGCCCGCCTGCGCGAGCTGCTGGCACCGTTCAGCGCGCCGGAGCCGGCGGTGTTCGACTCGCCACGAAGGCACTATCGCCTGCGCGCCGAGTTCCGCCTGTGGCGCGAAGACGGCCAGCGCCATTACGCGATGTTTGCGCCGGGCGAGAAACACAAGGCGATCCTCATCGACGACTTCCCCATCGCCAGCGAGCGCATCAATGAACTGATGCCACGCCTGAAGGCCGCCTGGCAGGGCGACGAGGAATTGAACAACCGCCTGTTCCAGGTCGAGTTCCTCACCACCCTGGCCGGTGATGCGATGGTCACCCTGTGCTATCACCGTCCCTTGGACGAAGCCTGGGAAGCCGCCGCGCAGCAACTGGCGCGCGACCTGAACGTCAGCGTGATCGGCCGCTCCAAGGGCAAGCGCGTGGTGATCGGCCGTGACTACGCCGTGGAGAAACTCAACATCGCCGGGCGCACCTTCAGCTATCGCCAGCCCGAAGGCGCCTTCACCCAGCCCAACGGCGCGGTGAACCAGAAGATGCTCGGCTGGGCCTTCGAGGCCATGGGCCAGCGCCAGGACGACCTCCTCGAGCTGTATTGCGGCAACGGCAACTTCACCTTGCCGCTGGCCACCCGCGCCCGCCAGGTGCTGGCCACCGAGATCAGCAAGACCTCGGTCAACGCCGCCCTGCACAACCTCGACGAGAACGGCGTGGACAACGTGCGCCTGGTGCGCCTGTCGGCCGAAGAGCTGACCCAGGCCCTGAACGAGGTCCGCCCGTTCCGCCGCCTGGAAGGCATCGACCTGAAGAGCTACGACTTCGGCACGGTGTTCGTCGACCCGCCACGCGCCGGCATGGACCCGGACACCTGCGAGCTGACCCGTCGCTTCGAGCGCATCCTGTACATCTCGTGCAACCCGGAAACCCTGGCGCAGAACATCGCCCAGCTCCACGATACCCACCGTATCGAACGCTGCGCGCTGTTCGACCAGTTCCCCTACACCCACCACATGGAGAGCGGGGTGCTGCTGGTTCGGCGCTGACCCGCGACGACGCGGGGCCGCCGGGGCCCCGCCGTTCGCTGCAAGGAGTGATGTGCCATTGGACCAGTTGAGCGCCGTGCAGACTTTCCGCCGGGTCGTCGGTCTCGGCAGCTTCAGCGCCGCCGCCCACCAGGCGGGCGTTCCCACACCGTGCTGTCGCGCCAGGTGAAGCACCTCGAACGCCGTCTCGGCACGCAACTGCTCAACCGCACCACTCGCCGCCTGCAACCGACCGGCCCCGCCGGCGAGCGCCGTGAGTTGCTGATGCCCCAGCGCCTGAGCGCCAATTCGCCGATGGTCCTGCGCGCGGCAGCGATCGGCGGGTTGGGTATCGCCAGTTTCGACCGCTTCATTGCCCACGATGCCTTGCGCGACGGTACGCGGTGATCGATGGCAAGCGGGTGGAGTACCCGGCAGGCGCCTACTACAGGCTGCCCGCCAACCTGGTGCATGAAAGCGGCTGCACCGCGGCGGCGGATTGCCTGCTGTTCCAGTACCAGGCCGGTGCCTTCGACCTGAACCCGGTCAAGGCTGAGCCTGGGGCAACGGGCTCACTCGCTGACCTGGAACTCCACCCGCGCTGTCTCGCCGCTTTCATCCAAAGCACTCAACTCGATACGCCCGGCCTGCTCGAAACCTACCTGCAGGCTGTCCTGCCCTTGGGTCTCGCCCAGGGGCTGGCCATTGAGGAACCACCAGCGACGCCCCGCCCCACCCAGTGCCGACACCCGCACCTGCAACGGCTCGCGGCTGGTGGCCGGGCGGCGCAGGCTGTCGCCGGCCCGCACCCCGACGATCGACAGCGGGGGCGCGCTGGGCGCCATCCGCGGTGGGCAGGCGGGATCGACGGCCGGCAGCCGCGCTGCCCGGCGTTCGGCGCTGGGCAACCACGGTTCGAGCGGGGCCGGCCACAGCGCGACGTCATGGGCCTTGGCACCCGGACAGGAGGCATCGATACGCAAACCACGCTCGTTGAGCCACACCGTTTCGCGCAACCCCAGCCCCAGCGGCTGGTCGGCAGCCTGCAAGGTCGGTGGCGTGGTGGCGTCGAGGGTCCAGGCGAAACGTTGGCGACGGCAGTTCGGGTCCTGCCGGCTCATCGGCTGACCCAACGGCCAACAGATCGCCGCGACACCGACCGAATCGGGCACCGGCTCGACCGGCACTTCGATGCCGCGCTGGCTGTCGCGGTTGCTCAACAGATCATGCACCTGCAGCATCAATGGCGCAGCCGAGGCCAGGCCGAACTGGCCCGGCACCGGGGTGCCATCGGGGCGGCCGATCCACACGCCAATCAGGTAGCGCGGGCCGACGCCCACCGACCAGGCATCACGAAAGCCGTAGCTGGTGCCGGTCTTCCAGGCCAATTGCGGACGCTGCACCAGCTCGGCGTGAGGGTCACGGTCTGGCCGGGCCAGGCCGCTGAGAATGCGCCGGGTGATCCAGGCCGAGCCCGGCGACAGCAAGCGGCGCTCCACCAGCGGGTCCTGCGGTTGCAGGCGTACTTGCGCGCTCAAGCCGCCGCGGGCGAGCGCAGCATAGCCACCGACCAGGTCCTCCAGGCGGCTGCCTGCGCCACCGAGGATCAGCGACAGGTTCGGCTCGGCCAACGGTGGCAGCACCAGCGGCATCCCACCCATGCGCATTTGCGCCGCGAAGCGTTTCGGGCCGTAGGCCTCCAGCAGTTGCACCGCCGGCAGGTTGAGCGACAGCGCCAGCGCCGAACTGGCCGAAACCGGGCCACTGAAACCCATGGAGAAGTTGCCGGGACGGTAGTCGCCATAGCGCCGTGGCACATCCTGCAACAGCGATTCGGAGTGGATCAGCCCGTCGTCCATGGCCATGGCGTAGAGGAACGGCTTGAGGGTCGAACCGGGCGAACGCAGGGCGTGGATCATGTCCACGTGCCCGAAGCGGCGCTCATCGTTCAAGTCGATGGAGCCGAGATACGCGCGCACGGCCATGCTCTGGGTCTCGACCACCAGCAACGCCGCCGAGGTGCGCTCGGGCAGGCGGGCACGCCAGCCCAGCAGCAGGTCTTCGAGTCGCCGCTGCAAGGCTGCGTCCAGGGTGGTACGGATCAGTGGCGGGCTGTTCGGGGTATTCAGGCGTCGGGCCAGCAGCGGCGCCAGCGCCGGCTCCTGGCGTGGCGCCAGCAACAGCGGCTCCTCACGCGCCTCGTCGATGCGCTGGACTGGCCACACCTGGTACTCGGCCAGGCGCTGCAGCACCTTGTCCCTGGCCCGCTGGGCACGTTCAGGGTGGCGATCCGGACGCAACCGGCTCGGTGCCTGGGGCAGCACGGCGAGCAATGCGGCTTCGGCCGGAGTCAGGTGTTTCGGCGACTTGCCCAGGTACGCCCAACTGGCCGCTGCCACGCCCTGCAAGGTGCCGCCGAACGGCGCCCGGTTGAGGTACAGCTGCAAGATCTCGTCCTTGGACAGGTGCCACTCCAGCTGCGCCGTGCGCCACAGCTGGCGCAGCTTGCCGGGCAAGGTGCGGTCATGCGGGTCGAGCAGGCGCGCCACCTGCATCGACAAGGTGCTGCCGCCGGACACCACCCGCCCGCCATGCAGGTTGAGCCAGGCGGCCCGGGCCAGGGCCATGGGGTTGACGCCAGGGTGGTGATAGAACCAGCGGTCCTCGTAGGCAAGCAGGGCTTCAAGGTACAACGGCGAGACTTCCTGCGGGCTGACCGGATAGCGCCACACGCCGTCGGCGTCAGCGAAGCGCCACAACGGTGTGCCGTCCTCGGCCAGCACCACCCGCGCCAGGTCGTCGCCCGGCATGGGCAATGGCCAGATACGGTCGGCCAGCCACAGCAGGGTCATGCCCAGCAGCACGCTGACGGCGACACGCCGCAGCAGCCTGGTCAGGCGCCGGCGCGCTAAGCTTGGCATCGGGAACCGACCGGGCCGGAACATGGCCAAAGGCTGGGAATCGCCGATTCGTTGATCAGGAAGCGACTATGCATGTAGAAGGTTTTTTCGAATGGCTGGGCCAGGCACTGGGTGCGGTGATCCGGTTCATCGTCGATGGCTTGAGCGGGTTGTTCAACCTGCTGGCCAACGCCGGTGGCAATTTCATCGATGGCCTGGCGCGCACGCTGGGGATGGACACCTCGCTGGTGAGCATCCTGGCGCTTATCGTCGGCCTGATGTTGCTGTACTCGGCGGTCCGCGCATTCATGCGCGCATCGATCATCCTCGGCATCATCTGGGCGTTGCTGGGGCTGTGGGTGTTGAGTTGGGTGGTGCATTGAAAGCAGCTGCAAGCGTGGAGCTACAAGCGACAAGTTGAAAGCAGCCTGCGTCGACTGCTTTCTCTTGTAGCTTGCAGCTCACCGCTAGAGGGTCAGCGAGCCCTTACAATCATCTCGCCCTGGCTTTCACCAATCGCCTGCAGGTTGGGTCGGTACATCGACTCCACCTGCGGCGGCGGAATGCGGTAGCTGCCCGGGGTCACCGCACGGGCCAGGTACAGCAGGTGGGTGGTGCCATAGCTGTCGAGCTTGAGCGCGGCCACGTAGCGGTCGTCGCGGTACTCCTGGTGCAGCACACTGGCGTTCTGCATCGACTCGCGCCACTGCTTCACTGCGCTGCTGGCGTTGTCCAAGCTGGCAGCGCTCTGCGCCAGGTTCTGGTTCTCCAGCTCCAGGCCTGCCGGCAGCAGGTCCACCACCAGGGCGTCGGGCACCTGGTCCTGGGCCTTGAGTGCCAGGTGCACCAGCACCAGGTCACCGCTGCGCAGATTGCGCACATCCAGTGCCTGGCCATTCATGCCCAGGTACTCGCGGCGGATTTCCATGCCATTGCCACTGGCGGCCGGAGCCTGGCGCGGATAGCCGGACAGGGTCAGCTGCTGGTACAGGGTCTCGCCACCCTGGTTCTGCACGGTCAATGGCGAGGCCAGCAACGGTCCCTCAAGCTTCATGCCTGAGTCGTTATTGTCGAACTCGCGGACCTCACCGGCGCTGTCCAGGCGGGCCTTCCAGTTGCCTTCTGGTTTGCCCAGCAGGCCACGACCGGCAAGGAACAGCGCGTTGCGCTCCTGGGTGGACAGCCAACGGTTGGCGGCCAGCTCGTCGGACAGGCCGAACAGGCGCTGGTCGACCTGATTGGCGGCCAGGTTGTTCTCCTGCAGCAGGGCCAGGATCAACGCCTGGTCACGCAAGGCGCTGCCGTAGTCGGCCAGCCAGCCCTTGCCGCGGGTGACCGCCAAGCCCGCCTGCAGCGCCTGCTGCGAACGCTGCTTGTCGCCCATCTTGTCCAGCGCCACCGCCAGTTGCACCAGCGGCAAACCGGAGCGGGCGTCGGCGCGGCGCTCGAACAGGCTGCGCAAGGCGCCCAGCGGCGCCTGCTGGCTGCGCGCCAGCACCAGGCCAGCGTAGGCCTGCACGGCGAAGCGGGTGTGGTCGGCGTTCTGGCTGTAGTCGACTTCAATCAGGTTGCGTTCCTGCACATAGCGCAGCAGGCGCTCGCTGGCTTTCTTCAGCGCCTCGGCCGGTACGCCGTAGCCTTGCTCGCGGGCGCGCAGCAGGAAGTCGGTGACGTAGGCGGTCAGCCAGTATTCCTCCTCGCTGTCCGAGCTCCACAGGCCGAAGCTGCCGTTGT